>ENA-OUQO01000325-OUQO01000325.1-human-gut-metagenome-genome-assembly--contig:-NODE-325-length-17620-cov-7.451865_pt1 | contig 17620 bp, 18 predicted proteins | sample MGYA00237944_ERZ548825 | MGnify/ENA primary metagenome ERZ548825 (study PRJEB26490, sample SAMN05194700) | human gut metagenome | biome: terrestrial biome; feature: human-associated habitat; material... | reverse complement strand
ATAACCTCCTGTGCGTCCATGTATGTGTCATTTACACTTAAAATTATGCACTCCAACGGGCGCTGCCGTACTCCATGTTCTTTCGGTACTTCTTGGCATTCTTACCCTTGAGGTACACCGCCAAACGAAGAAAGCCGCCCACGGCGGCTCCGATGCAAAGATCGGCAAGATGCAAGCTGGGCAATGGATTGGCAAAGGCCTCCGACAAACCGTCTACGATATGCAGCAGCTTTTCGGAAGCATTGCTGCCTACAGCAAGCAGCCATCCTTCGCTCAGGTTGGTGGCAAACAGCCCAATCACCACATACGGGATATTGGGGAAGAGGTGCTTTTTTAGGTTCATCGCTCCAACTCCTTTTTACGGGTCTTGGCGACGACGGTATCCTTCAGCATCTCTTTGAACTTGGCAAGAGTTTGCAGCACCGATGGCCGCTGTTCCCGCTTTACAGTCTTGGCGGCGAACTCGGTAAAGGCGGCTGTGAGAGCATCCGCATCTCGTGCCTTGAAGAACACCAGCCACTTGGGCGGAGATACGCTGCTGTCTTTCTTTACGGCGTAGTCCACACCGTACTTCCGTGCAACACGCTCAAAGGATTTGATGTTGCCGTCCGTCACTTCGATGTTGCTGACACCTTGGTTCTGCCCCACAAGTTCCTTTACGGTCTGCTTGCCGTGGGGGATTTCGGCGGGTGCGTCACGGCTCTTTTGCCATTCCGCCAGTAGCTTTGCGATTGCGCTTCTCAAGACGCGGGCGCTAAGCTTGGTGGCGCTGATGGCAAGGGTCACAGATCTGTTTTCGACTTCTTCCTGCAAGATGGTTTCCTCCTTTCGCAGATATAGTAAATATTAGTCTCCGTACATGTCGTGATTAACCTGCGCCTTATAATAGCTGCCCATGGTGCTAGGAGCATTGAACAAGGAGGCGAGAAGATACTTCTTGATGTTTCGCACTTCCGTAGTGTTCTTGTCCAAACACTCAAACACATACTGGATGTGCAGACTGTTGATCCTGAGCAGCTTGAACTTTACCGTGGAAGCAGGGTAGGTGTCACCGGCAATACAGAATGTAGATTTCCTGGAGGTAAGGGTTTCTGCCATGAGCTCCACGATTTCATCCAACCGCTCATGGTCATATGGAAAGTTATCTTTCATGATGTCGTATTCGATGTTCCCTTTAACGATCTTTCTGTAAACATCCATCCCATCCATTCCCATCTGATCCGCTATGGGATTGATAGGATAGGAATTGATTGGATAATGATTTATTGAGAGCGTATTTGATTCATCTTTATTTGTTCTATAAGTATTTAATTGTGCGGGGTTTTCCTGTTCAGGTTTTCCCAAGACAGGATAATCCAAGGCAGGGTTTGCCTGAACTGGATTTTCCCGTTTAGGTTCTGAGGTGCGGGGCTGCTCCAGTATCGTGTACTCTATGGCTCCCAACTGTCCGTTGGGATTGCGGATGCGTTCGCGCACCACATATCCATGATCCTCCAGTTCACGCACTCCGGCACAAATGCTGTCAACGCCGTCTTTACAGATGCGGGCAAGACCTTTTGTGGTGTAGTCCCATTCTTCAGGCAAGGAAAGCATGAGAGAAAGCAGACCCTTTGCTTTCAGGGAAAGCTCCGTATTTCTGAGATGATGATTTGCCATGACGGTATAATCCCGTGTCTTTTCAACGCGAAAGACTGCCATTTCGATTTCCTCCATTTCCAGGCATACAAAAAGGCGCTCCGAGTGGAACGCCTAAAGTGACCTATTTGTAATTTGTTACTTTCTGATGTATCGCTGATTACGACTGTTGGGTTTGTCGGGGATGGTCATTTCCACCAAGTTCAAATCCATAGCCGGAGATAAATAGTTGTTCCGCAATGCGTTTCTGGATTTGAGCTGCAGTCGCTCCATCAATTCCGCTGCAGTATAAGGAATATCATAATCCATAACTGAGAGCAGCTTTTGGACACAAACGGATTGCTGCCTGTCGTCCTCTGCAATCTGTATGGTCAATTCATCCAGAACCTGATCGATCTGATGGAGCATGAACTCCACAAAGATATTGGATGCGCCTTCTTTATGACAGGCGGCGATGGCTTCATAGTAGTCATCCTGAAATCGCTCAATCTGACTTTCCAACGGAATATAGGCAAAGATCGGCTTCCATTTGGAAAGAATCGCCGTATGCCAAAGCCGCGCCATTCTGCCGTTTCCATCCGCAAAGGGATGGATAAAGACGAATTCATAATGGAAAACAGCCGAAAGGATCAAAGGATGCAGCGTTTTTCTGCTCCGAGTCATCCATGAGAACAGATCTTCCATCAGGTCGGGCACACGTATAGCCGGTGGCGCTACAAAAATGCATCGATCCCCACGAAACACGCCCTCTTCTCCTGTGCGGAACATGCCGGACTCATCTTCGATAAACTGCGTCATGATACCATGCAGCTCTTTTAATTCTTCCAAATCAAAAGGATCGATTTCCGGGAGCTTTTCATAGGCGGCGTAAGCGTTTTTAACCTCTTGAATTTCCCTTTGTTCTCCTAGGACAAGACGACCATTCAGAACATCTCTTACCTGACCTAAAGAGAGGGAGTTTGCTTCAATGCGTAGTGAAGAATGAATGGACTTGATTCGGTTATTCCGGCGCAGATGAGGTTTCGTCTCCAATGCGTGAACCGTACTGATTCTGCCCAGTTTTTCCGATATACTGGCAACCAATGCAAGTATTTCGTCGGTAATCGTATATGGGGGTGAATAGTGTTCCATGTAGCGTCCTCCGAAGAATCATCTTGCACATTATCTTGCACACTTTCTTGTTTATCATACATGAAAAATGAAAGACATGCAAACGGTATTTCTTATGCCTACCGTTCTTGCTCATGTTGTCGTTTTCGCTGCCATTGCTCCAACAGCTTGATGATGGTTTCTTCCATCTTCTTAGGTGTATAGGACTTAGGGAAATACTTGGACAGCGTGGTTGTGGTGAGTGTGATGCGGTCAACCTCTTTCTTTTCCTCGGACATGATTGCCATCATCACGTCTTCGGACAGTTTTCCCTGTTGGCTGAACTTCTTGAGCCGCTGTGCTTGGGATAGTGACGGCGTAGCTTCCTGCGCCGCCATTGCGTCCAGCAACATGGTCTGTTCAGAGAGGGTAAGATAGGAAAGCTCTACCGCAGGGTTGAAAGCTATCTTCTGCTCAGTAACGCCATCCACCATATCCAGTATGGGCGGGATGAGTTCGGTCAGGCGGATGTAGCGTTGAACCTGTTTGTAGCTTTCCCCGGCTTGCTCTGCAACTCTTTCTACGGAAGTTTTGGACTTCTGGACAACTTGTCCAGAAGGTAAATCTGCCCTAAATCCCTGCCTTTTTATGGCTTCCAATTTCATTTTGTAAGCATAAGCCCGTTCGCTTGGCAAGATATTTTCTCTTTGTAAATTAGCATCTACCATGGCGATGATAGCTTCATCGTCGGTCATATCCCGCACGATCACCGGCATGGTTTGCATCCCTGCAAGGATGCAGGCTTCCAACCGGCGATTGCCGGAGATTACTTCATATCCGCCGCCATCTGGGAGCGGTCGCGCAAGAGCGGGAGATAGTACGCCGTATTCTTTGATACTGTCTGCCATATCCTGTAAGGCTTGGTCGTGACGCACCTGAAAGGGGTGGTCGTGAAAGTGTTGGAGCTTGTCCAACGGGATTTCCATGACCCGTTCCTGCTGATCTTCCTGCCTTGCGTCCTCTGTGGTGAAGAGGTCATCGTAAGAGGTCAGACTTAGCTTTTTGCCGCTGCTTTTCAATCTTCAGCACCTCCTTAGTCAGTTCTCGGTATGCTTCTGCGACCTTGCCTTTGGGGTCATGGGAATAGATGCTTTTACCCTCTGCGCTGATTTCAGCGGCTCGGACAGAATGCGGAATATCCGTTGCGAAGACCTTGATTTTGCTGCCGTAGGTATCACGCAGCAAGGTGCTGATTTCCCTTGCATAGTTGGTGCGGTTGTCCACCATGGTAAGCAGGATGCCGCTGATTTTCAGCTTGGGATTGATCTGCCGGCGCACCTTGTTGACGGTCTGCAAAAGCTGCTCCAAGCCCTTGGCGGGAAGGTACTGTGCCTGTACAGGGATAATCACGCTGTCCGCAGCGGCGAGAGCGTTGATGGTCAGCATACCAAGGGAGGGCATACAGTCAATGAGGACATAATCATATTGGCGTTTTACATTATCTAGATATTGCTTGAGTATCTTTTCTCTGTTCATGGCGTTGACGAGAGAAACTTCCATACCGGATAAGCTGATGTTAGCAGGCATGAGGGCAACGCCTTCTTCATGGGTGATAATCCCTTCGTCGGGCTTGATGGGGTTTTCGTCCATAACTTTTTCCATGATGTCGGAAAGGGTGATTGGCAGTTGGTCAGGACGGTCGTAACCAAGGCTGATGGTGAGTGATCCCTGTGGGTCGCTGTCGACCAACAGCACTTTCTTTCCTTCCTGCGCCAAGCCAATGCCCAGATTGGCACAGGTGGTGGTTTTACCAACGCCGCCCTTTTGATTGGCAATGGCGATGATTTGAGATTGCATATGTTCCTCCTTTTCGTGTAGGTTTACAAAACAAAAAAGCGCCGAAAATCTCGACGCTTTCTCATTATTTAGGCGCATTCCAAATAAACCTGTATGGTCAAATGACGGCTCCATTTCACCTGAATTTTACTCGGTGGAACGGTGAATTGAAGCTCCGTCAAAAATATGCTCTTCGTTGGCTCACACGGAAATGAAAATTCGTTACCCTAAATCGTTTTAGTGTCATCATAGTCAATTGCTCCTCCTTACAAAAAAAATTTTTACAAACCCACCTGATTAAGCGCTCAGAACAGTTTTAGCCTAAGATCTACTTGTCGAATAAATCTTCTAAAGCTATTTCCTAAGATAGGAGTAAATGTATACCTACACTATTGATTTCTTGTCGATCTCGCTCACGAGTTCAAATAGTGTTGAGCAGGGACACATTTTCGATGGACGAATCACATCAGAATTTTCCCATTGATGCATGCGTCGACGTGCCACCTCAATTGCCACTGTTTCATCACCATATTTGCGCAGTTTTTCCAGTATCTTCGTGTCGGCTTTATCGTACTCCATTCCGGTGTGCTGCTTAAATATGGTAGCAAAATGTTCACAGCAACGAGCTGACTCCAGTATTGTAGGCATGTTGCCAAAGTAAGCATGAAATAAGATTTCAATACACGGATTTGACCAGCCAACAGAAATACCCTCACTTTTTGCACGAGCGATTATATCGTCAAAGTTAGGTACACGATCACGATCAAATACTATCCACGGCATCCGATATTGCGGATCTCGGCTCATGAGTTCTTTACATTTGGCAATCAGGTCCTGGGTTGATGCTTGGAAAACTTTTATTACAAGCTTATCCTTCAAACAAGGAGGGATAGTGTCTCGAAGGCCAAGGAGGTAGTTCTTTTCTGTCTCCTTTGCATCTGTAACGATGATGTAATATCCAAGTTCAGGAATACGTTGGTTTTGGAGGCCTCCACGCGGCCGTCGTTCTCCCCGTCTATTTTCTCGCCCCATAATTATTTGCCCTCCAATAAAGCAATGCTTTTGAGTGAAGGAATGGCACCGTATTTACCAAGCAAATAGTTCTTTTCATAGTTTTCATCTTTGCGAATTTTACTTCCCTCATTGTCTGTAAAGTCAGCCAAGGAGTAAAGTTTCGAGATACCATCAGCATCTTTATCTGTAAACCATATCTCATCTCTGCGTAGCAAATTGTTTGACATTTGCCATGTATCATGGGCCGTGAAAACAATCTGAGCATGATTAGGGTTAAGCTCTGGATTTAAAAATGTTAATACAAAGTTGCGCACTAAGAGTGGATGAAGTCGAGCATTTAATTCATCGACAAATAAGACTCCACCACTAGATAAAGTCTCCTTCAAGCTAGGATATAAGGAAAACATTTTTAATGTACCAGCAGATTCTTCTGACAAAGGCATTTTCGCATATTGATCACTATCAATCATAAGATGCATAGAATCAATAGAAACACGCTTATCATTATCATCTTCTTTATCGCTATCAATTTGTTCGATTTCAAATCCCTTTATGCTATCGTCAAATGTAGCAAAGAAATCTAACACATCGTTTTGTACTTTATTATCTTCAACAAATCCAGTCGGTAAGGTTCGAGATCGGATTAAGGTCTCTATTGGACTCCCAAAGTCTACAAACTCTGTGTCCAAGAACCAGTCCCTAATGAGCTTGCATTTTGAAACTCTTAGTTTCGCTCCTAAAGAAACGATTAAAACTTCATCTTCAAGTGCCACTTGGATATTCTCACGACTGCTTTTAGGCAAACCTGATAAATCCAATTCGTTCTCATCTCGCGAACGGTAAAATACCGGTGAATAAGCACGTGCGGTTTTTGCTTTAGAATTTAACCATTCTTCTGTTACACCTCGTTGGTCTACGCAAAATCCATAATTATATGACTTTCCGTTCCCATTCTCGGAGGTGTCGACAAAATAGACTTCAAATAACGAAGACTCTTCCTTTGATTTATTATCAAACAAGAAGGGAGTAGGTGCAATTCGCTCATTGTGTTTTTTTGAAGTATACTCTCCGCCATAGCGGAAGGAGTTGACTACATACATTGCCATGTATTCAAAAGCTTGATATACATTAGATTTGCCGCTGGCATTTGCTCCAAAGATACCTGCAGCAGTTAAAAGCTTATCTCCACCAATTTGCACAATATGATGATTGTGTTCTGAAATTTTAGTGGCTGTCATATCCAGAGTCACATCATCCCTAAAAGATCTAAAGTTTTTAAAATTAAATTGAATTAGCATAATCTCATCCTCCAATACTATTTTATTCATCGCCGCTTAATAAGTCAACATCTAAATGAGATTATTTCTCATTTGGATGTTGATTATTCTGCTAATTTAATTAAATTGCATTTAGTCTGGCCACTCAATAATCACTTGTCTTGTTTTTTGTTTTACTTGAAAAACAAGTTGTTATCAGGACATGTAATGTTATTCCAATTTGCTCTTTCAAACTGTAGCAGACACCATGCAAGCTGCCACAGGGCATACTGAACAAAGCCTTCACCACGCTTGTCCAAACCATTAAAAACGCCCTAATTTAGGAGATTTCCACATACACATGGATGCTTATATCCGGACTCCACTTAACAGGATGTCTGGTCTTTTGGAGCGAAAAATCCATCTTTTTTAGAAATATGCTTTTTGTTGGCTCACACAGAGCTGGGCGCCGCTTTGCGCTACCTGTCGCAGCGCTTCTCCATGCCGGATGACCGTGTCAAGGCAACGCTCACCGATATTGGCACCGAAGAAATGGGGCATTGGGAGATGCTCGGTGCGATGATCCTGCAATGCATGCGTGGCTGCACCTGTCAGGAACTGACCGACGCCGGGCTTGCGGGCTACTACACGCTGCACAATCACGGCGTGTTCCCTGCCGATCCGAACGGTGTCCCCTTCTCGACCAGCATGTTTGCCGTCACGGGCGATCCGATCGCCGACATTGTCGAGGATATGGCGGCCGAACAGAAAGCGCGGGCAACATACGAGCATTTGATGAACATGACGACCAACCCCGAGATCGTCGAGCCGCTGTACTTCCTGCGCGAACGCGAAGTCGTGCATTATCAGCGCTTCGGCGAATGCCTCGACATTCTCCAGCGGCTGCAGGGCTGCGCCGTCGGCGGAAAACGCCGCTGCTCCCGCTGCAACTGCGGTAATCAGAGGTAACCGCATATCCGAATCCATTTCCCTCGGCTCTCTGTCCGTTCGCATATGACAAAGCAAAGCGCCGCCTGCCGTTATGCAGTCGGCGTTTTTCTGTTCCGTTTTGCCGGATACCGATGTTGTATCGCGCCTGTACCTTCAGAAGATCCGTCAAGCACACCATCCGGGACGCTCATTTTTATGCTTCAAAAGCTCAAAGTACACGCCCTGTTTCATTCTTCCTAATCGGATCGTCCCGCGCTCGCACATGCGGGGTTGTTTCGGGCATCTGAAACCGGAAGAAACAGGCGGCGGCATTCCGTGAGACCCTTCCGATGCAGCGGACAGAATTCTGCGGCTTCCGGCGGCGCTTTCTTATGGCAAAGCATCCAGACGGTGCTTTTTGATTTTGAACCTAGTTCCCCGTTTCACGGGTCTGTCCGTCCGTCTGCGGCACGAAGTAATGTGTCTGTGCATAGGCAAACTGCGCATGAAACCGTCGTGCTGCCTCCCGGCTCATCGCTTCCTCCGGGCGTATCGTGTCAAAGGCATGCATGTTCGAGCGGTACACATCCACGCAGGCCGGAACGCCGCAGGCTCTAAGCTGCTCAATATAACGAACAGTCTCATCATGAAACGGCTCGCCGTCGCCTACAAAGGTGTAAGCGGGCGGCAGACCGGCGAAGTTCGTCAAGCGCGCCGGGGCGGCATACGGCGACAGCGTCCCCCGCTCCTGCCCCCGCAGATAGCAGCGCCATGCCAAGTGGTTCCTGCGGGTATTCCATATCCGGCCGCGATTATTCCGTGAACTCTCCGTGTCCCTGTCATCCAACATCGCATAAAGCGGCATCTGGAATGCGACATTCACCGCGCCGGTATCTCGCGCTTTGATACAGACTGCGGCGCATAGCCCGCCGCCCGCACTTTCGCCGCCCACCATCAGCTGGTCGTCCCGAACGCCCAATGCCCCGGCATGTTCCTTCAGATACAGAAGCGCCGCATAACAGTCGTCCAACGCCGCGGGGTATGGCGCAAAGGGTGCAAGCCGGTACCCCGGCGACACCACCACAGCACCGAACTGTTTCACAAGCTCCACCGCCCGAGACATATGCACCATTTCCTTCATGCCGACGATGTATCCGCCGCCGTGGATCCACAGGACCCCCGTAGCCTGCCTCGGGGCTTCTTTCGGCGACAGCACCAACGCCGGGAGCTTCCGCTTCCCGGACGGAATGTAGATCTTTCGAACGCAAACGTTCTTGTCGGGTCTCAGAGAGCGCATGCGAGTCTCCTTCTGTGATCGGTGTTCGGACGTAACGATAAGCGCCTTGTTCCTGCCAAAAGCACTTCTTTTTTGCGGAAATACGGCGCAGCGGCAAAGAACCGATCGTTTCCGCCATTGATCGGGAAGTCGCGGCCTTTGCCTGCCCGGAAATGCTCCTGCAAAACAAGGCGATGATCCTGCGCCTTGTGCGCGAGAAAGCGGATCTGTACAGCGATGTGGACCGGGCGGCAGTGCCGGTCATAATGGCATTGAGCCGCATGCAGGGTGATCCGTTCCGCCGGGCCTCAACGAAGAAATATTCTTCTTTGGGGGAGATAATTCGCAACGAGCCTCCTCTGACGGTGGAGGCGTACAGACGCCGGCTGGCCAGCGAGGTCCTCTACGCACAAGCACCCATTCGGGTGCTTCTTCTTTGGCCGAGGATGCGCTTGCCGCGGCGCTGCTGTCGGAGGTCGTGGACGGCTCGGCCAACGAGGACGTCCTTGCTACGCATTGCGCTCGCCTCGATCGATGAGATCATGCAGCAGCAAGCAGTTCTTCCAAACGTTTCCGGATCAGCGCCATGATGCGCGGATTGTCCGGCATTTCCACAAGTTCCTCCGGGTCGCAGAGCGCCGCGAGATCCTCCGACAGATAGCCTTGCTCAAATACATCGATGCCCGCGCGGCCGAGCAGTTCCGCAAACTGCATGAGCGCCGCATTTCCATCCAATTCGCCGCGTTTTTTGAGCGCACCCGACCATGCCGCGATCGTCGCCAGCGGATTTGTCGAGACCTTCTCGCCTCTGCGGTAACGATAGAAATGATCCGTGACCGTGCCGTGCGCAGCCTCATATTCAAAGCATCCGTCCGGGGAGACCAGAACGCTCGTCATCATCGGCAGCGAGCCCGCGGCCGCCGCGACAAGATCGCTCATAACATCGCCGTCATAATTCTTGCAAGCCCAGATGATCCCGCCCGACGACCGGATCACCTTCGCTGCCACGTCATCGATCAGCGCATAGCGGTAATGCAGCCCGGCCTGCTCAAATGCGCTGCGGTATTCCTCGTCAAAGACCTTCTGGAACAACAGTTTGAACGTCTGATCGTAATCCTTCGAAATGGTATCCTTTGCAGAAAACCACACGTCCTGCTTCACATCCAGCGCATAGGCAAAGCAGCAGCGCGCAAAGGACAGGATCGAATCGTCGCGGTTGTGCATGGCCTGCACAACGCCCGAACCCCGGAAATGATAAACCGTCTGCCGCGAAAGCTCCCTGCCATCTTCATCCGTAAACACGAGTTCCGCTTTTCCCGGCTGCTGCACCCGATACTCGACCGCGCGATACAGGTCGCCATAGGCATGGCGCGCGATCGTGATAGGACGTTTCCAGCAGGAAACGACCGGCTTGACCTTCGAAATCAGGATCGGCGCACGGAACACCGTGCCGTCAAGCGCAGCACGGATCGTCGCATTGGGCGAACGCCAAAGCTCGCTCAAGCCATACTCTTCTTTTCGCTGCAAGTTTGGCGTAATGGTCGCGCACTTGACGCCGATCTTCAGCCGCTTGATCGCATCGGCGGCTTCGACCGTCACCGCATCCCGCGTTTTTTCCCGATTTGGGAGGGAAAGGTCATAATACTCCGTGTTAAGCTCCACAAAGGGCAGGATCAGTTCCTCCTTGATCATGTGCCAGATAACGCGCGTCATTTCATCGCCGTCCAGCTCCGCGATCGGATTCTGCATCTTGATTCGTTCCATCGTTTTACTCCCTGTTCTCCGCCGCATAGTGGTTCATGAGGCATCCCGTCAGCAGCAGTTCGCGCTCTTCTCTCGTTGTATTCTTTAGATACAGCGTCATGTCCTGTACGCAGCCGCCGCTGATAAGCTTTGCAGGAAAAGCTTCGTCGCCGCGGCGGACCTTCTCCCGTACATCCGGCACATAAAGATAATCGCCGGTCTTTCCCGCAAAGTCGATCTCCTGCGGAATCGTGAAAGGAAGCATGCCCCAGTTCACGCAGTTTGACCTGTACCGTTTGGTCGCGTACTCATGGCAGAGATTTGCAGCGCCGCCAAGCACACGCTGACAGGACGCCGCCTGCTCGCGTGCGGAGCCGTCGCCGGGCTTATTCGCATAGATCACGGAGCCGATCTGCATGTGTGCAAGATCGTCGCGCCGCAGTCCGAGCGTGCGCAGAACGTCCGATAGTTCTTCCGGCGCTTCTCCTGCTTCCCTGCGCTGTTCAAGACGCTGCGCTGCCTTTGCTCGCTGCACATAGCCCGGGTCGCGGCGCGAAAGCGCAAAGGATGCGAGCTTCAGCGGATTCGAACGATAGGACGAGGTCTCGCCGGATGGGATCAGCTCGTCCGTGGTCGTCACGGGATCATTCAAAACGCTCGCTATCTGCAAAAGCAGGTTTTCGCCGAGCGCCGGGATCTTCGGCCATTCGGCAATATTGGGGCCAAACTTCAGCGGCTCGTCTTTTTTTGCGTTTCCAAATCCGAAATACACGCGCCGTTCATAGACGCTTGCATCAAATACGCGCTGCACAGGCTTCGGCGGTTCGTAATCCACGTCCGCAGCAGAGGTGAGCACGCCGCCGTTTGCAGCCGTTGCCGTGATAGACCGCGCGTCCATAAGCAGGACGCCGGAAAGCTGCCCGTCGCTCGGCCGGGAACCTTCGCGGTTCGGGAAGTTGCGCGTGGTATGCCGAATGGAGAGCGCGTTGTTCGCCGGGACGTCTCCCGCGCCGAAGCAGGGGCCGCAGAAACACGGTTTCAACAGCGCACCCGCCTCCAGCAGCGTCTGCTGCACGCCGTTTTTGATCAGTTCCAGATTGACAGGAACGGACGGCGGATACACGGACAGAGAAAAATATCCGTTTCCCGTACTCTTGCCCGCAAGAATCGCGGCGGCCTCTGCAATGTTATCATACATGCCGCCCGCGCAGCCCGCGATCACGCCCTGATCTACATGCAGCTTGCCGTTTTTAACCTTGTCCGTCAGTTGGAGCCGCGCCTTGTCTCCAAACTGCTCGGCGGCCCTGCATTCGACCATGCGCAGAATATCGCCCGGATGGTCGATCAGCTCGCGAAGTGTAACCGCTTCCGACGGATGGAACGGCAGCGCGGCCATCGGCTCGACCGTCGAAAGATCGATGGAGACCATACCGTCGTAATAGGCGCCTTCCTTCGGATGCAGCGCATGATATGCGTCGGCACGGCCATGCTCCGCAAGATAATCCTCCACCGCCGCATCCGTTTCCCAGATAGAGGACAGGCAGGCCGTTTCGGTCGTCATCACGTCGATGCCGATGCGATACTCCATGGGAAGCTTTACGACGCCGGGGCCGGCAAACTCCAGAACCCTGTTTTTTACAAAGCCGTTCCTGTAGACCGCACCGCAGAGCGCGATCGCCACATCGTGCGGGCCGACGCCGTGCTGCGGTTCGCCTGTGAGCCACACGAGGATCACTTCGGGCTTTGCGATGTCATAGGTGTTTTTCAAAAGCTGCTTGACGATCTCCGGGCCGCCCTCTCCGATCCCCATCGTACCGAGCGCGCCGTAGCGGGTATGGCTGTCGGAGCCTAAGATTATTTTCCCGCAGCCCGCCATCATCTCGCGTGCATACTGGTGGATGACCGCCTGATTCGCGGGCACATAGCAGCCGCCGTACTTGATCGCGGCGGACAGTCCGAACACATGGTCGTCCTCGTTGATCGTGCCGCCAACCGCGCAGAGGCTGTTGTGGCAATTCGTCAGCACATAGGGTACGGGAAACTCCGAAAGTCCGCTCGCCTTCGCCGTCTGGATGATGCCGACATAGGTAATATCATGCGAAATCAGGCTGTCAAATCGCAAATGGAATTGCCCGTCCTCTCCGCGTCCGTCATGCGCGCGCAGGATCTGGTACGCCATGGTGCTTTCGCGTTCCGCAGCGGATGCGCCGCTTGCCGGTACCGGCTTGCCGTTGCGCAGCTGTATGCTGCCATGCAGCTCGATCATTGGTCTCTCCCTCCGTTCTCCCGCCGCACGCAGGTGAATCGTATGCTCCGTTTTTCAAATCAGTATAGCACATTATTTGCCGGAAAGAAACGCATCGGCGCTGATTTGAACGCATTCGCAATCAAAAGCCGCGCGGGCAAACAGTCTGCTCGTATTTGGCAAAACCGCTTGCCTCCCTTCCGAAAGCACGATACAATAGTAGAACTATACAGCATGGAAAAGGAGCGTTTATCCTTTGGACAGCAAACGCATTTTGGAGCAATACGCCGACTCTGTCACGCAGCATATCGAGCAGGCGTATCATATCGACGAGTCGTATTATCGCGGCGACGTCAAACGCGGCCTTCGCAACAACGACGGCACAGGCGTTCTTGTCGGCGTCACACAGGTCGGTAGCGTTCAGGGCTATCTCATGCAGGACGGCCAGCGCATCCCGATCCCAGGCAAGCTCTATTACCGCGGCATTGAGCTTACGGACATTGTGGAAGCGCACCGAAGCGCAGGCACCTTCGGCTTTGAAGAGGTGGCATATCTCCTGCTCATGGGCTATCTGCCGACGCGTTCCGAGCTGGAGCACTTCAACGGGATCATGAACCGCGCACGAAAGCTGCCCGATGGCTTTACCGAGGGCATGATTATGCGGCATCCGAGCAGCAACATCATGAACGAGCTGGAGCGCAGCGTGCTCTCGCTCTACTCCTACGACCCGGATCCGGACAACACGGAGATCGAGAACATTCTGAAGCAGTCGATCGAACTGATCGGCTATTTCCCCTCGATCGTTGCGAATGCATATGCGGTCAAACGACACTATTTCGACAACGATTCGCTCCACATCCACTTTCCTGAGGCAAATCTTTCCACAGCGGAAAACTTTCTCCGCATGATCCGTCCCGACAAGAGCTATACCGAGGAGGAAGCGCATCTGCTCGATATGATGCTGATGGTACATGCCGAGCACGGCGGCGGCAACAACTCGACCTTTGTCTGCCGCGCTCTGTCTTCGAGCGGCACGGACACCTACAGCGCCATCGCAGGCGCGGTCGGCTCGCTGAAAGGGCCGCTGCACGGCGGCGCAAACGCAAAGGTCATGGAAATGTTCCGCTATGTCAAGGAAAATGTTGATCCGCACGACGACGGCTCCATCAAGGATTATCTTGTAAAGCTTCTCGACAAGGAGGCGGGCGACCGCTCCGGCAAGATCTACGGTCTCGGACACGCCGTCTACACCATGTCCGACCCGCGCGCCGTGCTGCTCAAAAAGTATGCCCGGCACATGGCGGAGATCAAGGGCTTTGCGGAGGACTTTGACCTGCTGCAAAAGGTGGAGGTGCTCGGGATCCCGCTGCTTCAGGAACGCCGACAGAGCGATGCGCCCATGTGCGCGAACGTGGACATGTATTCCGGTCTCGTTTACAGCATGCTTGGCATCCCGGAGGACGTGTTCACTCCGCTGTTTGCTTCCGCACGCATTACCGGCTGGTGCGCAAACCGCATTGAGGAGCTTGTGACCTGTCACCGCATCATGCGCCCTGCCTACCGCGCCGTGACCATCCACGGCCACTATACGCCGATGGGAGAGCGCGTGCCGCTTCTGCTGGAAGACAATGGCAACGCTCGGTGAGACGCGCATAATCGCATCGCGGGTCGGCGGCGTTCCGGCAGCGGCCGCGCTGTCGTCTGCCACGGGGCTTACGGCGCTTGCCTGGCGCAGGCGGAAGGAGACCGGTCATGTCCATTGAAAGAGTACGCGCGGCCTTTCGGCCGCTTGGGATCGAAAACCGCATCCTGGAATTCCCCGTTTCCTCCGCGACGGTGGAGCTTGCGGCAGAGGCCGCGCATGTGATTCCTGCGCGCATCGCCAAAACGCTCTCGTTTCGCGATGCCGCGGGGACGGGGCTGCATGCTGGTCGTTGCGGCGGGGGACGCGAAGATTGACAACCGGGAGTTTAAGGATCGCTTCCATTGCAAGGTCCGGTTCCTTGCGGCGGAGGAGGCCGAACTGCTCACGGGTCACGCCGTGGGCGGGGTTTGCCCCTTTGCGCTGCCAGAGGGCGTACCGGTATATCTTGACGTGTCGCTGCGCCGCTTTGAGACGGTGTTCCCCGCGGCCGGCAGCAGCAACAGCGCGATCGCGCTGACCTGCCATGAGCTGGAAACCTATGCGATGGCAAGCGGCTGGGTGGACGTTTGCAAGGGATGGGGAATCGGAGAAAACTGAACCCATGCATGGCGGCTGAAGCGACCCCAAAAGTTAGACAAATAATCTTAATAGAAATTGTTCAAGCTGCTGAGAGGGCTTGTTGTCTGTGAATTGCAGGCGGCAAGCCCTTCAGTTTTGCCTTGATTCTGTGGTTGTTGTAGTAATCCAGATATTCAACGAGTTCCAGTTTGAAGTGTTCCATGGAACGGAACTCCTGCAAATACAGCAGTTCACTTTTGAGTAGCCCAAAGAAGTTTTCTATCACTGCGTTGTCCAGACAGTTTCCCTTGCGGCTCATGCTCTGCCGAATGCCCTTCTCGCGGAGCATCCGCTGATACTGCCACCCCTAATCGGAATGAAGAACCAGGTTTGTTCCGTCCGGTATCTTTGCAAGCGCCTTGTCCAGCATGGTGGTCACCATGCTAAGTACAGGACGATTCGATATGGTATAGCTGCCTAGATCGCCGCTGTGCAGATCGAGAATCGGGGACAGATACGGTTTTTCCCCAAACAAGCTGAACGCCGTCACATCCATGACCCATTTCTGATTCGGCTTGTCCGCGTGGAAATCTCGATTCAGAAGATTTGGTGCGATTCTACCCACTTCCCCCTTATAAGAGCGATGTTTTTTCATCCTGACACGGCAAACCAAGCCCAGTTCCTTCATAAGCCGCTGAACAGTCTTGTGGTTCAAAGGAATATTTCGGCTGCGAAGCCCTGCCGTGATCCGGCGATAGCCGTACCGCCCCCCTATTTTCGTGGTAAATCGCTGTGATCTCTTGTTTTTCTGACTCGTATTTATCTGCCTGCTTCATCCGGTTCAGATGATAATAGAAGGTTGCGCGAGGCAGTTGAGCGATTGAGAGCAGAATACTGAGTGCGTGTTTTTGCCTTAGCTTCTGAACTACCAGCGTTTTTTGTGCTGGCGTCGCTCGTCTTCCAAAACCAAGGCTTGCAAGTTTTTTAGGTAGTCATTCTCCGCACGCAACCGCTGGACTTCTGCCAGCAGATCTTCTTCTACCTGCTTCGGCAACTGCTTTGGCGGACGACCCTTACTGCTGCGGCCACGCCGTTCGATGGCTAACCCTTCCGGCCCTTCTTCCAAATAAATGCGTTCCCAGCGCTCTATAATTTTATGGTCGTTAATTCCAAATTCCTGCATCGCTGCATAGATACTCAGATGTTCTTTTTTCATGGTTTCTACAACCATTCTCTTGAACTCCGGCGTATATCGTTTGTTTGGTACTCCTTTTGGCATAGCAAAACACCCCACTTCTTAGATAGTATATCATACTGTCTAACAAATGGGGTGCAGTTCAAACCGCGCGGCAGGGGATTTTTTGCGGGAAAGAAAGCCTCCCTCTTTGAGGGAGGTGGCTCGGCACAAAGTGCCGAGACGGAAGGAGTAACTCCCTCAGTCAGCATAGCTGCCAGCTCCCTCAAGGAGGGAGCCAAGCCAGCTTACTGCAAACCGTACTTGCCGCCTCTGATGGAGAAATGCACGAGGGGGCCTTTACCGAAATCTTACAGATACCGGTCCAGTGCTTCTCTTGCCTTGTCCCAGCCGGTGCGGGCGCGGTTGATGAGCTCGGCCACGTCGCCGGTCCACTCCGGCGCGCCGGGGAGAACGCGGCGGCGCGGCAGCTCGCCGCTATTCCAACGCTCGATCACGCTGCGGTACTGCGCGCGGGCGTTCTTCACGCTGTCTTCCCACGAGAGATAGATCTTCTCGGAGGCCGTCTCGCCGATGCGGGCGAAATACGCGCGGTCCGCGCCCTCGCGCAGCAGCGCCGCGGCGAGACCGTCGCCGTTTTCGGGAATGAGGATGCCGGTGTCGCCGTCAGTGATGCCCTCGGCGGCGCAGCTGCCTTCAATGAGCACGCTGCCGAGCGAGCACGCCGCCGCCTCGCGCACGACGAGGCCGTTCGTGTCGAACGTCGAGGGGAAGAGCAGGAGATCGGCACGGGTATACCATGCGCGGATCGTGTCGCGGTCGCGCTCGGTGCCGGTGAAGCGGCAGAGATCGGTAAGACCGAGCTGCGCGGCGTATTCCTCCACGGCGGGGCGGTCCTGCCCGTCGCCGACGAACACCATGCAGAAATCGCCGCCGGCGTCGCGCACCTTTTTGAGCCCGTCGAGAATGATGCGCAGCCCCTTGTACCACATGATGCGCCCGATGAACAGGTATACCGGCTTATCGGCGGGCAGCGCCCATTTTCTGCTCAGCGCGTCCACGGCCTCCGGGGATGCCTTGCCGCGCGGGAGATCGACGCCGTTCGGCATGACGATGTAGTCGCCCGCGTAGCCGAGAGAGCGGAGATTTTCTCCCGCGCCGCGGCTCACGACCCGTACCTCGTCACACGCGGAAATGT
>ENA-OUQO01000312-OUQO01000312.1-human-gut-metagenome-genome-assembly--contig:-NODE-312-length-18336-cov-3.508506_pt1 | contig 18336 bp, 19 predicted proteins | sample MGYA00237944_ERZ548825 | MGnify/ENA primary metagenome ERZ548825 (study PRJEB26490, sample SAMN05194700) | human gut metagenome | biome: terrestrial biome; feature: human-associated habitat; material... | reverse complement strand
CCGCAAGGATGCACAGCACCGTGCCGATCACGACGAAGCGCAGGTAGGTGTCTTTGAATTCTTTTTTGCGCTCGTTTACCATGCCCGTCACGCCGTATTCTGTCTCAAAAGGAACCTTGTCCAGAAAAGCAAAGTCCCGGCTGTGCAGAGAAAAAGCGCCGCAGCAGCTCCCCATCGGATTTGAGTTATGTAAACCTTTAATCCCAGCCCTTCATAAAGCAGATAGCTTCCGCATACAGCTGCAAGGAGGACAGGTATCATTACAAGATATAATTTCTTTCCGTTCACTTTCCAATCCCCCCCTTATACAAACTTCCATGTTCTAAGCCATTGCAGGTAAACACCGACATGGTACACACTGACCGGCCATCCTGACAAAATGGGGAAGAAAATGATGAATACAAAAAAAGTAATATCCAGGGAAAGGGGCAGCAGCCGCTTCCATTTTACGGATAACAGACACAGCACATAGGCCGCTATTCCGCACAGGAAAATACTGCTCACATAATACTGATAAATGAACACTGTTCTGGTCACAAAAAGCCAGCGTGCCAGCATGGTCAGATAACAAAAGCATAATGCTCCTCCCACCCTGTCACGCTTTCTTATGGTTCTGACCAGTAGGTAAAAAAAGGCTCCAAGCCCTCCCCACCAGATAATCGGATTTCCAAAGGTTGCCACAAGGCTTACTTTGCCATCCGCACAAATGGCGGCCGCATCTACAAGAGGTATCCTGTCAAGTACCCAGGTGTACCAGGCGCAGGCATATGGATGCTCAAAGGTAATGCCGCTGTGAAAGTCCAGCATAAATACAGAAACTTTCCACATAACCTGAAACAGGTTCTTCTCACCCAGCGCTTTCATAACAGGCACAAAGGAAAGCAGGTAGATCACAAATGGGATCACACTGTATACTCCAATCCCCTCTGCTAAAAGCAGGATGCTGTATCGGCAGGAGGTTCCTTTTCTTTTGGCCCTGCAGCACCATACTCCCACCGCCCCCAAAAAGCAAAGCGCCATGCCCAGCATAGCATAAAACCCTGTCCACTTTGTGGACACTGCCATTCCGACTGCCGCTCCATCTAACAGCATCAGGCATAACACCTTTGCAGACGGGCCTTTCCGGCCACAGGAGATCTCCTCTGCCGCCATCTTCAGCAGCTTCAAAAAAAGCGCTGCCATAAGCAGGATAAAAAAGGCAACCAGACTGTCCAGGGTTGCGATCCTCGACAGGGTCAGATGCATAAAGTCCATACAAAAGAGTGCCGATCCCACCAGGGAAACCTGGGCGTTTTCTGTAAGCAGCTGCAAAAACCAGTAAAAAACCGGCACCAGTAAAACGCCAAGCAAAGCGCACACAAAACGCCACCCAAGGGGCGTTACTCCAAACAGGATCTCCCCAAGTGCGATCAGATATTTTCCCATAGGCGGATGCGTCTGCTCATGCATAGGCATTCCCTTCAAAAACTCGTAGGCGCTGCCCGCATAATGAACCTCATCAAACATGGTACAGTAATAATAAGTCAGCTCCTCCGGGTACAACTCCTGCTCATCAAACAAATTAGGATAGACATCCCTGTTTTGAGGCAGAAGCCTCTTTCCCTCCTCATCCTCTATGATGATCTCATGATAAACGGCGCTTCCGTTTCTGGAAACCACTCCCAGATACCGCAGCTTCTGGTGAACCGGAACCACGTTCCAGTTATAGATGCTTTCCATGGTGATCTCTTCCTCAAGAGGGATCCATTTTCCCTGCTTTTCATCATACCAGGAAACAGACACTACCCGGTCCGTCATATGCCCCAGATAAATACCAGTTCGTCTTCCTGTCCCTTTGCTTCCAGTTCCTGAAAGGTTACAGGCGCCTTACTGCTTCCCAGCCTCCAAAAAACAAGGATCCCATATACTATAGTCAGCAGCAGAAGGAGCAGCAGATCCTTTCTGGTGGCCGGTCTTTTGGGCAGGATCAGTTCCCGTTCCTCCTGCTCTTTAGGAGCCTCTTCTTCCTCATCCGTTTTCTTTCGCATCAAAACTAACCGCAGCAGCAAAAGCCCCCCGGCTCCCATCATAAAAAGCGCAAGATACCAGACCGTGTCCCGAAACTCCTTCTGATCCAGAAGTCCGCTGAAACAGGCAAACAATCCGGCTCCTGCCAGAAACAGCAAAAGGCAGGTAAGAACCATCTTCTTTTTCCACAGTCTCCTGCCCGACTTATCAGAAAGCAGCGACATATAATATATGCCGCTGCCAACTACTACAAGCGTGATTAAAATAATTAACCAGGTATCCATAGCTTTTACTCCTGATATCCGCCAAAGATGCTGTCAAGATAGCGGAAGCCATAAAAGCCATCTTCTCTCCTTATGGCCTCTAAGTCTGCCCCTGCCGGGATCACAAGCACATACCTTACATTTTTGTAGCTGTAACGAATTTCCAGACTTACATTCGGATGCTTTGCAAGCTCATCTAACACCTTCTGGTTAAAACAGGTCCATATCCCTGTATCGATCACAACTGTTTTGGTTCCCGCACTGCCGTTATCCCCTGCCTCAATGGCACTGACTGCACTGCTTATCTTCTCCTGAATCTCCTGCTGGAACTTTCCTGCTGCGGTTCCCGGCTCTCTACGTGAACCTATCACGATACCGCAGTTGCCACAGCGGTTTACATAAATCGCATCCTCTGTTGCTGTTGCCTCCTGCTCCTCCACCCAGGAAAAGCTGTGCTCACAGGCTGGCACTGCTTCTACTACCGGTTCTGGCTCTGCTACCGGTACGGTCTTTTCTGTGATTACGGGATCATCCGGAACTTCGGTGATGGTTTCTGTCTGAGTTACTTTTTTTTCATATACATAATAATAAGTACATTGGCTACCATCAATACCCGTTTCAATAATGTACCCGCTGTTCTTGTAGCGGTCATCTATGCTGCCATAGTGTTTGTCAACCACTAAGGTGCCTTTGGTAACAGTCTTAATCACCTTTGTTACTGTCTTTGCCAATACATCACTTCCGCTCAGGTACAGTCCTCCTGCCAGAAGCACCGGCGCCACTGCATACGCTACTTTTTTCCAATTCATAAAATTTCCCCTTCCTTAAAATTACTTTTACACACCTAAATCCCTTTCTAGTAAGATACCATATTGCCCCTGCGCTGTCCAGAAGCAGCGAGTAGGAAACGAAGCGTGCCAGAAGAGACTTCCTGGCCTGCTTTATTCTCCCCCAGCTCATAACACAATCCCTGCAATCAAGCTTTTGATGTGCTATATTTTCTCCAAAAGATCATAACATTTCATTTATGTAAACCGCTCCCTCAAAAACTGTACAATGTCATCATTACTCAGACCATATGCTTTTAAAGAATTACTATCAAACGGTTCCCTCTCCAGATTGTCAATAAACTGATCAATGTCTGTTTCTACCTTCTTTGGCAAATTCTCTATTTTTTCCAGCGTCAATTCTGCACTAATACGAAGAATGTCTTTCTTATGTTTCTTTATATCATTTGACCCGACTGCTTCTCCTGCCTCTTTTTTGCTTTTTAAATCTAAATATGCTTTTGCCTTAAATAAAATGAGGTATTCTGGTCTGAGAACTGATAGGTTATTCGCTATAACTTTACCTTTCAAGAGCACTTTATAGTAATCGTCATCCAAAAGAATTGCCGACAGACTTGATACCTCATCATCAATATGAACCGGAGTGATTCCCTCTATGTTCTTAAGTTCAAAATCTGTACGGCAGAATAATTCTATCACTTTAGGAAACATCTCATTTTCTGGTTTATCAAATCTGTAAAACTGTGGTTCACCATTACTTTTTGCTCGAATTCTATACCTACCATCTCTAATAAACTTCCAGAATTGTTCTCCAAACTCTTTTGTCCTAGCCTCAACAATTAGAACAATATCAAGATCTTTCGTTGTTCGTCCGAAGTTAATCTCCTGTTCCTCAAAAGAAACGCTACAAGCCGCACCTCCAATTAATACATATTGGTCTGTGTATTCCTTAAAATATTCTTGAAAAATTTCTATTCCTTTTACCATATCAATTCCTCCAGCATTTCATTTAAACAGTTCTCCACACGAGGATCTTCCATATCAGCATCTGACAACATCAAACTCAGTGAAAGCGGATCTACTGCTTTTTTATCCTTAAATGGTAATATATATCCCACTTCTTGTACTATACATACTGGTTCTTCATTATTCGGTACTTCATGAATTGACTTTAATCCCAACTCACTAATCTGATTTTTTTCTACCGCATACGTAACATAACGTTCTTCTGACAACATGGAATATTCTGCTAATGCTGATATGCCTCCTAAAATCATTTCTGCATCCGGTTTTTTTTCAAGTCTAAACTCCCGAATAATTGGATTTCGCAAAAATGGGCGCATATCCTCCCACATTGCTTTCTTATCAACAGAAGCAAAGAAACGTCTTGATCTTCCATTCATTTTTATAAATGACATGCCTAACGCCTCAATTTCATCATAGCATCTAGTAATTGACATCCTAGATACTTCAAGTTTCTCAGCTGCCTGTACAGCTGATACATCTTGCCAACCTTCATATAAGGCTTTCAATAATAATTTCTGCGTTAAAAATGAAATGATAGAACAACGCTTCGGTTTTCTGTGTTCATTTCTTTGCAAAAGTAACCCCATAAAAGGAAGGTATATCTGATGATTTTCCCATATAAAAGGAATTCCTTCTTCCACCATCTTAGGAACTGAATACCAGTTTGTTTTTTTTAAATAAAAAACACATTGAAATCCCGTATATCTCTCTAATTGAATCCTCATCTTACGTAGTTCTGTCAAATTCATTGTTTCAATCGGTGCTGCTATGAGAATTTCTTGTTTTTGAATTTCCACGATTGATAATGCAAATGCATTTCTACATCCCAATGGCAACTTTTCCAAAGATTCATATGGATGTTCCTGAATACTTTGATGTAAAATTTGTTCTAAATACTCTCTCAAAGCTTCACCTCCTTAATACACTTGAATTGTAACTCATTTTATGTTACAAGTCAAATATATTCATTTTGAAGATTTTAAATAATATGTCACTTTGCATAGTCAAGTAATAATACACTCTGTTAGGCTTGCTCTATATAAAAAGACGCAGAGGAAGAAGTCCAGTCCGTAACTGGATTCTTTCCCCTGCGTCCGTGGTGCTGTCACTCAAATAAGCCGTCCTTATCAGGTGGTGCCATTCATTTAATTGTTAATTGCTTCTATACATGGAATACACCGTCTTTGGTGTTCGCCATCAATACTTCTTCAGTATAATTCTTTAGTCTAAGCACTCGCTTACACTTCTCACACTTTAGTTCAATTCCCGCCAGATAAAGACCATTGCTCTCTCCAGTAGGAAAGTAATTCATAAATAATTTGTTACAATTTGCTCTTCTACATCTAATTTCTATCTTTCTATTCAATTCAGTTCGCTCCTTTTATAAATACAAAATCCACATCTTGCTCAACTTTGTACTCGAAAAGGAAAGGGAAATCACCTTTGCAAGCCTTCCTGCCAGGAGTTCCGTCGCAGTACTGTCTCTCACTGCCCTGACAATAGCTGATCTTTGGAAGCCACTTCTTTTATCTCTACATCAAATTCCTGTTCCATATGATATCGCCTCCTGTAAAAATCTCATCATCGGCTCTTTTCTTCCTTTACCTGTCTTTCCTTAAAGCCTTCATCGTACTTTCCATCTTCCAGCCTGTCGTAAAAACAGTCTTCTTCAATCGTTCCGAAATCCTCATACATCTGGTGAAGGAAGTCATTCTGCAGCTTCTTTGGTACATCATCATCCTTTGACATATCCTGATAAAAATAGAACTTTTGCTTTAGCTTTGCCCTGTAATCATAGATATCCTCTATCTTTTCCGGTGTACCATACTCCCTCTTGTATGCCTTGAAATTCGTGGTTGAGAGTGTGGAACCAAGATAAATGCCATGCTCCCACGATACCCCGATTGTGGTATTGTCCTTTGTAGGCTTCTCATCCTTGGGATAACGCTTATACTCTGTCGCACCAAGGGCGATTGTAAGGGAACCTGACTTCATATCCATCACCACAAGATTCCTTGGTGATAATGCTTCAAGCACCATGTAATCATGGTCATTGAAGTTATGGAATGTCTGTCCCCTTTCAAATAATCTGTCCACACTTTCATAATGCAGGTTAAAATCATCCACCCAGCCCTTATCGGTCATTCCAATCTCCTTAAGCTTTGCAACACATTCAGAAGAACTGGCTTCTTTATCAAACCGAATTTCTTTGGAATCGTTATAAAGTCCCTGAAGAAAGTGTCCCAGCTGAATATCATCCAGACAGAATCTCGCAGATACAGTTACATTTGCTGCCCTGTAATACTCTGTGAAGTTATCTGCTTCACCAAGTGTCCTTCCAAGCTGCAACAGATAGACAAGCTCTCCAAGGTCATATCCGGTATGCTCATTCACTTTCGTGTTCACATCCCGGTTAAACTCCTGCACATAGGCACTCGTTACTGTCTGCACGGTATCTCCTGATTCAAGTGGTGGCAGGAATAAAGCAAATGGAGAATTGTAAAGGATTGCTATCACCGCTATAACCGGAACCGCAATCATGGCAACTACAAGAACAAGTAATAAAAGCACCAATCCGATAATCGGTGCAGCTGCCTTTACCCAGGTAATCGCTTTTCGCACAATCAGATCCTTTACCAGCTTTGCCACACTATCCGTCTGATTCTCCTGTGCTTTCATCTTATCCAGAAAGAACTTTATCTTCCTGCTCCGGTTTGTCATCTTTTCATCCTTGACCTCTATGGACACACCTGCCGCATATCCGGCTGCCATGCCGATTGCCGTGCCTACTCCCGGTGCAACCGCTGTTCCTGCCGCCGTAGCAGCTGCCTTTGTAGCAGTTTTCGTTGCAACCTTGGCAGTAGTCTTTGCTGTTTCTTTTGCCGTCTCTTTAGCTACAGTCTTGGCTGTATCTTTGGCAGCTTTCTTTGCTGTCTTTTTTGCCAGCTTCTTTCCTGCCTCTACCTTCTTGATACGCTTCTTTGCCTCGGCTGCCGCCTTTTTCCTGAAAAGTGCAGCCCCCTTAGAAGCAGTTCCGGTAACAGGGCGGCTTGCTTCATATGCAAGATATGCTGCCTGCGATACCTCCTGACCGCCTTCCACCTGATCTGTTACTGCCCCGGCTACAAGTGCTCCAGTTCTTCCTGCAATGTGAAGATTCGTGTTCTTGGTCTTGATGGAAGTGTTTGATTCCTTAAGGTTTTGCTTGAATCTTGATAATCCCTTATTCTTCGGCTCCGACTGATGAATGGTACTCTTGCGATAGGACTTCTTTCTATCCGTATCAGTTACCTTTGCACCAGCTGTCTTAGGACCTCTCTCTACTGTATAGATGTTACTCCCCTTAATCTTGGCTCCCTTCGGTTCGTGGGCATGAATCTTGGCTTTCTCCTTGGTGTGAATGACCATCGGTTTGTCATCAACCTTTCTAATTTTCAATTTTCTCACCTCCTACTTTGAAAAATAAAATAAGCCGCTAGGGAGCAAAAATTACTCCTTAACGGCTATGTAAAATCATTCAATATTCAATTATTAAAAGCAACATGAAACTGAAATTTCACGCAGACTATTCCTATACCGTAATGTCTATTCTGACCGATGATTTCTTCTCACCAAAATGCTTTATTTCGATATCCTTCATTTCCTCTATAACATCTTTTTCAATTTGGTGAACATCACTTAATTGTAAATCTCGCTTCGAATCATTTACTATTTTTGCTGCCTCATCTACTGAAACAGTTGTATCTGATGTTAACTGTTCAGACATTTCAGTATCGTTTGAATCCTCTGCAACCTGCCCCTTTTCTATAGATGTCTCTACAATTTCCTCTTCTGTTGGCAAATCCCTATATTCTGTACTTTTTACAAATCTTGTGAATGACTCTACAGCTCTAAAAGTATTTCCCATGATACGTTGAGCTTCCTTAAGCTTTTCACTCTTTGGAATATTTGGATTATTCACGATACTTTTTAGTTCTGCCAAATTTCCATTCATCTCATTTACTTGAAGCCTTTGAGCCTCTTCTTTTGTCTTACATCTCTCCAACCTACGCTCATAAGCTTCTTGTTCCATTCTTGCCGCTTTATATTCCATATAGGCTTTAGGGTCTTTCTGACGAATAGCATCTTCTTCTGAAGCTGTTAATTCTTGACCGCTTGCAATCTTGTTATAAATCTGACTATATGCAGAACTTTCTTTGTCTCGCTCAAGTTGCTCTCGGAAATGCTGAATCATGCTTTCTTCCTGACTTGTTACAGTCATACCCTCTTGCTTCTTTACAACATCCCCGGTAGCCTTCTTTTGCTCCCAATCATTTACTAACTGCATCTGATTCACAGCGTTTCGTATTGTACCTGCAATCATAGCACACCTCCAATTCCCGGTTAATGCTACGATTAAATAGTGATATCAAACTTCATACCCTGTGTTGCCTTTTCTTCTGTTATCTTACTCCAATCCAGTTCAGAAATCTTTTCAAGTAATTCTTCTTTTGAATTTGCCTGAATTGTAGTCCGCTTAACAGTTACATCCTTCTTTTCCTGCTTTTTCTCCTCTGCACGTTTTTCCTTTAATTCTTCAAGCCGTTCTTTCTGCTTTTCTGTAATCTTCTCCAAATCAGCAAAAAGTGTCATCTTTCCATCATCATCAAAGGACATAGTTAACTTATTTAATACAGTTCCACTATTGTCTGTCGTTCCCCAAGCACGTTCAAACCCAAACTGTTCATTGATTTTATCTGACATCTCAACTGCAGTTTTTACCGTAGACAATTTTTCCCGTGCATATTTCTCATCGGATGCCATTCTTTCAAGTTCAGCACTTGAAAAAACAACTGTAAATTCCTTATCGCTTTGGTCTACTAATCCTCTGAAATCATCGCCTTTATCAGCAATAATAAAATCGAAATCCGCATTATCCTTACGCAATGTTTCCAGATATTTCTGTGCCTTAGAAGATAACTTATCTTCGCTGGATTTTATTTTCTGTGCATTGGGCTGCACATCTTTTGCTTTCTCTGTGTTATTTTGCTTACTAACAGTATTGCTCTTATAATAATCTGTTACCTGTGTTAAATTAGCTGCTCTAATCATGGTATCATCCTCCTTGAAAATTGATACAGAAATCCGTTCCTATATCTGTAATATCGGCACTTTATATCCAAAAGTTAATAGTGCGTAAAATTCAAATTTTCTTTTCCCTAATAATTACAAATATTCCTTGGAAATTGCTTCCACACCATACATTTCCATAAATGCATCCAGGTCCGCTGCATCCCCAATCAACATATTCTCGTCAAAGTGTACGATAAGCATATCTTAAAATCCAGCCACATGTTCTCCGGTACAAATGATACATTTTAGAACTGCTTCCTTATTTATTTTTCATATCGAATCTTATATGCTTTCTTCTTAAAAATAGGGAATATCTAATTTATTATCATCAAGGTCGGACATTCATCCGACCTCTTGATTATACTATAGATTCTATAAAAATTCATCTGTTATCACTGCAGCATTGCTTCTTTTTTCTTCTGTTCCGCAATCTTCTCATGAATGTTGGTATTATACAGCCTGTACAAATCCGTATCCTTGCTGATCTGATTATCAAAGGGAATTACTACCGAACCACACTTAATAAGTCCCATTCCAGAGGCGGTATTAGTTACGAACCGAAGCTGTGCCTCTGATACCCCGATAACCTCCGCCATCTTTGAACTGTCTGTATTTGCCTGCTTCAAGAGTGCCACAAACTCAGAGTTTGCAAGCATTGTGGTTGCTGTGTAATTCTGCAACAGATCGACAACATTCTGCGTGATACCGGTACAAAGACCTCCCTGCTTTCTTACCTTCTTCCAGAGCTGCTGCAGATATTTTGCAGAATACTCCGAATTAAGCAGGACATGGAACTCATCAATATAGAGCCATGTTGCCTTGCCTCGCTTACCATTCTCAACAATCCTGTTCTGAATGGACTCCATCATAACAAGCATTGTGATAGGACTAAGCTCTGTACCTAAGTCCCTGATGCCATAGACTGTAAATCTGTTATCCACATCCACATTTGTCTGGTGGTTGAAGATGTTAAGCGAACCATTTACAAAAAGTTCCAAAGACAATGCAATGTCTTTTGCCTCGTCCTCCGGCTGTGCCATGAGAATATCGTAAAAATCACTCATTACCGGGATATACTTCTCTTTGCTCCTTGCAATGTCGATATACAGTTTTCTCACACAGCGGTCGATGATTGACTTCTGTCTTGAATTTAAGCTGTCACCGATGCACTGCTCACAAAGACCAAGCATGAACTCGCCCTTTTCTCTTACCATTCCCTTGGAATCATTCGGATCAAGGCTCCATACATCCATCTCCAGCGGATTCACATAGTTATCCGTGTAGGTGGACATATTTACCACTGTTCCACCATAAGTCTCAGCAATATCAAAGTATTCGTTCATTGGATCTATAACGATTATTTCATCATCTCCCGACAAGAATACGCTGCCCATTTCCATCTTGCAGAAGAAGGATTTACCGGAACCCGGCACACCAAATACAAAGCCATTTCCATTGATGAGCTTCTTTCTGTTACCGATATTCACATTCTTGCTGATCTGGTTGATGCCATAATAGTTTCCTGTGCTGTCATTTAATTCCTGCACATTAAATGGCATAAGCACCGCAAGTGACTGGGTAAGAAGTGTACGCATTGTCTCCACCTGTCTTACACCAATCGGAAGTGCTGTGTTGAGTGCCTCCCTCTGCTTTAAGTAGTGTGTGTCAATCGTGCAGCTGTTACGCTTTCCGATAGTCTCTACTGTCTCACATACACTCTCAAGCTCCTTCTTGCTTTCTGCCATAAGAATAATGGTTACTCCCACAAAGAAAAGGCACTGGTCATTCTCACGGACATCATCCATGATTTCCTCAATCTCCTTTTTCTCCGTCCTTTTGGCATATGAGATTTCCGTAGAAAAATCGTTATTCTTATTACGGACTCTCTGCTGCTTAATGATATCCGACTCAATACCAAGGTATTTCTTCTGAAGCACCTTTGTTGTCAGATCCTTGGGAACAGGCACCACATCAATGCTCGTGATGGAATGAACCGGAAGGGAAGTAATCTCATTGATGAATCTGTCTGACAAACTGCTCGGATACTTTTTGATAAAAAGTGCCTTGCAGAATTTACTCTCATCCTCAAAATGGTCTGGGAAATATTTCACCATCCCATTGCACAGATCATTTCTAAAATCTGCCCCGACCTTCTTTGCCTTTTTGATATCAAAATCAAAGCTGCCCTCATCACCAAGATGATAATAGTCATAGAGCACTTTCAGTCTCTCATTGCCATTAAGTGGTACAATCTCCGCACCAAGCTCAATGAAAGCCTTGTGTATCGTTGCCTCAAGGGTTGCAAACTGTGCCTTTGCCTCCTCGAAGTTCTTTCTCTCAATCGTGATTGTCAGGTATCTCTCCTGCTCAATCCCCTGTCTGCCCTCAATAATCTTCTCCTCAATGATGTCATTGTAGATTCTTCTATAATTGTTGAAGCCATCGTTTTTCTCAGCAATCAGAACCTTGTCACGGAGTTCATCCATGTTTTTGTTCTTATTGTTGATCGTAATCTTATAATTACAGTCCAGCGAATTTAAGAACTTGCAGTATCTCTCAAATATGCCGATCTGCTCATCCTCCGTTGCTGTTGTGTAATTGATGTCCTGAAAGCGGTAGCATTTGGAATACTTATTTTTGCTTACTTCAAAAATGCCGTTTTCAGCCACCGCCATAATCTCTATGGTTTCCTGAATGGATTTAGGTGTCTTATACAAAGGCTCACTCGCCTTCTTTAATAACTTAAATCCGTCTGTAAATAAACCCATGTCTCTAACCTCGCTTTCTTATAATGAAAGCCCGCCGGGAACTTCACCCTGCGGGCTGTGTTCCCGACCTTGCGGTCAGATACTATTCGTTTCTAATGCATTGCCTTATATACTGCAATGCCTGCTACTGCCGCCACAATGACTGCGACAAGTCCAAGCAGCATATTTCTCGTCTTTTTCTTCATCGCTTCAAACTCCTCCTGCTTCTTTACAGCCGAATCAGCTGTTACAGTCTCCGGTTCAGCCTTTCTGCCTTTCTTCTTTACCTGTTCATTCTGTTCTGCTTCTAACTGCTTTATTGCAGGCTCTCCTTCTGTTGATACATAGGTAAGCGCCCTGTTGCCAAACATAAAATGCAGTTTCTTTCCCATATACTCGTAGAAATTCATCCCATTAAAGGAATAGAAACCACCAAGTGCAATCGGTGCCACACAGGGAATTGCCACATAAGCAGAACCCGTAAGACCGATATACTTGTAAAGAAGAAGGACGATACCGCCACCAACCACTACGCTTGCAATGGAAAATATAAGCTGCCTTGCAGTAAGTCCCATTGCAACCGATTCCTGATAGCGGTCAATATCCTTGTTTACTTCGATTACCATTGTCCCTGCCTCCTATCTTGATAAATCCTTTATCTCTGGCTTTCTTGTCATTCCGATATTTGCCTCATACTTATCCATTCCATCCGGACACAGTTCTCTAAGCTTATCTACATTGAACAGATAAAGCGGATATTCACAGAAACCGCTCCTTTGCGTGAATCCTGTAAACTCTCCAATGTCATTGTCTGTAATAAACTTTTCAATATCCGGCATGTCATTCACATTCAGATATCCGCAGTAATTTGGTGCTGCAACCGACAAATTCACAGTCACATCCCCAAAAGGCTCCTCATATCCATCTTCATTACACATAAGACCGATAAACATTGCCCTGTTATTCATATACTGCTGGATATCAAATGTCACCTGCGTTTCTCCGGTTATACTTGAATTATAAGTAACCTGTTTCATTTCATTATCCATTTCTACCTCCTTCTATAATCCAAATGCCTTGCTTGTAAGTGTCTGTGCACCCTTCACGCTTCCGACAGTCATTGCAATCGTAAATGTCATTTCACACAGATATATAAGCGTCTGTGCCCAGTCAGCATAACTTCCTGTAAATGCCGGAAGTCCTGCATTGATAAATGCATTACATACCACAATCGCAAGTGCCATCGTTACTGCCTCAAACACACATGACAGGAAATATTTGCAGTAGGTAGCCATTGTATGGCTAACCATTCTGTTTCCTGCCATCGTGGAACAAGCAATCGCACCGAGCGGCGCAATAATCAGAATCTTTAAGAACCTGAAATACACTGTGTAGATGATAAAGAATCCACAGATAATAATGATGATTGCAAGCAAAGCTGTAAGTATCAGCATTACCAGACTCTCACCAAATCCGAGTCCCTTAATGATATCTGCCTGTGTACTGTCAATAGCAAGCTGCGTCGTTGTCCCAGCAGATATAAGTCCCACCAGATTTCCTATGGAAGTAAAAAACGCTTTCATAATCGTGACATTATTTGCAACAAACCATTCTGCAAGTCCCAGTCGGATAAGCATACGCAGGATTGATTCAAACCTCATCTCATCTTTTACATCTATGCTTTCCGAGCAGAAACCGATAACAAAGAACAGCACAACGAGGGATGAGCCGACCGCTACAAAGACCGGCTCAATACCCTCAATAACTGCCCAGGGACCTCCGCCCTTGAAACTGACCGGTGACTGTCCAAGCATTGCAAAGACCAGGGATATCTGATTGTTCCAAAACCCAAACACCGCCTCAAGAAGTGCAAGGATCTTGTCTCCAAGCTTAAAAATATCCATACTTGTTATTCACCTCTTTCCTTTTACTAAAAGGGGAAATGCATATCCCCATCTTAGAAGCCTAAGAATGTCAGAACTGTTGAAATACCAGCCATCATGACACCTGCCACAATTCCTTTCAGAGCGGAGTTCATGGTAGATGAATCCTGCTGCTGATATGCTTGTGCGAACTCCATGACATTCTTTGCAAGAATGATGACACCGACCGCACCAATGACTGCAATGATAAGTGTCTTTAAATTCTCAAGCGGCTGTGTTACTGCGGAAGTACCTGTACCTGCTGCAAAACAAGTAGTGCTCATAAGCATTACTCCCATAAGTGCTCCGGATACTGCCGGAACCATTCTTTTCTTAAAATGAAGTAATCTTCTCTTCATGCCTTTTCCCTCCAAACCCTTGTTTTCTGCGCTATAGCAGACTGAATTGTTAGTTACTGTAATCTGTTCTTTTCTCATGATAAAAATCTCCTTTTTCTTGATGTGTGACAGATATGGAAAAAGCCAGAAAGGAATGTACACATTCCAATCCGGCTGATTTCCGAATGGAATATATACATTCCTCTCTGTCCTTGTTTTTACTATATGATTATCAGGCAATGCCTGTTGTAATGATTAAATCGGGCTTTCCCCGATGTGGTATGCTTCAACCACATCCTTTCAAGGCGCAAAAAAAGCACACCACTCTCGTGAACAGATGCCCTATCTTATAGCTGTTTTTTTACAGCCCCTTCTATTTAGTACAATATTTCTTTCTTCTGAGAATCTGTTAAAAATGAATTAATAACAATATCTCTTCTCTGTTGTAGAAAGCAATTCGCAGCTTTTTCGATATCCTTCGATACCTTTATATAGCTATTAGAGTTCAGAATAATTTTTCCATTATCATCAACATCAAACGCCACAAAGCGATACTCATCTAATCCAGACTTTAATGCTAAATCTACAAGCGCTTTCTTTCCCTTAAAACACGAAGGCAAGACCAATTCGGACAAATATGTGCTCAATCGTATTTCATAATCGAGTATTGTTACTATCCCAGGATACTCTGAATTCATTATTGAATGAAACAAATATTTCTCCATACGAATCATCTCCTTCTTTAAGAATAAAACTAAAATAGTGTATAATACTTATCGACCAATGTCAATCCCTTTATTAAATATTCTCTTGCTACTTCTATTGATGTTATTACTGCTGTATCATAGTCATCCGCCGACCAATGTGAATATGGATGGCGTACACCATGATAAGCGTTATACAAATCATTTAAAAACGTTTGTTGTTGACTGTTCAATACTGAAGTTTCCTTTACATTGCATTCAAAGTGTCCACTTGAATCCTTATTAAAGTATCCAAAATTGTTCTTTCCTTTCGCATCACAAGTCGACAATCCCATTTTTTCTCCTAAAATCCTATGCAAATAATACTCATATGCTCTAAAAATTGGTGTAATCAATGAAGTATAATCCGGCATATATCCTGTCAACATTGTATTATAGACTGCCGATAGCAAGTTGTTATAATGCTTTTCACTTCTCTTTCCGATATAATGTGGCAATAACTGTTCAAATCTGACTTCTATCTCTTCTTTTGTTATAGATAAAACATGAAAACGATTTAATGTTTCAATTACAGTATGCTCATTTTTCAACAATTCTACTGCTAGAGATATTATTTTTTGAAAGAGCACAGACTGCTTTCCCTGTACATAAGAATTGCAATTTGAATAACAATTAATAACAACTCGATTTTTTGAATCCGTTACAACCATGCGTTGACGATCTCCAATTACACTTGTGTCGATATTAATTATCTCACTATTTTCTTCTGTTAATTCACTATTCTCCTCATTTATACACTCAATTATAGTCTTCCAATCTTCTCCTGAAAATCCTACAAAATATATTGAACCATCATCATATGTCTTATAACCTTTTTCTAAAAGAGAATTTTTTGCAAGTTTATCTGCCATTTCGTTATATTCTATTCCAGAATGTGCTGGTACCTTGCAAAATTCAACCGTAATAAGTGAACGCTTCTCTTTTATAAAAGAGGCATATTGACGTGTAATATCCTTTTTTGCTTGCCATGAACCATCCGCCCATTTACCAATTCCTTCATAGTCATAATATATTTTAATTCTCGATTTGTTATATGCTATTGCCCATTTAACAGCTTCTTTTACTCCTTCTAGCTCAGCAGCAACATTCCTAAGTTCAAGAAATTCTGCACTCAACTGTTTAGTAAAAGCTTTATATAATGGGGTCTGTATTCCCTTGGCATCAATAATAATTACACCAAATCCTGACTTTTCTTCCGTTGAACTATAGCTTCCATCAACAAAGGCAATTACTTCCGTCTCTCCTAATCTTCGCAATTCATCTTCTACCTGATTATTAATCTGTTCAGAAGACTCCTTACTCTCTGTATTTGTTTCACCACTTGCCGGACTCTCTTCCCCCATCATATACTTCTCAGCTTCTGTCATACTCCCAAAAGACTTATATTGAGCTCCCGAAAAACCCTTCGTTTGTGCTTCACATTCAGCCCAAGTTTCGTATATTCCCGGTTTAACTCCTTGCTTAACTGCATAATATTTTTTCTTTGCCATAAATTTTCACTCCTTATCTTGTTGAATATTCAAAATACCATTCTCATTTTCTATTCGCACCTTATATGCCATTAATCTCAATAAATATTCCGGCATTTTCCTATTTCCCAATTCCCACTCCTGCACCGTTCTATATGGAATATCAAAGTATTCTGCAAATTCTCTCCGATTCATCCCAGTGCTATATCTCAATTCTAACAATCTTTGCTTTGAATCCATAAATTATCCTCTCCTAATCCAATTCGTATTATCAGTATACTATACTCAATGAGTATAGTCAACACAATTTAATTCAAATATCATAAAAAGGACCAAGCAATATCTGCTTAATCCTTCCATCCACATTTTTTTAATATCGAGGCTCACAATATAACATCTAGTTTCATTTTTTGTATATTTCATTTGCCTGTTATGTACTAATTACATACCAATTTTTAGAATAAATACATAAAGATATATAAAGGTAACGCATACGTTGTCATCGACATTATCTACTAATCGTAATATTGAAAGTCTTATTGGACAGATGGAAGAAACATTTTCGCAGAGATTACTCCGACTTATTGATGAAAGAGGAATGACAGATTCAGAGGCATACAATAAAGCATATGTGGATACCGCAAGGCGGAGGCTGTTGTGGAGCAGTACAACCGTGGCCTTGCCGCATGGGAGCGGGAGGTCAGGGAGAACCGCAGACCAGCCGAAAAAGAAAGGCTTACACCGCCCGAAAAGAAAAGTATTCGTGACCAGCTCAGGCGGCTACAGGCAGAGAGCAGACAGAGAAGCCAGCCAAAGCGAAAATCCCACGACAGAGAAAGCAGGGCAGTACCCCTGCCTTGCGGGATTACATACATTTTAAGACAGAGAAACACCCTGCAAGATTTTGAAGTCTTACAGGGCATAGGTGGTTCATTCAGGAATTAATACATCTCCATCGGAGATTGTTGCCTTAAATGCCGAAATTGCACCTGCAATGGTGTTACCACTGGTTTCATCAATTTCGCCTTCATAGGAAATTTGCACGGTATCACCAACCTTGACAATTCCATAATCTACATAACGGGAGATACGAAGGTCATTTAGCAGAACCTTGTAGGTGATACCGTCCGCCGGATTCTTGCACAGGATAGAATCATCCACCAAGATATATTCTTCCGTAATCTTAATGATTGTACCGGCTACCGAGTTTCTGTACGGTTCATACTCTACTTCAGTGGAATTCTCTTTCGCATAATGGATAATCCTGCTTGCAGCATCCTCGCCGATGTTGAATAGATACTGCCAATTAAATGCGTTTGTCCACAGATAGCCGTCTTCCGTCACATACAGAGCAACTTTGTAAACACCAAGTGCTTCGGAAGTAATCGTAAAACTGAGGTAACTTCTGTCACCAACCGTCCATGTTTGATCTTCAACGAAAGGGGCGTTCCTACATTCGGACAGAACTTCCCACACATAATCGTCACTGCTCAATGCAAAACGTTTGCTATCAGGACTATTGTCTCCTTCGGAAAAGCGCTGAAGCTCCACAACCTCGGACAGATTTACGACATCCATAAGCTCACCAAGGGTGTTCGGAGGAGCATACTCGTCATTCTGAAAGACATAATAACTGTCCTCCATCTTTACGGCTATAAACTGACTTTGAGCAATATCCTTCAGTGCATATGCTTCAAACTCGGCAGAATATTTTTTTCCATTATTGACTTCATCATATCCAACCACAGTGTAGTTGCCAATTTTCTCGCCAATCCATGCTTCTGATACCGCACGGCCTTTTCCATGATACTCAATACCGTCAATTTCGACATTTCTATATTTTTCATATACAGTCTGATACTCCCATGGCCATACAACTGCAGATTCGCTGGCTTGGATA
>ENA-OUQO01000303-OUQO01000303.1-human-gut-metagenome-genome-assembly--contig:-NODE-303-length-18704-cov-3.782777_pt1 | contig 18704 bp, 10 predicted proteins | sample MGYA00237944_ERZ548825 | MGnify/ENA primary metagenome ERZ548825 (study PRJEB26490, sample SAMN05194700) | human gut metagenome | biome: terrestrial biome; feature: human-associated habitat; material... | reverse complement strand
AATGGGAGGACGTGGACTTTGAGCATAAGGAGATCTATATCCATGCCACAATGTTTGATGATGGCGGCGCTGGTGTCGTCGCATGATGATTCGATTCCTAAAATAATGTTGTTCATGCGCTAAAATATATTGTTCGTGCGCTTGGGTGTGCGGCGTTAAAAGATGTATGCAATGCCGGCGGTCAATTGGGCCGACGAATTGCTTTTGACCATCGAGTATCGAGCCTCGATATGAATCTTCAGTGTCGGTGACGCCGTAAACTCGAATCCGGCGCCGGCATTGAGTCCGAAATTGCGCTTGCGTGTGGACACATCTTCGTCCTCGGGACTGTCCTGCGGATGGCTGTGGCTGTTCCACCACGAGTAATTAAGGCCGACGATGGGGTACAGCGCCGCGCGGTCGCCCGTGAAATTGAACGGGTAATGCGTGTCCAGATCCAATTGTATGGCATCGCGGTCATTATTGCGGAATATGCAGCGTGCCCCCGGTGCAACGCGGAAGTGGCTGCTGAACCCGTACTGGAACTGCAAGCCCGCCACTACGGACTTGTTGCGCGAGACATAACCCGCGTCTACGCCGAAAGACTTTTGGCCGCGCACACACTGAGCCGTGGCCGTCGGAGCGAAAGACATCAGCAGCGGCAGGGCTGCAAGCAGCGCGCATATCACACGCAAGTATTTGACGGACAATTTCATGACCTTGATTATGAGTTTTGAGGCGCTTGATACGCCTATATTATATATGTATAATGTATATATATTAAATAATGTGTATCGTGCCGTGGGGTGAAACCGCCGACGGATACTATGCAAAGTTAGTCATTATTTTTTGCGCGTATGGCTAAAAGATACTAAATTTGTCCGTGTAACCGCGAGTGAACAGGACGGAATATATTTTTCGTGTTAAATTATGCAAATATTTTCTGATAATCTAAAAAATCTGATTAACTTAGCGGATGAAATAATCGTTAAAACACTAAGTCCAACACCAAAAAAAGTATTAATTAGTCTAAAAAACAGACAGCGAAACAATTACCTAAAATAAGAAACAACAAACACCAAAAATAATCTATTTACCCTAACCCCGATGTCGGTTGCCGGGCCCCTAAAAAGGCGTGGTGGCGGACATCAAAGTAACAATCAACACTACAACCTTATGAGAAAACATCTTTTTGTGACTCTGTTGTTGACTTGTGGCTTGCCTTTCAGCGGACAGGTTTTCGCATTGGCAAATCCCGAGCCTCAATCGCAAAGTCAGGCGGCTGTCACCCTCAGCGGTACAGTCTATGATGAAAACAATGACCCGGTCATTGGTGCAAGTGTTACGCCTAAGGGTTCGACGCAAGGCGTTTCTACCGATGCCTTTGGTCACTTCACTATCAAGGTGAAACCCGGGACGATGCTGACTGTTAGCACGGTTGGTTACAAGACCGTAAACGTAGCAGCCAAGCATGACATGAGCGTTTATCTCGAGCCTACCACCGAGCTTCTCGAACAGCTCGTTGTCGTAGGTTACGGCACACAGAAAAAGGCCAACCTCACCGGTGCAGTTGCTACCGTTGACGTTGCCAAGGTAATGGACAGCCGTTCGACCACGGACGTTTCCAAAGCACTCCAAGGTGCAGTCCCCGGCCTGACCATTACGAACAATGACGGTGGCATCAACTCCACACCTACGATGAAAATTCGTGGTACCGGTACGTTCTCCAACGGTGGAGCATCCTCACCTCTGCTTGTAGTCGACGGTGTTGTGGTTGACGACATCACCTTCCTCAACCCCGACGATATCGCCGAGATTTCCGTACTTAAGGATGCCGCTTCGTCCTCCATCTACGGTACACGTGCAGCCTTCGGTGTGATCCTCATCACCACCAAGACCTCCGCTACCAAGGACCGCGTTTCCGTGAAGTACTCCAACAACTTTGCATGGAGCCAGGCAACAACTCTTCCCGAATATCCTTCGGTATACAATCAGATCTACGCCCTGACCGAGGCTAACCTCGCATCCAACGGCGAACTTGGTCTGTTCGGTATGGATCCCTTCGTGATGATGCCTCTTGCTCAGCAATGGGAAAAAGAGCACGGTGGCAAACGCGCCGGCTATCGCGAAATGGTACCCTGGACCTCCGATTCCAGCATCGGTGACTACAAGATGAATCCCGACGGATCTGCTATTTATTATGCAGACTGGGACGTCGCAGGCATCATGTTCAACAACGCTGCTCCCAGCAACTACCACAACGTCAGCCTCGAAGGTACCTCCGGCAAGACCAACTATCGTCTCGCCTTCGGTTACAGCAACAAGTCTGACCTGATGGAATTCAATCCCGCCAAGATGTATCGCTACAATGCCACAGCCAACATTTCCACCGAAATTTTCTCGTGGTTGCGCGCAGGTGCTCGCTTCAGCTTCTCCGAAAAGGACTACAAGGGCACTTACAACGTACGTGGTGACTACCAGTACATGTGGCGTTGGGGTTCGTACTTCGGACCTTACGGATACCTGTATGGTGACGACGGCGAAATCATCGACTTCCGTAACGATATCGCTTATCGCAAGCAAGCCGGCCAAATCAAGGATACTGCTACACAGACCCGCATCACCGGTTACATCGACGCAGATCTCTTCAAAGGCTTCACTCTGCACGGCGACTTCACTTACAGCGTAGTTGACCTTCTGAACACTACTCCCTACATGCCCGTTTACGGTTACAACAGCTGGGGTAACATCTCGAGCCCGAGCTACATCGTTCCCGAAAGCTGGTCGGATGCACGTCAGACCAACACCAAAGACGACATGTGGTCGATGAATGTTTACGGTACATATTCTCATACTTTCGCTGATGCGTTCAACCTGAAAGTTATGGCAGGTGCTACCGCCGAACAAGAAGATTACAACTATCTGTATGCTAAACGTGACCAACTTCTCGACGTTAACCAGCCTTGGTTAGGTCTCACCACCGGTGGCAGCGACAAGACCGGTTATGAGATTAGCAACAGCATTTCACACCGCGCTACCGCCGGCTTCTTCGGCCGTATCAACTTTGACTACAAGGGCATCTACCTCTTGGAATTCAACGGTCGTTACGACGGTTCGAGCAAATTCCCCGCTGATGACCAATGGGCATTCTTCCCCTCGTTCTCCGCAGGCTATCGCTTCTCCGAAGAAGCATACTTCCAGCCTCTGAAAGCATGGTGGAACAACGGTAAGATCCGCGCATCCTACGGTTCGATCGGTAACGAGGCTGTAGGTAGCAACCGCTTCCTCTCCGTTATTTCCGGTCCTTACTCCAGCTCTTGGCTGACCGCAGGCAACTCTACCACTCAGTATGCAGCTATGCCTACTCTGGTATCCCGCACCCTTACTTGGGAAAAAGTCGTGACCACCGACGTTGGTATCGACTTGGGCTTCCTCAACAACAGCCTGACAGCTTCGTTTGACTGGTACAACCGTGAGACTCGCAACATGCTTGCTCCCGGTGTCGACCTTCCCTCCGTGCTCGGCGCATCCTCGCCCTATCAGAACAGCGGTACACTCGCAACCAAAGGTTGGGAACTTTCTCTGGGCTGGAACCACTCCTTCGGCGAAGCTCAAGTATATGCTACCTTCACCTTGGCTGACGCTAAGACCAAAGTTAAGAAATGGCGTAACGATACCGGTAAGCTCTACTCCTGGACTCCCGCTCAGGGCAACTATACCCCCGGTACATACTACGGTGATATCTACGGTTTCGAAACAGACCGCTACTTCACCAAAGACGATATGAACGCTGACGGTACCAACAAGTACGACCAAAGCGCACTCGAATCCGGATCCTTCACCTACGGTGTCGGCGATATCAAGTTCAAAGACCTCAACGGTGACGGCGTCATCAACTTCGGTAACCCCGATATGATCGAACTCGACGGCAAGACCTACATCCCCGGACAAGCCGGTTACGAAGAGGCTCTGGCCAACGCCAACCACAAGAGCGTTCCCGTAGGTACAGTACGTAACCACGGTGACCTCAAAGTTATCGGTAACACCCAACCTCGCTACGAATACGGCTTCCGTCTCGGTGGCGCATGGAAAGGCTTCGATATCGATATGTTCTTCCAGGGTGTCGGCAAACGCGACATGTGGGCTTGCTCCGCATTCGTAATGCCTTTCGCTCGCGGCACGGACGCTATCTACACCAACCAGATGTCCTACAACAAGCAGGTTATCGATATGGAGAACCAGCGTCTCACCGGCGAAATCCTTGTTGATCAAAGCAACGACTTCCCCCGCCTGTATCCCGGTTGCGACGGTATCGGTAAACTCTCCGGCATCAACAGCGGCCGCTACAACTTCTATCCCCAGTCTCGTTATCTGATGAATACCGCTTATCTGCGTCTGAAGAACCTGACCATCGGTTACACTCTTCCTGCCGAAATCACACGCAAAGCGCTCATCCAGAAAGCACGCATCTATTTCTCCGCCGACAACCTCTGCCTGTTGTACAACGGTATGAAGAATTATCCTCTTGACCCTGAAATCAACGTAGGTACCAGCGGTACAACTCTTAGCCAGTCTTCAGTATTTGCAGGCAACGGTTACTATGGACGTACCACTCCTATCTCGCGTACATTCTCCTTCGGTGTTCAGGTAACATTCTAATCTTAAACGCTAGATAAAAATGAAAAAGATAATAAGCTATGCGGTTGTGTTCGCAATGGGCCTCACGATGGTATCTTGCGATGACTTCCTTAACGACAACCGTTTTCCGCCTACAAGTATTTTGGAAAAGCCGGAGTATTGGTCCAACGCCAATAACTGCCAGCTTCAAGTCGACCGCTATATCGATGAAATCTCCAGCGGTTATGGCTCCGGCAACAGCCTCGGCTCGTTCTACTTCTCGACGCTGAGCGATGACCAGGTCGGCAGCAGCTTCGCCAACTGGCATCAACCCACTATTCCCCCGACAGATGGTAACTGGACATACTCGCAGATCCGCGGTGCCAACTACATCATCGCCGGTGTACGTAACGCCAAACCCGCATTGGCTTCGGCTACTCATGCCAACTACGAAGGCATCGCCAAGCTGATCCGCGCTCAGGCTTACTACGAACTCGTTCGCCGCTTCGGTGACGTTGTTTGGGAAAGCGAAGTTGTCGATCCCTCCGACAACGACATCCTGTACGGTCCGCGTACCAACCGCGACATCGTGATGGACTCCGTCCTCCGCGACCTCGACTACGCTATCGCCACCATCTCTACCCAGAAATCCAAACTTTCCTGGAGTAAAGACCTGGCTCTGGCCATCAAGAGCGAAGTTTGCCTCTACGAAGGTACCTTCTGCCGCTATCGCACTGTTGCTGAAAACGGCATCGCTCCCGATGACGCTCGCGCCAAAAAGTATCTGCAAGAAGCTGCTGACGCTTCCAAGAAACTGCTCGATCGCTATGGTTTTGCTGACGACTACCAGTCCATATACAACTCGGTATGGGGCGGTGGAACAAGCACTGTAGATCCCACTCAGAAACTCGCCGACTTCTCCGCTAACCCCGAAATCATCTTCGGTCGTCGTTACGACAAGGTTAACGGCCGTCACTCGACTATTTCGTACACCTGCTCTTCGACCACAACTTCCGGTCTTTCGCTCGACGCTTTCAAGGCATTCTTGTTCCTCGATGGCAAGCCCGAAGCTACCACCACTCTTGATAAGAGCCTCGTAGGTGAGAATACCACCTTCGAAATCGGTGGCGAAGCTCAACCCGCTTACTCCATCCAGAAACTTCTCAATGTACGCGACAAACGTCTCTCCGTCATCACCGACCCGTATGTATACTACTTCGGTATGAACTGGAGCCGTATGGGCACCTCCGGTATGAACTCTTCGTCCGGCTTCGGTGTTGCCAAGTACGACAACGTTCTTATTCCCGTCAACGAACGTCAAAACACCACTCAGAACTACACTTGCGCTCCTATCTTCTGGACCTCCTACATCGCTCTGAACTATGTAGAAGCTAAGGCTGAACTCGGAACGCTTACCGATGGTGATGTTGATGCTTACCTGAACGTGCTCTATCGTCGCGCCGGTCTGCCCACACAGACTGTTGCCGGCCTGAACGCCATCAACGACCCCAACAACAATATGGGCGTATCCAGCTTGATTTACGAAATCCGTCGCTGCCGTCGTTGCGAGCTTATGCTTGACAAGGGCATCCGCTACTGGGATCTTATCCGCTGGCACCAGCTTGACAAACTTGACTCTCAGAAACACCCCGACATCCTTCGTGGTGCTTACGTAGGCAACGCTACGGTTAAACCCGCAAGCATGGACGGTGACTACGTTCGTCCGTATGCAAGCCGCAACCGTATCTACGACAAGAAGTTCTATCTTGATCCTATACCTTCGGGACAGCTTGACCTGAACCCGAACTTGGGTCAGAACCCCGGCTGGAAATAATGATAGACCTCTAAGGTTTATATTCAAGGATATAACCTAAACGCGATAGGGGCGTGCACTGCAAGTGCATGCCCCTATTTACTTATAAATAAGGCATTTGTTCGATTGATCGTCAAAATTGCTTATGGGCTATGTAAGTGTGGCGTTTCGAGGGAGAAGTGCTCGCTCGGTTGCGGGGCACGCTCGGTTGCGGCCTTCGGAATTTGTGTGGGGGAGAGCGGGCCTCGGGAAATCTAAAACGGCAGATGGGAGTCTTGTTCGGGGGGGGGAAATGGGAATAGGGACTATAAGCAAAAAAACAGAAAAAGTGATGAAAATCCGAATTTTTCAGCTGTTTAAGAGCATATTGTCAGGAATTATTTGTAGTTTTGCGTTTGCTTCCAAATGCTCTCCGCGGCGACCGTGGATTTCAGCCATGATACCGAGCTACGGCACTGCCTGACAAGTGGGAAACTTGTGTTGCGGCGGCATTTGGAAACCTTAAATCAAGATAGCATGGAACACATGCATCTTGACATCACTTAAAGTTGCATTTCAACCTATCAATTAATTGAAATAATGAAACCAAACCTAATTACGAGGAGGGTACGGACGGTACTCTCCGCAGTTTTGGTCGTCATAGGGCTTTATGCACCGCCTAAGGCAAGTGCGGGAGTGCCTTACCCTAACGACCTGTATCTGACTCAACAGTCGGATGTGACCTGTACGCTTGTGTCAAATGCGATGATGCTACGTGCGCGTACTTACCTGAGCAACAACAGTAACTGGACTGCGATTACCGAAGCTTCGCTCATGCCTTATGGCTGGATCAACGGTGCCGGTCAGCGGTCCAATTATTCGGCTACTTTCGGCAACTGCTCTTTCACAGTCAATCAAGCCTATGTCAACGGCTTGACCGTAGCGCAGTTACAGGGCATTTTGAATGCTCACCCGGAGGGCGTGTGCATATATGTCACCAGTATCCCTCATGCCCAATGGATAACCGATATAGAGAACGGCATCGTGTATAGCGGCGACTCATCATGTGCCGCTTACTTCGGCCGCCGTCCCTTGTCCAATACTTTACAAGGCCAATATTGCGGCTACAATCAAAATACGGTGTTGGCCCGCGTGACCAGTTACTGGTACGTGTCGTCTTACAACGTGCCCGCTAACACAAGTTACACCACACCTTCCATTACACAGAAAAAGCAGAACCTTCCCAACGGAACTTACCGTATTGCATGTTACAACAATCCGACATACGGCCTTGACGTAGCCGGAGGGTCTACAGCCGACGAGGCAAACGTGCACATTTGGGAATACTCCGGGGCTAAGCAACAGCAGTTTAATGTAACCTTTGCCGGTGACCATTATAACATTCAGGCTGTACACTCCGGTAAGAATTTGGACCTTTATAGGGCCGCTTCGGCTCCGGGGACCAATGTCCAGCAGTATGCCATAGACGGGACGGATGTCCAAAATTGGGTACTCGAAGAAGCCGGCGAGGGTGCTTTCTATATCGTCAACAACAACGGCCTTTATATGGATGTAAAAGACGGTATAGTCTCCAATAGCACCAATGTCCAGGGATATAGCGGCAATAAGAGCAACGCCCAGTAGTGGTTCTTCATAGCTGTCGACGGAAACCAGTCGATACCGGACGGTGACTATCAGATACATTTGGCCTCGAACTTCGGGTACGGTGTTGTTGAGTCGACAGGTACATCCTCGTCCGGCAGCAATATACACCTGTGGACGCTTGACAATTCGGCCCACCACAAGTGGAACGTGAAGTACTTGGGCAATGGATATTACTCCATACGTCTGAAGCACAGCGATATGGCGCTCAACCTTAGCGGAGGTCCGTACAAGGGCTACGCCAACGCTCAACAGCATCCGTTCACCGACAACGACGAGGCTTCCATGTGGATGCTCAAAGATGCCGGCGACGGAAGCTTCTATATTGTGAACAAGAAAGGCCTATTCCTCGACATATATAGCGCCAAGGTTGCCAATGGAACAAACATCGGCGGCTGGTGCGGCAATTCGAGTGATGCCCAGAAGTGGAAATTTGTTGCTGTGAACGGCACGCAGACCATCAAGGACGGCTACTACAACATCCGCAGTGCTAAAGACAACAACTTCGGCGTAGACGTGGAAACCGTGTCCAAAGAAAACAGTGCAAATGTCCACCTGTGGACCATAGGCACGGGCAACAACCAGAAATGGAATGTCAAGTACCTCGGCGACGGCTATTATTCGATGGCAGCCGCCCACTCGCGCAAGGTACTTGACATGTATGGTGGCGGTATCGACAACGGCTGCAATGTGCAGCAGTACGACAACACCGCGGCTACAAATAATGCACAGCAGTGGATTATCAAGGAAACCGGCGACGGTGCTTACTATATAATCAACAAGAACGGCCTCTTCCTTGACATAGAAAACGGCACAATTGCCGACGGCACAAATATCGCCGGCTGGTGTGGCAACCGCACTCCGGCCCAGAAATGGGTATTCACAGCCGTGAATGTAGACAAAGAGCCGCCTGTAATCAGCAACATCAAGATTACAAACCTCACCAGCGCGGGCTACACGGTGACCTGTACGGTTACGGACAACGAAAAGGTGACATCCGTAAAGATGCCTACGTGGAGCGTGGCCAACGACCAGGATGACATCAAATGGTATGAGGCGACCGTCAATGGCAATACAGCCACCTGCGACATCAAGACCTCCAACCACAACAACGAGACCGGCGTCTACTTGACCCATATCTATGCCGAAGACGACTTGGGCAATACGACAAGCGTCTCCGCAGGCGAGATAGATGTTCCTGTCAGAAGCAACAATCCGGACAGGCTGCCCGACGGCGTATACCGTATCGCCTGCTACAGCAATGTAAATTACGGTCTTGACGTAGCCAATGCCTCTACTGCAGACGAGGCCAACGTAATAATAACGGAGTATTCGGGCCGCATGAACCAGCAGTTTAATGTGACTTACAGCGACGGATACTACCATCTGCAAGCTCTGCATTCGGGCAAGAATCTGGACCTCTACAAAGCCGGTTCGGCTTCCGGAACCAACGTCCAGCAGTATTCTATCGACGGAACGGAAGTTCAGAACTGGGCTCTCCGTAGCACCGCTGACGGGACGTACTTTATCGTCAACAGCAACGGCCTCTATATGGATGTCACCAACGGCACTATGGCCGACGGCGTCAACGTCCAGGGACATTCCGGCAACCAAAGCGATGCCCAGAAATGGATATTTATAGCGGTCAACGGCGGTCAGTCTATACCTGACGGCGACTATCAGATACGTTTGGCCAAGGACTTCCGATATGGTGTCGGCGTCCAAGACGCTTCCACATCCAACAGCGCTAATGTCCAATTGCAGCGCATCACCGGCGAGGATAACCAGAAGTGGAGTGTCAAGTACCTCGGCAACGGGTATTACTCGCTCACAGCCAAGCACAGCGATATGGCACTCAACCTTTACGGCAAGGAATACAAGGGCAATCCGAATATCCAGCAGCATATGTTTACGGAAGGTGATGACGCCTCCGAATGGATACTGCGCGATGCCGGTGCCGGTAATTTCTATATCATCAACAAGTGCGGTAGATTTGCCGATGTCTACAACGGCGTATTCGTCGATGGCACCAATATCAACGGCTGGACAGGCAACTCGAGTGATGCCCAGAAGTTCAAATTTGTGGCTGTCGATGGCGGGCAGTCTCTCTACGACGGCATATACCAAATCCGCAATTCGTCAAATAGAAACCTTGTGCTGGACGTAGACCAAGCCTCGACAGACAATAGCGCGAATGTGAAATTGAGCAAGGCTAACGGTGACGACAACCAAAAGTGGCGCATCAGCTACCTCGGCGACGGTTATTATTCCATCGTGGCCGTACATTCGGACAAGGCACTTGACATGCAGAACGCCGGTATCGACAACAACTGCAAGGTGCAACAGTACGAAAACTCCGCAGCCACCAACGATGCCCAGCAATGGATAATCAAGGAAGCCGGAGACAAGGAATTCTATATTATTCATAAGAACGGCCTCTTCCTTGATGTGGTCAACGGTACAATCGCCGATGGTTCGGGCATCCAGGGCTTTGTAGGCAACCGCTCGAACGCACAAAGATGGGTGTTCACGGACGCTGACTCGGGCGATATCTCCGGCATCGATACGCCGGCCGTAGGCAAGACCATCGAAAAGGTCGAGTACTACGATGTAAACGGTCGTCTTAGCGAGAAACCTTACGAAGGCTTCAACCTGATTGTCACCATCTACGATGACGGCACTAAGGAAGTCAAGAAGGCATTCGTGAAGTAACCGCCTGAACGATACTCAATATATGGCCGGCCGGAGCGACAAACTCCGACCGGCCTGTTTTTTTGTGCCGTCATGGTCACCGGCCTTTTTGAGGGTCTATGCAAGGCGCTCATCTCGAACCCCGGCACACGTTTCCGGACGGCGGACACGCATTTTGTGCCGTGTTTTGATGCTCTATTTCGGTGGAAGTGTGTACCTTTGCAACAGTTTTTGCGTTATATGGCCGGCCATATTCGCCCGCCTAAAGCATAAGTGAGCACGCCGTGTACGTGTAGATATACAAGTGAATACAGAGCAATGAAGATACTGAAATTTGGAGGAACAAGCGTGGGCAGCGCCGAGCGCATGCGCCACGTCGCCGACTTGATAAGTTCGCGCGGATGCAACATGGTGGTGTTGTCCGCCATGTCCGGTACGACAAACACTCTTGTCGAGATAGCCGAATACCTGCAGAAAGGCAATCAACCCGGTGCGCTCGAAACGCTGAACGTGCTTCAGGGCAAATATAACGATGTCATTGCCGGACTTTTCGGCGACAATGCCGAGGCCCGAAGTACCGCCACCGAGGCTGTGGGCGCCTGCTTGGGATATGTGCGCTCGCTCACCAACGAGGACTACTCGCCAGAGAGCGAAAAAGAAATCCTGGCCCAAGGCGAATTGATGTCCACGGCGCTGATGAACACGTACTTGCACATGTGCGGCGTAAGCTCGGCCCTGCTGCCGGCCTTGGAGTATATGCGTACCGATGCCGAAGGCGAGCCGGACATGAAATACATAAGCAGTCACCTGCGCCGCCTGATGGAAGTCAATCCCGATGCCGATTTATACCTGACTCAAGGCTACATTTGCCGCAACGCCGCCGGACATGTGGACAATCTGCAACGCGGAGGCAGCGACTACACCGCCTCGCTGTTGGGCGCGGTCCTCGGTGCCGAAGAAATCGAGATTTGGACGGACATCGACGGGATGCACAACAATGACCCCAGATATGTGCAGGGGACTTCGCCGGTGAGCGAATTGCATTTTGAGGAAGCCGCCGAACTGGCTTATTTCGGAGCCAAAATACTGCATCCATCCTGCGTCCTGCCTGCCCGTCTGAATAATATTCCCGTGCGTCTGCTCAATACCATGGAGCCGCAGCGCCCCGGCACGCTGATACATAATATGCCGTCTACGCGTACCATCAAGGCTGTGGCAGCCAAGGACAACATCATAGCCATAAAAATCAAGAGCGGGCGAATGTTGTTGGCCTATGGTTTTTTGCACAAGGTCTTCGAGACTTTCGAAAACTACCGCACAAGCATCGATATGATGGCCACCAGCGAGGTGGGCGTGACCGTCACCATAGACGACGAAAAGCACCTGGCAGCCATTGTGGATGACCTTAAGAAATTCGGGACGGTCACCATAGACCGCGACATGGTGATTATATGCGTCGTGGGCGACCTCGAGTGGCATAATACCGGATTCGAAGCCAAGGCCGTTTCGGCTCTTTCGGACATTCCGGTTCGCATGATTAGCTACGGCGGCAGCAACTACAATGTCTCCATGCTTGTACGTCGCCAAGACAAGGTCGAGGCTCTCAATCGCTTGAGCCGCGCTTTGTTCGGCTGATAGTCATACCGGTCATACCGGCTATAATATCTATAACAGCCGTATCGGCTATTATAGTCAGTGCGTTATTCGGCGTTGTCGCCGCCGTATTGCTCGATGTAAGCCTCGGCAGCCAGGCATAATTCGTCGTACCATTCTTTGCCGAAGCGGGCTGTCAGCGGCTCTTTCAGGAACTTGTAAGCGCGTAGGCCGATGCGGCGTCCGAGGACTTCGGCACATTTGCATATTTTCCAGCGGTGCAGATTGATTGCCGTGAAATCCGGGTATTCGGACAGACGTACCGGGTAGAGATAACATGACATGGGCTTGCGTATGGAGCATCGTCCTTCGCGATAAGCCTTTTCGATGGCGCACAGGCACTTGCCTCCCTTGTCGTAGGTGGTAAATACGCAGTTGGCGTTATCTACAATCTGAGTGACCAGGTCGCCCTCCTCGTCTATGTAGCTGATGCCGCATTCATCGATGCGCCGCCGTGCGGCAGGCAGCAGGTCGTCAATAAATGTCGGTAGCGCCTCGGCTATCTGTCGGCACTCATCTTCGGTGACCGGAGCGCCCGCATCGCCGTCTATGCAGCATTGGCCCAGACATTGGTCCAAGTCGCAGCAAAAATACCGCTCGATAAGGTCCAGCGATACCAATGTATTCTGTATCTGAAGCATTGTCGTTTCTTCTGTGGTGTAGCTCATTTGTGTACTATTGTCGGTGTCAGCGCAATGTGATTTCGGCCGCGCCCACCAAGGCATCGTAACGTGCGCCCGGACGGCGGTTGTACAGCCTCATACGGTAGGTGTTGCGTGTCTCGTACTTGTCGCCCTCGACGATGTCGGTGCGCCCCGTGCGCGTTCCGTCGGGCACGGCTAAGTATTGGTACGAATAGGCGCCTTGCTTGAGCAGCATCGCCTTGACATATCGCCCCGTGGCGTCATCGTATCCTACACGAGCCTCGTCCGAAAAGCGGCGTTGCGCCATATCCCCGTCGATGTATATGTCCATACCCGGCATTTGCGGCATATCCAGGGTGAAGTATACCACGGCGTAGTCGGCGGCCACGTCGCTGTCGTCATCGCTGTTGTATTCGCGCACGATATATCCGCCACCGAGTGTCTCATCGTAGTGATAGCTGTCGGCCGAGCGCGGCTTATCCGTCATCAGCACCATGCGGTAGTAGGGGGCGGCATAAGCCACCTCGTCCACATTCATCCCGGCAAATTGCGTCGATATTGTCTCGAAACGTCGGTACTCGTTGCCGGCTTTGAATATCAGCTCCGGCGTATGCTCATAGTAGATATTGTCGCCCGATACGCGCAGGGGGTGACGCAGCGTGCGCACATCGTCGGTACGACCGTTTTGCTCGATGACCAGGGTGAGATCGTTGTAGGAGTCCGCGACGGCTGCTCCGTGCACATTGGCGTTGACGGACAACTGCTGGTGTGCACGATTGTAGTCCACGTCCGTGCGTGAGGTGATTTCGGCGCCTAAGACGGCCGAGCCTTCGCTAATGGCCAGGCGACATTGCAACCAAATGTCCTCCGGGTCGCTCTCCGGATAGACGCGGAGCAGGTAGTTGCCCGAGATGGTGGGGCGCACTTGCTCGTTGGGCAGCGTGAGCCGGTAATGGACGTAGTGCACCGTGGTGGCACGTGAGAAGTCGTAGTCGTCGATGGTGCCCTCGTTGAAGCCGTCAAGGTACTCGACGTAAGACAGTTGGTCGGGCGTCCAGTCAGCGTTGCAGTGCGTCAGCGAATAGCGCAGGTACTCGCGGTCCTCGGACAGATGGTCGAAACTGATGACAAATCCTCCGTTGTCCAATATGGCTACCGGAATACCGGTCTGACCGCGCGGTCCTCCGAGGGTGCCGACGCGCAAAGTGCGCACCGCCTCGTTGAATACGGCTGTATGCGTGTGCTCGGGCACGGCGGCGGCTCCCGCGAGTGCCGTCAGGGCCATTAAGGCCGCAAATATGTGTCGTAGGGGCATTACCATTGTATCGGTTTAAGTCCTTGCTGAACGAGATAGGCGTTGGCACGTGTGAAATGGTGGTTGCCGAAAAATCCGCGATAGGCGGACAATGGCGAAGGGTGGGGCGATGTCAGCACCAAGTGCCGCTGACGGTCGATGAATGCGCCTTTCTTGATGGCGTAGCTACCCCAAAGCATAAACACCAATCCGCGCCGATGGTTGGCCAAGTGCAGGATGACGTCGTCGGTGAATTCTTCCCAGCCCTTGCCCTGATGCGAGCCGGCACGGTGAGCGCGTACCGTCAGGGTGGAGTTGAGCAGCAGTACGCCCTGCCGAGCCCATCGCGACAGGTCGCCGTCCGGATTGACGGGTTGCCCCGTATCTTCGGCCACTTCGCGCAGTATATTGACCAGCGACGGCGGTAGCGGCGTCCCCGGAGTCACCGAGAAGCAAAGGCCGTTGGCCTGGCCCACGTCGTGGTACGGGTCCTGCCCGAGAATGACCACGCGCGTGTCCGCGTAGGGACAGGCGTCAAAGGCCGCGAAGATCTTCGACGCGGGCGGAAACACCGTCGTCGTGGCATACTCGTTGCGGACAAAATCGGTAAGTCGCTGAAAACTCTCGCTTTGCCACTCGGACGCTAAGGCGTCTTTCCATCCTTGTTCGATGCGTACGTTCATGCTATTTGTCGTTAGTATTTGCAAAAGTACGAAAAATTGCCTAATTTTGCGCATCTCAAAAGGCACGAGATGCGATGAGCGCCCGTAGTTCAATGGATAGAATTATGGATTCCGGTTCCATCGATTGGGGTTCGACTCCCCACGGGCGTACAGATTTGTTTGATTACACTACACCATAAGACGTTGCTTGCAAGTGATTGCGGGCGACGTCAATCTTTTGTCAAATCATAAAATCATATAGATATGAAATACGTCTTAGCAATACTTCTTGCATTCTGCGGTCTGACATCGCGGGCCGAAAGTGTATGGAGTGATGTCTTCGATTGGGAGGCGTCTTTGACGCTGACACCGCCTTACAGCCCGGCGACGGCCCAAAATCGTTCCGGCGCAAATATCGGCGGGGGCGAATTTCAAGGTAAGTATTGTACCTTCACCATCGACGACAGCGCCATCAAGGAAAAAAGCCAGTCGGCACGCTTCTACTTCGGCTATCTGACGCAGACCAACGAAATGCGAGCCTATGCAAGCAGCGTCATCACCGTCAAGGCCGTTGAAAATCAAGCCATCCTCGGTATATCTTTCGCCGGAGCCAAGGTCGGCGCAGACTATATGTATACCGAGACTCCCGGAACGTGGACAGACGGAGTGTGGACTCCGACACAGCAGGGCGTGACCGAAGTGCAATTTGCAGTATCGGCCACCATCAACTGTACCAAGACCACCGTCGATGGTTCGGATTGGAACGCGGTGGACGATATAAGCGTCGATGCCGAGGGCGAGACAGTGTCCTGGACCGATATGCAAGGCCGCACGTACACCCGTCGTCCCCAAGCTGCGGGCATATATATCTGCCGCCACGCCTCGGGCAAGGTGACGCGCTCGCTGATCAAGTAAACATAGCGCGGTGTGCAGATGTCGCGGATGACATCCGCGCATCGACGCTGATGTCTTTGTGTACGCGCATCCGTGAGGATGTCGGTGCGCAAATGCCGCTGTGACGGCCTAAAAATCTTTCCTCCCATAGGTTTCCAATAAAAGTACTAATCATTTTTTTTTAAGGTAAGAGTTTCTATGAATTTTTCAGGCTCGATAGATTTTTCGCCGAAAATCGTTTCGGCGCTGCGCCACTATTCGGCGGCGCGTTTCAAGTCCGATCTCATCGCCGGTATAGTCGTCGGCATCGTTGCCCTGCCCTTGGCCATAGCCTTCGGCATCGCTTCCGGCGTCAGCCCCACGGTCGGATTGACCACCGCCATCATCGGCGGTTTCATCGTCTCGGCTTTGGGCGGCAATTCAGTGCAAATCGGCGGCCCTACCGGAGCATTTATCATTATTGTATATAGTATCATTCAGCAATACGGGCTCGAGGGTCTCGGCGTGGCCACCTTTATGGCCGGGGTGATGCTCGTGGGCATGGGCTTGTTCCATTTGGGAACGGTCATCAAGTTTATACCCTATCCCATAGTAGTTGGCTTCACCGCCGGTATTGCCCTCACGATATTCTCCACGCAGATCAACGACTTCTTCGGGCTTGGTCTGGCGGATGTGCCCGGAGCCTTTATCAGCAAATGGGGTGTGTATTTTGAACATATCGGCGATATTTCGTGGACGACGCTTGCTGTGGGCGCTGTTTCTTTGGCTATTATAGTATTGACGCCTCGCATATCCAAGCGACTGCCGGGCGCACTTATGGCCATAGTCGTGGTTACGGCCGGCGTTGCCTTGTTGCATAGCCTCTTCCCCGACTTTGCCGTCGAGACCATCGGCGACCGCTTCGGCGATATGGAGACGGACCTTCCGGCGCCGCAGGCCTTTGCGTGGGATATGGAAGTAATCAATAGCCTTATGCCGTGGGCCTTCACCATTGCGGTGCTTGCCGCCATCGAGTCGCTGTTGTCCGCCACCGTAGCCGACGGCGTCACCGGCAGCCATACCAACTCCAATACCGAGCTTATAGGCCAAGGCGCAGCCAATATGGTAGTGCCGTTCTTTGGCGGTATTCCCGTCACCGGCGCCATAGCTCGCACGATGACCAATATCAGCAACGGCGGACGCACGCCTGTAGCCGGAGTAGTACATGCTGTTGTACTTCTGCTCATATTCCTGTTTGCAATGCCGCTTATCAACCACGTACCTATGGCCTGTTTGGCTGCCGTACTGATAGTTGTGGCATATAACATGAGCGGCTGGCGCACGGTTAAGGCAATATTGAAGACCCCGAAGTCGGACGTTACGGTTATGATAGTGACGTTCCTGCTCACAGTTATATTGGATTTGACCATTGCCATAGAGCTTGGGTTGCTGTTGGCTATTCTGTTGTTCCTGCGTCGTGTCATGGAGAATACAGCCATACACCGTTTCGGCGAGCAGATAGACATAGCCGACGGGCAGGAAACTACGCAGCACGAAATACTTAACCTCGAACAGGGGGTTGAGGTGTACGAAATCGACGGGCCGTTCTTCTTCGGCGTGGCAACGAAGTTTGACGAGATGATGCGCTCAATGGGCGACAAGCCGCTTGTGCGCATATTGCGTATGCGCAAAGTGCCGTTCATCGACTCTACTGCAATCCACAACCTCGAGATACTCATCAAATCGTCGCAGCGCGAGGGCATCCATGTCGTGTTGTCGGGCGTGCGCCACAATGTCCACTTGTCACTGGAGAAATCGGGCATTGAGGAGCTTGTGGGCAAGGACCATATCTGTGACCACATCACGAAGGCAGTCGTTGTCGCCAACAACCTCGCGACGGACATCCGCTTTGCCCGCCAGTAATTGGCGGCAAAGCCATAGCCTTGCTAACTATGTTTAGGCGGAGGCTTGGCAAGCAGGTTAATTTTGCCTGCAGTGATAGTTAAACTGTGTTCTCGAAATGTTTCACCAATGCGGTTAAATGGTGAAACATTATACTGGAATCACCTCGATTTTGCCCGAAATTCGGTAAAATCGGGGTGAAAATATTGCCTCGAAAGCAAATGAAAACCGCGTGGAAATCAGCTGTAAATTGCTGTTTGCCACGCGGTTAAAGCATTGTGGAGCATACGAGACTCGAACTCGTCACCTCTTGACTGCCAGTCAAACGCTCTAGCCAGATGAGCTAATGCCCCTAATTCCGATGCAAAGTTAGTCTAATTCTCGCTAATATGCAAATAGACTGGCTATAGATTATCGAAATATTTTTATAAGCGGTTGATAAACAGTGCTTTCCGCACTTAGTTTTTTAGGGCAATGACCTTGTGATGAGATAGTTCGCATCACAAGGTCATTGTTATTGTCAGTCGGCGATGCCGAGCAGTTGTGTCAGCGTTTCAAAGGCCTTTGACAAGCCGTCGGCATCCTTGCCGCCTGCCTGTGCAAAGAACGGCTGTCCGCCGCCTCCTCCCTTGATGCTCTTGGCCGCTTCGCGCACAGCTTTTGATGCGTTCAGCCCGTCAGCTACAAGGTCATCGGTGAGTGCCACCGTGAGCAGCGGCTTCTTGTCGAACACCGTTGCTGCCACGAATATGAGAGGTGTCACTTCGCTCTTGCGCAGTGCAAAGGCAACGTTCTTGACTACTTCCGGCATTGCAAGACCTCTCATTTGGGCAACATTTATGCCGTTGATTTGCTTGACTTCGCTGAGGATTTGCTTGGTCAGTGATGTTACGCGCTGGTTGAAGAAGTCCTGTCTCTTATACACATCTGACGCT
>ENA-OUQO01000302-OUQO01000302.1-human-gut-metagenome-genome-assembly--contig:-NODE-302-length-18836-cov-4.406368_pt1 | contig 18836 bp, 6 predicted proteins | sample MGYA00237944_ERZ548825 | MGnify/ENA primary metagenome ERZ548825 (study PRJEB26490, sample SAMN05194700) | human gut metagenome | biome: terrestrial biome; feature: human-associated habitat; material... | reverse complement strand
CGCCATCGAAAAAATCACCGTATCGGCTGCCAACCCCGCCGGTTTGGCCGAAGGCGTGTTCAACGAAGGTGACAAAATCACCGTTGTCGTGCCCAACGAACTCGTAGAAACATACAAAAACGCCGGTGGTTGGAAATACCTCACCATCGTAGGTGACGAAAACCTCGCAGTAGGTCCCAAGGACATGGGTATGCCCCGCGGTATCTACTATGCAGGTACAGACTCCAAGCTGCACGCTGCTTACGACCTCACCGACGGAATCGACACCTATGACGTAGGTGAGATACCTCACACCTTCCAGCTGGCTGTATTCAAGAACCGTATCTACGGTGCTTGCGCCGGTAAGAAGTTCGTATACTCCGCTACCGGTTCGGTAGACGGTGACGGCAAATTGTTCTACATCTCCAAAGTCGGTGGTCAGCTCTTCCAGGCTGTCGTACTTGACAACACCGGCAACAACGCCTACAAAGATCCCTTCGGCCTGTATGTATACGGCGAATACCTCTTTGTAAACGACCGCAACGTTTGCGTTCGCAAGATTCCCGCAGACGCTATTGCACTTCCCCAGGACTATCCTTCATGGATGGAAAACAATTGGATGGGCTTCTATAACAATCCTTGGGCTTACGGCTGTATCAAAGCCGGTTGGGGTATCACAACCAACAAGTATAGCGTCAAGGAAGGCAAGCTCGTCGAAGACGCTGAAGCCAATAAGGACGCACGCTACTGGCTGGGTATGAAGTTCTCCGGCAACGGTATCTACACCTTCCAGGATGGCGATATAGGCAATGCTACACTTCCCGGCAACAAGCCCGAAGGTTCGGTTCTGCTGAACAACATCAACCCCATCTTCACTACATTCTATGTAGACGAAGAGCATGACCAAATCTACATCTACATCGAAACAGCCGGTAGCCAAGACAAGCTGGTCAAGGGCGGTGTATACCGTATCGATATCGCCAAACTGCTTGACAAGGGCGTCGATACACAGAACTTCGCAGACCTCGACCCGGTTCTCGTAGACGGCTCGCCCGTTAAATACGAAGGTTCCGCAACAAACGAACACGTAGGTATCAGCCAGTTCAGCGCCGAAGACGGCTACCTCTACTGGTGCTACCGTGCCCCCTCTGCCGAAGAAGCTGCTGCCAATGAGGCTCAGGACTATGCTGCTCAATGCGGTGGTAAATACTGGTGGGCCGACAAGTATGACGAAGCCAATCCTCTGCACCACAGCGGTATCAAGCGCGTCAAACTCGGCGAAGCCGAACCCAAAGTTGAAATGGTTATTCCCGGCGTCGAAGGTTACGGCTGTGTTCCCGTGGGCTTCGTAGGCAGCTCCGCTGTCAAAGACATCACCGTGGATAGCGCTGAAGCTCCCGCCGCAACTATCACCGTTGCCGGTGGTATTCTTACCGTCAATGCTGATGCCGTCGTAGCCGTATACGACATGTCCGGACTGATGGTGGCTCGCGTAGCCGCTACCGCCGGCCAGGGCATCGACATCGCCAACCTCCCCGCAGGTGCTTACGTAGCAAGTGCCGAACTCGCTAACGGCAAGGTGGCCGTGGCCAAGTTCGTCAAATAAGACATAGCATCACCACATTAAAAAAGGTGGCTTTCCGTTGCGGAAAGCCACCTTTTTTAATGTGGAATGTGGAATGTGGAATGTCGAATTGAACTGAGCCGACTTTTTACTTGGAGGGCTCGGAAAGGCTCGGTGATTTCGTCGGGCGATGAGGATATGACGTGTGAAGAGGTGTGGGGTGAGGTGGCAATATGGGACAAATATTGGAATATATGGCTTGTGGAGGTGTCGGAGTGATACAACTTTCGGCGAAAATATGTAATTTTGTGCTCGAAAAAGATATGAACAAGCCGGTTCTATTGTCCTCAAGACTGCTCGCAGTTTTTCTTGTAGGCGTATGTATGTGCCTTTCGGCACCGCGTACGTCTGCTTTTTCGTTGGCCTTGGACTCGGTGGCCGAGTGGGGCAAATTCCCGCGTTTTTGCGTGAATGTCTATCGCTGGGGCGACCGCTTTTTCAATACATACGACAGCACTTATGTCAAGGGTACGGGTACCAAATTCAATGTAAAGCTTAAACTTGAGTCGTGGTTTGACAATTACAATTTCCGATTTACCGAGGACAATGTGCGTATGTCTATGATTTCCGATCCCAACACTACGGCCGGCGTATGGCTGACTTATTTGGCTGTATCGGTCGGATATGATTTTAATATCAGTCGGCTTTTCGGCGGCGCCAAGACTTCGCGTCGGCGCTGGAATTTCAGGCTCAATTGTGCACTGCTTACCGCCGAGTTATACTGGATAACCAACGATGTGGACACGCGTATCGTGTCTATGGGCTCGGGTAGCAGCATCAAGCATCCCAATTATCGTTTTTCGGGACTTGATACCAAAATCTTCGGATTGGACACATATTATTACTTCAATAATAAGCGCTATTCGCGTGCCGCGGCTTTCAATTACAGCAAATTGCAGCAGCGGTCACAGGGCTCGTGGTTCCTCGGCTTCTCGTATTGGGTGCAGGATTATACCTTCGATTTCGGACAGCTTCCGGAAGATATGCGTTCCCAATTGCCCGAAAGTTGGGCTGCAAATGACTACAACTACCATCTGCGCAACAACAATTATGCCCTATGCGGCGGCTACGGCTACAATTGGGTGCTCAATAAGCACTGGACCATAGGCGTGAGCGAGTCGCCGCTATTGGGTATAAAGCATGGGCGCGAGAATGACGGTCCGGCCAAGGTGTCACTATCGCTGTACAACCGTGCGCAGGCTTCGGCCGTATGGAACAACCGCCGCTGGTTTGCCGGAATCATCCTCAGCGCCGAGAACGGGTTGTTCTATAATAAGGAGCACACCTTGATTTCGGGCGTGTTCACCGCCGAAGCGTCCGTCGGCTTCCGTTTCAATATTTGGTAATTATCGTCTTCGGGCATATTTGACCGGAGTACCGAAGTCTGTCTCCTGTCCGATGTGCCTATGACAGTCTCCTGTCCGGGGTATCTATGCTTATTCATTATCATGTGCACCGGTGTATGTCCCTGTGAGTCTACACGATGCGCAGAGCAGTCCATTTGCCCTCTTTGCCCGGAATGGCGAGGACCGAGATTTCGCTGCCGTCGGGAATGTCCGGGGTGAGCAGGTGCTGGCCGACGTATGCCTTGTCTATGAAAGTGTAAGCCTTGCCGGTGGCGCCTACGCGACGCTTTACGGTACCGCTGAATTTGCGGACAAAGGGCGGTATGGCGTCCGATATGGACGCTTTCAGGACTTTCTTGCCGGCGATGACGGCCTCGATGGCGGTGGCGCCGGGAGTTCTGGCCGGAAGGTGAAGGCGGTGCGGGTCAATTATGTAGCTGTTTCCGTCGGCGTCCGTTGCCAGCCATAGGCGCTTGCGGTTGTCTTTTTTGTCCGTGGTTTCGCCTGACTTGACAAGCGTCACGCATGCGGCATTATCGTATAAGTAGATATTGGCTTCATCTGCGTGTGTTCGGACGAAATCGCGACCGTCGGCTTCGGCCGTCCCGGCGGGTATGCGGTCTGCGATCTGTTTCAAGGCCGGTGGGATGTGCCATCCCTGACGTTCGTAGCATTGTCGTACCCGAGCCAGTTGTCCGGCGGCGAGGGCGTATTCGCCGCGGTCGCACAATTGAGCGGCCAATGACATACGGACTTTGCCTATGAAATCCTCCTTCGGCTTTTGATAAATTGCCATACACGTCAGAGCCAGGCGGCGGTCCGGGTCGTCGGCGAGTTCGGCAAGTTCGTTCCATAGGAAAAATCGCGAGGCATTGCGTTTGAGCAATTTGCGGTATAAGTCCACGGCTTTGTCTTTTTGGTGGAAATGCAGGTATATCTGTGCGCGTTGGCGGGGCAGGTTCTGATTGTTGTCAAAGGTGTCAAGCGCTTTGTCTATCAGTGCTACAAAGTCCTCGGAGGGGTCGCGACCATCGGTCATTACTTCCTTGACGTATACCGTGATAAGTTTTTCGACAAGCGAAGGCAATGTGCCGTGCTCGCCCTTAAACTGTTTCCAGTCCTCGGGGCGCAGTTTTGCGCTACCGCCCCATAGCTCGAAAAAGTTGTGTATGACGAATTTCAGCGGGGTTGTCTTCTCGATGCGTACGGCCTCGCTCAATATCAGCGAGTGCAGCAATGCCGGCGACGGCAATCCGAGTTCGATGTATCGCATCAGACGATGCTTGCGTTCGACCACAAGACGTTCCACGTCGTTGTCCGACTGCTGTTTGAGCGAGTAATATATTATCCAGCCGTAGGCACTTTTTTGGTCGTCGGGCAGTCTGCCGTCGTTGTATATCGCTGAAACGGTGGTGTAAGCGTCTTCGCCGTTGCCGGCTTTTGCTTGGGCATACGCCTGCTGCACGAGTACGCCTGTCGGATTGCTGAACCGCTTGGCTCGTTCCAGCATTCCGTTGTTGATGTCGTCGTTGAGGTCGTGCTCATTATATAAAAGCGTCATTTGCTCCAGAAACTCGGATGCCGAATCGGGGTTGTTGGCGTTGGCTGCCGCTTTGGCGTTGTAGTAAAGGCAGCGAAAAAGGTTGCGAGCTTCCCAGAGCCCGGCATTGGCCGTGTATTCGTTACGGGCAAGTTCCAGTGCCTCGTGGTATTCATGCCGGTCAAGCAGATCCTTGATATCTTGGTATGCCATGGTTGTATATTTCTATGATAGTGATTGTTGTGTTCGTAATTAGGACGTTGTACGGCCGCAATTACAGGGTGTGTACGCGGCCGAAATAATGCCCTCCTGTCGAGGCGGGTTTCCGTCGCGGAGGAGGTTGACGCGTCAGATGCTTTCGCAGAATTCTTTGAGAAGGGCATCGCTGTCTCCGATGTCGCTTTGAGGCTTCATGGTGGTGAACCGTCCTTTGCCGTTGTAAATAAAGGTGACCACGGCATGTCCGTCGGTGCGCAGGTGGTAGGCGTATTGGTATTGTCGGTGCTCGATATTGACCACCTTGATGCCGAGTGCTTTGGCACATGCGTAGATGTGGTCGTGCATCTGTCTTGCGCTCTGAAGTCCTTGGTCGTCAAAGGGTATGTCCACGTGCTCGCATTCGGCCGTGATTGCCGGCAGACACTTCTGCGCAAAGTCTCCCGAGGAGACGTTCATCACTTTCGGCGCTTTGGTGTATCCGTTGTTGCTGTATATCAAGCGAAAACGTGCATACTGCCCCGTGGAGTAGTCGCACAAGGTGATACGGTGCTCGAAATTGGCCGACAAGTCTTCTTCACATTCCAAGCCCAGGTCTCGGGCGGCGCGACGTATGGCCTCGAAACGTAGTGTCCTAAAGTCGCTGCCTTCCGGGACATAAGTCTTGAATTTGCCGCCGCGCGTTATCGGCAGCTTTTTCATACCGGTGCTGCCGTCCGTCACCGGAGCATTGAACAGCCATAAGTGCTTGGACGCGCGGGTGATGGCGGTGTAAGCCCAGCGGAAATAATTTTCGTTGTCTTTAGACCCGCTGCGCGACATATCCACCAGAACGTTTGGCCATTCGCCACCTTGAGCCTTATGACAGGTGAGCGCGTATCCGTATTTGCATAGCAGGCAATTGAAGAACGGGTCGGCACGCAGAGCAATTTCGAATTCTTCTGTGTGCGGCTTGTCTGAAGACAAGTGCGGATGACGTATTTTGAAGTCAATGTACAATGCGGCGGCCAGGTCATGCCCGAGTGCGGGGCTTTCGTCGTCCAGGAAGTTGTCAAGGATATAGAATTCCGGGTCATAGTCGCTGTCTAAATGGTACAAGTGAACTTTGATGAAGCGTAAAGTGACAGGGTGCATAACCCTATGGCCGTTTTCGAGGAAGTGTTGCGGCACCTGTATGGTGCGTGATATTACAGCCGGGCCGTCCTTGCAAGGTTCGACGCGAATTATTGTGCCGTTGAATAGGATACGCTCGCCATAGTAATTACGCGAGACTACGAGCGGCTCGCCGGCGACCAATCGCGCGGCGTTATCTCCCAGAAGTCTACGGCGTATTTCGACGTTGTAATTGCGTGCACCGGCATTGGAATGAGTGACGATGACTTTGTCTAATACCGGGTCGGGACATGCCATATAGTCATCGGTGATGCTGTCGGATCGGGACACATCGCTGCCGATGGATAGGTGCAAGTCCATGAAACTTTTGGCATCGATAGCGTCGCGCAGTCTGACGGCATTGTCAATTATGGCGCCGGAGTCTTGACGGACAATTTCGCTCAGAACGACCTCGGTGGTCTTGACGCCGTAATTCTGCGACAAATATTCGGAAGATAGTGCCGGCGAGATGGCCATGCCTACGGGCGGTAACTGGGCGTAGTCGCCGATGAATACGATTTTGTGGTGACGGATGACGGTGAATAGATCGCGCAGAAGATAGCCCGAACCGAAGATGAAATTGTCGCTCGAATTATACGTATCCGACACCATAGAGGCTTCGTCTACAAAGATGACCGTGTTGCCGTTGGATGCGAAAACGTTGTCAGCGAGCGCAAAGTGCAGCTTGCGTTCGCCGGTATCGTTAGACTCCGTGTCCTCCTTTTCCGTCTGAGTGCCTTTGGCGTTGTGTTCGTTTTGGTCGTCGGCGAGGCGCTCGATTTTGTTCAGACGGTATATGGAGCGGTGTATGGTGTTTGCAGGCAGCCCGGTACGTTTGGCCAGGATGTCGGCGGCGCGTCCCGTCGGAGCCATCAGTGCGACGTCCGAGCTTACGCCGTTGAACTTGCGGCGTACCATGTCCACCATAATGCGAGTGATGGTGGTTTTGCCGGTTCCGGCAGCACCTTTGAGGATAAACGCTTGGGTGTTCTTGTCGTTGAGAAAATTGTCGAAAGCCTTGATTGCGGCCTCCTGCGAGGGGGTATATTTCAATTCAGAGGTATATGTCTGATTCATGAGGAGTGGTATGAGGTTGTCTATAATTTTTTTCTATGGTTTCAGGGGCGGCTTGGTGTGCACGTCATGGCAACGTGCTCGGGCCACAAGTGAATAGACTACAAAGTTACGCATTTTTGAGCGAATACGTATGCTTATGTGCGACAAAAAGTTCGTGCAAATTCTTTTTGTCGCATTTTGTCGCAAAAGGGGTAAATGGGTCTTGCAGCGTGGCTGTCGTTACGGAAAAAAACACTAAATTTGCAGACGGATACCGCATCCGGCGCAGAGCCATCCGGGCCTGCAGCGACACAGTTTCCAATAACAGCCCCAATATTACGCCTACAAGCATTATGAGACAAACACCTGCCGCACGACTAATACTCGAAGACGGCACCATTTTTTGCGGCCATTCGTTTGGCTATGACGCCGCCGGGACTTCCGGCGAGGTGGTGTTCAATACCGCTATGACCGGTTATCCCGAGAGTCTTACCGACCCCTCGTACGAGGGTCAGATATTGGTGACGACCTTCCCGTTGCAGGGCAATTACGGCGTCCCGGCAGCCGATGCACCGGCTTCGGCGTTGAGTGACAATTTCGAGAGCGAGCGCATCCATTGTCGAGGCTTCGTATGTCAGGACTATTCGTGGCACAACAGCCACTGGCAGTCCTCACGGTCGCTGGCCCAATGGTTACGCGACGAGCATGTCCCCGCCGTATACGGCATAGACACACGCGCCCTGACCAAGCATCTGCGCGAGCATGGTTCGATGCTGGGACGTATCGAGATAGACGGTGCTCCGGCAGTCACCGAAATGTACGACCCGAACAAGGAAAACTTGGTGGCCAAGACCTCATGTACCGAAGTAGAAACCTACGGCGATGCGTCGGCGGAAAAGACCGTGGTGCTGGTTGACTGCGGCGTCAAGCATAATATTCTGCGCTGCCTGTTGCGTCGCGGCCTTCGTGTCATCCGTGTCCCTTGGGACTATGACTTCAATACGCTCGAAGGCTGGGACGGGCTGTTTATATCCAACGGCCCGGGCAATCCGGATATGGTGGATGTCACCGTAGCCAATATACGTAAGGCTATGGAGACCAGACGCCCTATATGCGGAATATGTATGGGCAATCAATTGTTGGCCAAAGCCGCCGGTGCATCGGTGTTCAAACTCAAGTACGGACATCGCAGCCACAACCAGCCGGTACGCCTTGTAGGCACCGAGCGCTGTTACGTCACCAGCCAAAACCACGGCTTCGCCGTAGATGACAAGACCCTGCCCGAAGAATGGGCGCCGCTGTTTGTCAACCTCAACGACGGAACCAATGAGGGCATACGCCATAAGTTTCGCCCGTGGTTCTCGGCTCAGTTCCACCCCGAAGCCTCCTCGGGACCCAAGGATACCGAATTTATTTTCGATGACTTTGCGGCGCTACTCTGACCGGATGTAATGCAGGTCGCCGTAACGTCATAATAATATAAGGCTACGAAACAATACAACGAAACAAATCCAAGACACATATACACGACAATCCATGACAGCCAACAAAACCATACGAAAAGTGCTGCTACTGGGCAGCGGGGCGCTTAAGATAGGCGAGGCCGGCGAATTTGATTACTCGGGCTCGCAGGCACTCAAGGCTATGAAAGAAGAGGGCATATCCACCGTCCTGATCAACCCCAATATTGCCACGGTGCAGACTTCCGAAGGCTTTGCCGACAAGATATACTTCCTGCCGGTGACGCCGTATTTCGTGACAAAGGTCATCGAAAAAGAGCGTCCCGACGGCATCCTATTGGCTTTCGGCGGGCAGACGGCGCTGAACTGCGGTGTCGACCTATACCGTGACGGCGTTTTCGAGCGCTACGGTGTACAGGTGCTTGGTACTCCGGTGCAGGCCATTATCGACACCGAAGACCGCGAACTTTTTGTCAAGCGACTGGACGAGATAGGCGTTAAGACCATACGCAGCAGTGCCGCCGACAGCGTGGCACAGGCCTTGGACGTGGCTTCCGAGTTGGGCTATCCGGTAATCGTACGTGCGGCTTACGCCTTGGGCGGCTTGGGTAGCGGATTTTGTGACAATGCCGAAGAACTGAGAGCTTTGGCCGAAAAGGCTTTGGCATTTGCTCCACAGGTGCTTATCGAGAAATCACTTAAAGGCTGGAAAGAAGTCGAGTACGAGGTGGTACGCGACCGCTATGACAATTGCATCACCGTGTGCAATATGGAGAACTTCGATCCCCTGGGCATACACACGGGCGAAAGCATCGTGGTGGCTCCCAGTCAGACCCTGAGCAACGATGATTACCATTATTTGCGCTCGCTGGCCATCAAAATCATACGTCATGTAGGCATCGTAGGCGAGTGTAATGTCCAGTATGCCTACGACCCCGACAGTATGGACTATCGTGTCATCGAGGTCAATGCCCGTCTGAGTCGGTCGTCGGCTCTGGCATCCAAGGCCACGGGCTATCCGCTGGCTTTTGTCGCTGCCAAATTGGGCCTCGGCTACGGGCTGTTTGAATTACGCAACTCGGTGACGCACGACACCTCGGCGTTCTTCGAACCGGCATTAGACTACGTAGTCGTCAAGATTCCGCGCTGGGATTTGGGTAAATTCCACGGCGTCAATCGCGAAATAGGATCGTCCATGAAGAGCGTCGGCGAGGTTATGGCCATAGGTCGTACCTTCGAAGAAGCCATACAGAAGGGCTTGCGAATGATAGGGCAGGGGATGCACGGATTTGTCGAGAATAAAGACATAAAGATAGACAACATCGACCACGCTTTGGCCGAGCCTACCGATCGCCGTATATTTGTGATAGCCAAGGCTATGGCTCGCGGCTATGATGTCGAACGCATACACGCGCTTACCAAGATAGACCGCTGGTTCCTGTACAAGCTGCGAGCCATTATGGACACGGCTGATGAGTTGGGCGCTTACAATCAGCTCGAGGATTTGCCCGAGGATTTGTTGCGTCTGGCCAAGCAACAGGGTTTCAGCGACTTTCAGATAGCCCGTTCGGTGTATAAGGACGATATGTCCCACGCTCACGAGTCCGTGCTGGAAGTGCGCTGTCTGCGCAAACAACTTGGCATAGTCCCGTGTGTCAAGCAGATAGACACACTTGCCGCCGAATATCCCGCAAGTACCAACTACCTGTATTTGACATACAACGGTACGGAGAACGATGTACACTATAAGCACGACCACCGCAGTATAATCGTCCTGGGCAGCGGCGCATACCGCATCGGATCGTCCGTCGAATTCGACTGGTGCTCGGTCAATGCTCTCCGTTCGGTCAAGCAGCAGGGCTGGCGTTCGGTGATGATAAACTACAATCCCGAGACCGTGTCTACGGACTATGATATGTGCGACCGTCTGTATTTTGACGAATTGACCTTCGAGCGCGTTATGGATATCATCGACCTCGAGCAACCGCACGGGGTCATCCTGAGCGTCGGCGGACAGATACCCAACAACTTGGCTACGCGCTTGGACGGACAGGGTGTCAAAATCCTCGGTACTTCGGCACATGATATAGACAACGCCGAAGATCGGCACAAGTTCTCGGCCATGCTCGACAACCTCGGCATAGACCAACCGCGATGGCGCGAGTTGACGGATATGGAGTCCATCAACTCATTTATAGAAGAAGTCGGGTTCCCGGTACTGGTACGCCCCAGTTATGTGCTCAGCGGTGCGGCTATGAATGTATGTTCCAACAACGACGAATTGGTACGCTTCCTCCGCTTGGCCGCAGATGTCAGCAAGGAACACCCGGTGGTGGTGACGCAGTTTATACAGAACGCCAAGGAGATAGAAATGGATGCCGTGGCACGTGACGGCGAAATCATAGTATATGCCATCAGCGAGCACATCGAATTTGCGGGCGTGCACTCGGGCGACGCCACCATACAATTCCCTCCGCAAAAGATTTACGTCGAAACCGTGCGCCGTATCAAGAAAGTCTCGCAGCAGATAGCTCGCGCCCTGCATATTACCGGACCTTTCAATATCCAGTATCTGGCCAAGAACAACGACATCAAAGTCATCGAATGCAACCTCAGAGCCTCGCGCTCGTTCCCCTTTGTATCCAAGGTCTTGAAGATAAACTTCATAGACTTGGCCACTAAGGCGATGCTCGGTCTTGACGTCAAACGGCCGGCCAAGAGCGCCTTCGACTTGGATTACGTAGGCATCAAGGCCTCGCAATTCTCGTTCTCGCGCCTGCAAGGTGCCGATCCGGTGCTTGGTGTGGACATGTCCTCAACCGGCGAAGTGGGCTGCCTGGGCGATGATACGGGCGAAGCGCTGTTGGCTGCGATGATAAGTGTGGGACAGCGAGTTCCGCGCCACTCGGTGTTGCTCAGCACGGGAACGCCGCGCCAGAAGGCCGATATGCTGGAAGCCGCGCACACACTTCATTCACACGGATTTACCATCTATGCCACCGGCGGTACACATGCCTTCCTCAACGACAATGGTATTCCGGCCATCCGTGTCTACTGGCCTTCGCAGCCCGATATGCATCCGCAGGCGCTCGAATTGCTGCACGACCATAAAATAGATATGGTGGTCAATATTCCTAAGAACTTGACCACCACCGAACTTAGCAACGGCTACAAGATACGCCGTGCCGCTGTGGATCTCAACGTGCCTCTGATTACTAATGCCCGCTTGGCCTCGGCATACATCAACGCCTTTACCTCCATCCCCGTAGACGATATCGAAATCAAGAGCTGGGACGAATATTGATGCCGGAGGGCAGATTGTGCCCACCCCTAAGAGCAGATTACAGCCCGTATGGGACGAATATTGCCGCTCGGAGGAGACGACTTTAGACATCGGTCGAAAAGCCCTGATGCGGAATGTGCGGCCTCGTAAGAGGCTGTGTCTGCGACTTGTTTTGCAGCCGGATAGGCCGATTTTTTCGAGTTTTTGCATCAACGGGCGCACAATATACCCGAAAATAATGTGGTAATGAGTATTGCATACGCCCGACAGACACGCTTATGCGGTCGGTCGGGCGTGGCATTTTGTAAAGCGGTGATGCTTCGATACTTGCCTTTTCGATTTTTATTGTAAAAAACTTTGATTTATTTGGATTAAGCCTTAACTTTGTCGGAACAAAATGCAATAGGATAATTATAAATAACAGACGAATTGCTTATGAAAAAAACATTACTCACATTAATTGCTGTATTGGCGACGCTGTTGCCCGTTACGGCATCGGCGGCCGTGTCCACTTGGTCTTTTGAGTGGAACACGTCCAAGAACAAAGGCGGCCAAGGCTTCTACAACTTTGGCGCCAGTGCTGTCGAAAAGGATTTCTACACAGCCGAACTCAACGGCCTGCAGTGGAAAGCCACAGCCGAGGGCACTATTGTATTTGCCTATACGGCATCCAGCGGCCAGTATATAGGGTCGGCGGATAGACCCCCGGTAAAAGCCACTCTCTCCACAAGCGACCTCGCCGGTCTAATCAAGGCTGTACGTGTATCGGCTCGTGTGAATAAAGACACAATGGCCGGCAATGTATCGGTGACAGTCAACGGCAAAAGCTATCTCAACGGGACCAATACTACGGCATCCCTTACAAACAGTATAGCCGAGTACGAGTTCAAGATAGCCGATGCAGATGCGCAGGAAGGCGAGATTGTGATTACCTTCAATCAGACGAGTGACACCAAAGGCCCGTTGTATGTCAAGAAAATCGAGATTGATTACGAGACCGTAGAATCGTCCGTACCCGCTCCGACATTCTCGGTTGCAGCCGGTACTTATGACGAAGCACAGTCCGTATCGCTGGCCGTATCGTCGCTCGAAGCCGGTAAATACACCATATATTATACAACCGACGGCAGCAATCCCAAGCTGGAAGACGGCACACGCAAGGCTTACACCGAGCCCATCGCCGTAGCCGAGACCGCTACACTGAAGGCCGTCACTCTTGTGGGTACCGAATACAGCGATGTAGCCGAGGCTAAATACGTCATCCGCAAAGACCCGCAAATTCGTTTCAACGAAGCCAAAGTTTCGCTCATCACGGGCGAAGAAGGATATGCCGACCTGCTCAACCCGAACAAGGTGACGCCCATCAAGTACTCTTCGTCCGCCCCCCTGGTATGCTCGGTAGACAGCAAGGGCACACTCTACACCTCTTATGTCAAGGAAGATAGCGAAGCAGTCATCACCGCAAAATTCGATGGCGATGCCAACTACTATCCCGCATCGGCAACTATGACCGTAACCGTCGTAGCCAAGACTCCGCTCAAAGAGCCGGTAGTGACCCCGTTAGGCGGCAAATTCAACGATGCCGTTGATGTGAAAATCTCCACGGACGACGAAAACGCCGTCACAATATGGTACTCGACCACGGCCAAGAGCGCCGAGGAATTCGAAGAAAGCGATTACACCCAAAGCACCGTAGTCGAGGGTAAAGAAGCAACAGTAACCCTTGACAAATCCTGCACGCTGTACGTTATGACCCGCGGATACAATGTCAATAGCCCCGTAGTAACGGCCACTTTCGACATCACACTTCCGCTCAAGGCCGATTTCACCACCGACCGCGCCGTAGTGGCAGACTATGACCAGGAATTTGACTCGGCAGAAGGCTTGGCCGACTGGACCGTAGGCAAAGGCTGGGGGCTGTCAGATATGAACTTCAAGACCATCAAGAGCGACGACAAGTATTCGATAGCCATCAATTACGATTACGCTTCGACCGGCTCGTCCGTACTCGAAAGCCCGGCGTTCGACATCAAAGAAGGCAGCAAAGTCGAATTCTACGCATACTTTGCCCCCAACTTCTTGATATACGGCAAATGGACCTTCACCGTCACCGACGTCGATAGCGGAGAAACCACAACGCTGTTGAACGCATTCGACTGGGCTCAGGAGACTGCATACAACACCACGACATGGAATAAATTCGGATTTGACCTCTCCAAATATGTAGGCAAGAAGGTATCCTTCGCATTTGACTATCCCTTCGGCGGCGAAAACCTGGCTATCGACGGCTTCCGTATCGTACGCGAAGACGCTTCGGCCTCCGAGTCGCTGCATATCTTCGAAGGCGAAAGTGTAGCCTTCAAGAGCATTACTCAGGGCGAACCCGAGACTTCGACCGAGGCCAACCCCGTAGTGACCTACAATAAGGCCGGTACTTACGACGTGACCCTCACCGTCACCCGCGGTACAGAGACCGCCAAAGCCGAGCGCAAAGGCTTCGTCGTGGTTTCGCAGAAAGCCCCGACAGCCATCATCGGTCTGCCTGAGGAAGGCTACGAATCTCCCTTCGTGGGCGTGTTCCTGCCCCTCAATGTTCCCGTGACCTTCCGCGACCTCTCGCAAGGACATCCCACCGAATGGAAATGGGTGTTCCAAAATGCGAATATCGAAACTACCACAGAGCAAAACCCGACAGTCGTCTTCGAAAAGAAAGGCGTTGTCAGCGTCGGACTTACCGCCAAGAATGATGCCGGACAAACCAATGATATTCTGACATATGCAATTCAGGCCGGAGGTGCCCAGTATGTTTGGAACATTAGTAGCGAGGAAAACTCCAAACTGGAGAAAGTCGAACTCGGATGGTATGGTAATTATGCCGGTACCAACTGGTTGGATATGGACAAATTTGCCGAGAAGTACAAAGCAACGCTTGGCCCCGCCGCTATCGACAGTGTAGCCGTATACTTTGCTTCGGTAACCACCATTGCCCCCGAGACGCTGATACCTATGACTATCAACGCAGTGGGTGAAGATGGCGCACCCGGCGCCGTACTGGCATCCGCATCCGTCAAGGCCGGAGACCTCAAGTATAGCGAAACCGACTACCTGGCCACCATCTTCCACTTTGACAAAACCATCGAACTAAACAAGGGTACCGAATTCTTCATTACCGTAGGCCCGTTCCCCAACGGTTCGCTTGAAGTTTCGCCTTACACCGCTGACGACATCGCTATATTCTGCCACCGTCGTTCGACCGGAGAAAAGAACACAGCATGGCACTATCTGGCAGTGTATGACGAAAATAGTAAGCCCACCGGCGAGTACAAGTGGTATGCAAACACCGAAGATCCCCTGTCCATGGCTATTTCGCCCGTCATCGACTACGAGAAATATGACGCGGTACAGGACATACGCTACGACGAAGTCGGCGCCGAAGCCACACTCGTAGGTATATACACCATTGAGGGTATTCGCGTGACCAAGACCACGCCCGGAAATATCTATATATACAAATATTCCGACGGCTCGGGACGCAAGGTCCTCGTTAAATAAGGTATAGAGTTTATATTAAGGATAGAAGAGACATTGCCCCATGTGTGGGGCGGTGTCTCTTCTTTTTTTTTGGTCGCGCCTACTTGTCGTATGATTTTTCTCGGCTCGGAGACCGAAATGCAAGTCGCTGATTTTTAACGAGAAATTGCGCATAATGATTTTTTAACGTTCGGCAGCGATGCCACGTTGCGCAAAAGCACTAATTTTAAGCGACTTTGCCGGCTCGGTCGCGATGCAAGCGGAAGCCTGCCGCGAAGTCGTACGATACAATGATACATAAGACAACACCAACATAACATTCACATTATGAAGCTTATTTTCAGATCTTTTGCCGTTGTGGCCTTGGCGGTGCTGACCGCACTCGGAGCTTCGGCATACCGTTATGAGTACAAGACGGTACCCAACGACCCGGCCAAGACGCTGATGTACACGCTGCCCAACGGCTTGCGCCTGTACATGTCCGTCAATAAGGACGAGCCGCGTATCCAGACCTATATTCCCGTGCGCGTGGGCGGTAAAAACGACCCCGCCGAGACCACCGGTCTGGCACACTACTTCGAGCACTTGATGTTCAAGGGAACGCCCAATTTCGGAACCTCGGACTACAAAGCCGAGAAACCGTTGCTGGACCAAATCGAGAACCTTTTCGAGGTCTATCGTCAGACCACCGACAGCGCACAACGTGCCGCCATCTACCATCAGATAGACTCGGTAAGCTACAAGGCTTCGCTCATAGCCATTCCCAACGAGTACGACAAGCTGATGTCAACCATCGGCGCCAAAGGCACCAATGCGTACACATCTCAGGACGTCACCTGCTACGTAGAAGATATACCGTCCAATCAGATAGACAACTGGGCACGTATCCAGGCCGACCGCTTTATTCAGCCCGTGCTCCGCGGCTTCCATACCGAGTTGGAGACCATCTACGAGGAAAAGAATATGTCCCTCACCGATGACAGCCGCAAGGCCTTGGAAGCCATGTTCTCGGCCATATATCCGCATCATCCCTACGGCACTCAGACCGTATTGGGCACGCAGGAACATCTCAAGAACCCCTCGATAACCAACGTCAAGAAGTATCACGACGTATGGTATGTACCCAATAATATGGCTGTAGTCGCTGTCGGTGACTTCGACCCGGACAATTTTGTGGACATCATTACCAAATACTTCGGTGCAATGAAACCCAATGAGTCGCTGCCGACACTGACCGTGACGCCCGAAACGCCCATCACCACGCCTATAGTCAGGGAAGTCAAGGGCCTTGAAGCCGAAAGCATATATTTGGCATGGCGTCTGCCCGCAGCTAAGGACAAGGACATGATGATACTCAACGTCTTGGCAGAGGTGCTGCAAAACGGCAAGTCAGGTCTCATTGACCGCGACATCACCCAGCGTCAGGCCGCCCTCGGCGCCGGCATCTTTCTGTATACCTTGGCCGATCAAAGTATGCTCATAGGTATAGGCCAACCCAAGGAAGGGCAGACATTGGACGATGTACGTACGCTGCTGGTGGACGAAGTCGCCAAGCTGTGCAAGGGCGATTTTGACGCTGACTTAATCAAGGCTGTGGTCAATAACTACAAATTGGCCTTGCAAAACCAACTTGAGGAACGCGATTCGCATGCGGATATGTATGTAAATGCTTTTGTCAATGGTGAAGACTGGTCTGATGTTGTTAGCGATATCGAGCGTCTGGACAAAATTACCAAAGAGGACATCGTAGAAGTGGCCAACCGCTATTTCGGTACTTCCAATTACGTGGCCGTATACAAACGCCGGGGCAACGATGACAGCGTCCTCAAGATAGCCAAACCACCCATCACGCCCATAGCCACCAACCGCGATGCCGCCAGCAACTTCCTGCGTGAAGTGCAGGCTTCGGCAGTCACTCCTGTCGAACCACGTTTTGTCGACTTCAAGAAAGACCTCACCTTTGCCAAGACCAAGAAAGGCGGCCTTGAAGTGATGTACAGCCAAAATAAGACCAACGACATCTTTACCCTGACATATGTATACGAGTATGGTACATACGCAGACAAGGCTTTGGCTCGTGCCGCTTCCTACTTGAGCCTGCTCGGCACCAAGGATCGTACCGTGGCTCAGATTAAGAACGACTTTTACAGTCTGGCATGTTCGTACATCATATATCCCACCGAACGTCGCACCTACGTCACCCTGTCGGGCTTGAGCGAGAACATGGATAAAGCCATGCGCTTGTACGAGACTCTCGTTGCCGATGCCGTTTCGGATACCGCCGTCTGGAATACTCTGGTAGAGCGTTCAATCAAGGGCATGAATGACAGTAAGACAGACCAGCGTACCAACTTCGGGCGCCTGAGTTCATACGCCTCTTATGGCGGGAAGGATGCCAATCCGTACTTCGCAACATTGTATACACCCGAGCAGCTGCGAGCTCTCAATCCCGAGGACGTGTTGACCTGTCTCCGCTCACTGTCCACGCACAAGCATCGCATCATATACTATGGTCCTAAGACATTGGAGCAAGCCTTGAAGTCGATCAATAGCTGCCACAGCATACCGTCGCATCTTGCCGAAGTACCCGCTTCGCCTGACTATGACATGCCCGTGCCCACCGAGACCACGATATACATTGCACCTTACGATGCCAAGCAGGTATATATGTCCATGGTCAGCAACCGAGGCGAAGTGTACGACCCGGCACGTCAGCCTATTAATACGGTGTACAATGAGTACTTCGGAGGTGGGATGAACTCCATTGTATTCCAAGAAATGCGCGAGAGCCGCTCGTTGGCTTACTCTGCCTCGGCTTATATGGCTACACCGGGTCGTGCCAACAGGCCCTATACCTACCGCACTTTCATTGCCACCCAGAACGACAAGCTGATAGATGCAATCAAAGCCTTTGACCAGATTATCAACGACATGCCTCAGAGCGAGGATGCCTTACGCTTGGCCAAAGACGGACTTGACAGCCGTCTGCGCACCTCGCGTACCATCAAGGACAATATTGCATGGGCGTGGATAGAGGCTCAAGACCACGGAATTGATTACGATATGGATGCCAAGACTTTTGCCGCTCTGCCGTCCATATCTATGGCCGATGTCATTTCCTACCAGCAACAGCACGTTAAGGGTAATATATACAATTATGCTATCTTAGGCAAGGTCGAAGACCTTGACTTGGACGCCCTGCGCCGCATAGGCAAGGTGGTCATCCTGACCACCGAAGATATATTCGGATACTGATAAATACCATATGCGACATTAAGGCTTATAGGCCGTGTCGGAGTAGGTAAACATAAATTCAATCTATAGAGCGAGGGTCGCCCCGACAGCCGGGACGACCCTCGCTCTATAATATAAAATGAAGAATCGGGCTGCGCATGGCCATCGCTTCGGAGTATTCGGAGTATTACACTCGCGTCCGAAGCATAGTAAATATCAATCTTAGCTTTTTTCGAAATTGCAAGCAATATTGTCCTAAATAAATTTAGGCGACAGCGTAACGTGCAACGCCATAGAGCATCGCAAAAATCACATTAGAATTACCCCCCCTAAGCCAATAATGCATCGTCCGGAGGGGGCGTAAAAGGCTCGTCAAGCCACTTAAAAAGGTCTATTTTTGTAAAAGTATTCAGCC
>ENA-OUQO01000296-OUQO01000296.1-human-gut-metagenome-genome-assembly--contig:-NODE-296-length-19069-cov-5.567003_pt1 | contig 19069 bp, 15 predicted proteins | sample MGYA00237944_ERZ548825 | MGnify/ENA primary metagenome ERZ548825 (study PRJEB26490, sample SAMN05194700) | human gut metagenome | biome: terrestrial biome; feature: human-associated habitat; material... | reverse complement strand
CGAAGCCCCAGTTCAGCCAGCAGCAGATGGTGGACACGAAGGTGGTGACCAGAATAGCCTGCTTATCGTTGTGGCACAGGCCGGCCACGGCGCGCAGCGCCTTTTTGCAGGGACGGGCAGAGGCCATAGCCGAGCCGAAGACCAGCACCAGCGCCATCTGCATGGAGAAAGCCAGCAGGTTCCAGAAGCCGCCCTTGGCGTCGCCCCACGCGGCAACGATCCCAATGGGACCCAGCCCCGTAGCGCACATGGCGGCTATGAACACCACAATAGTCAGGATGATAGCGAACAGGAAGGCGTCGGGCAGCCATCTGTTGACGACTCGGACGCAGCCATTGGTGAATTTCTTAAACACAGCGTCACTCTCCTTTTTCTACACAACAAATATTGTTTCTCCTCGCCGGTTCTCCCGCCGGTGGGTTGACAATATTTTAATGCAGTTGTCCCTCAGTTTCAACCTTCAAAACGAAATCTTACCGGCTTTCGCATGTAGAATTTTTGCCAATGTTTTTTGTGCATTTTAACCGGTGCTTGGAGAATAATTTTATTATATTTTGTAAAAACAGAGGAGAAAAACGAGGACCAACTCGCAGATGCGGTATTCCGCGCGCAAAAAAGCCCCCTGCTCCGAAGCAAGGGGGTGAAAAATCGCAGGTTCAGACGGGTGGATCAGCTTCTGTCAAAGGCCACCATATAAGCGCCCAGCACCTGCCGGCAGGGGATGGCGGCGGCGTTCTGCGCCGTGCAGTCCTGTCGGGGGTACACCGTCTGCACTTCTTCGGGATAGGCCGGAAGGGTCTTGCCGATGCTGACGCCGTGGGCCATAACAAATTGCTCTACTCTCATAACGTCCCCCCGTCGGCTTAATATTCTGCCGCCATTCTGCCATGCTCCGGTGGGAAAAGCAAGGCGGGGCGGGCAATGTACGATTTTCTATTATAGAGGTATTGACAAAGCCTTTTTTCATGATACACTATAATGATTTAACCGTGAAATCGGATAATTACCTTGGGGAAAAGAGGTCTAATATTATGCATGATTTTAAGTATGTACCGCCAGCCGAATGGAGACCTGTAAAAGAGCGTATAATTGATTTGATCCACTTCGTGCAAAACGATGTGCGCAACCGTTTTACCTTTCAATATCAATTCATCGGAAGTTCCTCGCGGAAGATGATAACCCGAGATGAAAAAAGCAATATCGGATTTGATTTTGACGTTAATATTACGGTCAATGACGATGACGAAATCTATACCCCAAAAGAAATAAAGCATATTCTCATGGATAGCTTTAACAGGTTTATCCGCAGGTATGGGTACGACTATTGCGAGGACAGCACCCGTGTATTTACAATCAAAGTTAAAGACACACATAACAGCTGCATACTTCATAGCTGCGATTTTGCCATAGTGCACAATTATGGAGATAAGAGGCAGGAATACATACGGTTCAATAAGACTTCACATTATTATTCTTGGGAGGAGCAGCCGCAAGGGTTTTATCAGTTACCTGAGAAAGAACAATTTTGCAAAGAAAACTACTTGTGTCAAGCGATAAGAGATTTATATATCAATAAGAAAAATCGCAATATGGATAGGAATAAGAAATCGCGGTCAATATACGCAGAAACCATTCACCAGATATGCCAGCAAAACGGATATTATGATTGAGCAAATTCCCAAAAACTATCTTCACGTCATATACAAAACCCCCGCAGCTCCTGAAGGCGCTGCGGGGGTCATTTCAGCTATTTGCTTTCGCCCTATCGGCGCAAGCTCAGTTCTTTCCGTCCTTGATGGCGGCCTGTGTCGCCCTTATGTACGGCAGGGGAACATTCCCCTGCTACGCTGATCGTGGCTGTGCTTTTTCTTTTTCCTCCCACCGTGCAATGCAGCGGATCGTCGGGATTGCCATTGAAGCGGAGATACCAATCAAAGCCGTCCTTTGAAGCAACAATTTTAACAACAAAGGCTTCAATTACACTTTCCGGAATATCCTTGTCATCCCAATTTGTGTACTGCTCCAACGCATATTGCAGAACGGTCAGCTTTTCAGCATAGTCCTCAATTTGAATTTCAGGCTCCTGTTTGCTTTCAAGTTCCTTGATTTCTGAATCCAACTTCTGCATCGTCAATTCAAGCTCGGATGTTTTCTTTTTGAAAAGGTCTTTACTGATTTCGTCTTCTGCCCGCATTTCAATAAAGTTGTCAAGCTTAGTATTCAGCTTTTCAAGCTCTGCTCTTTTGCATCGCAGAATTTCTGTATGATCCTCTTGGCTTTCGGTGTCGCCTATATGCGCTTCAAGCATAGAATTCGCCAAAGCCAAAACCTTATCTTTTTCGGTGAGATAATTCCTGAATATATAATTTGCCATCATTTGTAGCCGCCATTCGGGTATCATCGGGGTTTGGCATATTCCGTCAAGTGAAAGTCCACGCTTTTTCCGACTTTTGTAGGAGCCGGTATGAACAGAGCTGTAGCACTGATATGCGGCATTTGCCACCCTGTCTTTTCTGTCCCAAACCCGCATGCTGAATTTGTGCCCACATTCACAGACAAGAAGCTTTCCCCACACGGTAGTGCGTGGCCTTTTGCCGGTCATCTTTCTTCCTGTGTCAAGGTTTTTGCATTTGCTTCTTTTGCTTTCCATAATGATTTGCACCCTTTCATAATCTGCCACCGACACCAATGCTTCGTGCGATCCCTGTACCTTTGTGAATTCAATTTCGCCGTAATTTTTGACTTTCTTCTGCGTCAGATAATCCGGTGTATATTCCTTATGGTATGTGATGATACCGCAATAAAAGGAATTTTTGAGAATATGAGAAATGACAGTGCAATACCACCTGTCGAGTCCCGCAGAAGTCTTTCGACCTCTGCGTTCCAGCTCGTCCTTGATCTGCATAAGTCCCATTCCGTCAAGGTACATCGCATATATCATTTTTACCGTTTTGGCTTGCTCAGGATCTACCGTCCACTCAACTTCCTTTTTGTTATCATCTACAATTTTAGCCACCCGCTTATAGCCCAGAATATTACCATTACCGTAGATGACACCGTTGTTCATAGAGGTCTGCTGACCGCTTTTTACACGGACAGAGGTTTTACGGCTCTCGTCCTGCGCCAAGGTTGCCATAATGGTGAGCCGCAGCTCGCCGTCCCCGTCAAAAGTCTTTATATTATCATTGATAAAGAACACCTCAACGCCGAGCGACTTCAACTGTCGGGTGTATTGCAAGGTGTCAACCGTATTCCTCGCAAAGCGTGACACCTCACGGGTGATAATCATATCAAATTGCTTTTTCTTCGCATCTGCAATCATTTTCATAAACTGCGGACGCTTCGCCGCCGAAGTTCCCGTTATGCCTTCATCGACATACTGGCCGACCAAAGTCCATTCCGGTCTTGCGGCAAGGATTGGCTTGTACCAATCCATCTGATTTTCAAGAGCTGAAATCTGCGCTTCGTGCTCGGTTGAAACACGGGCATAAATTACCACTCGCTTTTTTACAAAATCAGAATTGATCACGCTGTCGATTCCTCCTTTTTATTTGAATTTCCGATGACGAAAGCCGTAACATCAACAATGTCTGCATATTCATTCAGTATATTTCGGTACATAAAATTCGGTACTTTACCGTCCTTATAAAGCTGCTCTATGAGCTTTAAGGCGGCAAAACAATAGTCCGGATTTTTGCTCATTTCAATTTTATTCATTGTATGCCTCCTTTACAAATGTGCGAATTATCTAACATCATGCTGACGGATGAGATACCTGCGGTAATGGTCACAGGCTTTGAGGATAAAATCCTCAAGCTGTTTCGCATCGGCGTTCGGTGCGTATTTCCGTAGTTTTTCGGTTGGTATCTTCACGGTTTCCCGTTGATTTGCCTTTTCTTCAGACATAACGCTTCGAATCATATCCGCCGTCAGCACAAAGTCGCTAAATGCCTTGCGCATACGGACTGCTTGAGCGTAGGACGGAGTGCAATCGTTCATTTCGCACTGTTCCAACACATTCCGCTGACTTTGCTCGTCGAGGAAGGAAAGCTCCACGCCGACGGACAGTGCCATTTTGTTTTCGTCCATAAGAGCGAGCAGCTCTGGAATGAGGTGGGTCAGGCGGATATAGCGGCGCACCTGAGATTTGCTGTCATCGGACTGCTGTGCAATAATCTCAGCGGTCTCTAACTTCCGACCAAGCTGGTCGGAAGTTAGGTCGGAGCGGTGTCCTTGTCTGCTCATTGCTTCCAGTTTCATTCTGTACGCAAACGCTTTTTCGGAGGGCAGAATATGCTCACGATGAAGGTTGCTGTCCACCACGGCGATGGCAGCGGTGTCACGGTCGAGGGCATAAATTAAGGCAGGGACCTCGGTGATCCCTGCCTTTTGTGCGGCGTGTAAGCGACGGTGACCGCTTATGACCTCATATTCCTCTGTATTTTCTATTGGTCGGACGATCAGCGGCGAGAGAATGCCTTGCGTCTGTATGCTTTCGATCAGCGTGTTCATCTCGGCATCGTCCCTGACCTTAAACGGGTGTCCGGCAAAGGGACGCAATTTCTCTACCGGAATTGCCACCGGCTTTTTCATCGTATTTTTCATTTTATCTACCTCTTTCCTTGTATCTCGCACGGGCCTTTTTCTCCAGCTCGTGCTCTTGTTTTAACAATTCATACAGGTGCGGGGATTTCTCTAAAATCCGCTCTGCACGGCGCAGACGCTCTCTTATGGGTTTCATCTGCTTGGATGCCATCTTTCGGCGCTCTTTATAAAGGGCTTGTTCTTTTTGCGACCTTGGGCGGCGTATGCGGTTGCTGATGTCGCTGCGCTCACGCTCTAAGTTAGAAAGCTCTGCCTTGGATTGCTCAATATTTGCTTGCAGGTCGGCTGCCGTATGGATACCGTGCTCCTGCAAGAAGTGATAGTCGGCAACCAGCTCCTTCAAATCCTTTTCAGCCGCCCGCAGATCCGGTGACAGCAGCATTACATCGGCAAGCTCGGCTACGATTTGAATTACAGTTATGACAAGATAAAACACCGCATCCACCAAAACGGTGGCAGCATCATAGCTGTGCTCAATGGAGAACCCCAGCTTTCGCAGCTCGTCCTCCAACGGAAATTTCTTAGGTTTATACGGTGGTCGGTATTCCAAGGTGAATAGCCGATAGCGGTTTTCGGCATTCTGCCGTAGCTGCTCGTTCACACGCTCCTTTGAAAAGCCGATGCTGCTCAGCCGCACGGCTCGCTCCCAGTGCTTTGCTTTTACCGAAAAACGCACCGGATCAAGGGCGTATCCGAGCGCATAGAGCTGATTTTCAAATTCTCTTGGGGTGGTCGCAAAGGACAGGCAGTATTCCACATCCTCCCGCAGATAGTCCCGGTGGGTTTTCTTGCCGGCCTTGTGAACCCAATATTCTTTCTTTTTGCCCTTACTGTAAAACTCGCTGTTTTCCAATACCGACAGCTCGTGCTCCCGGCAGATTTCATCGGAGATTCTACGCAGCTCCTTGTGGTCGCCGATTTTGTTTTTGAATTTCGAGCCGTCCCTGAAAGACACTGGATTCACAACAAAATGGCAATGCACATTGTCGGTGTTCAGGTGGACGGTGACAAGCACCTGATACCGGTCGCCCCACATCCGCCGTGCTGTCTCCTTGCCGATGGCGAACGCCTGCTCCGGCGTTACCTCGTCCTTGCGAAAGCTCTGAATGCCGTGGTAGCCGACGACCTTTCCACGCAACCCAAACCGCCGCTGGACGGCGATCATCTCAGCATAAGCGTTCTGCGCCGAGCAGTTGATACCGCCGACAAACATCTTGCGGTCGGTTTTATCATCGTTCTCTGCATAGCGCAGGGCGGCGTACAAATCCTCGTCGAGATATTCCGGGGCGGTGGTCTTATCGGGATTGTCGGCGTAGTCCAGTGTGGCTTTGAGGTTTTTGAACACGGGCCAAAAGCCTGTAACAGCCATAGCGCATCACCCCTTTCCGGGAAGCAGAAATTCTGCTGTGATCTGCTTCAGCACCGTGTAAATTTCCTTGTCCAGCTCCGGTGAACTGGCTTTATCCGCAAGCTCGCCCAGCTTTTCAAGGCAAGCAAAAAGAGCGTTAGGCGGAACCGCTCTCGGCTCGTACCCCAACGCTCTTTGCTTCACATATTCGGTTGTACTCAGCCCGCATTTTCGGGCTTTATACTGAATTTTATCCTTTTCTCTTGCGGTCACACGGACGGCAATGCGTACATCTTTCCCCATACATATCTCTCCTTTCCAGGGGATTGGGGGCTGTGCCCCCAAAGAGCCAGCCGATTTCGGCTGTGATTGGGACTTTTGCGGCACACAAAGTCCCTGCTTGTTATACCGTGAGACACGCCCTACAGGGGCAGTTTTGACTACCGCTTTTCGGAGGCAAGAACAGCCGTCTTTCCCTTCAGGGCGTATCTTTTCACGGAGCCTACTTGGCTCTGCTTTTACAGTGAAATAATCGCTTTGAGCCGCATATCGGCTTTTTGGCTCAGTTGAAAAACTCGATACTATCACGATCTTCTCCTTTCTTTTTTCAGGCAGCAAAGAAGCCGCCGGGGATGACCCAGCGGCTCGATGACTGCCTTCTATATATTGAATGGGGAAAATGGCGAAAAAAGGCATGGATTCAGCAACACGGCAAAAACAGTGACCGCAACATTATGAAAAGCCTTGAAAACAGAGACTTTTTCTGATATAGTTATATAGAACGAATGTTCTAATTACGGCGTTCAGAAAAAATATTTCTTGAAAAAAGTAAAAAAAGATTCTGTCCTGCTTATAGGACAGAATCATTGCTAAAATTATGGAGGAAGGTGAGCATATGAGCGACAGTCTGGGCCTTTTAACCACCGCCGTCTACCGGGATGGGCGGGTGCATATCGGCGGAAAAAGCTATGCGGCGGGGACCTTTGCGGCACATCTGCTGAACCAGTACTACAAAAATGATACCGCTGCCCGGATTGCCGTATTCCGGCAGCACAACTGGAATGTGCAGGAGCAGCTTGCCGCCGGATACCTGAACGAAACGGACTTTCTCAAGGCTGGGGAAGAAATTCTGGCGATTCTGAAAACCCTGCCGAAGCTGAGGCCTTTTTCCTCGCTGGACATTGCTGCAGAGAAGCAGCGCATCGCGGAATTGTTCACACATGAAAATGCCGCTGCCATACAGGATTACTTCTGCCGAAGAGCGGCGGTTGCGCAGCAGGATCAGGGGGCAATCAGCCTGGGAATCCTTCCGCCGGAATATGATAAGCCCCTTTTCAGGAAGTGTGAAACACTGTGCGCAACAACCTTACAAACCCTCCGCTTTTACGATTCCATCCCGGAGGACATGCGCAAGGCGTTTGAGCTGCTTAAACGCCTTGCATCTTGTGTAGACGAAGCCGACCGATTTGACGAATACCACCTGCTGCCCATTGCAACGGAGATATTCGGGACAAATTTATTTCCCTTACACACAGAATATATTGCTCTCCCGAAACGGCGAAATAGTCGTATTCTCGTCACCGCCCGAAGGATGACCTTTGAAAGCTATTATAGCTTCATTCTGACCGACTTCTTTGAAGGGCTGCACTATGGGCATTACCCAAAGAAGTGTGAGGTTTGCGGACAGTATTTTCTGATGCAAAGCGCACGACGACAAAAATACTGCTCCCACGGCATAGCGCCGGTGCTATATCATGGTGAGAAAATCTCCTGCCGCCGGTACGCCATCATTCAGGGCAAAACGGAGCGGGCAAAGGATAACCCGTTGAAAGCCGCATATGACCGCCGCTGCTCGGCGATCCGCTCCGAAAAAAGCCGGGGGACGATCTCTGCCGAGTTTGCGCAGGCGGCGCAGGAAATGGCAAAACGCCGCTTGGAACAGGCAGAGGAAGATGATGCCTACGCCAAAGCAAATTACTTTACCGACTTGGAGCGTACTAAGTTGTACGCTGACACGGACAAAAGAATGAAATGACAGGAGGTGCATCCGGTGTCTGAAGAACAGAATGAAGTTTTGGAGCAACAGCGGTATCTTTTGGAGCGCCGGATGTATCGCCTTGACCCTGCGCCGCCAAAGCTGCCGCCGCAGGAGTATATCGCGCTATACCTTGCTGAAAAAGAGGACAAGTATCTGTCGTGGTATCTGCACGACCGGGAGCCGACGCTGAACAAGCTGGCGCAGGATGTCTGCCAGCGCTACATCATGGCAGAGCACTTTGCGGACATCAAGCAGACGGCGGTGTGCGGGATTTTAGCTGCTCTGCAAAAATACGATCCGTCCATAGGCGTTCCGTTTGCCGCCTTTCAGAAGCAGTACATTTCGGATAGTATCGAGGACTACATCCGCACGGCGCAGAGCGGCGTGGTTACCATGACGGTCGACACCTATCCGGTGATGAGGCGGATTATGTCCATCTATCATCGGAACAATGACGATTGCAGCAACGGTTGTATTCAGAAAATTGCCGACGAGGTCGGAATGGATGCCAAAACTGTGCAGCGGTATATTGCGATAGGCGCTCTGAATGAGCGGCGGGCGGACTTTTACCTGCAATACGATGAGGACGGTGAGGAAACCGGTGAGGATGTGACAGTGGACACGACATCGGAGCCGGACAAGCTGTACCTCCGAGAGGTGCTGCACGCCGCCCTTTACGGGGCCTTTGATAGCCTCACCTACCGGGAGCAGCGTACGGTCGCCAAGCATTTGGGCTTCTGCGATACCTGCTGGTCGGTCAGGAAAGCAGTGCTGATAAACGGTGAAATCGAGTACAAGCCCATAAAGCCCATGACCTTTGAAGAAATCTCTCACTCCGCCAGCCGCAAGTCCGATAAGGCTTCCGAGCGGACCTTCTACGCCGCCATGGAGAAAATGAGGACGCATATCGAAACGGATGCTGACTATCGCTATATATTCGGATAAAGCAAAGCAGACCATGCTGCAAGACAAAGATAATTTTCACCCACAGAGTGAATGTAGAGTGAATTTTCACTTCGCTGTATTGAATAATGTGAAAAAATGAGTATAATAGAGATAAACAACAACGGAGGTACAGTGTATGCAATATGAAAGCGAACACATTGAATATAAATCTCAGATGGTCGATGACATCTACAAGGAGGTCATCGCCTTTGCCAATACGGACGGCGGCGTGATCTACATCGGCATTGACGATCAGGGCCATGTGACTGGCATTGACAATATCGACGAGACATACACCCGCCTGACCAACGGCATCCGCGATGCCATCCACCCGGATGTGACCATGTTTGTGCGATATGTTCTTCAAGACAATAAGGTAATTCGGATTGAGGTTGGCGAAGGCAGCTACAAGCCCTACTATCTGAAAGCCAAGGGCATGAAGCCCACCGGCGTGTATGTTCGTCAGGGTACAACCAGTGTCCCGGCCTCTCCAGAACAAATCCGCCAGATGATCAAGGAATCGGACGGTGACAATTTTGAGGATGACCGCTGCCTTGACCAGAACTTAACCTTTGAGGCGGCAAAGGCGGCTTTCCAGCAATACGGTGTTGAATTCTCGGTGGGAAAATATCGAGCTTTGGGTATTACCAAAAACGATGTTTTCACAAACCTGGCGTTGCTGCTCTCCGACCAGTGCCTGCATACCACAAAAATCGCCGTATTTAACGATGAATCCTGCACGGAGTTCCGGGACAGCAAGGAGTTCTGCGGCTCGATCTTCAAGCAGTTTGAAAACGCGATCAACTATCTGGCGCTGTGCAACCGGACTGTGTCCACCATCAAGGGCGTTGTCCGCACGGATAGGCAGGACTATCCCGAGGAGGCCATCCGCGAAGCACTGCTCAACGCGCTGGTGCATCGGGATTACAGCTTCAGCGGCAGTATTATCATCAATGTAAACGACAGCAAAATGGAGTTCATTTCTCTGGGCGGACTCCTGCCCGGCCTTTCTACGGAGGACATCCGCATCGGCGTTTCTCAGCCGAGAAATAAGAAGCTGGCGGAGATCTTCCACCGCCTGCGCCTGATTGAAAGCTACGGCACCGGTATCCGCCGGATTTTTAAGCTCTATGAAAACTGCCCCGTGCAGCCCAGCATCGAGGCAACGGCCAATGCGTTCCGGATCGTACTGCCGAACATGAATACCTGCACCGGTGCCGCTGAGCGCGCACCGGAAGCTACCGAAAAAGCGCCTGTCACCGTCACGCCTCAGATGAAAACGGTGCTGGACTATCTGACCGAGTACGGCGAAATGACCGATGAAGATCTGCAGGAGCTGCTGAATGTCAAAAAGACGCGAGCATATCTGCTGGCCCGCCAGATGCGCGAAAACGGGCTGATTGAGATCGTCGGCCGAGGGGCGGAGAAAAAGTACAAATTGAAGTGACGGAGGACGCAGAGTATATCCAGCCGCCAAACACTTGATGAGGTGTACAGGAAATAAATGATTACCAAGAATGATGTACTTAATAAAATATCGAATTTTAACTGTACGATTGACGCAGAAAAAATAAAGTTTCCCGGAATCCTTCAAGAGGTAAATGGAAATATTGTCCTGAATGCCATGGTTTCGGTAGATCAATATCAAAAGATGCTATCAAGTGCCGACTTTAATATATTAGGAAGTATTTTTGGGAAAGAAGCAACTTTAATTGGATGTCATATTCACTCTACATCCGGCTCCATGGGATCGAACGATGTTTTTCTTCTCATAATCCCAAATGAGATAATTGTGGGCAAGTGTTTTGTTTCAATTCCAATGGTAAAGAGAATAACGCTGTCTACTCCAGATTTAAACTATATGTTTGCCGGCACTTCTCCGTTAGAACCCAATCGGAACATCACAAAAGAGAATCCTAGTGTTTTGAATTTTACTTATCCAAAGCCGATTCGCACTCAGGATAAATATGGAGAGATAGAATTGTATCAAAAATACATCTCGCACGATTCTGCCAGAAAAGAGTATCTTCATACTATTATTTCCGTTGTTGCGTACTCTTTCGCAAGCCCGTTGTCTTTAATGGACGCTGTTGCGAAAGCCTTTGCGGCAATAAACCTCTTCTCATTCTTCGGAAATGGATATATTTCATACGGAGAGATAAGCTTTCAAGTCGAGAACGATAGAAGCGAGTATATGTTATACCTAAACTATAGAGAAAATGTCCCGGCAGTCAATGAGCCATTCCTCATTATGACGTCCGTATTCGAAGGAAGCTTTGAGAAAATATGGAGAGCATGGCTTGATCTCTATGAAAGTGCCAACCCGATTCCCGCTCTTTTTTATGAAATCATTTGTAACCGCTCAACAAGGATAAATAGTTTCTTGAATTTGTCACAAGCGATTGAGGTGTACTCAAACACTTGCAGAGATGATAAAGCCAAGGCAGTGGCCAAAAACGACCCGAACAATACAGGAAAATGGAAGCCAACATTAAAGCATAGATATCAAGATATATTATCTGCTTACAACAATGTGTTCGAATTGAGCGAGTCCAATATAGAAGATTACGCACGAAGCTTTTCAAATATGAGAAACTATTATACGCATTATAATTCCGGGAAATATGTTGCGCCAACCCATGACGAATTGTTTGCTGCAATTCACATATTGAGATTTGTTTTGTTGACTATTGTATATTCTGCTGCTGGACTTCCAAATGACTGTATTCTTGAATGTAAAAACAGAAATATATTCAGCAACTTCAACTACGATACCGGCGTAATATTGAATTACTCCCAAAAGAGTGCGAAATAATAAATAACGCCGGAGAATCCTTCCGAATGGCAGCATATACTAAAGCACCGCAAGTAAGTTAATCGCTTACCTGCGGTGCTTTAGTATTAGGCCTTCTTGGCCCGTCCTGAGACTATAAGTTTCGGATAACTGTGGCTTTGCAAATCGGGGCTGGCTTTCTGTCCGCACATTCGTTTTTCGTCACCACATTTTCTACAATGATCGGTGACAATTTTTGTTTTCATACTTTTCGAGTAGAATATTAAAAAATGCTCGGAGGTAAATACACAATGGAAGGACGAGTTATTACGGCAAAGATGATTGCCGAATTCAAGGAACATCTTATCTTAGAGGAAAGGAGTGTGGCAACCATCCAAAAGTATATTCGGGATGTAAAGGCGTTTACGGCATATGCGCAAAACAGTGCCATTTCCAAAGAAATCGTCATTGCATATAAGAAATATTTGCAAGAGAACTATGCGGTGCGGAGCGTTAATTCCATGCTGGCCAGCATCAACAGTCTGTTTGTGTTTCTTGGCTGGCACGATCTGAAGGTAAAAGCCCTGAAGCTGCAGCAGCAGGTCTATTGTCCCGAAGAAAAGGAACTGACCAAAGCGGAATACACCCAACTTTGCAAAGTGGCGCAGCGTAGGCACAACGAACGGCTGAACCTCATCTTGCAGACCATCTGCGGTACAGGAATAAGAGTAAGCGAACTGCAATTTATTACGGTTGAAGCGGCCAAATGCGGCGAGGCAGTGGTGCGCTGCAAAGGCAAAACCCGCGCGGTGTTTATCGTGCGGGAGCTGAGACAAAAACTGCTCCGCTATGCTGCGGAGCAGAATATTCAGAGCGGAATGATTTTCGTGACCCGCACGGGCAAACCCATCAGCCGCACGAATATCTGGCGGGAAATGAAGGCGTTATGCGTGGAGGCGAATGTCAATCCACAAAAAGTGTTTCCCCATAACCTGCGCCACCTGTTCGCCCGTGTGTTCTATGGAATTGAAAAGGATATTGCAAAGCTGGCGGACATTCTCGGCCACAGCAGCATCAATACGACCCGCATTTATATCATTTCCACCGGCACGGAGCACCGCCAGCGCATGGAGAATATGCGGCTCATAATATGAAAAAAGCCGCCAAATTGGCGGTGAGTACATAATCGGCATTATGTTACATTTAGGCGAAATTTCTCTAAAGGTATTCAATTATTCATTAGCATTCTATCACCTATTTTAGCGTAACGCAATATGATTAACAGAGAAAAGTATGATTCTGCCGAAAATTGTCTATCTGGACACAGCAAAAGAGAGCCTTTTCAAAACAAAAATTGAAAAGGCTTGGATTTTTGCGCTGTTTTGCAGGTTGGTAGCGGTATACCTCATAGGCAAGCTCTCGTGCTGGCAAAACGACTGCAACATAATGCCGATTATGTTGCAGCATCCCCGCAACCAAACATCACAAAACACACACGAGGAGGACATTTTCTATGTTGACCGAAGAGAGAACGAGAACGGATCAGGCCAAGGTCAAAAAGGCGCTGGTAACGGCGGGCATTATTCTGCTTGTGATCCTGCTTTCCGTGGGAGCAAGCATTCTTGCCTGCAAAAAATCCGCATCCACCGTCAAGAACGGCCTGTCGGCCTATGAGATTGCGCAGGCCTACGGTTATGAAGGCTCTGTGCAGGACTGGCTGACTTCCCTGAACGGGAAGAGCGCATACGAGATCGCCAAGGAGAGCGGCTATACCGGGACAGAGAGCGAGTTCTCCGCCTCCCTTGCGGCAAACGCAAAGGGAGATGCGGTCAGCATTAAGAGTGCGTCTTTTAATCAGGCGGGAGAGCTGATTTTACTTCTCTCCGACGGCAGCAGTCTGAATGTAGGCAGAGCTGTCGGCGCTGCAGGAGCAGACGGCAAGAACGGCACAGATGGTGCCGATGGCAAGGATGGCGCCAACGGTTCCGCCGGTGTCAGCATTATTAATGCGAAAGTCAACGAAAAAGGGCAGCTTCTGTTGGCTTTTTCTGACGGGAAAACCATCAATCTTGACAAGATCACCGGCACCAACGGACAGGACGGGATCGGTATTACGAGCTCTGAGATCAATGCAAACGGTGAGCTGGTGCTGACCTATTCCAACGGCCAGACCGCAAACCTCGGCACCGTAATAGGCGCCAAGGGTGAAAAGGGCGATACCGGCGCCGCCGGTACACCGGGCGAAAAAGGCGACAAGGGCGACACTGGCGCCGCCGGTCAGGATGGCATAGACGGCGAAAACGGCGCAGACGGTATCAGCGTATCCGCCGCCTCCATTAACGAGAGCGGCAACCTGATCTTGACCTATTCCGACGGGAGAGTTGCAGATCTGGGAAAGGTGATCGGTGCCCGGGGCGAAAAAGGTGATACCGGTGCCACCGGCGCCCAAGGCGAGCAGGGCATCCAAGGCGAAAAGGGCGACAAAGGCGATGCCGGTTCTGACGGTGTCAGCGTGGTCTCCGCTGAGATCAACAGTCAGGGCGAGCTGGTGCTGATTTTCTCCAACAACCAGCGGGCAAATGTCGGCTCTGTCATGGGTGCCGCCGGAGCACAGGGCGAAAAAGGTGACAAGGGTGACAAGGGCGACAAAGGCGACACCGGCGCTCAAGGCGAGCAGGGCATCCAGGGAGAGAAAGGCGAAAAGGGAGATACCGGTGCCACCGGCGCACAGGGAGCTCAGGGTATCCAAGGCGAAAAGGGTGATACCGGCGCTGCCGGACAGGACGGCCTTGGCATTCTGAAAAGCGAGCTGAATAATAATGGCGAGCTTGTACTTACTTACACCGACAACACCGTCAAAAACCTCGGCTCCGTGATCGGCGCCAAGGGTGAGAAAGGTGAAAAGGGCGACAAGGGTGATACCGGTGCCACCGGCACACAAGGTGAACAGGGTATCCAAGGCGAAAAGGGTGACAAGGGCGAACAAGGCATCCAGGGCGAGAAGGGTGATACCGGCGCTGCCGGACAGGATGGCAAGGATGGTGTTGGCATCGAGGATATCAACATTGTTTCCGGCAAGCTGACCATTACCCTTACCAGCGGCACAAAGCTGGAACTGGGCAACATCCGGGGTGAAAAAGGCGACAAGGGCGACACCGGTGCCGCCGGCGAAAAGGGCGAAACCGGAAACGGTATCTCCGGCGCTGCCATTAACGCAAGCGGCGAGCTGGTGCTGACCTATTCCGACGGCCAGAGCGAAAATCTCGGCACTGTGAGAGGCGAAAAGGGTGACACTGGCGCCACTGGTGCCCAGGGCGAGCAGGGCATCCAAGGCGAAAAGGGTGACAAGGGCGACACCGGTGCCGCCGGCCGGGACGGCCAGGACGGTGAAGCTGGCGTGGGTGTTGCCTCCGCCGTCATCGATGCGGAAGGCAAGCTGGTGATCACCTACAGCGACGGAACCATCGCCACTTTGGGCAAAGTAATCGGTCCCCGGGGTGAACAGGGTGTTCAGGGCGAAAAGGGTGACACCGGCGCCCAAGGTGAGAAAGGCGAGAAAGGCGAGAAAGGCGAACAGGGTGTTCAAGGCATCCAAGGTGAAAAAGGTGAACAGGGCATCCAAGGTGAAAAAGGCGACAAGGGTGACACCGGTGCCGCCGGCCAGGATGGCCAGGACGGCCAGGACGGCGTAGGCATCTCCCGGGCGGAGATCAATGCCGAAAACGAGCTGGTGCTGACGCTCTCCAACGGCCAGAGCATCAATCTGGGCGCTGTGAAGGGCGAGAAAGGCGACAAGGGTGACGCCGGTGTGGGCATTGCGAATGTTTCCATCACCGAAACCGGAAACCTCAAGGTAACCTTAACCAACAACACAAGCATTGATCTGGGCAATATCAAGGGCGCTGACGGCATCGGCATCACAAAGTCCGAAATCAATGCACTGGGCCATCTGGTGCTGACCTATTCTGATGGCAACACATCCGATCTGGGCGTGGTCGTGGGCAAGGACGGCGCAAAGGGAGCCGACGGCAAGGATGGAGCCGACGGCGTTGGCATCAGCAATGTCACTGTGTCCACCGATGGCGTTCTGGTAATCACCCTGAGCAACGGCGAAGTAAAGACCCTGGGAAATATCAAGGGCGAAAAAGGTGAAAAAGGCGACAAGGGCGATACCGGCAGAGGGATCGATCACATGGATATCGTCAATGGCGAGCTCTGGGTGTATTATACGGACGGAACGAACAAAAATCTGGGCAGCACCGGAGGCACAAATGCTGATGATGGAACTCTCCAATTTATCTTAAGAACTGATGGTACATATGCAGTGAAAGCGGGTGAAAAAGCGGTATCTGTTGAGTCAATTGAAATACCAGCTACATATCAAGGGAAGCCCGTTGTACGAATTGAAGACGATGCCTTCAGCGAATTGAATGCATTAAAATCTGTCACACTGCCAGATTCTATCGCTGAAATTGGCAAGAGAGCGTTTTACAATTGCACATCCCTTAATACTATTGCAATTCCAGATGGTGTTACAAGTATTGGAGATAAATCATTTGCGGGTTGTAGATCCATATCAGCTATAACCATACCTGACTCCGTTAGTAAGATTGGTGGACATGCCTTTGAAATTCCGAATGTAGTTGTCACTGTAAATTGCAACTCATTGCAGACTATTGGGCCTTTTGCTTTCGGAGCTGCAAGTGCCTTGATCTGGAATGATAGTGAACCCTCCTCTTGGGCTTTAACATATACAGGACTTAAAACACTGTATAGAAAAGATCCGCTGGAAGAAGTGGTAGAGTATAATCATAGCTTTACTGATTATGCCGTGGGGACAAGGACGATAACTGGAGATAACGCATTCTCAATACTTGTTTCCGGTGATAAAACCACAGCAAAATATTATACTTCTCCAAAATACTTTTATTATACTTACAGGGAGTGTACATTTAGGAGAAACTAAAATTTAGGGACCTGTGCAAAAACATGAATAGATGAATTGTGAAACTATTTGAAAGGAAATAATAGAAAGGAAGAAAAATGGTGGAAAATAAAACTACCCTTCAGGTGAACAAGTACGCCGACCGCTTTCTGATGGCCGAAGTAAAAAATTTTGAGGGAGCCGCCCACAAAGCATACGCCGACATGGCCCGCAGGACCCTGCGCATAAAAGAGAATTCCAAGGAGAGGATAGCTCTCAAGAAAAGCGCAACGGAAATTCTGCGGCAGGCTGTGGAGACGCTGAAAAATGATTCCTCCGACTTCCCAAAATGGCACGAAAAGTCCTGCAATGCCCTCATCGCCTGCTACGGCGGCCAGCTCAGCTATGGTCAGGCGCAGAAGTGGCTGAATATGCTCCTGAAATACCTGTATGTGTACGATGTGAAGGGGTACGAGACACTGTTCTCCCGGGAGAGAATCGCCGCTTTGGACATGCCGGTGGATTCCAAGGTGATCGAAGCGCTGCATAGGAAGTATAATGTCAAGCGGCCGACTGCCGGGTGGAGCGTGTGGGATAGGAATACATACCGGGCCTATCAGGCCGCTGCCCGAAGCGCCTTGCAAAATGCCTCCGACATAAAGAATTCCGATGAGTGGGTCCCCTTTTACTGGGAGCTGATCCACTGGTCGGATGCGTCAGCAACTTGATGAAAGAGAACGCATTTCCCCCATAGACCGTCTCCAATAACCCCGGGGCACGGCGACGCAGTGCCCCGGGCGTTGTTACATGGCATATTTTCTTGCTAACACTTACCCTTTATTCACCTTGCCTTGCGGTGGCGCAAGCTGTTTAGAGCGGACTACCAAATAGGTAGTCCGCTCCATTTACGCATATATCAGTTCGCTGTTTGTGATTTCTACCGCTCTGTTACGGGTGCTGTTCATCTGCCGCACCCACTCCATTGAATTGGCTGCTTTCAGCTGCTCGGTCACACCTTCGCACTCTGCCATCTGCTTTACAAGACGCTCGAACATTTCCTCCGCCTGCTGGTCAATGTCGGCGAGGTAGCAGTTCAGCTTGCCGCTGGTCAGCAGGTTGGCATAGCGTACACGGCGATGCTCCTTGAGATACCGCCGATGTCGCTGCCCCCATATCCCGATGTGTACCTGTTCTTCCTCTGGCAGTTTCAGACAAGGCAAGTAATAATCGCCCTGCAATTCGTACCACTGTCCGTTGTTTTCATCAAATTTGTATTTTTCCATAATTCATGACCTCCTTATGCCTACATTGTAGCAAAAGGCAAACTCATTTGCGAATGTATGGATTGCAGAAAGCAAAAAACTCCCCGACTACATTTCTGTAATCGGGGAGTCGTTTCAGATATAAAGCCTTACTCGAATGTCATTCCAGTTATACACACGGCGCTTGGTGGACAAGGAATACACATATTCCTTTGCATCGTCAATCGTCAGTGTAAATTCAGCGAACTGCAAGAAGCTGTGGCTTAGTTCCTGCCATCCTTGATAGCTGCCTGCGCGGCGGCCAGACGGGCGATGGGGACGCGGAAGGGGGAGCAGGATACATAGTCCAGGCCCACCTTGTGGCAGAACTCCACGCTGCTGGGGTCGCCGCCGTGCTCGCCGCAGATGCCCAGATGGATGTCGGGGCGGGTGGCGCGGCCCATCTCAGCGGCCATCTTCACCAGCTTGCCCACGCCCACCTGATCGAGCTTGGCGAACGGGTCGTTCTCGTAGATCTTCTTATCGTAGTAAGCGCCCAGGAACTTGCCGGCGTCGTCACGGCTGAAGCCGAAGGTCATCTGGGTCAGGTCGTTGGTGCCGAAGGAGAAGAACTCGGCCTCGGTGGCGATCTGGTCGGCGGTGAGGGCTGCTCTGGGGATCTCGATCATGGTGCCCACCAGATACTTCATCTTCATGCCGGCAGCGGCCAGCTCCTCGTCGGCGGTCTTCACCACGATGTCCTTCACATACTTCAGCTCCTTCACCTCGCCCACCAGCGGGATCATGATCTCGGGAACCATGTTCCAGTCAGCGTGCTTCTTCTGCACATTGATGGCGGCGCGGATGACGGCGCGGGTCTGCATCTCGGCGATCTCCGGGAAGGTGACGGCCAGACGGCAGCCGCGGTGACCCATCATCGGGTTGAACTCGTGCAGGGAGGCGATGATGTTCTTGATCTGCTCGACGGTCTTGCCCTGCGTCTTGGCGAGAAGCGCGATTTCGGACTCGGTGTTGGGCACGAACTCGTGCAGCGGGGGATCGAGGAAGCGGATGGTTACCGGCATGCCTTCGAGAGCTTCGTACAGCTGCTCAAAGTCGCCCTGCTGATACGGCAGGATCTTCGCAAGAGCGGCCTTGCGCTCTTCGACGGTGTCGGAGCAGATCATCTCGCGGA
>ENA-OUQO01000293-OUQO01000293.1-human-gut-metagenome-genome-assembly--contig:-NODE-293-length-19106-cov-4.082200_pt1 | contig 19106 bp, 10 predicted proteins | sample MGYA00237944_ERZ548825 | MGnify/ENA primary metagenome ERZ548825 (study PRJEB26490, sample SAMN05194700) | human gut metagenome | biome: terrestrial biome; feature: human-associated habitat; material... | reverse complement strand
GAGGCTTCAGCCGCCATCTTTTTGCTCCGCATGGCGTGGCGCTTTTATATGTCGCCTTTTTTCCGTAACTTGCGAAGAATTTCAATATTAGGATAAATGAAGAAACTTCTACTTTTTTGTGCCGCGACCATGGCGATGGCTTTGACGGCAAGTGCTGAAACTTATCTTGCCGAGTCGTTTGATTATGCTGAAGGTAATCTCTATGGCAATGGAAAATGGGTTAAATACGGAAAGAAAACAACGGCGCCTATTCAGGTGGCAAAATCTCCGCTGACGTTTGCCGGATATCAGGACAACGCCGCTGGAAAGGCTGTGCGTCTGACAAAGGAATCGGGCGAATATTGCCAGATGCTTTTCCGCGACAAAGGCACCGATGCGGCAAAAGGCACGGTATATTATTCTGCGTTGGTCAACGTGAGCGAGTTGCCGTCAGGTTCGCGCACGGCTGCGTTTATGGCGCTTACAGGTGCCAATTCGCTTGACGCCACAAAGTTTGGCGATACCGAGGCCGGGTCGGAAGGCGCAGGCTTGTTTGCGCAGGCTTCCGGAGAGGGCTTTAAGTTGGGCGTGAGCCGCAATGTGGCAAACCTTGGAAATACGAAAACGTCTGTAGCGTGGGCCGACGAGGAGTGTGCGATCGGCACGACATATCTTGTCGTTGTGAAATACGAAATCATTGACGGAGCCGACAACGACCGCATCTCGCTGTGGGTGAACCCGGCAAAGGGCGACGCTGAGCCTGCGGCTTCTGTTGTGGCGGAGGAAGAGTGCTCGGAGTCGCTTGCCGACGTGCGCGGCATCGAGTTGCGACAAGGTTCGTCGTCGGTGGCAAAAACTCCGGTCGCCGTAATCGATGAGGTGCGTGTGGCATCGACATGGAATGAGATATTCACTCCCGCCAAGGCTGACGCTGAGGAAACTCCGGAAATCACAATCACCGATATGTCGGTCGATTTCGGAAAGGTGTACAAGGGCTTGACATATACGAAAACGATAAAAGTAAAGGGTAAGAATCTGAAGGGCGACATCTCGTTGTCTTCGCCGGTGTCGGGCGAGGTGTCTGTTTCCGCGACCACTGTGGCAAAGGCCGACGCCGAGAGCGAGAACGGTTGCGATGTGGTGTTGACTCTTACAGTCGACAATACGGCAGTGACGTCCGACAAGATTGTATATGCTGCCGACGGCGCGCAGTCGCGCACGCAGATTGTTGAATGGCGTCCGATTGAGACAATTTCTGTCAATTCGTTCAAGGAGCTGTTTGACGAGGACAACATTTCGATGACCACTCTCTACGTCTACAAGGGTGAGGCTACGGTTACGGCAATCGACTCTAATTTCTACACCTTCTATGCGCAGGACTCTCAGTCGGCTGCCGAGGTGCGTTCGGCATCGGGATGCGGCTATGATGAGGTCGACTTGACGAAGGTGAAGCAGGGCGACAACATCACCGACATTGTGGGCAACGTAATTTTCTCCGACGACGGTGGCATCGATTTCGTGCCGGTGGCTGCAGATGCATGGCGCGTCGTTTCTGAAGGAAACGTTGTGGAACCCAAGGTGCTCACGTTCGAACAGATTCACGCTGCCGAGGCTTGCGACGTGATATTCCAGCTTGTGACGGTGAAGGATGTGAAGTTTGATGAAAAATATGGCAACTACCCTGACCCTGACTATTACGGAAAGTTCAATGTGCCGTTCCACCTTGTTTCCGACAAAACCCGCTCGGGCGAGCTTTGGTATTTCCGTGGCACGGACATCTACAACAGTTCCACTAATGGATATTTCGACAAGGTGTGGACAGTGACGGGCATCTGCTACTATATCACTCCGGTTGCGACGGTTGCTCCGCGTTCGCTTGCCGATTTCGTAGTGCAGCCGGAAGGTGCTGTCGACAGCATTGCCGCCGATGAGGCTGAGGTGGTAGGCTACTTCGATTTCTACGGCCGCAAGGTGGAAAATCCGGCGCCTGGCATCTATGTGGTGCGCCGCGCCGACGGAACAACGGGCAAGGCGGTTGTGCGTTGACATACCGTATGATGAGCCGTCGCTCAGAGCTGGCGGCTGATTGAGAAAAAATATGTGAAAGCGACAAAGCTTGGCTTAGTGCCGGGCTTTGTCGCTTTTATGTCGTTGCCGTGGCAGATTCCTTACATCAAAGAGGCATTTCGTTAATATGTCTGAAAAAATCAGTCTGTTTCCAAATGATATTTGTAACTTTGCAGTTCCCTCTTTATTGATGATATGGCAGAAGAGAAAAAGAAATTGTTAGGATTGTCGCTTGCCGACTTGGAAGCGGTGGCGGCTGAGATGGCGATGCCGAGATTCACGGCGAAGCAGATGGCGCAATGGCTTTATGAGAAGCGTGCCACGACGGTCGACGAAATGACCAACTTGTCGAAGTCAAACCGCGCGCGCCTCAGCGAGCGCTACTGCGTGGGGCGTGAGGCTCCGGCGGAGGCTATGCGCAGTGTCGACGGTACGGTGAAATATCTGTTTCGCACTGCCGGTGGCAAAATGATAGAGAGTGTCTACATCCCTGATGCCGACCGTGCCACGCTGTGTGTGTCGTCGCAGATTGGATGCAAGATGAACTGCAGTTTCTGCATGACGGGAAAGCAGGGCTATCACGGCGATTTGACGGCGGCGGAGATTCTCAACCAGATTTTCAGCATTCCAGAGTCGCTGACGCTTACCAACATTGTTTTTATGGGTATGGGCGAGCCGATGGACAACTACATAGAGGTGGTACGTGCCATCGCCGTGCTGACTGAACGTTGGGGACTGGCGTGGAGCCCGAAGCGCATCACGGTGTCGTCAATCGGCAAACTCGGCGATTTGAAACGGCTTGTGGAGCAGACCGATGTGCATATCGCAATCAGCGTGCATTCGCCGTATCATGAGGAGCGCAAACGCCTGATGCCTGTCGAGAACGCTTTCCCGATAAAGAAGGTGATGACGATGCTGCGCGACTACGATTTCGCACATCAGCGACGTCTGTCTGTGGAATACATCATGTGGGCTGGACTTAACGACGACGAGGCGCATGCCGACGCTCTTGCAAAACTCCTGGAGGGACAGAAGGTGCGTGTCAACCTGATACGCTTCCACGCTATTCCTGGCTCGGAACTGAAAACGAGCGACGAGCGGCGGATGACGGCTTTCCGCGACAGGCTGAACTCGCTCGGCGTGACTTGCACAATCCGCCGTTCGCGCGGAGAGGATATTATGGCGGCTTGCGGGATGCTTGCCGGACGCAAACTGAAAGACAACAAATAAATCACTATTCAATATGAACAGACAATTGACAAAACTCTCATTGGTTGCGCTGCTGATTTGCCTATTCTCGGGCTTGGCGTATGCGCAAGAGCCTTCGGGGTACTACAAGAAGGCGGAAGGCAAAAGCCAGAAGGAATTGTTGAAACAACTGTGTGAAATCGTCGGACCGCACAAAAACGTGGGCTACAACGGATTGTGGAACGTGTACAAGGATTCGGACATTCGCCCTGGCACGAATTACTATTGGGACATGTATTCCACTTCGAAATTCCGCGAGGGACAGCAGAAGTGTGGCAACTACAGCAATGTGGGCGACTGCGTAAACCGCGAGCACTCGTTCCCGAAAAGCTGGTTCAAAGAGGGACAGCCGATGGTGTCGGACGCGTTCCATATTTATCCTACCGACGGTAAGGTGAACGGACAGCGCAGCAACTTCCCTTATGGCGAGTGTGCCAACGGAACAACGTTGCCGTCGTGCAATGGTGTGGACGCTCTCGGAAAACTCGGAAAGTCGACATTCCCGGGCTACTCGGGTACGGTTTTCGAGCCGGTTGACGAGTATAAGGGCGACTTTGCCCGCTCTTATTTCTATATGGCGGCTTGCTATAACGACAAAATCGCTTCGTGGAGCAGCCCTATGCTTGCCGGAAACAGTTATCCTTGCTACACTACGTGGGCTGTAAATCTGCTCCTGAAATGGAACGAGCAAGACCCGGTGAGCCAGAAGGAGATTGACCGCAACAACGCTGTCTACAAGCATCAGAACAACCGAAACCCGTTTATCGACCATCCTGAGCTCGCGGAGTATATCTGGGGCGACAAGCAGAACATCGGATGGACTCCGGGCGGTGTGGTCGACCCGAAGATTACGTCGCCTTACAACGGTTCGACTGTCGACTTCGGTGTGACGGCTGTAAACACGACGCTTACCTATACTGTAAACGTAAAGGCGGAAGGCTTGACGCAGAATGTGGCTGTCAGCGTGGCTGGAGCTGGATTCAAGGCTTCGGCTGCAAGCATCGCTGCCGCAGATGCCAACAAGGGCACATCGATAAATCTGACCTATTCTTCGGCTGTGCAGGCATCTGCCACCGGAACGCTTACGCTGACAAGCGGCTCGGCTAAGTCGGTAGTGACGCTGAAGGCTCAGGCTGTCGACGGCATTCCCGCTCTTTCTGCATCAAACGTGACTGCCAACGGCTTTACAGCCCGTTGGGTCGACGTTGACAAGAACGGCGGCGACTATACGCTGAATGTGTATCTTGCCGACGGCACTACACTCGTGCCGGGATTCCCGAAAACGGTGAAGGCTGCGGCTCAGCAATATGCCGTGACTGATCTTGAATATCTGACAGAATATAAATATCAACTCAGCAACGTCAAGGGCATGAAGTCTAACTTGGTCAGCGTGACCACTGCAGACCTTGACCGCGAAATCAGTTTCGACCTGCCGGAAGGCGGACTCGTGTTGTCGGCGGCTCCGGGTGTCGACTCTGCTCCTGTGAAGGTGACTGTCTACGCTTCAAACGTTGAGGAGAATGAAATCGATGTGAGTGTGACAAAGGGCTTCCAAGTGAGCGCTGACAAGAGCGACTGGCGCAGCAGCCTCGCTGTCGACACTAAAACGGCTGAGACAATAGGCGCCGAAATCTATGTGCGCATACCTGCTTCTGCCGCCGGTACATACGATGGCACGCTCTCTGCCAGCACGGCAACCGTCGAGGGCGACGATGTGAATGTGAAGGCTGTGGTGACCGCGCCTGTGACATTCTTTGAGGATTTTGAGAAACCTGGCGCCGGACCGTACAACACGTTTAACTATAATGGCTCGGCTTGCAAATGGAGCGTTGTGAATGCCGGCATCGCAGCCCGTGAAGGCGATAAAGTGCATGGTACGCAGGCTCTTTGCACTGGAAAGAAAGGGGAGCGCTCGCTGACGATGCTTGAGGACAAGGTCGACGGCGCAGGAGAGGTGTCGTTCTTCGCCGCTCCTTATGGCTCGGATGCAGCTCCGGTTGTGGAGCTCAGCTACTCTGTTGACCACGGAAGCAACTGGATTAAAGTGAAGGAGTTCAGCGTAGATGACAAAAGCCAGCTTGTTGAGTGCTCGGCAACAATCAATGTTTCGCAGCCAGTGCGCATACGCCTGAACCAAGTTAGCGGCGGACGTTTGAACATCGATGACATTGGAATCACGGCGTTTGTGTCGTCGGTGGCTGCTGTGGGCGCGGATGCTGAATGGGATGCCTACTGCCGTGACGGCAAATTGGTAGTGGAAACTGCAAACGAGGCCGACATCCACGTCTATACTGTCGATGCGCGCGAGGCTTGCTGCACAACAGTCAGCGGCTCGACTACAATCGCGTTGCCTGCCGGTTACTACATTGTGGTGAACGGCGACGACAGCCGTAAGGTGGCAATAAAATAAAAACAACATAGAAACGCAATGCTTGAAGCGGCGTCGGGGAAATCCGGCGCCGCTTTTTCATGTCGACGGCAGAGAGGATGCTGTTGTCCTTTCTGTAACTTATTAACGTTTTTTATGTATGAAAAATACAAAAAAAGAAAGAATTGTGTTGAAAAATATTTGAGATTTGTTATTTGCTTTGTTGTCTATCCTTTATCTTTGCAAAAAACATAAGTTATTGATTAGACTGCTTTTTGGCGTAGTGCCACATCTGCGTTGCTTTGTAGTGTTTTTACAATTTAAACCTTTTTTCAAATCCATCGGGCATATTGTGGCTGTCCGAAACCAAAAACTAATTATTATGAGACAATTCAACCTGACAGACTCTCTTTCCAGTGAAAAAGCTGGTCCTCCCTTGCCGAGACGTTGCATTTGGATGCGCATGGCGCTCGTCGTTCTGCTTGCTGTGTTTGCCGTTGCCACAATGCAGGCTGCGGATTATGGTATTGTAATCAATGGCTATAGCGTATGGGAAAAAAATTGCAACGACCTCTCTGGAATCAAGGGTGTGACAGGAAGCGTGAAGTACGATCCTGCAACAAAAACTCTGACACTCGAAAATGCCACCATAACGGGAATCGGAAATGAAAGATGTCTTTTTAATTCTGAATGTGAAGGCCTTAGAATTGTGCTGAAAGGTTCAAACAGGATTGTTAACAATGAAGAAGTGGGAATGGAGTTCCGGAGTGCTACCACTATTTGCGGTCCGGGGACGCTCGACATTAGGACAAAGAAAAAAGAAGCTATTCTGTTTATATATGTTCCACTTACCATTGAAGATTGCGAGATAACAATCAATAGTGAGCATACAGGCATAGTGGGAGGCTTTATTAGCGAAAAGTCTGTGCTCACTGTGCGTAATTCCCGTGTCGATGTAAATGCAAAAAATGGTTGTGTTGTGTATTTCGGAGGAATTGTTCTCGAAGACTGTGCAATTGTGCAGCCTAAGGGGGTGGTGTTCGATAAAGGATGTATGTCGTTGGCTATTGACGGTGAGATTGTGAAGGGCAGATTGGTGATTGGTAAGCCGAATTATGCCATCAGTGTGGCTGGTGTGGCTGTCACGAAGGACAACTGCAACGACCTCAGTGTGATTGACGGTGTGAGCGGAATAGTGAAGTATGACGGCATAACAAGGACGCTTACTCTTGAAAATGCCACAATTGCGCCTGGAAAAAGCACTGTGGGCATCTTTAATGCAGACTGCAATGACTTGACAATTAATGTGATTGGCGAAAATAGCATCAGCGTCGCTCTCGCTTGTATCTGGGCGGAAAAGGCTACAACGATAAGCGGAAGCGGCAAACTCAATCTCAAGTCGAACGTGCAGGACGGCATACATCTGCAACAGGCTCCGGTGACGATAGAGAACTGCAGCGTATATGCCGAGGGCACCTACGGCATAAAGGGCGTGGCAAACGAAAGCGGTCAGGTGGTTACAGTGCGTAATGCTCACGTGGAGGCTTACGCGAAAAGCGGCTCAGTGTGTCAAATCTCTGGACTCGTGCTTGATGGCAGCTACGTCAGTGCTCCCGAGAATGCTGCATTCGACCCAGTGTTGCAGGGCATTGCAGTCGATGGCTTTTTGGTGAAAACCAATGTTGTGATTGCCCCTGACGAAAAATATGGCATTATGGTGAACGACGTGAATGTGACATCGAGTAATTGCAAGGACCTCAGTGTGATAGATGGCGTGACAGGAAAAGTGTCGTTCAATCCTAAAACTAAGGTTCTTATCCTTGATGGAGCTACTATTATAAATAATAAATTGTTTGGATCGGGCATCATCAACAGTGCGTGCGAAGGATTGACGATATGGCTGGAGGGCAATAACAGAATTACTTCTGATGGAAGGGCGCTTGTAATGGACAAGCCTACAACAATCAGCGGAACGGGCAAGCTTGACCTATCGTGCCGCGATGGATATTGTGTGTCTATAGGAGGTACCGCATTGACTATTGAAGACTGTGAAGTGGCGGTCAAAAGCAAATGGTGTATCTGCGGCATTGATGCGCAAAATAACTCGCTGACGGTGCGTGATGCTGTGGTGCGTGTTGAGGGAGAGAATGGCGCGATAATCAATATCGACGCTCTCGTGCTCGAAGGCTGTGGCGTCACAGAGCCGGTCGGCGCGAAATTCGACGCCGCGCTGCGTGGCGTGGCTCTCGACGGGGCGTTGGTGAAAGGCAAGGTTGTGATTGGTCCTGTGACGTATGGTGTAAATGTGGCTGGCGTGGCTTTGACGGGCAAGAATTGCGGCGACCTCAGTGTGATACCTGGAGTGGAAGGCATGGCGTCGTTCGACCCTGCGACAAACACCATCTCCTTAGGGAACGCGACGATAACAGGCAATGTGGCAGTGAATAGTATGATTCCCGACTTGAAGATTATGCTGATTGGCGAAAACAATTTCATATCGAGCGATAAGGGTATATGCACGATAGGTGCGCTTACCGTATTGGGACCGGGAACGCTTAACATCAAAGCAAAAAACGACGGCATTATGACCGTTGCCTCGCCTGTTGTCATCGACGGCGCCAAGGTGAGCATCAATGCTGAAATGGGTGTTGCCGGAGCAAAGTGTATAGTTGGTGATGCCGACGTCGGCGATGAGCGGCTCGTGGTGCGCAAGGCTGACGTGGAGATAACCTCGGTGCTGGGCGCGGTTCCGGCAATCGGTGACGTGCAGCTTGACGGCTGCCACATCACGGAGCCGGCGGGCGCGGCGTTTGACTCCGCTATGAGGGCATTGGTGTTTGAAGGCAAGCCTGTTGAAAAACTTGTCATCAGGCCTGATGCTGACGGCATCCACGACATTACGGCCGATATTCCTGAGTCGCGCCGGGGCACGTTCAACATGCAGGGCGTGAAGCTCGACGTTGATTGGGACAGTCTGCCGGCAGGCATATACATTGTGGATGGTATGAAGAAAGTGAAATTCTAAAAAAATAAATCCTGACTTGCGGAAAAATTGCCGCCCCGGTTGTCGTCACGACATCCGGGGCGGTCTGCTACTATGGTAATTCAATCTCTGTGTATATGTTATGTCTATGAAATTGCTTCCAGCAGTTTGATGGCGTCAACATATTGCGCTATGCCTTCTGCCACCTTCTTGGCGTCGCTCATGGCGAGCACCACCGTTGACGGGCGGTTGACAACGTCGCCGCCGGCAAACACTCCCTTGCGGGTTGTCATGCCGTAGGGCATGTCGCGTGTCAGCACATAGCCGCGGTCGTCAACGTCGATTCCTTCCGTTGTGGAGACTATACGGCTGGCTGGCTGTGAGCCGACAGCCATTATCACCACGTCGGCGTCTTCTTCGTGGCGCTCGCCGTTGCACTCAATCACCACGTCGGTTATATCGCCTGCATCGTCGTGGATGTCGACAATGCTCGACTGCCATTCAAACTCCACTCCTTCGGAAACCGCCTCGTCGTATTCGGAGCGCAGCGCCGACATATCGTTGATTGTGCGGTGGTAGACCACCGTCACCTTCTCCGCGCCCAGTCTCACTGCCGAGCGTGCCGCGTCCATAGCCGTGTTGCCGCATCCTATCACAAAGACGCGGTCGCCGTTGCCCACAGGCACTTCGTTGCGGTCGAGGTTGCCCTCGTTGTAGAGGCTCACGCGGCGCAGGAAGTATATGGCTTGGCGCACACCGCGCAGGTGTCCGCCGGGAATTTGCAGTTTCTTGGGCTTGGCTGTGCCTGTGCCCATGAAGATGGCGTCGAAGCCGCGGTCGAACATCTGGTCGACGGTCAGGTCCTGACCGATGGTCGTGTTGCAGCGGAAGACCACTCCGAGTTCCTCGATTTTGCGGATTTCGCGGCGCACCACCTCTTTAGGCAGTCGATACTCAGGAATGCCGAACATCAGCACGCCTCCCGGTTCCGGCTCCATCTCGAAGACCTCCACCGCGAAGCCTTTTCGCGCAAGGTCGCCGGCGACGGCAAGTCCGGCAGGTCCGCTGCCAATCACCGCCACGCGTCCACGCGTCTTCTGCGGCAGCCGCTCGCGGATGAGCTGCATGTCGCCGTCGAAGTCGGCAACGAAGCGTTCCAGTTTGCCTATAGCCACAGGGCGTCCCTTCTTTCCGAGCACGCAATGCCCCTCGCACTGACGCTCGTGAGGGCATACGCGTCCGCACACAGCAGGCAGGTTGCTCTTGCCGTTGATTATGTGCATGGCGTTTCCGAGATTGCCCATCGACAGTTCGTGAATCCAGTCGGGAATGTCCTGACTGATCGGGCAGCCCTTGCTGCATTGCGGTGCCTTGCAGTGAAGGCATCGCTTTGCCTCGTTGATAGCCTCGAGCATAGTGAAACTTTCGTTGGTTTCCGAGAAACGCTCTTTTGTTTTAGCCGATTGTTCCATAACTATATATAGTGGTGCAAAATTACTATTCTTGTTTATTATAACAAAATCAAAACGAAACTTTTTGCTTTCGTTTTGAAAGTTTTTTAATCCTGATTCGCTTTCGCTATTTCGTTTACCACATTTTTAGCTACATCCACGATGGTTTGTGCCATCTCTGTGTCGGCAGAGCCGGCATCGCCGCCTGCACGCTTGTCGTTGAGGCAGGAGAGTGGCGCAACGGCGCGTTTGGCGCCTATCATGGTGAACAACGGCAGCATCTTGTGGGCGGTCTCAGCCATTTCTTTCAGGTTGCCGTCGGCTATGGCGCGCTCCATGCGCTGGATGTTTTTCCGCGTTTCTTCGGCAAACGTGAGCATAATCTCGCGCGAGGCGTCGGCATCGTCGGCGCTGAACGCTGTCAGTGCGGAGAAGTCGAATGTGTCGGTCTCGTTATTTGCCATGGCAGCCTCAACCACGTCGACAATTTCTTGCTGGCGGAACGGCTTGTGCAGACATCCGGCAAAGCCTTCGCCACGCAGCGAGTCTACGTCCATGTCGCTGCGTGCGGTCACGGCTATTACGGGAATCGACGCTGCCTTGTCGCATCCGAGGGCGCGGAGGTTGCGCAGCAGGTCGAAGCCGTTCATGGCTGGCATCTGGATGTCGGTAAGCACGGCGTCGTGGTGGCATTCTGCGATTTTGACAAACAGTTCCTGTGGCTGCCGGCATACGGTGACGTTGGCACCAAGATTGCGCAGCATGGCTTCCGTGAGCTGCAGTTGCAGATTGTCGTCGTCGATGAGCAGCAGGCTCCACGGCTGGCTGAACCGGGCGTTTGCCGCGGGGCGTTCGTTGGCAGATGTTGTGTCGGCATCGGCTTTAGGCATCGGCAGCTCGACGCCGAACCGGCTGCCTTCTCCTGGTTTGCTGCTCACGCTCATCGTGCCTCCGAGCAGAGCCACGAGTTTCTGTGTTATCGACAGTCCGAGTCCGAAACCTTCCTGTCCCTGCGCGCTTTTCAGACGGGTAAACTCCTGGAATATCCGTTTCTGCTCGTCTTCGGTCATCCCGCATCCGGTGTCGGCTACGCAGATGCTTAGCCGTCCGTTGTCGAGTTTTGCAGACATTGACACAGAGCCTTCCTTGGTGAATTTCATTGCATTCGACATCAGATTCTCGACAATCTGTCGGATGCGGAAAGGATCGCCTGAGAAATAGCTGTCGAGCGCGTTGTCGCAGTCGTATTCAAGGCGCAGACCCTTTGCGGCTGCTGCCGGACGGTAGCTGTCGGCAACGGCGTTGAGCAGTTGCTGCGGGTTGAACGCCGCGGTGTTGATGTCCATCTTGTCGGCGTCCAGACGGTGGTAGTCGAGCAGCGAGTTGACAAGGTCAAGCAGATGTTTCGCCGACGTCTGCATATTGCCGAGGTATGCCGCGCGTTTCTTTCCGTCGGCTGTCTTGTCGAGCAAATCGGCATAGCCGATTATCGAGCCGACAGGAGCCTTGATGTCGTGGGTGATGGTGAGCATCAGCCTTTGGCGCACGTCGAGCAGGTCCTCGGCGCGTTTCTTGGCTTTTTCCAGCTCGTGGCGGTAATGGTTGCTGCGGGTGATGTCGCGCCATATCATAAACAGGAACGCCATTGCCAGAACCACTGCGGCAAATGCTATTGCGGCAATCTCACGGGCGGCATGGCGTCGCACCGATTCGGCTTGCAGATGCTTTGTCTCTGCCGTGCGCGAGCTCTCGTCGACAATCACGGCAAGCAGCTCGCTCACTTTGCGGCTCAGCATCTGTCCGTTGATGCGCAGTTCCGCCGTCTGCCGCTTCAGCTGTGCGATTTGTCCGATGCGGTGTCCGTCGACCCGCTTGCGCACACCGGAAAGCATTTTCACCACCGTGTCGGCGGGGTTGATGGTGTTGGCGAGCGTGTCGGTGTGATGCTCCGTGACCGTCTCGCTCACGTGCTGCGGATTGTTGTCTTCCTTTGAGAAAGCATCGCGCAGACGTCCGAAAAAGTTTTTCCGTTTCTTGTGAACCACATATTCGCTTGTGCGCACCGTTTGCGAATGCTGCACTTTCGGCGCCGCTATCTCGCGGTTCTGGTTCGCTATGAGGTCGCTGATATATTGTTGGTAAAGTTCGTCGGAGTTGTCGGCCTCCATTGCGTCGAGCAGGTTGTCCATGTTGTCAACCTTTCTGCCGAGCAGCATTTTCACAGAGTCGAGCCTCGCCACCTGTGCGCGGTCGTTGACGATGGCGCGCAGCGAATCGACTGCCTGTGCTGTCAGCATCATAGCATCGACATAAGACTGAAACAGGTCGGTCTGCCCGGCGCTCAACGCCTGTCCAATCACCTCCGCCTGATACAGCCGGCTCACAACGTCGTTTGTGGCGCGTTGCCGGTTGTTGATGGTGCGTTCGGCACCGTCGGAGCGTGTCAGCGAGTCGAGAACGCCTACAATCAGCCACACCGCCGCCAAAAACAACGCTATCACCGCCGCATATCCCACGGCAGCCTTCATCTTGGTCGATAAATTCAATCGTTTCATAACCTTTGCAATTTAAGGGGAATCCAAAGGTAGCAAAAACCTCCAAATTCGCCAAAATTCGTAGTGTTTAGGCAAAAGATCGCTCAGAAAAATGTAGTGTTTAGGCAAAAGATCGTGTAAAAAAGTGTATCTTTGCAATGTAATTGTCTAAAATATAGAAAAATAATCCTTAATGTCTGAAAGATATGGAAAGAACGGTAATGATGCAATTGAAAAATTGGAAAAACAGTCAGTTCAGAAAACCTTTGATTTTGACAGGGGCAAGGCAGGTTGGGAAGACGTATGTGCTGAAAGAATTCGGCAAGAAGGAATTTAAAAATGTTGCATACGTAAACTGCGACAACAACCCTGACGTGCGAAGCCTTTTTGATGAGGATTATGATATGAAAAAGGTGCTGATGATAATAGGTGCGATTACGAAGCAGCCTATTGTTCCTGGCGAAACCTTGATAATTCTTGATGAAATTCAAGAGTTGCCGAGAGGCCTCTCTTCGTTAAAATATTTTTGTGAGGAAATTCCGGAATACCATGTCGTGGTGGCTGGCTCGTTGCTTGGCGTGGCGATGCGGCAAGGTGAATCGGCGCCAGTGGGGAAGGTTAATGTTATGCAGATGTTTCCAATGTCGTTTGAAGAATATCTGATGGCAAGGGGAGAGTCGCAGGTTTGTGGACTGCTTGGCAAGAAAGATTGGGCGTCGATTAACATACTTCACGATAGGCTTACTAAATTACTCCGGGAATATTATTTTGTCGGAGGTATGCCGGAGGCTGTGAAGACGTTTATCGACACAAATGATGTAAATGCGGTGAGGCAAGTGCAAAACGACATTTTGTTTGTTTATCGCAGCAATATGTCAAAGCATGTGACGCCAACTGTGGCAACTCGTATAAGTATGGTATGGCAGTCGATTCCGACGCAGCTCGTCCATGAGAACAAGAAGTTTGTTTATGGTGCTGTCAAGGCCGGTGCGAGGGCGAAGGACTTCGAGTTGGCAATACAATGGTTGGTGGATGCCGGGTTGGTTTATCGTGTGCCGCGTGTGAAAACAGTTGGAAAAACATTGAAATTTTATGAAGATTTCAATGCATTCAAGCTGTTTGTTGTCGACAGTGGACTCCTTGGAGCAATGGGCGAGATGGAGCCGATTGACATGCTTATGCCAGGCAATTCAATGGCGGAAAGCAAAGGCGCGTTTACGGAGAACTATGTGCTGTGCCAGCTGATGTGTCTAAATGACATCCATTGTTATTATTACAGCCGCGATGATTCCAGACTGGAGATAGATTTTGTTGTGCAATATAAGGGCGAAATAGTGCCGATAGAGGTTAAGGCAGAGGAGAATTTGAGGTCAAAGTCGCTTCGCTCGTTTGTTGACAGTCACAAGGGTCTGGAGGGAGTCAGATTCTCAATGTCGCCATACCGTAGGCAGGATTGGATGCGCAACATCCCACTGTATGCCGTAGGCGCATTGTAGGCGGTGCGGTTGGCAAGAATCATAGAAATGCTTGTGGAAAATATGTTGTTAAGCATCTTTTTTGGCGTTGTTGGCGAAAATAATATGACAATAATAATGGAGAATGCTAAAAATATCGTAATTTTGCGCTCAAAATAGGTATAGTTTATATGCAGAATATCAGAAACATTGCCATCATCGCTCACGTGGACCACGGAAAGACGACATTGGTGGACAAAATGCTGCTTGCGGGAAACCTTTTCCGCGACAATCAGAACACAGGAGAATTGATGCTCGACAACAACGACCTTGAACGCGAGCGCGGCATCACAATCCTCTCGAAAAACGTTTCAATCAACTACAACGGTTACAAAATCAATATTATCGACACTCCGGGACACTCCGACTTCGGTGGTGAGGTGGAGCGCGTGCTCAATATGGCTGACGGATGCTTGCTGCTCGTCGACGCTTTCGAGGGCCCGATGCCGCAGACGCGTTTCGTGCTTCAGAAAGCCATCCAGATGGGGCTGAAACCGATTGTCGTAATCAATAAGGTTGACAAGCCGAACTGCCGTCCTGACGAGGTCAACGAGATGGTGTTTGACTTGATGTTCAACCTCAATGCAACCGAAGAACAACTCGACTTCCCGACAATCTATGGCTCTGCAAAGCAGAACTGGATGAGCGACGATTGGAAAAAACCGACCGACAACATCATCCCGCTGCTCGACGCCATCATCAAATATATTCCAGGACCTCAAGTGCTTGAGGGCACTCCGCAAATGCTCATCACGTCGCTCGACTATTCGTCGTACGTGGGACGTATAGCAATCGGACGTGTACATCGCGGCGAACTGCGCGAGGGCATGGAGATTGGCCTTTGCAAGAAGGACGGCTCGGTGGTGCGCCAGCGCATCAAGGAGCTTCACACATTCGAGGGTATGGGACGCCGCAAGGTGGAAAGCGTGAAGAGTGGCGACATCTGTGCGCTTGTCGGTATCGAAGGCTTTGAAATCGGCGACACTGTGACCGATCCGGTCAACCCTGAACCATTGGAGCGCATCGCAATCGACGAGCCTACAATGTCGATGGTGTTCACTATCAACGACTCTCCATTCTTCGGAAAAGACGGCAAGTTTGTGACGTCGCGCCACATTGCCGAGCGTTTGGAGCGCGAGCTCGACAAGAACCTCGCTCTCCGGGTGAAGAAAGAGCCACACGAGGACGTTTGGACGGTGTTCGGCCGTGGCGTGCTCCACTTGTCTGTGCTTATCGAGACAATGCGTCGCGAGGGCTACGAACTGCAGGTGGGACAGCCTCAGGTTATCATCAAGGAAATCGACGGTCAGAAATGCGAGCCGGTGGAGTTGATGACTGTCAACGTGCCTGAAGAGTACTCAAGCAAGATTATCGATATGGTGACACGCCGTCGTGGCGAGCTCGTGTCGATGACCACGCAGAACGACCGCCTGCAGATGGAATTCCACATCCCGTCGCGTGGCATCATCGGTCTGCGCACAAACGTGCTGACGGCATCGGCGGGCGAGGCTATCATGAGCCACCAGTTCTTGGAATATCAGCCGTGGAAGGGCGAAATCGAACGCCGCACCAACGGTTCGCTCATCGCAATGGAGTCGGGCACTGCCTATGCTTATGCCATCGACAAGTTGCAGGATCGCGGACGTTTCTTCATCTTCCCGCAGGAGGAGGTGTATGCCGGACAGGTGGTTGGCGAAAATGCCAAGGACAACGATATCGTGGTGAACGTCACCAAGTCGAAGAAGCTTACGAATATGCGTGCGTCGGGTGCCGACGACAAGGCGCGCATCATCCCGCCGGTTGTGTTCAGCCTCGAGGAGGCGCTTGAATACATTAAGGCTGACGAGTATGTCGAGGTTACACCTAACCACATGCGTATGCGCAAAATCATTCTTGACGAGCTTGAACGCAAGCGCGCCAACAAGAACAATTAGACAATAGGTAAAAGAAAGAGAAGTGGCGATGGAATGCGGATGTGATGACGCGTTCCATCGCTTTTTAGTATGCAATGAAGCCCCGGTTAACGACTGGGTGATTTCTCTATAACGGAATTGCCCGATTCTCGCCGAATTGTAGTAACTTTGCCGCCCTATGGCAACAACGGTCGATTATAGTTATAAACAGATTTGGCGAGTGGCTTATCCTATTCTGGTAAGCCTTTTGATGGAACAGATGATAGCGCTCACCGACACGGCTTTCATGGGACGTGTCGGCGAGGTGGAACTTGGCGCAGCGGCTATCGCTGGAGTGTTCTATATGGTTATCTTTATGGCTGGCCACGGATTCTGCGTGGGTACGCAGATTCTGATTGCGCGACGCAATGGCGAACGGCGTTACGGTGAGGTAGGGCAGGTGTTCTACCAGGGGCTGTATTTCTTGATGGCGCTTGCCGCGGTGTTGTTTGTCGTATGCCAGATGTATGCCGATGAAATTCTGTCGATGATGATTTCCTCGCCCAACATTCTTGCCAAGGCGGAGGACTATATCCATTGGCGTGTCTATGGCTTCTTCTTTGCCTTTGCCGGCGGTATGTTCAGGTCGTTCTATGTTGGCACGACGCAGACAAAGACGCTTACACTCAACTCTATTGTGATGGTGTTGTCGAATGTGGTGTTCAACTATGTGCTCGTGTTTGGCAAATGCGGCTTGCCCGCGCTCGGAATCGCCGGCGCGGCGATAGGCTCGTCGCTTGCCGAACTTGTGTCGCTGGTGTTTTTTGTCTGTTATACGCGTGCGAAAATCGATTGCCGTCATTTCGGATTGTCGCGTTTCCCGGCTCTCGACATCAAGCGTCAGCGCTCTATCCTCAGCGTGTCGATGTGGGTGATGGTGCAGAGTTTCGTATCGCTGTCCACGTGGTTTATCTTCTTTGTCTATATCGAGCATCTTGGCGAGGAGTCACTTGCCATAGCCAACCTTGCACGCAACATCAGCGGACTTCCGTTTATGATGGTGATAGCGTTTGCCTCGGCGGCAAGCTCGATTGTCAGCAATATGATAGGGGCTGGTCAGACCGACAAGGTGGCGCTTGCCATACGCCGCCATATATGGCTTGCCTATCTTTGTGTGACGCCGTTGCTGCTGGTTGTGGCAGCTTTCCCTCAAATGTTTATACGCATCTACACCGACATTCCGCAACTTATCGACGCTGCGGTGCCTACGGTGTGGGTGATGTGTTCGGCCTATGTGGTGCTGGTGCCAGCCAACGTGCTGTTCAGCAGCGTGTCGGGCACCGGCGACACCCGTATGGCATTCTGGCTTGAGATGGCTGCGCTGGTGTTCTATATGATATATAACACATGGGTTGTCTACATCATGCGTGTCGACGTGATGTGGGCATGGACGGCGGAGATTGTCTACGGGTCGCTGATGTTTGCCTTTTGCGGGGCGTACATGCGCCGAGGCTCATGGCGCAGACGCTCCATCTGACGCTGCTTACCTAAGCACTACCTTCTGTGTGTCGGCGCCTTGCTTGCGGATGTAGACGCCTCTTTCCGGATGGATTACTTTCCTGCCCTGCAGGTCAAACCATTCGTCGGTGGCATTGTCGGCGGCAATCTCGGAGACTGCCCCGTTGCCGTCTCTGAAAGGGTCGAGGGCTGCGGTAGGACGTCCCTCGGAGAAAGCTCCCATAGAGTATGCGTCCCATCCTATGTTGTTGTAATACGCCGGTTTCCATTTCCCGTCGGTTTCCGGCTCCCAATAGAAGATTCCGGCACATTGCGGGATTGCCTCCATACGCTTGAGTAAATCCTGCATCACGGTGCGCGCCCGTTCGGGGTCGTAGGTGCTGTAGCCGGTCTCGCATATCATCACGGGTACATTGTAGAGTTTGCCCAGAGTGGCGACGCTGTTGGCTGCGTTGGCATTGCTCACGGCATTGTCGGCACTGCTGTCCCACTGCTCATAGTCGGGATAGTGGGAAAGTCCGATGATGTCGAATTTCGCTCCGGCAGCGGTGATGTCTTTGAAGAACCAGCCGTCCCAATTGCCGGCATTATAGGCGTTGGCGATGTGCAGAATCACCTTTGCATTGGGGAATACTCTCTTGACAGCATCGTATCCGGCGTTGTTGAGCGCCACATAATCGGCGTATCGTTCTGTTCCGCTCTTGTTCCAGTCGATTTTGCCCGTAGGCCAGAGCATACCGTTGTTGGTCTCGTTGCCCACCTGCACCCATCGAGGTTCGATGCCCTCATCTTTGAGTGCTTGGAGCACATCGGCGGTGTGGTTGGCAACAGCCGTTTTCAGTTCGTCGAGCGACATATTTTTCCAAAGAGCCGGAGTCGTCTGTACGCCAGGGTCCACGAAAAAGTCACTGTAGTGGAAGTCGACCATGATGTCAAGACCGTTGCTGTGTGCCCTTTTGGCCTTTGCCACCACATCGGCTTTGTCGGAATAGGCGCCATAACCGATAGAGGCAGGGTCGACCCACACGCGCAGGCGTATGGCAGACATGCCGATTTCCTTCATTAGAGCGAAGATGTCGGTTTCACGGCCGTTTGTGTTGTAAAACTTCACACCGTCGTTTTCCATCTCGGTGCACCAGCTGATGTCTGCGCCGCGCACTAATGCGCTGGCTTTCGTCGAGTTGAGGGTAAGCATCAACAACGCTAATATAAACAAGCGATTCATAGGTATGAATTTAGTGAAATAATGTTGGTGCAAAGTTATAAAAAAGGTTTTTATGCCAGATGCGGATTTGCAAGAAACATAGTCTAAAGAAGCAAATTATGATGAATCCGATGCACGCTTATTTCATTAGAATCGCTGCCGCTACTTGAAGTTTTGCCGGACAGCAATATTTGATAATATAGGCTGCGGTTCGGAAGAGCAAAATCAAATAATTTGTTTTGCTCTTCTCTTACCTTGCACTATCTTTTGATAATATAGGCTGCGGTTCGGAACACGGCTCTTTCATTTAAAATATAAGTAATGATATATTGCCCCTTACCCGATTCA
>ENA-OUQO01000267-OUQO01000267.1-human-gut-metagenome-genome-assembly--contig:-NODE-267-length-20668-cov-3.582788_pt1 | contig 20668 bp, 14 predicted proteins | sample MGYA00237944_ERZ548825 | MGnify/ENA primary metagenome ERZ548825 (study PRJEB26490, sample SAMN05194700) | human gut metagenome | biome: terrestrial biome; feature: human-associated habitat; material... | reverse complement strand
TGTCGGAGGTGCGTATGAATATGTCGGCCTTCGAGCAGGAGAAGAAAGACCCAGCCATGCTGGCACTGCTTTCGCCCACCTTTGTCAGAGCTTTGAACGTAGACAACATCAATACGACCGCATTCTACGACGACTGGGGCACCGACATTATCACGCAAGGCTCGTTTGGCGGCTACAACATCTATATCTACGGCCGTCAGGAGAACGTTTATGAATATAGCGTTGGCTTTGACGCGCAGGGCAGCCTCTCGCGCAGCAAACCAACAAGCACCGGCAAGACGTGGAAAGATATCTATGCGAATGCCCATAGCGACTATGCGGAGGGACATTTCGACGTGGCTTACCAAAACGAGAACTATGAGAAAGCCAGCAAGGCAGTATCCCTGCAAACCTCTACCGGAGGCGACCTTGCCATCGACGATCCGCAGAAGTGGCTCGACGGCTTCAATACCGACGGCTCCGACAGTAAGTGGGCGCTCATTGGCTACAACGTGAGCAGCGATGATAAAGACAACACCCTCTGCCGTCTGTATCCTATCGAAGAGCTGGTTGGTCAGATAGCGTTTACCTACGACCAAGTGGTTACGGATAAAACAGAAGCCGACATAGAGGCAGTCACCCGTCTGCTGAACAACTACAGCGAGTTGCTCAACGCCAAAGACGACTACCTTGACTCTAAACAGGTGGTGCAGCGGACAAAGTCGAGATTGGTGTTGGCAGACATCTTGATCAAGAGCGGCGCGAACGGGCATAAGAATGGAGAACCAACACCCTTTGTTGCGCAAGACCCGAACGATCAGAACAACTACTTGACTTACTATCCAGTCATGGCAAACGCCAATGCTCCGTGTGAAAATGGATATGCATTCGAGCCGACTTGCCACCATTATATAGACGCTACAGACAATGACGACAAGTATATCTATTATGCGTTGGCGCCAAGCGACAAATGCTTAGGCATCGTGGATGCCGTGTTCTGTCAAGAGGGAACAGCCAAAGACTTCAACGGTGGAAAATACTACATTCCGCGAGGCGTGCATGCTGATCATGATATGGATGGAGCACTCGACAACAACTATCTTTTTGTGAAGTACTATGACGAGGGCGTAGACATCGACCCGTCGAAGAAAATAACCGCCATAGGTTTCGCCAATATCGACAACCACGACGTGATTATCTCATCGACTGGCGGAAGTGAGCTGCGCATGAATGCCACAGAAACGGAAGAAAACAAGTTCAACCAGTTTTGGGATAAGAAGAATTGGAACTGGTATGCCGGCGACCGGTCAGGCAAAAGCTGGGTTTTCTACGAGGGTGGATTGGTAAGGCATAATCGCTTCTATGTGGTTTACACCACTCAAGACCTACCCATCCAGCACTTCCGCGAAGGTTCCGTATGGCAACCGAAAAGGTGGGGAGAGTAACGCATCCACGAAACATATTGCGAGGGGGCATGTCGGTAATCACATGCTCCCTCGCAATGTTTGTTGTGCGTAAGGAATCGTTCTTCGATAGCGGTTTGCTTGATTCTGTAATTGCTTTTTATATCATAGTCATTGCGTTGTGTCTCAGTGAAATATAAAGAATAGAAAAAGTATGTTTAAAAACATATTTAATGAATTTTAACCAACAAAACATTTGTAAAAGGTGGTTTGTGACTATAAATTTGTAAACGTAGTGGATATTTTGCTTAGACATAATAATCTTTTAAGGATTTCATTTAACACATAGTACAAGTAATTATGATTACCAATAAGTACCACAGAAGAAGACTATTGCCGGCAATACTGTTGGCGATGCTGATGTTGTCTTGTTATATGGAGGCAGCAGCTGTAAATCCGAACTCAAAAGAACAAGCAAGTGACTGTGCAGTCGGGAGAATGCAAAAACCGGACGACATGCTGGCTGCGCTTTGTGATAGAGAAGGAAATCAGACAAATGTTGAAGTCACCGGCACAGGAGGCTTAGATGATCAGGTCGATGATGGAGTAATATGTGTTGACGGGATATATTACGTTCTCGACCCTGGAGCCATGGCAGCAAGGGTAGTTGCCAAAAACGAACTTAATTCTACATATCAAGGACGTATAATCATACCGTCGTCTATAAAAGTGGACGGAAGAGAATATACAGTCAAGTCGATAGGAAGGAGAGCGTTTGCCGCCTGCATGGAATTGGACAAGGTGTTTATACCCAAAACTGTTGAAGTGGTAGAAAAAAGAGCATTCGAATCGGCAGTAATTGACGATATTGAAATAGAAGAAGACTCACAATTGAAAGTGATAGAGGATTATGGGTTTATGTTCTTCTGCAAAAATAGAGGACAGGTAGTCCCGGATCATTTCCGGCTGCCTGAAGGTTTGCAGGAAATCGGAGTGAGGGCATTTTGTGGAGCATTTGCAGATCTTGTGATACCGTCGACAGTGTGGCGTATGGGAGATTTGTCACTTGCAACGAATATCAAGGATTTGTTTTTGAAGTGGGAAAGACCTGTCAATACTCCGTTGAATATCTTGGAGTTGTCGGGTTATAACGATGTGGATTATAAAGGCTCCATGTGTCCGACACCTGTAGAGATACACGTGCCGTCAGGCTCCCTCCCCACCTATAGATTGACAAAGCCGTGGTGTTTTTTCTCATTGGATGAGATGCCGGTTGAAGAGGCAACCATTTATGCCGATATTGCAGGACTGCGGTATCGATTGCGCGGCAGCAAAGCCGTTTTGCTACCACCAAGCGAGGGACAATATTCAGGAGATATAGTATTGCCTGAAACGGTTAGTTATAATGGGAAAGAATATAAGTTGGTCAGAACTGAAGGCGCGTTTAACAACTCGAAAGTTGTTTCGGTAGCCTTCCCATCCTCTGTAAAATATGTGGTTGATGATTTTAAATATTGCATGGAACTGCAGACCGTGACATTCCCTGAAAATTCGCGATTGAGATTTTTCAGCGCGATGGAGGGGTGTCCGAAATTGACTGAATTCGTTTTTCCGCCGTCATTGCAAGTGCTTTACGGAAATTCCATGATGTATCTTGACGGACTCAAGACCATTGATATCCCAGGTTCGGTTTCTTATATTGGAGCATATACATTTGTGAACGGAGCACTGACAGAAGTGACCGCACATTGGATTTGTCCGCCAAAAATGCTGCCGAATGATGTGTTTATAACAAAAAGCAATCCGCGAATCCGTGTGCCGGTTGGAGCCAAGAAGTATTATGAAGCGTCGGAAGCTTGGAATAAATTTGAGATTGTCGAGGATGAGACAGTGGAGGCTTTTGTGAAAGTGTATACAGAGGGCCGCGAACGAGTGCTTACGCTTCCAGTGGATGAGAGTGCCGACTACTATGAGTTTGAGGCTTTTAAAAATGGAGAAGTAGTTAAGTCGCAGACTCTTTCACTCATAAAGAGTATAAGAACAGCCAGTGCAAATAGAGAGGCAGCAACCAAACGCATAGGTTTTGATATCTCATCGTTGGATGACGGCAGTTACCGCTATAGAATCCGAGCGGCATCGGATACGGAAGGCTTGATTTCGTTGTTTGAGGGAACGTTTGTTGTCGGTGATGACAGTGGTGTGGAATATGTCGTTTCCGATGGCGACACAAATTATGATGTCTTTGATATTATGGGCGTCTGCATACGGACGAATATGCAAGAAGCGGAAATCTCTGGTTTGACGCCTGGAATATATATTTTGCGCCCTGTTCTGAACGCTAATCCGTCAAACGTTCGGAAAATCATAGTGGAATAAGGTTAATGCATAGATGAAGAAGGTTGCAGTGCGCCTTTGCCACACAAGCTGGGAATAGGCGCACTGTCAATGAATTTTCTCTGAAAAATTTGGTTTATAATATAAACCAAATTAAATTTGCACTCGACTCAAGGGCGGACAGGCGAAACCAAGTATTAACCATCAAATTTTTCATAATATGGAAGACAGAAAACTCACCGAAAAAGAAAGTCTCGAAGTGATAACTTCGATGATAGCACTCACTAAGCAACGCTATATTGGCGATGGACGCATTTTGCTGCTGTTTGGCTACCTGACAGTTGCCGTTTCTGCGTTGATATGGATACTCCTCGTGATTACACAAAATCCTGTGTGGAACTGGCTATGGTTTCTTGTTTGGATTATTGGAGGCATCGTTGCTCCGATAAAGGCAAAGAAACAACAGATTGAAAAAGGGGTAAAAAATTATTCCGACACACTCACATCCCGCATTTGGTCTACAGTCGGCTTCAGTGCAATCGCCGCCACAGCCATCTGCCTCGCATTTCTGCTTGTCAAAGGAATTGACGCATGGCCTATGATGTTGGCGTTCGCTCTGATAATCGTTCCCTTCGCCGAGGTTGCCCAGGGAATTGTTTTCAAAGAGACAACGCTTATTGTTGGAGGTGCGATAGGATTGTTTGCAGGCTTATTTACGGAGGCATGCATCGCCGGGGGCGTAGAGCTTTATGCATCATGGTATATGCCATTGTTTATAATCGCATTTGTGGCGATGATGATAATTCCCGGCCATATTCTCAACCATAAGGCACGAAAAGAAAAATGAAAGAACTGAATCCGCTTCTGCACTCGCAACTCCGTCTTGCTGTAATTTCCATACTGATGAATGTTGAAGAGGCAGATTTCGTTTATCTAAAGGAGAAAACCGAATCTACAGCCGGCAATCTCAGCGTTCAGCTTGAAAAGCTGTCTACCGCGGGATATATTTCTATTGAAAAGGGAATGTCGGGCAAGCGTCCCAGGACGACATGCTCAATTACTTACGATGGAAGAAAGGCTTTTGAAGAATATGTCGAGGCGTTGAAAACATACCTTGGCTTATGATGAAAACAGCCAGACCTTACGGATAGGGCATCTTGTGTGCATAAGTGTGCGTTAGACAACAAAGCAGGGACTGCCGAAGAGGCTGTCCCTGCTTTGTTGTTTTGTTTTGAGGATATTTTGATGTTCTTCTGAACCTTATTTCTTGAGACGGTTTCCGTAGCGGCTCATGAACTTGTCTACGCGGCCAGCTGTGTCGACCAATTTCTGCTTACCAGTGAAGAAAGGGTGAGAAGAACTCGTGATTTCGAGTTTTACGAGCGGGTAAGTAACGCCGTCGATTTCGATTGTCTCCTTAGCAGCGACAGTCGAGCGAGTGATGAAAGTTTCGCCGTTCGACATATCTTTGAAAACAACCTCGCGATAGTTTGATGGATGAATGTCTTTTTTCATTTCTATATCTTTTTTATTATTACAAAGTTACGCGCCGCTGGTAAAGGCGACTTCTGTAATGGCGTGCAAATGTACGCATATTTTTCCATACGGCAAACATTTACGGAGTTTTTTTGTCGCAACGTTCGCAATATTAAAGGATAAGCGGATGCGAGAGGTGTCGCATCCGCTTGTCTTAGTCAAGCCGTGTTAGGGCTTATTTTTTTGCGTCGAGTTCGCGAAGAAGCTCGTCGACCGCAGCTTTCAGTTGTGCGTCCAAACCATTGGCAGCGTCCTCAGGAGAGTTCAGCACATAGATGTCGGGCTCCAGTTGCGAGTTCTCAAGGTAATTTCCTTCCGCGGTGCGGTATCCGATGACCGGAGTGCCGAAAATCAGCGAAGAGTCCTGCAGACGTTCCCACCAAACGCTTGTCATGGTGCCAGGCACCGGAGCACCGACAAGTTTGCCGAGACGCATGTGTTTGTATACCCAAGGCGTTCCGTGGGCGTTGGAATAGTTGGCCTCGCCCTGCACCATGATTGAAGGTTTGTTCCATCGGCGGCTCGGCATGTCGCACGCTTCTCTTCCGCGGTACACCTGAGTGAGATATTTTGTTCCGCTGAACAGAATTTCGATATCTTCGTGGAGGCGTCCGCCACCATTGAAACGGGTGTCGATCACGATGCCCTCCTTCTTGTTGTATTTACCAAGCACGTCAGAGTACACTGTACGGAAACTGTTGTCGTCCATTGATTCGATATGTACGTATCCCAAGCGGCCGTTTGACCAGCGGTCCACGTCGGCGGCGCGTTGTTTGATCCATCGGCGGTAGAGCAAAGCACCGCAAGCGCCGTCAGAGATAGGTTTAACCACCTCGTCCCACTGCTTGCCGCCATCGGAAAGCGAAATCAGCACCTTCTCTCCGGTCAGCCCGGCGAGCAGCGCATAGAAGTCGGTGTCGGCAGAAATTTCCTGTCCGTTGATTTTCTCGATAATGCATCCCTTCTTCACCTTTGAAGACGCGTTGTCGAAAGGACCTCCGGCAATCACCTCGTCGATTTTCACGCCCTTTCCTTCATACGAAAGGTCGTAGAACAGACCTAAGTTGGCAGTGGCTTCTCCACGGGCACCGGCACGGTATCTGCCACCCGTGTGCGACACGTTTAGCTCACCGAGCATTTCGCTGAGCAGCTCGGCAAAGTCGGCGTTGTTGTTGATGTGAGGCAGGAACTTGCGGTATGCAGCTGTCATCATCGGCCAGTCCACACCGTGCATGTCAGTGCGGTAGAAATGGCGGGCCTCCTGGCGGCAAACGTGGTCAAACATATATTCGCGTTCCTTTGCCAAATCCATCTTCATCTCAGCCTTGTAGCTTATGCGTTCCATCTTGTCGGAAGCCACGGTGAGTTTCTGCATTATGCGTGAGCCGAGAATGAAAATGCACTTGCCGTCTTTCTGCACGTCGAACTGAGCCGACGACGTGTCGAGTTTCTTCAGGCATTCCGTGCTCTTTTTGCGCAAGTCGAGTTTCCAAAGATCGTAACCCTCCTCGAAAGCCGACAGGTAGTACAGGCTTTCTCCATCGGCATCGACGATGGCATCGGCAATTTCGGAAGAGTTTGGCGTGATGCGCACAATACGGTCCTCGATGCCGTCAAGTTGCACGTCAATGTCTTTTTTCTCTTCTTTCTTGTCAGCCTTCTTGTCGTCTTTCTTTTTGCCTTTTTTCTTGTCGGCGTCAGCCTTTTCTGCATTTTTCTTCTGCTCCTTTTCCAATTCCTTCTGCAATTCGTAATCCTCCTTGCTAAGTCGGAATTTGTCGTAGGCGTCCTTGTTCATAAACACAAGCATCACGTCGTTGAGTGAACCCCACGAAGCATGGCTGCGCATGCCGTAGCGGTCTGTGAGGAAAAGCACAGCGTTTCCGTCGAGCACCCATCTTGGCTGCGAGCTGAAGTATCCGCTGCCAGTCAGGTTTACCGGCTTCTCCGATCCGTCAGCCTTTACGATAGCCACGTCGGAATAAGGGTCGTGTCCGTTGCCGATGATTTCAAGCGAGAACCATTTTCCATCTGGCGACCAAGCATAGTTGAAGCCACCCATAAACCATTCCGAACCGTCGGTCACCTGCCTCACAGCTTTAGTGGCCACGTTGACCACCATAAGCCGGCATTCATCCTCGATGAAAGCCACCTCTTTTCCGTCGGGCGAGAATTTCGGATTCTGGCGGTCGGCGAGAGAGTCGGCGAGCAGCGGCTGCTCGTCGATTAGAGTTGCATTAGGGAAGTTGAGGTCGTCGGAGCGTTTTATGCGAGCCGTGTAAAGCCCCCAATGCCCGTTGCGTTCGCTGGCATATACGAGCGACCGGTTGTCGGCGCCGAAGTCAACGTCGGCCTCGCCCTCCACGGTGTTGGTGATTTGTTTTGTTGTGCCATATTCCACCGATGTCACAAACACATTGCCGCGCACGGTGAAAGCCACCTGCTTGCCATCGGGCGACACGCTTGCCGAAGTAGCGCCGTTTGTGAACGACAGGCTTGACGGCAGGTCAACGTCGTCGCGCACAATGTCGATGTCGACGAGCGCCGGTTTCTCACCGTTTAGCTGAGTGTAGATGGCTCCGTCGTAGGTGTAGCACATCGTGCCGTTGTCGGCAACGCTGAGGAAGCGCACCGGGTGAGTGCTGAAGTCGGAAATCTTTGTCAATGCCGCCGGGTTTGCGAGCGGCATAGAGTATACGTTCATCGAGCCTCCATTGCGCTCACTGAGGAAATACACCGTGCTGCCGTCGGCCGACAAAGCCGGGCACAAATCCTCTCCGGCATGAGCCGTCAGGTTGGTGTGCTTGCCGGTTTTGGTGTTGTATGCCCAGATGTCGCGTGTCACAGACGACGTGTGATGTTTGCGCCATACGTCTTCATAACCCTTGCGGTCCTGATATACAAACATGCTGCCGTCTTTGGCAAACGACAGGCATTCGGCAGGAGTAGGGAGAGCCTGCTCCTGGCGTCCGCCAGTGGCTGGCACTTTGTACAGCTCAAGCAACACGTCGGGGAACAGCGCACTTGCCGCAGGTTTCTGATTGTTGGCTGAGAAATAGACATATTTTCCATCGGGTGAGAAAGCCTCTGGCACTTCGCCTCCCGACTTTGTGGTCAGACGCACTGCCGAACCACCGTCGGCATTCATAATAAACACATCGTTGTTGCCGTATCGGTCGCTGGCAAAAGCAATCTGCTTTCCGTCGGGCGACCATACAGGCACCGACTCGTATGAGTCGTGCGATGTTAGCCGCACGGCAGAGCCTCCAGCAGAGGCAACTTTGTAGATGTCGCCCTTGTAGCAGAATGCAATCTGCGATCCGTCGGGCGAGATTTTTACATCGCGCATCCACAACGGAGTGGCGGCAAAGCCCACCGCAGCCGTTGACGCAACGATGATTGTTGCAAAAAGTTTTTTCATTTCTATTATTTTATTGTTTTGTTTGAATATTCGCTCTTTCCCAGATGCAGTCGGGAATCATTCTCCATACCGCCACGAGCAAGCGGTATCGCCAGTCGATTGTCGCCACGCGCTTTTTGCGGCGCAAGGCGTCGACAATCATCCGTGCGGTCTTTTCCGGGCGCATAAGCATCGGGTAGTTGCCCGACCGCAGCAGGTCGGTGTCGACAAATCCCGGACGGATGTCGGTGAACGTGATGTTGGCGCGAGTCATTGCAGACAGTTGCGCCAAGCATTGTATGTAAGTGTTTTGAAAGCGTTTTGTGGCAGAGTATGCCGGGGCGATGCCCAGCCCTTTAGTCCCGGCAATTGAGCTTACGGCGCCGATGTGTCCGCCACCATGGCTTTTCAGATAGTTGAATGCCGCATCGATTATACGGGTGAATCCCACAACGTTTGTTTCTGCCGTTGCGATTTCTATGCCCGGGTCGAGGTCGCGGTTCTGGCTTCCTATCCCAGAAACGAGCAGGATGGTGTCGACGCCGCCCATGCGCTCCGCCAAATCAACGAGCAGCCCGCCTGCGTTTTCGTCGGTCACGTCGATGCGTTGCCACACAACGTTGCCGCCTTCTTCGGCAAACTTGCGCAGCCTGTCCTCTCTGCGGCCAGCCACCCCGATGTTGACGCCCTCGCTCCGCATTATGCGTGCCACCTCAAGACCGATGCCCGAAGTGGCGCCTACGATTATAGCATTTTTCATATTCATAAGCATTTTAAATAGTAAAATTACAACGTTTCCGGCATAGACCAAGACGCGTGATGCGTAATTAACAATCTTTAATCAGAAGGCGTGGAGAGGTGATGAAACCATTGGGTAAAAGAGTGTTGGATTAGGTAATTTTAACAAAAAAGCACGCTGTAATTGTTGCGTGAAATAGATTTGAATTAATATATTTGCAATGTACGATAAATCTAACTCTCAATAAATCCGATAATGAAAAATACTTATAAATCCATTTTGCAGGAAATGAGTGAGCGCACGCTGAGGGCTGACACGCTTGAAGGCGACGCGCAATTGTTTGCTCTTCTTCGACAGACGGCATGTGCTTCGGGCGACCTGCCCGCAATGGCGGATGTGGACAACGCCGTGCTTATGGCGGTGGAAAAATGTCGTGCCGAAAGGGGCGACGATGCCGCCTGCCGCTTATGGACGCTTTATGAGTACAGCAATGCCGGAGCCACTCTTGGCTGCGACTTTGCAACGGCGATGAGCAACGGTGATACGAGTTTTGCCGAGGCGATTTATTCGAAGGCGAAGCAACTGAGCGAGCAGCTGGCGGAAAAACGCGAGTTGCGCGATGCTTTCGGTGCATTGTTCCGCCAGTTCTCCGCCGTGTCGTAGGATTTCAGTCCTTCAAGCAGGCGGTATGATTTTGACGCCGGTATGTAAGCAATAATATAGTGAATATTTAATGCTATGAATTGATTTGTATTGCAGCTAACTTTTGTGGTGGCCTGCAACTAATTTTTGTGGTGTTTTGTTTCTTAGATTAAAATTCTAAGGCAATGTTATCCTAAACGTTTTTCAAGAAAAATAAAAAAGGAAGTAAAGCTAAGGTAGAATGAACAACCTTAGCAAAGAGCGCCATCTCTTTCTTGACTATTGGGACAGCAGGAATGTGTTTTTTGTTGCCAGACATATGGACAACCTGCGTTACTCACAAATAGAAGAACGTTTATTGCCTGAAACGAGGGCGCAAAATGTGCTCATCGACGAGATTATTGAGCCGACAGGTGAACAGACAAAGAAAAAATACACCAAACCGCTCAGACGCATAGCTATCTGGAATGACGAACATGGCTATGTGGTACAGTTGCTCACTAACAACTTCAAGTTGTCTGCTCCCACAATCGCGTAACTCTACAAGGCAAGATGGATGATTGAGATATTCTTCAGAAACATCAAGCAGCTGTTGAAAATAAATAGTTTCATTGGGACATCTCGCAATGCTGTTGAGACACAGATATGGACTGCTTTGTCAACGATGCTACTACTCTGCTGGCTAAAGCACATTGCAAAGTACAAATGGGGCTCGCCAATCTTGTTGTATCACTTAGATTGGACACATTCACAAAAATTGAGCTCAACAAGTGGTTGAACGAGCCATTTACACCTTCGCCAAAGTTAGCAGGAAAAGGATAAATAGGCCCAAAAAGCTTTGAAAGGGTTGTTGTCTATAGCAACTTCATATTCATCGTACCTATAAATCGTTTGGGATAATATTGATTCGAAGTGCAAAAAAACAGACGGAATTTCGCTAATGCAGAAATTATTTGTAATATTGCACTTGCTTGTTTAATCTTCGAGTTGCCTTAGAGGCAATAAAGCATAGCATTTAACTTGACAAAGCAAAAAATATGAGTATGTATAAGAGAACGTCGATAGTTATAATATCATTATTAATGGCTATTCTTGGGAAAGCACATAGTGTCTCAGGAGTCGTAATAGACGAACAAACAAAAGAACCGCTTCCTGGTGTATATGTGACTCTGATAAATGATTCAGCAAAAGTACTTATGAGTTCCACGACAAATGGAAATGGCTGGTTCTCTCTTAAAGACGTGAACGTTGCCGAAGCTTTTGTCGGTCTTGGTTATATGGGATATGAGACACAAAAAATCATGGTGAACATTGATGGAGGAGATTTGGATTTAGGAGAAATCAAACTGTCACCTAAGATCACAACGCTTGGCGAAGTGGTGGTTGCTGCGGATAAAGTCGTTGAGAAGGCAGACAAGTATGTGCTGATTCCGTCATTGGCGGAATTGAACAGAGCCTCGGAAACGCTGAGTCTTTTGAGTGAAATGAAGGTTAAAATGCCGGGGTTACAAGTAAATGAGGCTCTTAAAAGAGTGTCTGTAGATGGTGGCGGTGTGGTATTTCAAGTGAATGGCAAAGAAGAGTCCTTATCAAAAGTACAGTCACTTAATCAACACGACATTTTAAGGATTGAGTACCGCAACACGCCAGATATCAGATATGCTGACCGTGGAGTGTCAGGAGTTATCAACTTTATAATGAAACCTCGTTACGCTCTATTGCGACAATTGCGGGAACTTATTATTACAAGAAATCGGAATGGTCCATCAACTACGGCAACACTTGGCAAAAAAACACCAAGCAGTATTCTGATGCTCAAGAACAATACATAGGCAGAGAAAACATTATTTATCGCAATCAAATAGGGCAACCTTCTTCCATGAGAGATTTCAGCAACAATGTTTCTTTAGGCTATACATATATGTATGACTTGAATACAATGTTGGCGGCTCGTCTCAGTTTCCGAGCGTATGATGGGAACAACCGAAACTATAATATAATGGAGGAAATTATCGGTGATGCCAAGAGTAGATACGAAAAGTTCAATCCAAACAAGTCTAAATCACACTCTCCGACACTCGACCTATACTTCCGCAAAAATTTCAGCCAAACGCAATCTTTGGAACTAAATGCTATGGGTACGATTTCAAGTGGAGATTATTCAAGAGAAATGCACTATAAATATGACAGCGGAACTGATTTCAACCAAATAAATCTCACGAACAACGACAGTTGGGCTGCGGCATTAGAAGCTTTGTATTCCTTGAAAATCGGAAAGGTTGACACACGCTATGGCGTCAATTACAGACGGAACCACGCTGAAAACAAGTATTCAGAAAATGGCGCTGAGTTTACTCCCGACCGTCAGACAAGGGATAACCTCTACTTTTATGGTGATCTCGCGGGAAAATGGAACAAGTTGGGATATACTTTTAGCGTTGGCGGAAAATATTTTCATAATACCGGACTGTCTGGCAGTGAACATTATTTGAAGTTTAAAGCGTTAGGGACTCTCAATTTCAAGATAGACAAACATTGGAGTGCCAATTACCTTTATATGTACAGTCCGGATATGCCACCATTGTCGGCGATGAATGATGACGTACATACCATTGACGACATATCGCTACAAATGGGAAATTTATACATAAAGCCAAGCACCTACCAGCGACACCGCTTATACGTAAGGTATAATACCGGAAATTTCTATGCAACGGGATGGGGCAGCTACAGCCGCACAGACAATTCATTAAACTCTGTGTGGTATTACGATGATAACCCTTCAAGCAGGTATTACCAAATGTTTATCAACAAGACGGAAAATGGGAATTACACCGACAATATCAGTACGCAGTTGGATTTAAGTTATCAAAATCTGTTCAACCACCTCACATTGTCGGCATCTGTCGGTTGGGATAAATACAACGTGTCTGACAAGGCGGAGTACAACTCACTGAACAAGGTATGGGCAAGTATCAGCGCAAACGCCTACTTCGGGAATTGGACAGTCTATGCCAACTATACCGTTGCCCCACGTTACAGCCTTGACGGACGCACATTCTGCCGCGACATACGTTTCGATTATTTCGGAGCAAAATACAGGTGGAAAGATTTCTCGTTTGGAGCAAGAATGGTCAACGCATTCACGAAAAGAGGTTTCCAACAGGAAACAGAGACCCCGTCAAAGGTACACCCAATTTCTAAAACATTCTATATAAAAGATTTCGCCAATATGGTAGAGCTGAATATCGTTTACAGAATCAGTTTTGGCAAATCATATCAGCGAGCAAACCGCACTTTACAGAATAAAGGTATCGATACTGGGGTAAATGTTGAATACTAAAGTAATTTATTCGTATCGGCAATGCGGTAAGTCTGCAAAATTTATCATAGATGAAATCGGAGTGCATCCGTCAACCGTTTATCGAGAGCTCAAGCGCAACTGTAACAAGAAAAGCGGATATGCGCAATGAGATGGCGCAGGAACGGGGCGCATGGTAAAGAATGCCACCATCTCGCCAAAAGTCAAGTTCGAATGCCTGCAGCATCTGATTGTTGACCAATGCCCTCCTGAGCAGATCTCCGGAACGATGAAACGCAAGGGCGTGAGCGTCAGCCACACAACTGTCGATAAGTGGGTGGTCGAGGACAAGGCTGTAGGAGGGGCATTGTTCAAACGACTGTGCCACAATGGGCGCAAGAGATCTCCGTATAAAGGAGTCTCCGCCTGCAATATCCCCACCCGGACATCAATCAAAGACCGCCCGGCCGAGGCGGTCGGCAGAAGATTCGGAGACTGGAAAATGAACTTGGTCTTCAAAAGATAGGCTGCGGTTCGGAAGCGCAAAATCAAATAAATTTGTTTTGTTCTTCTCTCACTTTGCACTATCTTTGCGCAATAATTAACAATGATATAAAACAAAAGATTTTGATGAAGCGGATTCTTGTTGCCGTGTTGTTGCTGACGGCATTTGCCGGGATAGGTAATTCCAAAAATTTCAGTGTTGTAGGAGTGGTTGTCGACTCGTTGGAAAATGAGCCGGTGCCGTATGCCACGCTTCGTGTAGACAAGCGCGGAGGAACAGAACCGACGCTCGGCATAAGCGGAGCCGACGGCGCGTTTGACGAGAAACTGGCTGAGCCGGGAGTTTATACGCTGACGGTAAGCGGCACAGGTATGCGTCAACGTTCCATTGAATTCGCGGTGGGCGACTCGGCGCGTGTGTGCAACCTCGGACGCGTGGCGCTTGTTTCCGGCGTTGAGCTTGAAGAGGTCAGCGTGGTGGCGCAGAAGCCTTTGGTGAAGGCGGATATCGATAAAGTCACATATCGCGTTGAAGACGACCCCGAGGCGTTGTCGAAAACGGCTATCCAGATGCTTCGCAAGGTGCCTATGGTGACGGTCGACGGGCAGGACAACATAACGGTGAAAGGTTCGTCGAATTTCAAGGTCTATGTCAACGGCAAACCAAATACGATGATGAGCAACAACCCGAAGGAGGTGCTCCGCAGCCTGCCGGCAAGTTCGGTGAAGTCGATAGAGGTGATAACCGACCCCGGTGCCAAATATGACGCGGAGGGAGTTGGCGGAATCATAAACATCGTCACGCAGGGCTCAAGGATGCAGGGGTATAACCTTTCGGCCGGACTGACCGGCAGCAACAAAGGTCCGTCGGCCTATGTCTACGGTTCGGTCCAAGTTGGGAAATTCACGATGAGCGGCAACTATTCGTATAGTTATGAAAGCCGCAACAATAGTTCTTCGTCTGACTATGAGCGTGATGACTATGACTCCGACGGAAGAGTGAAACAGACATTACGCAGTGTCAGCCGCGCTGACGGCAGCCGCTCGCAGATGCACTATGGATCGCTGTCGGGCAGTTACGAGGCAGACTCGCTCAATCTTGTGACGTTCAGTTATGATTTCTACACATGGCGCGACAATAGCCACGGCACGTCGTCGTTCGTAATGCTTGATGCGGCACAGGTGCCGGTCTATTCCTACAATACGTTGGACAAAAGCTTGTTGAAATATGGCAGCCATTCGGTAGGCGTCGACTATCAGCATTCGTTCAAGAAGAAAGACGAGTTGCTGACAGTGTCGTATAAGTTTGACAAATCACCGAAGCGGACACAGACAGAAACAACGTATTCCGATGTGGTATCGGTGCCGTTTATCACATACGCTCAGGGACAGGACAACAAATCGCACACTGCGGAGCACACCGTGCAGGTCGACTATGTGAATCCCATCAACGAACACCATTATGTGGATGCGGGAATGAAGTTCATTGCGCGCAAAAATGCCAGCGACAGCCAGACGCTGCTGCTGGAGCAGGTTGACGGCTCCTTGCCGGGCGACGAAGACAGTTCGGTTGACTACAGCCAGCGTCAGAACATTGTGGCGGCATATGCGGATTATAATCTGAAAATACAGAAATTCGGGTTCAAGACGGGTGTGCGCTATGAGCATACGTTTATGAACGTGGAATATGAACGTCATCCCGACCGCAACTTCAGCAAGAATTTTGACGATGTGGTGCCGTCGGCGGCCATAAGCTACGGGCTTTCGGAGATGTCAAATATCCGCGTCGGCTACAATATGCGCTTGAACCGTCCGGGCATCAGTTTTCTTAATCCGTTCCGCATTTCGGCGACGCCCAACGATGTCAGCTACGGCAATCCGGACTTGTCGACGGAGAAGAGCCATAGCATCAGTTTGAGTTACAATATTTTCACTTCGAAGGTAAACCTCAATGCCGACGCGCGCTATAGTTTTGTCAACAATGGCGTGACGGGCTATTCGTTTGTCGACGAAGATGGCGTGCGCAACTCAACTTATGGGAACTATGTGCGCACGCAACGCACGTCGTTGTCGGTGTGGATGAGTTGGAACATCACTGATAAAACAAGCTTCATGTTGTCGGCAAGTGGCAGCTATGTTGATTTGCGGAGCAAAGAACTCGGTTCAAGTAACAGTGGTTTCGGTGGCAATCTTTATGCACAACTGCGGCAACGTTTGCCGTGGAAGCTGGATTTTACGGCTTACGGCGGATACGGCGCACCCTACATTTCGCTGCAAGGTCGGTCGGGCTCATATAATTTCTACGGACTTTCGCTCAACCGCTCATTCCTCAAAGAAGACCGTATGGAGGTATCTCTCTTTGCGAGCGACTTCTTTTCGGCATGGAAAAAATATTCAAGCACAACTGTCACCGACACTTATCGGCAGTTGTCGCATTACAAGGATTATGAATGCCGCTTCGGAGTCAGCCTGTCATGGAGGCTTGGCAGTATGAATGTAAACGTGAAACGCACGGAACGCTCAATCAGCAACGACGACGTGATGAAGGGTGGCGGCAATGGCTCTGGTGGGCAACAAAAGAATTAAAAAATGCGTGTTGGTGCCATTTTTTACTGATTATTGCTAATTTTGCCTTGAAAAAACAACTTAGACAACAATGAACAGAATAGCATTGATAACGGGGGCTACGAGCGGAATCGGAGAGGCTTGTGCCCGTAAATTCGCCGGCAGCGGCTACGATTTGGTGCTGACCGGGCGCAACAAGGAAAAGTTGGAGGCTATGAAGGCTGAATTGGAAGGAGTGGAGGTGACTACGCTTGCTTTCGACGTGCGCGACCGCAAGGCGGCGCAGGAGGCTCTCGACAGCCTTACTGGACGTTGGCGCGACATTGACGTGCTGGTCAACAACGCCGGGCTTGCTCTCGGCCTTGACAAAGAATTTGAGGGCGACATCGATGAATGGTCAACAATGATCGACACCAATATCAAGGGATTGCTTACGATGACGCGCCTCGTTGTGCCACACATGGTGGAGCGCAACCACGGGCACGTAATCAATATAGGCAGCGTTGCGGGCGACCAGGCTTATGCCGGAGGCAATGTGTATTGTGCCACGAAGGCGGCTGTGAAGGCTCTTTCCGACGGCTTGCGCATCGACCTTGTCGACACCTGTGTGCGCGTCACCAACGTGAAGCCCGGACTTGTGGAAACCAATTTCAGCGTCACGCGTTTCCGTGGCGACAAGTCGAAAGCCGACAGCGTCTATGCCGGCATCCATCCGCTCAACGGCGACGACATAGCCGACGTGGTGCTGTATGCCGCTAACGCGCCGGAGCATGTGCAGATTGCCGAAGTGCTTGTGCTTGCCACCCATCAGGCAAACGGCTATACGTTCAGCAAGGACACGTCGCGCGTGGAGCATTTGTCGTGAGAATGAAAACCGAATATCAGAAAATGCTTGACGGCGAGGTGTATTCAGCCGTCGACAAGGAGCTGTTGGAGATGCTGAACCGCATGAAGGATCTCTGCTGGGAATATAATCAGATACGACCAACGTTGATTAAGGAACGGAATCTGAAGCTCAGAGAAATATTGGGAAAGATGGACGACGACACATTTATCAACCAGCCTTTCTATTGCGACTATGGCAAGCACATCCGTGTGGGCAAGCGCTTCTTCGCAAATTTCGGGCTGACGGTGCTTGACGAGGCTTATGTGACCATCGGCGACGATTGCTTTATCGGACCGAATGTCGGGATATACACGGCTTGCCATGATGTCGACCCTGGAAAACGGAACTCCCGCGACGAGTGGGCGCGGCCGGTCAACATCGGCGACAACTGCTGGATTGGCGGTGGCGCAACTATCCTGCCTGGAGTGAGCATAGGGTCGGGATGCACCATAGGTGCCGGCAGCGTCGTGGTCCACGACATTCCTGACAATAGTGTCGCTGTCGGAAATCCGGCAAAGGTGGTGAAGAAATTGTAATTTAAAATATGAAAAATAGAAAAGGCGCCGTTTGGGCGCCTTTTCATTTTGGTGGGATTGCGAAGAAATATTGATTATTTCTTCTTTTTAGTTTCTTTCTTGATGCCGTCGCGAATCAACAGAGCGTCGATTGTAGGCTCCTGACCGCGGAAACGCTTGTAGAGCACCATAGGGGCTTCTGTGCCGCCGCGGCTAAGCACGTTGTCCTTCCATGACTTGGCAATTTCAGGATTGAAGATTCCGTTGTCCTTGAAATATTGGAAAGCGTCGGCTTCGATGACCTCTGCCCACTTGTAGCTGTAGTAGCCTGCGGCATAACCGCCAGAGAAGATGTGGTTGAACTGCGGTGCCATGATGCATCCGTCAACGGCCGGGAACATCTGCACTTGCTTCATCGCCTCGCGTTCGAACGCGATAGGGTCGGTCACAGGCGCTGTCGTTGTGTGGTATGCCATGTCGAGGTAGCCGAAGCTGAGCTGGCGCAGGCAGGCATACGCCGCGCCGAATTGTGATGACTTGATCACCTTGTCGACAAGTTCCTGAGGAATAGCCTCGCCTGTTTGGTAGTGGCGTGCGAAACTGTCGAGGAATTCTTTTTGTGTCAAGAAGTTCTCGTTGAATTGCGACGGTACTTCCACAAAGTCGCGGTACACGTTGGTTCCCGACATTGATTGATATTTAGTCTGAGCGAGCAGGCTGTGCAGGCCGTGTCCGAACTCATGGATGAACGTTTCCACCTCATAGAACGTAAGCAGGGAAGGCTTTGTTTCTGTAGGCTTTGTGAAATTCATTGTCAGAGTTACGTGCGGACGCTGGCTGACGCCGTCGACGATGCGCTCCGGGCGGAATTCAGTCATCCATGCGCCTGAACGCTTGGTGTCGCGTGGGAAGAAGTCGGTGTAGAGCACACCGACGAAGTTGCCGTCGGCGTCGGTCACGTCAAACGACTTCACTTCCGGATGGTATACCGAATAGTTCTGGTTTTCGGTGAAGTGCAAGCCGTAGAGACGCGTTGCAAGACCGAACACACCTTTGATTACGTTGTTGAGCTCAAAGTAAGGACGGAGTTCCTCGTCATTGTAAGAGTACTTCTCGTTTTTCAGCTTGTTGGCATAGTATGAGTAGTCCCAGTTCTGGAGCTGGATTTTCTTGCCTTCGAGTTTCTGAGCATAGTCGGTCAGCTCTTTCAGCTCCTTTTTCCATGCCGGCTTGTAGGCGTCGCGCAGTTGATTGAGCAATTTGTAGACGTTGGCAGGAGTTTGCGCCATGGTGTCCTCAAGGCTGTAGTCGGCATACGTGTTGTAGCCAAGCAGTTTGGCGATCTCGTAGCGCACTTCGGCGATGCGGCTCAGGATTTTTGTGTTGTCAAATTCTCCGCCGACGCATTGCGTGTTGTATGCCTTGTACAGCTTCTCGCGCAGGTCGCGGCGTGAGGAGTATTTCATGAACGCCATGTAAGTGGGCTGTTGCAGCGTGATAAGATACTGACCCTCTTTGCCTTTTTCCTTGGCGGCAAGAGCGGCAGCCTCCACCGTGCTTTCCGGCAGACCCGCAAGGTCGTCTTTTGTGAGCCACAATTCATACGCGGCAGTGCATTTCACCGTGTTTTGCTCGAATTTGAGCGTCAGTTCCGACAATTCCGCCTGAAGCTTGCGATAAGCGTCGCGGTCGGCGCCCTCAAGGTTTGCACCGCTGCGGGCAAACGAGTCGTAGGTGTTTTTGAGCAGCGTTTTCTGCTCAGTGTTGAGGTCGAGTTTGTCGCGGTTTTCGTAGACCTCCTTTACGCGTTGCCACAACTTCTCGTTGAGAGAGATGTTTGCGCTGTGTTCAGCCAGTTTCGGGGCGATGCGCAGCGAAATCTGGTTCATTTCCTCGTCGCCGTCGGCCGACAGGATTGGATAGAATGTGAGCAGCGTGCGGTTGAGCATCTCTCCGGCATTCTCAAGCGCCTCGATAGTGTTTTCAAACGTAGGGCGCGAGCGCTGGTTGACGATAACCTCGATTTCGCGGTCTGCTTGTTTGATACCTGAATCGACTGCTTCCTCATAGAAACTCTTCTCGATTCTGTCGAACGGCACAACGTTGTGTGTCGTTTTGAATTCCTCAAAGAATATATTTTCAGCGTTTGTCATTATTGGTGCTGTAAATAATAATGGAATGATTAATAATTTGAAATTCATATTTTTATAATAACTGATGTTTTTGCAAATTTACTACATATTTTCCGAAGTGTCCAAACCTTTGTATCGGATTTTGTCGAATATCAGCGCGATGGTGAGTTTGTCCACTCCGGCGTCGAGCAGGTAGTGGCGGTCGTCGTCAAGTGTTTTCAGCACCTCGCTGCCGCCTGATTTGTCAACGGCGTCCATATAGCTTGCCACGGCGTCTTTCACCTGTCCGCTGCACAGCAGGGCATGTCCGCGGTTGATGTAGTCGTTTGCGCCGGGCTGCTTGGCGATGATGCGGTTGTAGTAGTCCACACTTTGGCTGTAGTTTCCGATCAGGAACGAACACCAGGCGATGGGGCGCATTGTCCGTTCGCCTTTTGATGCCAGATAGTCTACTTTGAAGAAGTATTTCAACGCCTCCTCAATCCGTCCGCCTTCAAGCAGACAGTTGGCAATATTGTTGGCAAGCGCCACATTGTCGGGCTGCAGCGCTTCCGCGCGTTTGTAGTTGGCGATGGCTTTCTCCGTATCGTTTACGGCCCTGTAGCAAAGCGCCAGATGCTTGAGGGTCCACACATCGTTGGGCTTGAGCAGCTCGACTTTCTCATAGTCGGCGGTGGCAAGCACGTATTGTTTCAGTTGCTCGTGGCAGTAGCCAGTCTTCTGATAGTCGGA
>ENA-OUQO01000262-OUQO01000262.1-human-gut-metagenome-genome-assembly--contig:-NODE-262-length-21275-cov-4.121018_pt1 | contig 21275 bp, 13 predicted proteins | sample MGYA00237944_ERZ548825 | MGnify/ENA primary metagenome ERZ548825 (study PRJEB26490, sample SAMN05194700) | human gut metagenome | biome: terrestrial biome; feature: human-associated habitat; material... | reverse complement strand
GCAGCATCAAGAAACGTCTATTCCGTGCAGCGATTTCACAAGATTACCTTCGTGAGATCCTTGCCTCGGCCATAATTTGATGCGGTTGCCCTGGATAATCCGTTTTTCCTTTCGCGAATTCAAATAGATTTTGTAACTTTGCGGCATCAGGGGTGCTGAGCCATAGGGTTCGGCTGAGATGATACCCTCATAACCTGTTGACGGATAATGCCGCCCGGGGAGTATGAACGACGTACGAGCCAAAGTGCACAGCCCCTTGTGTATTTGTCGGGACGGATATCGTCCCAACGCCCCGGAATGATTCCGATTATAAATATGCAAGAATCCGGCTCTATGCAAAATACAGACAACCACATCTCGTCATCCATCGAACGTTGCGACCGTGCCGCGACGCCGTGCGGCGTAATTATAGGCCGCGACGCCGTGCATCGTCCTACGGTGCTTTCCGTGGCCGGTAGCGATAGTATAGGCGGTGCCGGCATTCAGGCAGACATCAAGGCATGTATGGCCTTGGGAGTCTTTGCCATGACCGCAATCACCGCCGTCACCGCCCAAAACACCGTGGGCGTGCGCTCCTATATAAATGTAGGTGCCGAATCGGTATGTGCTCAGCTCGAAGCCGTCTTCGATGATGTGCGCCCCGATGCAGTCAAGATAGGCATGGTCCCCGACGGCCCTACGGCTGCCGCTATCGCCGAGGTGCTGGCCCGACGCTACGACGGCCCTGTGGTGCTCGACCCGGTAGCTGTAGCCACCAGTGGCGACCGCCTTAGTGACGACAGTGCCGCCGCAGAGATGGTTCGGCGTCTTTTCCCGATGGCGACAGTGGTGACGCCCAATATTCCCGAAGCACGTATGCTCTCCGGTATGGACATTGCGACACAATCCGATATGGGGGCTGCCGCACGTGCCATTATCCGTCGCTACGGATGTCGTGCCGTACTCCTTAAAGGCGGACATTTGGTGGACGCATCTGCACATACGGCAGACAAAGAACAACCCCATGTGTCGAAGCCTGCGGCAGACACCGAAACAGCGTGTACGGTAGACATCCTGATGGAGGCCGTCGATGCCCCGGCGCGTGTATTCCAAGGTCCGGTAGTGCATACGTCCAATACCCACGGTACGGGATGCACGCTGTCTTCGGCCATAGCGGCATATCTTTCGCGAGGCTATGCCTTGGAAGAGGCTGTCGCACGTGCCAAAGCATGGCTCACCGACGCATTGCGCCTCGGCGCTGACTGTCGCTTCGGCCACGGCCACGGCCCGGCACTACTGATTTGGAAGAATAATGTCGAATGACGAATGTCGAATGTGGAATGAATAACGAATGTGGAATGTGGAATGTCGAATGTGGAATGACGTGCCACTTACCATTTACCACAAATTGTCCTTAAGGACCTTAAAGACCTTAAAGACCCTAAGGATCCTAAAATTAAAAAATAAGATCTTCTCCTTCACTAAATAAAGAAGCCATACAATATGACCATTATCATCAACAGTAAATCGTACACTGTCAACGCCGGCGCCACCTTGGCCGAGGCATTGCAAAGCGTGCTCGGCACAATAGAGGGCATGGCTGCCGCTGTCAACGGAGCTGTCATACCGCGTGGAACGTGGGATACGCACGTTCTCGGCGAAGGCGACGACATCATTCTCATCAAAGCCGCTTATGGAGGCTGATATGCCTGATATGCGCGAGGATACGGCACTGGTGCTTATAGTCATCACCCCCGAGGCTGTTATGGTCGACGAGGCGCGCATCTTGACGTCCATACTCGAACTTGACGACAATCTGCGAGTACATCTGCGTCATCCGCAGGCCGAAGACGCCGACATCTCGGCTATCGTGGACGGTATTCCCCGTAAGCTGTGGAATCGTATCAGTATTCACGGGCACAATGCCGTGGCTGCCGCCCATATCGGCGTAGGCGTACATCTGTCGTCCGCGGCTTTGGCCGAGGGTGGGGTGCTGCCGCCATGTGCCGTCCTGTCGGGTAGCTGCCATACGGCGGCCGAGGTCGCAACGGCTCCTGCGGCGCTGTCTTACGTGACGCTGTCGCCCGTATTCGACTCCATATCCAAGCAGGGATATGCGGCTGCGATTAATGCCTCCGACCCGGCTGTGCGCCTGTGCCTTTCGGCGCGGCGTATCATCGCCTTGGGCGGAATGACGCCCGAAGGTATAGCCGAAGTTGCCGCCGCCGGATTTGCCGGCGCAGCCTTCCTGGGCTATGTTTGGGAGGGCGGTGACGCGCTTGAACGCTGCCGCCGTATCGTTGCCGCCGCCCATAGTGCAAGGCGGAACGTACCCGGACGTTTCCCCTCGTCCGTACATCTGGTCACCGACGGCGCTGATGTCGCGACCACCGTGGAGCAGGCACGTCAGGCCGTTACGGGCGGATGCCGCTGGGTGCAGGTGCGTATGAAGGACGCCGCCCCGGCCGACCGCGATGCAGCGCTGATATCGTTGCGCGACTTTTGCCACAGCCACGGCGCCACGCTTATCGTAGACGATGATGTGCAGGCTGTATGCCGCACCGCCATCGACGGGGTACACCTCGGTCGCAATGATATGGATCCGGCCGAAGCTCGTACCATACTCGGGCCGGTGCCGTTGATAGGCGCTACCGTCAATTGTGCTGCCGATGCCGAGCGTTTGGTTGGTAAACCAATAGACTATATCGGCTTAGGCCCATGGCGTTTTACTACCACCAAGCGCCGGTTGGCACAGCCACTTGGCGCTCAGGGTACGCGTGACCTCGTGCGACATATACGCGACTTGGGCATACGTGTGCCTATATTGGCCATAGGCGGCATTACCGGCGAAGACATTCCCTCGGTGCTGGCCTCCGGAGCCGATGGCATAGCCGTCAGCTCGGCAATATGCCGCGCTGCCGATCCCGCTGCTGCCGCACGCCGCTTTATACAGGATTTTGAAGCGGCACAAGGGCAATAATTCGCGTTGCATACGACAAAAAATAAGGTATAATTTACGACAAACAACACATACATAATATGGAAGACAAACAACTGATAATAGGCGGATGGCAATTTGCCTCGCGCCTGTTTGTAGGAACGGGCAAATTTGCCTCGTCCGAAATCATGCACCGAGCCATCGAAGCGTCGGGCACGCAGATGGTTACCGTGGCCATGAAACGCGTCAATATGGCCTCCGATGCCACCGACGATATGCTCTCGGCCATTGACCGCGAGAAAATCCAATTGTTGCCCAATACTTCGGGTGTGCGCGATGCACGCGAAGCTGTTGTGGCTGCACGCCTCAGCCGCGAAGTTTTCGGCACTCCTTTTATCAAATTGGAGATACATCCCGATCCCAAGTATCTGATGCCTGACCCTATGGAGACCCTTGCCGCCACCGAGATATTGGCCAAGGAGGGTTTTGTGGTACTGCCCTACGTGCAGGCCGATCCCGTACTATGCAAGCGCCTCGAAGAAGCCGGAGCCGCAGCAGTGATGCCTCTGGGTGCACCCATAGGAACGAATAAAGGTCTGCTGACACGTGACTTCCTCGAAATCATCATTGAGCAGGCTTCCGTCCCCGTGGTCGTAGACGCCGGACTCGGATTGCCCTCGCACGCTGCCGCCGCCATGGAAATGGGCGCCGATGCGGTGCTGGTCAATACCGCTATAGCCGTAGCTGCCGACCCCGTGGCTATGGCTCGCGCTTTCGCCGATGCTGTCGATGCCGGACATCGCGGACGCCTTGCCGGCCCGGCCGGTACCTTCCGCCATGCCGTGGCCACCAGCCCGCTGACATCCTTCCTCAACGACTAACTAAACCCTATAGTAGCCATAACAGCTATAATGACCTTTATAGCCATTATAACCAAACAATAAAAGCCAATATACCGATTATGAAAGTATCAGATATCGCTGTGTCCTCCTATCCCAACAGCACCAAGATATACGTTCCCGGAACGCTGTTCCCGGACATTCGCGTGGCCATGCGTCGCGTTAGCCAGTATCCCACAGTCACCATCGAGAACGGCAAGCGCATCGAGCATCCCAACGAGGACATAACCATCTACGACACCAGCGGCGTGTACACCGACCCGAACATCCCTAAGGACATCAAGAAAGGTGTGCCGCGTTTGCGCCAGTCGTGGATAGAGCGCCGCGGCGACACCGTAGCTTTGGACGGCATCACCAGCACCTACGGACAGCGTCGCTTGGCCGACCACAGCCTCGACGACATACGCTTTCCGCGTGCCATAGCGCCGCGAGTGGCCGCCGAAGGCCGTCGCGTCACCCAGATGCACTATGCACGCAAGGGCATAATCACTCCCGAGATGGAGTATGTCGCCATCCGCGAAAATCTCGACAATGCCGCACGCGGCATCGAGTCGTACATCACTCCCGAATTTGTGCGTGACGAGATTGCCGCCGGACGAGCCCTCATTCCGGCCAATATCAACCACCCTGAGGCTGAGCCCATGATTATCGGCAGCGCTTTCAGTGTCAAGATCAACGCCAATATAGGTAATTCGGCGCTTTCTTCGGGCATAGCCGAGGAAATAGACAAGGCTATGTGGAGTTGTTACTGGGGCGGCGATACGCTTATGGATCTCAGCACCGGCGACAATATTCACGAGACGCGCGAGTGGATTATACGCAATTCGCCCGTGCCCGTAGGCACAGTGCCCATATATCAGGCACTCGAAAAAGTCAATGGGGATGTGCAACGCCTTACCTGGGACATTTATCGCGACACGCTTATCGAACAATGCGAGCAAGGTGTGGACTATTTTACCATACATGCCGGGGTGCTGCGCGAGCATGCCTCCCTAATCAAGGACCGCCTCACCGGATGTGTTTCGCGCGGCGGATCCATCATGACGCAGTGGACGGTGCTGCATGATAGCGAAAGCTTCCTATATACGCATTTTGATGAGATATGCGAGATCCTTAATCGCTATGACGTGGCCATATCCCTTGGCGACGGTATGCGTCCCGGAAGCATACACGATGCCAACGACCGAGCTCAGTTCCTCGAATTGGACGTCTTGGGGCAGCTGTGTGCCAAGGCGTGGGAACACGATGTGCAGGTGATGATTGAAGGCCCCGGGCACGTACCCATGCAGAAGATACGCGAAAACATGGACCGTGAAATCGATAAGTGCCACGGCGCACCGTTCTATACGCTTGGACCGTTGACGACGGACATTGCTCCCGGTTATGACCATATTACCAGTGCCATAGGCGGTGCTGCCATCGGTGCCATGGGCACTGCCATGCTGTGCTATGTCACGCCTAAAGAGCATCTGTCGCTGCCTGATCTTGAGGATGTGCGCACGGGCGTTATTACTTACAAATTGGCTGCACATGCAGCCGACTTGGCCAAGGGATTTCCGGGTGCGCAGGTGCGCGACAATGCCCTGAGCAAGGCCCGCTTCGAATTCCGTTGGAAGGATCAGTTCAATCTGTCGCTTGACCCCGAGCGCGCACGCGACATATATGTCAAGGCGCGCCGTGATGCACCCGATGCAGACGATAAGTTCTGTACCATGTGCGGCCCTAACTTCTGCGCTATGCGCATATCTCAAAATGTCAATCAAGAATGTAGTAAATAAGAGGTCTTAGGTATTAGGTCTAAGGCTTAAGGGGTTGTAGAGTCCTTAAGGTCCTTAAGGTCCTTAAAGTCCTTAAGGTCCTTAAAGACCTTAAAGTCCCTAAAGACCCTAAGGTCCTTAAAAACTCTAAGACATTCCCCTCAAAATAACAGAATAATACATTTATGTCCAAAGAAATTATATCGCCGGACGACAACCACGGTTTTGCCGACATCATCGACCGATACGGCTGGGATGACACCACCAAGCGAGCCTACGCAGTCACGGCTTCGATGGTGGAGGCGGCTCTTGCTGTGGCCGCCGCCGATCAGCGCCGCTTGACTCCGGACGAGTTTATGGCGCTGATTTCGCCGGCTGCCGCTCCATATATCGAAGACATGGCCGCTCTGGCGCAGCGCTTCACCCTCGAAAAATTCGGCCGCACCATCTCGATGTACATTCCCATGTACGTCTCTAATGCCTGCGCCAATGCCTGCGTGTATTGCGGCTTCAATCATGCCAACCCCATGGCACGCACCATACTCACCATGGAACAAGTCGAAGCCGAATGTCGCGCCATACGCCGTCTCGGACCTTTTGAGAACCTGCTGATAGTTTCGGGCGAATTCCCGGCGTTGTGCGGCACCGAATACTTCGAGAATGTGTTGCATACCTGCCGCCCGTACTTTCACAACCTCACTATTGAGGTGCAACCCATGCGTCAGTCGCAGTACGAGCGTTTGGTCGATGCCGGACTTAATGGCGTGGTATGTTTCCAAGAAACTTATCACCGAGACGGATATTCCAAATACCATCCACGTGGTATGAAATCCATATACTCGTGGCGTCTCAACGGGTATGACCGCATGGGTCGTGCCGGTGTGCATAAAATTGGTATGGGTGTCCTCATCGGCCTTGAGGAATGGCGCACGGATGTCATTATGATGGCTCGCCACTTGCGCTACTTGCAAAACAAGTACTGGCGTACGCGCTATAGTGTCAATTTTCCCCGCATGTGCCCCAGCGAAAGCGGGTTCCAGCCCAATGTGGTCATCTCGGATCGTGAATTGGCTCAATTGACTATGGCCTTCCGCATCTTTGACCACGATGTAGACATCTCGTACTCGACACGCGAGAGTCCACGCTTCCGCGACAATATGATGCGTCTGGGTGTAACCTCCATGAGTGCCGGCAGCCAGACCGAGCCGGGTGGATACGCCACTTCGCCCGAAGCACTCGAGCAATTCCACGTCACTGACGAACGCAGTCCCCATGCCGTGGCCGAGGTTATACGCCGCAACGGCTACGAACCGGTGTGGAAGGACTGGGATGCCGTGTTCGACAATAATCATACTCACTGAGAAATAGGACTTTTCATGCTTTTAGAGACTCTAAGGTCCTTAGGGTCTCTAAGGTCCTTAAAGTCTCTAAAGTCCTTAGAATCCTTAGAGTCCTTAAAGTCCCTAAAGTCCCTAAAGTCCTTAATATAAATCATCATAAGACAATGACCGATACATATTTTACAGATGATATGGCCGAGCGCCATTCGCGCACTATGGCCGTGGACGACATAGGACTCGAAGGAATCCAACGTCTGGTCGGCGCCATGGTGGGCATCGTAGGTGCCGGGGCTTTGGGAGGTGCCGTGGCTGTGGCACTTACTGCCGCCGGTGTGGGACGCTTGCGTATTATCGATTTCGATTGTGTGGAACTCTCCAACTTGCCGCGGCAAACAGCTTATACTACCGGCGATGTAGGTCGCCCCAAAGTCGAAGCCTTGGCGGAGCGTCTGACGGCGCTCAATCCGTCCGTGGCTGCGGATACACGCTTCGAGCGTCTCGGTGCGGACAACGTGTCTTCATTTGTGCAAGGTTGTGATGTCGTGGTCGATTGTACCGACAACGGCGCCACTATGACCATGGTGGCCGATGCGACACGTGCTGCATCCATACCGTGTGTGCTGGGAGGCGTGGCCGGACGACAAGCCCAAGTTATGTCCTTCAGTCATGCCGCCGGCCCTGCTTCGGTATCCTATCGTGACATCTTCGGAGACGGAAGTCGCGGACGAGCTCCCCGAGGTATCTTTCCCCCCGCGCCGGCAACCGTGGCCGCTTTGCAAAGTGCCCGCGCCCTGGACATGCTGCTACATACAGACCGGGAAAGCCTTCCCGCTGTCCTTGTGCTCGATATTGACCTGGCCACTCTCCGATGCCGACGTTTGGCGCTATGAGCTTCAGTATACATCGCCGGCGGCAACGGAGTAGGGCGTGATGTTGCAACAGGTCGTCTTATACAGCGCTTCTGCGGAGTGTGCGCAACGTTGTCGATACCGGTCTCTTATTTATAGGTTTACATTTGTATAATGTTACATTATTAGCAAAATGGCTCACATTGACTATGCTTGCGTCTTAAATTATGTGAAATTATAAAGTTTTATTATATTTTTTTGTCCAATATATAAATAACTTTTACTTTTGTATGTGAAAAAGCGTTCGAGGGATTTCAAACCAATCTCGTCGGACACGTTCTATTATTCCTCTCCGACCTCTCCTTATTTCTCCGGCAGCTGTCTCTATGCTATGCCTATTACAAATAATCCGAAGCGAAACAAACCTAATAGAAACCTTGCAATTCTTTAGAGTAGAACAATGATCCTAAAAATGAAGAAGTTCATGGCCTTGGCCTTGGCCATGGCACTTTCGGCCATAGGCAGTGTTGTCTCCTACGCCGACAGTACTCCCAAGCAGGAATTCCGTGCCGCTTGGTTCACACCTGTCAATGGAGGATGGCCCGTATACGCTAATAGAGGAAATGTCACTGCGTTAAAAAACGAGATTATCAACAGGTTAAATCAAGTCAAAGCTGCCGGCCTCAATGCTGTCTGCGTCCATGTGCGCCCTTTTGCAGACCGTCTGTACAATAACACAAAATATACGCATAACGGAACGCTGTACGCCGTGTACGAGCCCGTAAGCCATTATGCTTCAGGAACTCGAGGCAACTCATGCTCAATCGACTTGTTGCAGACTTGGATTGACGAAGGCCACAAACGTGGCATCGAGGTACACGCGTGGGTCAATCCTCTGCGTTGGTGTACTCCCTCGGGAAATTGGTCAAAAGGCGACAATCCGTCGTATTCCACAAGTTCTGATAATGCAGTGAAGGACTGGATGATTACGGCATATCAAAGCAATAATACGACCAAGTTCGTCTTTAATCCCGCCAGCGGCAAGACACAGGCACGTCTGAGAAACGTGTGTGCCGTACTGACCGGCGCGTATGACATCGATGGTATCGTCTTTGACGACTACTTCTATCCGGACGGTATAGCCGAGGATTCAAGCGCCGATGACTGGAGTGACTACCAGTCGTATAAGAATAATGGCGGAACAATGAGCATCGGCGACTGGCGTCGCGACAACGTCAATAAGCTGATGGAGATGTCCTATAACATCATCCACGACATCAAACCATACGTGCGATTCGGTATCGCTCCGGCAGGTGCTGCATTCAATGGAGTGAAAGAGTCTGACGGGCTTCCGGCTCCGTACGGACACACTTATGAAGGCCTGGTCTGCAAAGCCGGTGACTGGCAATACAGCACAATATATGCCGACCCGATAGCGTGGATACGCAGCAAACATGTGGACTACCTTGCTCCGCAGCTCTATTGGACCAATTCGCATAGCACCAACCCCTACGGCCCGATGATTGACTGGTATAGCATTGCCGCCAAGAAATTCGGACGTCATATCTTCGGCGCTTTGTCTATCTCGTTCCTTGAAAAAGGCAACAATACCTCCAATTACGATGAAGTCATCCGTCAGGTCAACCAGACGCGAGCCACCACGCGCGACAATTTCCCTGGCGAGATGTTCTATAGCAGCCGTTCGATGTTCGGTCCGACTTGTAGTGGCCTTGACTCCTACCTCAAACAGAAGGTATATCAATATCCGGCATCGGTGCCGGCCATGACGTGGTACAATGCTCCCGACTTGGGTAAGGTGACCAATGTCAAGCTTAGCGGAACCACTCTTTCGTGGACAGGCAAGAGCAACAGCCGTTACATAGTGTATGCCGTGCCTCTGGGTACAAATGCAATACAGGCAGCCTCTACCGAGCACAACGGATTGCGTGCCGAGTATATCGTGGACATCACTTACTCGACAAGCGCCACTATTCCCTCGAACAAAACTTCGGGCTACTGGCACGGCGTGGCCGCCCTCGACCGCTACGGCAACGAATGGGCCATGGGAGCTACCTCCAATATGCCTCCGTCCGAGACGCTCAAGGCTGTGACGCTTACCTCGCCGGCAGCCGGCGAAAGAGTTTCGATAGGGTGTACTTTCGGGTGGAACGACCCGGCTTCAGCCACAAGCTATGACTTGCAGATAAGTAAGGACAAGAACTTTGCAAGCGGCGTGTCCACTTACAATGTCAATACTACATCCTGTTATGTAGACCTGACAACGCTTTCCACCTCTTCCACCTATTATTGGCGCGTAATCAGCCATAAGGGCGGTTACATCGATGGGACGTCCGAAGTGCGTTCGTTCTACATTCCCGCTCCCGAGACACTGTCTTCCGTGACGCTTACCTCGCCGGCAGACGGTGCCCGTGCTGCGACATCGCAGACGTTCACTTGGAATGATCCCACGGGTGTCAATTCCTACGAATTACAGATTTCTACCGACAAAAACTTCGGAGGCAGTGTCTCCAAATACACCACCTCCGCCACATCTTATACCATAGATATGACGGCGCTCAATTCGTCCACCACATACTATTGGCGCGTGATCAGCCGCAAAAAAGGCTATCTTGATGGTGTCAGCGCAGTCCGTTCGGTATACAATCCGGGACCTGAACAACTGACCCCCGTGACACTTGTAAGTCCCACAGCCGGCGAGCAGGCCACATCCGACAACGTCACTTTTGTATGGAGAGACAATGTCGCCTCAGACAGCTATACTTTGCAGATTTGCGGCAATACCGATTTCGGCACCGGAACCAAGGAATACAATACCACAGCCAAGTCGTATACAGTGAACACCGGAGGACTCAATTATTCGACTCCGTACTATTGGCGCGTCATCAATCATCGCTCCGGATATTACAAGGACGGTATCTCGGCCGTGCGCAACTTCATCACCAAGGAAGAGCCTTCGTGTATCAAGCCGCGCCTCGATTGGCCCGAAGACGGAGCAACGCTCAATGACGACATTGTATTTGTATGCAGCGACAATAAAGACGACAAGGCTGTCCTCGAGATTGCCACCGACCTCAATTTCTCCAATATCGTGTTTACCGGTACCACCGGATGGCACAAGGAGTATCCCTGTCTGCAATACACCGTTCCGGCCGAGGTTCTCGGCGCAAACGGCACCTTCTTCTGGCGTGTCCGCGTCAGCACCGCCGGGCTCAAGGACGCTGTCAGCGATGTGCGCAAATTGATTATGGGCAACGGTGTCAACCCCGACTACGGCAACTACACTCCGCGCCGCGAAATGATTGAATATCCCACGGTGACTCCGTATAACGGCAGCAATACGACCCAAATGACCCTCACCAATCTGTGGATACGCAATGCATCCAACAACAACCCCGGCCTGAGCGAAACGCTGAGTCGCGGTATGGTTGGACGCGCCGACAAGAATGGCGACCAAGGAGGCAGAGATGTCGTATATATTTCGGCACGCAGTGAAAATAATAGTAATGCATCCTCATCTCTGATACGCTTCGACGGCACCACCGGGCAGCAACTGTCTACACTTAACCTTAACGGAGAATTCACCAAAGCTTTGTACCCGACCAACGATGTCCTATTGGATGCAAGCAAGCAGGTGCTGGTGCATAACCTGTCTTTGGCCAACAAAACGCTCTCTATAGGTGTTGTCAATCTTGCTACCTCAAGCGTAACAACGATGTTTAGTCAAAATACCGATGTACGTGTTGACCATATAGATGTCTGGGGTACTGTATCGAACATCGGCACATATTATGTACTCACCGCCAACGGCACCACTGCCACGCGATGGAAGGTTACTAATGGAAACGTTATAAGGGAATCTATGTCAATCAATGCGATAGGCGCCGCCGGACGCGTTGTATTTACCGGTCGCCCCGACCGATTCTATGTAACCGGAACAGAAAGTGTGCCCAAATTGTACAGCTGGGGCAATAGCACGCCTTTGGCGACTCTTTTTGGCGATAACTTCTGTGGAGGTATGGCATATTTCACCCATGACGGATACTCGTTCATGGCCATTGCCACCCACGACAATACGAAAGGAGCCAAATGGACTATATGTTCCGGTGTAGATTTTACTGCTTCCGGTAGCCGTTCGGAGCACTGGGTTGTACCTACGCAGGGTATGGGCAATTCGAGCCATTATTGGACTGCAAGTGGCGGCAGTGGCGACCCGACGATGCCTGTGAGTGTGCTACAACGAGACTCCTATGAGGACGGTGTTCATACACTCGACAACGCTGCTTCGGCTCAAAATACAAGATTATTTGTTTACAGCTCGGGTGACGGACTTGCGGCATATTCGATGACGCGTCGCATCGTCACGGGTGTGGAAGATGTCGCCTTTGATGGAGCCGATGCCGATGATTCCGAGACGGAATACTACAACCTGCAAGGTATCCGCGTACATCAGCCTCTTGCCCCCGGCATTTATATACGCCGTCAAGGTAACGTAGTCACCAAGGTGACACGCTGAGGCCGCAGGTGCATGAATAAAGCCACGGGGCCGACACCGCAGGGTGTCGGCCCCGTGTGCGTGATACTCGTTCGATGACGACTGTTTCGGTGCTCGGATATGGATGGTATGGTTTTTGCTTGATTGAAACCAATTCACATTGCTCGCGAATACGATGACACAATATAATACGGACAATACGACAGAACAGAATATGCAAGGTGTAGAGGCCAAGGCCTCAGTGCTTGTGTTCCCACGACAGGGAATAGAGCGCAAGATTGGTTTTGACGCAGTGCGCGCCATGGTGGTCGGACGATGCAGCTCGCCGCAGGCACGCACATTGGCTCTCGAGACTATGCAGTGGAGTGCCGACGCCGGCGAGGTGCGCTGCCGTTTGGCACGTGTGGCCGAGATGGTGAAGGCCTTGACCGGTGATGACATCCTCGCCCTCGGCTCTGTCGAAGATTTGCAACGACCGCTTAAAAGCATCTCTGTTCCCGGGACATTTGTCGAGGCATCCGAATTGCTGACCCTGCTCAAAGCCTTGAGGCAAGCTATGCGTGTTCGCTCGTGGCTTGACAAAACCGAAAACAGTGGTGCGGCTGTATATCCGCATTTGCGCGACATCGCCGCCGACATGGATACCGCTCCGGAGGTGCAGCGTGTCATAGCTTCGCTCGTAGATGACCTCGGACAGGTGCGCGACAATGCATCCGCTGCCCTTGCCGATATACGTCGCGAGATGTCAACCATACAACGGCGCATGGCATCGGCTATGCGCCGCGTACTGGGCGAAGCCGTTGCCCAAGGATGGGTACAGCCGGATACCGCCCCGGCCATGCGTGACGGTCGTCTTGTGCTGCCTGTCGCGCCTATGAACAAACGCATGGTGCAGGGTATCGTACACGACGAGAGCGCCACGGGCAAGACCGTCTATATCGAGCCGGCCGCCGTAGTTGAGTTGGGCAACCGCGGACGCCAATTGCAGCTTGAAGAAAGGCGTGAAGTCGTGCGCTTGCTGGTGGCTGCTGCCGATAGCATTCGTCCGCATCTTGATGCACTCCTCGACCTTAACGACCGACTCGGCCTCCTCGATTTCATTGCGGCTAAGGCACGTGTGGCCATAGACACTGAGGCTGCCATGCCGAGGCTGTCCGACCGCCCCTGCTTAAATCTGCAACAGGCGCGGCATCCGGCACTCGAGACGGCGCTGCATCGCCATGGTCGCGCGATTGTTCCGTTGGACATCACTCTTGACCATGATAAGGGTCGTATACTTGTTATTTCCGGTCCTAATGCCGGCGGCAAGTCCATAGCGCTGAAAACCGTGGCTGTCGAGCAATATATGCTGCAATGCGGAATGTTGCCGACGGTGTCCGCCGATTCGGATATGGGCGTGATGAAGCGCCTGATGGTGGACATCGGGGACGACCAATCCATGGATGACGACCTGAGTACTTACAGCTCGCACCTGCTGGCGATGAAATATATGCTGGAACATTCCGGAGATGCCGACCTCTTCCTTATAGATGAATTCGGCTCGGGAACAGAGCCGCAGATAGGAGGCGCAATAGCCCAGGCGCTATTAATGCGCTTCAATGCCGCCGGGATGTGGGGCGTGGTCACCACCCATTACCAAAATCTCAAGACTCTTGCCTCCGAAGTTCCCGGATTAATTAACGGGTCAATGCTCTACGACCGCCAGCGTATGCAGCCGTTGTTCCGTCTCGATATAGGACATCCCGGCAGCTCGTTTGCTATCGAAATTGCTCGCAAGACCGGATTGCCTTCCGATGTCATTGATGATGCCTGTGCCATCGTGGGTAGCGACTATGTCAATTTGGACAAGTACCTGCTGGACATAGCACGCGACAAGCGTTACTGGGCCAATAAACGCGAGGACATTCGTCGACGTCATAAACATCTTGAGGAAGTCATCGACCGTTACGAGACCAAGCAGCAAGACCTTGACAGCCGCAGTCGTGCCATATTGGACGAGGCGCGGCAGGAAGGCCTGCGCATCGTCAGCGAGAGCAATGCGGCTGTGGAGCGTACTATACGCGACATACGTGAGGCTCAGGCCGAACGCGATCGTACGCAACAGGCACGCGAGCGTCTGCGCCAACAGCGTCGCGCCCTCGAAGACAAGGCTGCCGAACAGCCGGTCGAGCGTGCCCCAAAATCAACCAATAAGGCCAAAACATCTGTGCCAAAGGCCGCAGTGTCGTCCAAGGTTGAGCCTGTGCGTACAATAGAGCCCGGTGTATATGTATTGCTTGACAATCAGGGACAGCCCGGCCGCGTCATCTCGCTTGAGGGCAAGAAAGCCATGGTGGCCTTTGGCGCATTGAAGATGGATGTTCCGGTGGCACGGTTGACGCCTACTATGCGTCGTCCCGAAAAGGGTGGGGCATCGCAGGCTGCGTCCTTTGTCTCCGTGTCCACGGGCGAGGATATACGCCGTCGTCAATTGTCCTTCAATCCGGAGATAGACCTTCGCGGCTTCCGTGCCGACGAGGCTTTACAAGCCGTGATGCACTTTATAGATGACGCTGTGCAGTTCAGCGCCGGACGCGTGCGCATCCTGCACGGCACCGGTACGGGTGCGCTGCGTACCGCAATACGGCAGTATCTTGATACAGTCTCGGCGGTAAGGTCCTATGCCGACGAGGATGTCCGCTTCGGCGGTGCCGGCATCACGGTCGTCAATCTGGGTTAATCCTCAATGGGAATCATGAGAATCATGGGAGCAATAAGAATCATGGGAGTGATGGGAATAATGGGAATAATGGGAAAAATGGGAGCAATAAGAATAATGGGAGCAATGGCATAGGTCCCATTACTCCCATAATTTCTATAATTTCTTATAATTCCTATTGTTCTTGGTGTTCTCCGAGGACTCTTAGTTTTTGCGGCCTTGGAGGTCATCGTTGGTGATACGAGCGGCTGTTTTTTTGACCGAGGCGTTGAGGTTGCCGAAGCGATAGCCGACTGATAGACCTATCTGCATACGCATATCATCCATGCGCGTCACGCTTGTGCCGGTGTATGCACCGCGTAAGGCCTCATTTCTGAAGTAGCTGTTATGCTGTCCGAAGGGGTTGGTCAGTCGTAGTGAGACGCTTAGTGCCTTGTTTTTTAAGTAACTGCCTGTAAGAGAAAGTCCGTACCAGAAATTATTCATAAAGCCGTTTTTGCTGCGGGTGAAAGCATCGGATAGAGAGAACTGATAGTAGTTGGCCCATAGTTCGGCTTCGATATTGAGCGGCAGCTTTTGCGTGGCACGCATATAGACATTGCCGCCCCAGCCGTTGTTTTTGAATATCGTCTGGCTGATGTCGTTGTAATTTATGCTGCCGGAAACCATGACAGAAGTTTTGTCCATGGGCGTCCATTGCATAAAGCCTCCTGCCGAGAACGTACGTATCTTGCCAATGTTTTCGTAAGTGCTGTGCAGGATATTGCCTTCCAGAGTGGTGACTCCGGCTATGTCGTTGTTGGTGAATGCATACTGCGACCATAGGTTGAGGTTGATGCGCGGACGTATCAGCATATAGGTAAGTTTGACGCTCTGTGCGTGTGCACTTTCGAGGTTGGGGTTGCCTTCGGACAGTGAGGTTGGCGTGTACTTCTTGGCCGGGTTGAGGTAGGATATGCCGGGGCGGCTGATACGTGTAGCGTAATTGGCCGTCAGGGTATTGGCATCGTTAATCTGCCATGATGCGGCGGCACTCGGTACCCAGTCGTTGAGGCTGGATGAGAACGCGTCCTGACTGCCATCGGGATAGTCGGCCTTGAGCTTGGAGAACTCGTAGCGCAGGCCGGCACGTAGCGTCATTTTGCTGACTTTTACCGAATACTGGGCGTAAGCGGCGGCAATGTCCGTGATATGGCGGAAATCGGTGTACATATTCTGCCATCCGATGTACTCGCTGTTGGTCTTAGAGCGGTTGCGACGCAGGATGTATTTGCCGCCCATGTCCAATGTGTGGTTCTTGGCCGTAGGACGAGTCCAGTCGGCTTGGAAGGTGTGTTCGATGAAATTAAGGCGGAAGTCGTTGTTGAAATCCGTATATTCGAACATCGAGCCGAAGATGTTGCTGTAGTGCGTGTCGGCTTGTTGTTTTTGGCGCGTGGTAGAAATCATATAGCTGAAAGTCAGAGCTTCGCCCTTGCGCCGCGTCAAGTGCTGGTAGTTGATATTGCCGTCGATGTCAAAGTAAGACGAATTGGCGATGTCATACGTGGAGGAGTATTTGCTGAGCAGGCTACCGTTGACATCGGTCAGAGACTGTGTCCCGGAGCCGTATCCGTTGACGTGATATTCATAGCCGTTGAACTCGCCGGAAATGAGGTTGAGCGAGTCGATTTCCCAGGATGCTTCGCCGCCGAACCACTCGACCAGGCCGTGGACACGTTGGTCCTCGGTGCGTAGGCTACGCGTTCCGTTTTCGTAGGTATAATCGTATTCTGAACGGTTTCGTTGCATTTTTTCGGGGATATTGGATATGCCACCGTTGATGCTGAAAGTCACTTTGTCGATTTGGGAGGACAGCCATAGGTTGCCGTCTGCGCGGTTGTTCATGAAGTCGTAGCTGCCGCCTACGCGTCCGGTGACGCCCTTGATGACGGTCTCGTCGTCCGTGACGATGTTGAGGATGGCTCCGATGCCCTCGGCGTCGTACTTGGCTCCCGGCTCGGTGATGACTTCGATGCGTTTGATGGACGATGCGGGCAGTGCGTCAAAGATGTCCTTGGCGTTTTTGCTGAGCGAGTTGCTGGGACGGCCGTTCTTGAAGACTTTGAAATTGGAACTTCCGTTGACCTTGATATTACCCTCGCCGTCGACGCTGACCATGGGGACGCGGCGCAGGACTTCGCGGACGGTGAGTGTCTGTGCGGTGGCGTCGGCCTTGACGTCATAGCCTATGCGGTCGATTTCCTTGGTGACGATGGGGCGCTGGGCCGTGACCACGACTTCCGAAAGCTCGTTGACGCCGGAGGTCATAGTGCCGAGGTCGGCTACGGGTGCTGCATCGCTGACTGTAAAATTTTTTACGGCAACGGCGCTGCCGATTACTTCCAATTGCATGCGGTAAGTCCCAGCCTTGGCGATATTCCCCGACCAAATGCCCAGAGTGTCGGTGACGCCGGCAGCCACGGGATGGATGCTGTCGCTGCCGAAAACACGGCATGTTGCATATTCTTCGGGATTGCCCGACGGGTCTACGGCTTTCACCTTGACGGTATAGGCCGAGGCGGGCGTGCTGCCCATACATATTATTAGGAGGAGTGCGAGGAGGAATGATGTCGCAAATTTGTTCATCGGATTGTGTGGGTGTTCTTGCTTCAGACCTTTGTCGTTTCGCCGGGGCTCCCATCGCCGGGAACCCCGGGCCGAAAGACGTGAAAATTGTCTGATTGTTATTGTCTAAAAACCTATGGAAACTGTTTCTTTGAAAAAAATCTCTTGTATTGTTCGTTTGCTTATTAGACGCATAAGACGCCTAAAAGTGACACAAAACACGGTTAAATAAAGTTAATATCGCAACGACTTGTCATCGGGACATGTTAGAGCATGCACTATTTGACTGTGTCATTATGGCCTGATAATCTTATCGGCAACATTTGCGATGGAATTTGCGGTGGGGACTATAACACTTTCGGTGGGAAAGGTGTTGTATTTCACCGAAAATGTGTACATTTGCAGAGAGATATAAAACATACTTACGCGTATGTCCGATACGTCCAAGACATACGAATACGAAGAGAAACAAACACATAACATTAATTAAAAACATAGACCAATAATATGATTAAACGACTGATCACATTTTGGGTGGCGGCATTTGTGCTGGGAATCTCCGGAGCTTTTGCACAGATAGTCACTACCTCTCCGGCCTTGCTGCAAGAGGCCAGTAAAGATGTCGTGCTGACTTACCATGCCGATTCGCCTTTGGGCAACGGCGGGCTCAAGGGACTGTCCGCGACTACACCCGTGTACGCCCATATAGGCGTGATTACCAATAAAAGTGCCGACACATCCGATTGGAAGTATGCGCCCTCCAAATGGGGCGATAATGCAGCCAAGTACAAGCTGAAATACGTGTCGCCCAATACATATACCTTGTCTATTGGCGACATCCGCACCTATTTCGGTATTACCGATGCATCAGAGACCGTGCAAAAGATAGCCGTGGTATTCCGCACGGGCGATTGCAACAAGGAAGGCAAGACATCCTCCGGCGGCGATATCCTTGTGGATGTTCTCGAGCCCGGCTTCCAGATGTCTTTGACCGTGTCCACCCCCAAGGTCATCACAGCCGAGGCAATGGCCACGCTTACGGTCAATACTACCGAGCCTTGCACGATAGAACTCTACAACGGCACCTTCCGCTTTGGTCGCAAGTCCAATGCTACCACCTATTCTTCCGAGTATAATATGGCCGTCCCAGGCACTTACGACTTCAAGGCCGTGGCTACGACAACAGACGGTACCAAGACTATGACCAAGACCTACACTGTAAGCTATATCACTGACTCGCCCGCGGGTACATATCCCGGCGGTGTGCCCAAGATGGGCGCCGTGAAGAACGCCGATGGTACAGTGACCTTCTGCATCGCCGCTCCCGGCAAGAAAAACGTGATGCTTGTAGGCGCATGGAGCAACTACTCGACAATCGCCAATCAGTGCGAAATGAAATATCAGGACTATAACGGACAGCGCTACTTCTTCCGCACAGTCAGCGACCTTCAGGAAAACACGTGGTATCCGTACTACTATATTGTAGACGGCATCACCAAAGTGGGCGACCCCTATGCACACATGGTGCTCGATCCTTACAGCGACAAATGGCTCGATTCCTCCATATGGCCCGATATGCCCAAGTATCCGTACGAGAAATTTGACGACACGATGATGGCAGTATATCGCGGCGATCTTGATGGCAATTACAAATTCAGCGATTTTACCATTCCCGACCATCGCAATTTGGTAATATATGAGATGCTCGTCCGCGACTTTACCGGTACCGATCGCCAGGCCAATGGCGAGGGCACTCTGCGCAAGGCCATAGAAAAGATTCCTTATCTGCGCAGTCTCGGCATCAATGCCGTTGAGCTGATGCCGGTTATGGAATTTAACGGCAACAACTCGTGGGGCTACAATACCAACTTCTACATGGCACCGGACAAAGCATACGGATCGCCCAAAGACCTCAAGGACTTTGTGGAGCTATGCCACAGAAATGGTATAGCCGTCATCCTCGACATTGTATTCAACCAAAGCGACGGCCTGCACCCCTGGTATCAGATGTATCCCATAGCCTCCAACCCCTTCTACAACCAGACCGCCCCACATGACTACAGCGTGCTCAACGACTGGAAGCAAGAAAACCCCTTAGTACGTCAGCAGTGGAAGGATGCCATAAAATACTGGATGACAGCCTACAATGTTGACGGCTTCCGCTTTGACCTCGTCAAAGGTCTCGGCACATCATATCCCTCCGGTACGGAAGCATATAACGCTTCGCGCGTGGCCGTAATGAAAGACCTCCATGCAGCCATCAAGGCCGTCAAGCCCAACGGAATACATATCAATGAGAATCTCGCCGGTGACAAGGAAGAAAATGAAATGGCCGCCGATGGTCAGCTCAACTGGGCCAACATTAATTACAATTCCTGTCAGTTCGGCATGGGTTATGCCTCCGGTTCAAACCTCGAGCGCTTCCTCTCCACCTCCGACAGCCGCACGGCATTCTCGACCGTGGCATACGCCGAAAGCCATGACGAAGAACGCGTAGGCTACAAGCAGAAAGCTTACGGATATGGTTCTGTCAAGGAAGACCAGTATAAGCGTTCGCATCGCCTGGCGCAACTGGCAGTGCAGATGCTGCTTACTCCCGGACCGAAGATGATCTGGCAATTCGGCGAATTTGGTGCCGACCAGACCACCAAAAACTCCGACAACAGCAACAATACCGATCCCAAGACAGTGGTATGGTACTACAAAGACGCGACCGACCATGTCGGCATCTTCGAGGCATACCAAGCTATGTGCAACCTGCGTCGCAATAATCCTGACCTCTTTGTCAATGGAACTTTCACACAGGTGGGTATGAACACTCAGTCTTTCAGCACCAACCGCATTATTCGCATCAATAACGGCGACCGCGAAATTATTGCCCTCATCAATCCCAACGTGGACGGCGCAGCCAAGAACGTGGGTTACTCGGTGCAGAGGATTTCGGCCTCTAACCATCAGATACTCAGCTCCAGTCGCAACTTGACAGCTACTCCGACATTTAGCGGCACGACAGTCAAATGCTCTATCCCGGCCAACGGCTATATCGTCCTCGGTACGAAATCAGTACTTGGTGTGGACGATGTCACTGTGGATGCCGACCCGTCAACGGCAGTCAAGGTCTATGCAGACGGCCGTGAGATTGTAATCGCCGGTGAATACACCACCGCCACGGTATATAATGTCGCAGGTGCGCTCCAGCCTTCGCTGAGCGTTTCCGCCCCCGGCTTGTATATCGTCACTGTAGACGGCACTGCACACAAGGTGCTTGTACGCTAAGCATTAGACGACTTTCCACTTAAAATAGCGGTGGGCGTGTCTCTCTCAGAAGATGACACGCCCACCATTTTTTTGTACGAAAAATGACCTATAGGTCGATATGTAGTTCCGGCGGCCTTGAATTTAGGTCAAAAGGGAGGGTTATTAGATTTCGGAGAGCTCGAGCCAGCGCAACTCCTTTTCGTCGAGGAGGTCTTTGACTTCGCAGTAACGGGCGCTCATGGCGGCGATGTCCGCATCTGGTGTGGGAGTGCCGGCAAATGCGGCTTCCAGCGAAGTGCGCTCGGCGGTGAGGGCGTCTATCTCGGCTGTCAGAGCTTCAAATTCGCGTTGCTCCTTGAAGCTGCGGCGTCGGCGTTGAGGCGTTTTGATTTTGACATTCGCTGTGGTGCGTTGGGTGGTCGTTTGGGCGTTTTGTCG
>ENA-OUQO01000259-OUQO01000259.1-human-gut-metagenome-genome-assembly--contig:-NODE-259-length-21537-cov-4.948282_pt1 | contig 21537 bp, 23 predicted proteins | sample MGYA00237944_ERZ548825 | MGnify/ENA primary metagenome ERZ548825 (study PRJEB26490, sample SAMN05194700) | human gut metagenome | biome: terrestrial biome; feature: human-associated habitat; material... | reverse complement strand
AAAGTCGATTGACAATGTGGAAGAAAATCGCGTTGCACTTTCGGACAGTATAATAATCTCATGAGGATGATGCCAGCGCCGAAGGATGGTGTGAACCATGCGTGAAGACCGAAATCAGTTTCAGATCATTCGCAAAGATGCCCGAAACTGTTTTGTGGAAAGCCTGAATGACAGCTTCTCTATCGGCAGGATCCATCTGGCCTTTGCTGCTTATGATCAGTCGAAGCCGGCCGGTCAGCGCCAGACGAACAATGTCCATATCTATATTGCTGTGGATGAGTTTCTGGAGCTGTGCCGAAAGCTGAATTGCGGTGAGCTGCGGTATATGCTGCAAAGCAAAAAGAAAAACGGCGATAATACGCCGTTGTATCAGTGTCTTGGCGGCATATCTGCCGAAAAACTCAGAGCCATCGGTCGGGCAAGGTCGGATGGGAAAAGCCTTTCCCGCGTGGCGCAGCTGGTACCGGCCAACAAAGCAGATTTTCTGTTTGTTGCCGACAGCGGTCCCGGCGAAACCAACGAAAAGAGATTGATCGTTCCGAAATTCGGTAATAAGCCGGAAAACCATGTGGCAGTCATGATGAGTTTTGAGTCGCTGAGCGAGATGTTCCTGATAACAAGGATGCATTATCAGTGTTGGCTCACATCGTGGTATCAACAAAACGCAAATCAACCTGCACAGAAGCAGGGACAGTACAGTGAAAACCAAAAAGATCCGGACAGTTCTTCTGTTCAGATGTTCTGATATAGTTTAGGCGGCAGAGGTTTTACTCTCTGCCGCCCTTTTGGTTTATGAAGAGTTATCGCTGAGCGGACAGTAGAAAAAGTCATAAACTTATAGGTGTATACGGGCGTGTCCTGTCCCAGCCTTTTGCCGTCAAGCGTCCTGTCACCCGCATCAAGCGTGACGGTGTCACCGAGCGTATAATTCACCTTGCCGTTTGATGTCAGGTGCTCCGGCAGAATAATTTTATAAATGAACACATTCCTCTTAAAGGGCGCTGCCGACTTTAGCCTTTTGGCTGACAAGCCAGGCGGTCATATCCCGCAAGGTCTCCTCAATCGGGCGCGGCCGATAGGCGAACCTCTCCGTTGCGGCAGCATGGGTAAACCGTCCGTTTGAACCAAGAACGGCAATAGAATATGGGGTGAAGAAAAGCGGCTTTTTTTCTTTCAGGCAACGGCGTTCAAAGAACGGAGCCGCAAGCCCTGCGATTTTTAACGGCAAACATATGGGGCGGTATATCCGCTTGGCAGCCTTTCCGACGATCTGCAGCATCCTGCGGATGGTGATGTAATGTCCGGACAGAATGTAACCCTTGCCCTGCTCGCCGCTTTCCGCGCAAGCCAGAATCCCTTTTGCCACATCCCGTACATCTACAAAGTCATACCCGCCGCGCACGGCAAAGGGCAGTTTCCCAGAGAGAAAGGACTTTGCCATTGATGTAAAGCTTCCGCCGATCACATCACCGGGGCCGATGATCCCGGAGGGAAAAACAATGCTGACGTTAAGCCCCTGCCGTGCTGCACGAAAGACCATTTCCGTTGCAGCTGCTTTGCTTTTGGCATAATCGCCGTCTACAAGTCCCGGAGAAAACTCACAATCCTCTGTAATGACGCAATTCTTCGGTTTTTCCGGTATGGCGTGTACAGAGCTGACATGGATCATCTTTCCTATGTGATGCTCCAAGCATTGCCGGACAACCTTACAGGTGCCGCCTATATTGACCTGATAGAGCTTTGAGCCGGATCTGGAGGCGACGGAGATGATGCCGGCACAGTGGATCACGCAGGTGTTGTTATCCGTGTCCGCAAAGAACTGCTCAAGCGAGTCATCATCGCATATATCGCCGATGACCGTACGGACCTTTTCCGGGAGCAAAGCCACATAAGGGTCATCGTGCAGCACCAATGCGTCTACCCGTACATTGCGGCGCACCAGCTCCTCAACGATCGCCCGACCGAGAAAACCGGTGGCGCCGGTGATCAAATATCTGTTATACATAGAGAAAACCTCCTTGAGATAACCGCACAGGTGTTGACTATCTTTCACGAGTATAGTATACTGAATATAAAAGATAAAAGCAATCGGCACTCACGGTCTAACTGAAAGAAAAACAACATCTTTCTCGTAAGTGTTGCCTAACTTTGTGAACTTTTTTCGGAGGAAATTCGAATGGAAAAAACAGATGCCAGAAAACGCTATACACAGATGGTGCTTAAGCAGTCTTTACTGAAGCTGCTGAAAGAAAAACCGGTCAACAAGATCACCGTAAAAGAGGTGTGCGAGCTGTCACAGCTGAACCGGGCAACCTTCTACGCACATTACAGCGATTGCTTTGCATTGCTGGAGAGCATCGAGAACGAGCTTATCGGGGCGTTTGAACGGTCCCTTCGTTACGTAAACTCATTTGATGTTACGGCTCTTATCGAAGCTATTTACGATATGATCGATCAGAATCGGGAGGCCTGCAGTGCGTTGATCATCGGAAATACAAGCTCAACGGTCCTTAAGCGAATGATCGCGCTCGCAAAGAAAGACAGTATCGCTTACTGGCAAAAGGAACTGCCTATGGCCCGGGATGCGGAGCTTGAAATGATGTATACCCATCTGTCCAACGGCTTGATGCATGTTGTCGTGGAGGATTACGAGCGGTATAGCAAAGAGGAGATCATTCGCTTTGTCAGCCGGGTGGTGAAGAACAGCCTTTCGCTGCTTAAAAAGCCCGCAGAGGCTTTTGCGTAACGCAAAGAAGGATCGGAGAGAGGAATAGCTATCATGAAAGAAAACAGAAAACTGTTAAGAGAAGTCCTAAACGATATCCGCCGTGATATGACGGATGAAGAGGTATTGGATCTGCTGGCGGACAGCAAGGTCTCGGTGCGGCCCGAAGGCGGAAAGGAAAAGTATACGCTGGGACAGCGTGCGGCGGATTCCATTGCAAAATTTGCCGGAAGCTGGGCATTTATTTTTTCCTTCAGCGGAGTTCTGATCCTGTGGATGGTCGTGAATGTTCTGCTGGCAGCCGGGGCGTTTGATCCGTATCCGTTTATCCTGCTGAATCTGGTCCTGTCTTGCGTGGCGGCCATCCAGGCACCGCTTATTATGATGAGTCAGAACCGTCAGGAGGAAAAGGATCGCCGCCGCGCCGAAAATGATTATAAAGTCAACCTGAAGACCGAGATCATGATCGAGGATCTGTACGATAAGGTAAACGCCATTCTCGCCAAGCAGTCGGCGCTTGAACGGCAGATCCGGGAAGATCGCAAAGAAGAGGCGGAAGCAGACATATGATATAAGGCGAGGGCTATCCGCCCTCGCCTTTTCGGAAATATGTGTTATTGGCTCTGTGTCGGGTGATCGATACTCATCAGCCCTTACTGTTTGCAATGGCCTGGTCGATCAGCTTTTGCAGCGTCTCAGCCTGTTTCTTGGCGGTTATCGCACCGACGATCGGTTCGCCTACGATGTTGCCGTTCTTGTCAACAACATAGGTCGTGGGATATGAGTACAGTCCGGAGGTGAATTTCCCGGCTTCGCTTTTTGCGTCGAACCAAATGTTTTTGTAGGATACGCCCTTCTTTGCCAGAATATCCTTTGCATCGCTTATCGCCGTTTTATCCCCGTCAAGAGTGAACGAGTTGATTCCGACTACCGCGCCGCCTTTTTCGGTAAGCTGTTTGTTTAGCGCTTCCAGGTCAGCAAGCTCACCCACGCAGGGACTGCAGGTGGTAAACCAGAAATTTACTACGGTAACGGTGTTTCCCGCGAACAGTGTGCTGCTCTTCACTTCGTTTCCGTCAAGATCCTTACCGTCAAAGGCGGGGAATTTCATCAGATCCCCTTTTCCTGTCGGTTTGCCGTTCTCTGCCGGAACGCTCATATCGCCGTCGGATGGTTTTTTTCCGCAGCCGGGAAACTTTTGCTCAAGAACCGTCAGTTTTCCTTCAATCTCACGGATCTGTTCGGCGCCCTCGTTAAGTAGCTTCAGCTCATCCGCCTTGAACTGGTCCTTGGCGCTGTCGATCGTCTTCAGCAGGAAATCTCCGTAGTTTCCGCCGTCCTCGATCATCGCCATGCCTTTATTGGCAGAGAGAAACACCTTCTCCCAAAGAGCACTGTTTTCGGAAAGAATGGCGTTTTCCTGCTCCATCAGTTTTTGATGAAGCGCGGTTGCTTCGTCCTTCGTGCCGGGTTCCATTGCTATAAGAGCTGCAATTTCAGCCTTTTTGTTTCCGTCATCTTTCTTGTTGCCTTTGCTTGTGCCGCAGGCAGCAAGGCTGAATATCAGCAGGAAGACGGTCAATACGGTTAAAATTTTTGTTGTTTTCATTGTGTTTACTCCTTTTCTGTATCAGATATTTGTTTTGCTGATTCTGCCCTTTCGGCGGGACAATCACTTTCTTTTCCCTTGCCGAAGCCGTAGCGGAAGCTTACAGCCTTGGTGGGGCAGGCACGGATACACATGCCGCAGCGGATGCATTCGGTGTGGTCGGGGGCCTTGGTTACATCCACATCCATTTTGCATGCCTTTGCACATTTTCCGCAGGAAACGCATTTGCGTTTATCAACTTTCATTCCGAAAAGTGATACCTTGTTAAGCAGCGCATAAAACGCGCCCAGCGGACACAGCCACTTGCAGAACGGGCGGTAGAAAAGCACACTCAGCAAGATTACCGCGACCAGAATGCCGAGCTTCCACGAAAAGAGCGCACCGAGTGCGGCGCGTATGCCGGAATTGACGGCGGCGAGAGGTATCGCTCCTTCAAGTACCCCTTGCGGACAAAGGTATTTGCAGAAAAACGGATCCCCCATACCGACATCGTTTGTGATAAGCATTGGCATCAAAACCACCATAAAAAGCAGAACGGCGTATTTTATGTAGGTCAGCGGCTTCAGCTTTTTGGTGGAGATCTTTTTGGCCGGAATCTTGTGCAGCAGCTCCTGAAACCATCCGAAGGGACACAGAAAACCGCAGATGAAGCGGCCGAGCAGCACACCGAGCAAAATGAGAAATCCTGTGATGTAGTAGGAAAAGCTGAATTTCGACGATCCCACCACTGCCTGAAACGAGCCGATCGGACAGGCCCCCGATGCCGCCGGGCAGGAATAACAATTGAGCCCCGGTACACAGACAGCCTTTCCTTTCCCTTGATAAATTCCGCCCTTCAAGAAATTGGGCAGATGAAGGTTGGTCAGCAGTGTTGCTCCTGCTTGGAACAGTCCACGAAAGCGTGAGAGAAACTGCGATACGCCGCCTTTTTTCTTCTTCGCATTTTTGTTATCCAATTCCCACACACTCCAAACACAGCCGTATTGCCTTGCTCAGCACGGTCTCTGCCTCTCCTCGCCATGCTCCGTAAAACAGCATCGCAGCACCGCAGATAAGCAGCGCAACCTGAAATGCGGCTTTTTTCGATCGAATCAATTCGGTCACCCCTTTCTTTTGTGCTCTCATTGTAGTATAGAGGATATAAAATCCCGGTTAAGAACGAAAACTTAACAAAAATCTTATATCCGTGTGGTATAATAAAGTCGAAGAATTGGAGAAACAACGTAAGGAGATTTCCTATGCATATTTTAGTGGTTGAAGATGAACGTGCGTTATGTGAGACGATCGTTCGCAGTCTCAGACGGCTCGCTTACAGCGTGGATTTTTGCTATGACGGAAACAAAGCGATCGAACTGCTCGGTGTGGAGCGATACGATCTTGTTTTACTGGATCTAAATCTGCCGGGGGCGGATGGGATGACGGTGCTCAGAACGCTGCGTCAAACCGACAGAGATACCAAGGTGCTGATTCTTTCGGCACGCAGTGAGGTCGCTGACAAGGTGGAGGGGCTGGATGCCGGAGCCAATGATTATTTGGCAAAGCCTTTTCATTTAGAGGAGTTGGAAGCAAGGATACGCAGTCTTACCCGTCGTCAGTTTACACAGAATGATGTGGTTCTTATCTGCGGTGAGCTTTCCTTTGACACTAAGACCCGTATCGCCGCCGCTGGCGGACAGGAGCTGTCACTTACCCGAAAAGAAATCGGGATACTTGAATACCTGCTGCTCAATCAGGGGCGACCCGTCAGTCAGGAAGAGCTGCTTGACCATGTGTGGGACAACAGCGTGGATACTTTCAGCAATTCGATTCGGGTACATATTTCCGCATTGCGGAAGAAGCTGCGTGCCGCACTTGGTTTCGACCCTGTCCGCAACCGAATCGGGGAAGGGTATGTTATGGAGGAAGAAAAATTGTGAAAAAGCTGTCCTTGCAATGGCGGATCACCATAATGACGGTACTTCTTATCGGAGCAACCTGTGTTTTTATGAATGTTCTGATCGGATATTCCGGCAGGCATTATATGGATTCCATAGGCTCTTATATTACGGGCTACGGGGATACGGACAGGGGAGAACCTGAGTATTTTGATCCCGGGCAAAAGAAGCTCGACGAGGAATTGACCATTGTTGTGCACGGGGCGCAGGAATCATTTATCACCACTAACTGGTATATCACGGCAGCAGTAACGATCCTCGGCGGTGTGCTTGCGTACTTTTTAAGCGGACACGCGCTGAAGCCCCTGCGCACTTTTGCTTCTCAAGTGGAAAAGGTTCAGCTGAACAATCTGACAGATATGAAGATCAACGAAGACGTTCTGCCGGAGTTCCGGCAGTTCAGCCGGTCGTTCAATCAGATGCTTGAACGTCTTGACGAAGGCTTTACCGCGCAGCGGCAGTTTACGGGGAATGCCGCTCATGAGCTGCGCACGCCGCTTTCGCTGATGCAGGCACAGCTTGAACTGTTTTCCGCAGAGCATCCCGAGGTATTGCCGGAAACGGCGGATTTTCTGCGCCTGCTGCGCGAGCAGACCGAACGTATGACGCAAATGACGAAGACGCTGCTTGAAATGAGTGAGCTCAAGACGGTACCCTGCACTGACCATATTGAATTAGCTCCTATGGCTGAGGAGATCCTTGCCGACCTTGCTCCGCTTGCGGATAGAAACGGCATAATCCTTGAAAGTGAAGGCAACGGAGTTATGATCGGCAGTGACACACTGATTTATCGTATGCTTTTTAATCTGACCGAAAATTCTATACGCTATAATCGCCCGAACGGGACGGTGCGTATTATGATTACCGATGAAAAAAATCGGGTAGTCATTCGTGTCACAGATACCGGCTGCGGCATACCGGAGAAATACAGAGAAAGCATTTTTCAACCCTTTTTCAGGGTGGATAAATCCAGAAGCAGAGAAAACGGCGGCGTGGGATTAGGACTTTCGTTGGTGTGGGAGATCGTCGCACTGCACGGCGGTGAGATCCGGGTCGAGGAAAGCTCGGAAAGGGGGACGACTATCGCGGTGAAGCTCCCGACGGACATGAAAACAAAGTAGCGGAGGCTACGCAGCAAGCTCTCCTCGGCAGACAGCAGGGTGCAGATCGGGGCTACGGCTGCCGCCTGCGATCGGTCGAAGCCGATGAATATGAGGATGCATATTCGTACATTCTGTATGTGGATGTCGGAGCAGTTATGCAGTATTCGGCTTATCTGAATGCCGATTTTTTCGGCAATAATATATAAACAACAAATATTTGACAGAGAAAGGAAAATCCAATTATGAAAAAGATTCTTGCACTTCTCCTCGCTGCCGTTATGGTTCTCTCACTTGCCGCCTGCACCAATAAGGGCTCCGAAGGCGGTGCGACGTCGCCCTCCGGCGCTCAAACAAATCAGCCTAAAAGCGCTTTGGAAATTCTTGAAAAGGTCTGGAGCAAGTATTCGGCCGACGAAAAATTCCCCGCAACAGGCGGTTCCGAAAAGCAGATGAAGGAAGATATGCCCGGCAAATTCGATGTTTCCGATGCAGAAGCCCTTGACTTTGAGCTTGGCTTCCCGAAGGCGAACGCTTCCGAGATCGACGATGCCGCATCGCTTATGCATATGCTGAATCAGAACAACTTTTCCTGCGGTGTATACCATGTTAAAGACTCCGGAAACGTCGAAGCGCTTGCAGGTAAAATAAAAGAGAACATTCTTGCACGCCAATGGCTGTGCGGATTTCCCGAGAAGCTCGTTATCCTGACCATCGGCGATTATATCGTTTCCGTGTTTGGCGCCGGTGAACTGACAGACACCTTTATCGCAAAGCTGTCGGCTGAATACAGTTCGGCAAAACAGCTTTTCGATGTGCCTGTCGCATAAGACAGAGCCATGCTGTTTTCAAGTATAACGTTCCTGTACTGCTTCCTGCCGTGCGTTCTGCTCGTGTATTTCGTTGTTCCCGACCGTGTGAAGAATACCGTTCTCCTTCTTGCGAGCCTGTTATTCTACGGTTGGGGAGAGCCGAAATATCTCGTTTTTATGCTTGCGGCGGTAACGCAGTCGTACGTTGCCGCGCTTCTCGTTGAACGCTTTCGCGGGACGAAAATTGCCAAGCTGGCGCTTGCCGTTTCGGCGGGCGCCAGTCTCGGCCTGCTTGCATACTGCAAATATGCGGACTTTTTTATCGGAAATTTCAATGCGGTAACAGGTCTTTCCATCCCGCTTCTGAAGGTGGCTCTGCCGGTAGGTATCAGTTTTTATACATTCCAGATCCTGAGCTATGTCATAGATGTTTATCGCGGCGATGTGCCGGCACAGCGCAATTTTATCGATCTTGCGATGTATGTGGCGATGTTCCCGCAACTGATAGCCGGTCCCATTGTCCGCTATTCCGACATTGCCGGAAACCTGAAAAATAGGAAAACAACGCTTGCCGACGCGTCGGAGGGGATTACGCGCTTTTCCATCGGTCTTGCAAAGAAGATACTTCTTGCAAATTCGGCGGCACTTCTCGTATCCGAATTCAAGGCGTACGATGAGAAAACCGTGCTGTTTTATTGGCTATACGCCGCAGCATATATGTTGCACATCTATTTTGATTTTTCCGGGTATTCCGATATGGCGATAGGGCTGGGGCGCATTTTCGGGTTCCGCTTCTCCGAGAACTTCAACTACCCTTATATTTCCTCAAGCATTACGGAGTTTTGGCGCCGTTGGCATATTTCTCTCGGCAGTTGGTTTCGCGACTACCTTTATATTCCTCTCGGCGGAAACCGTGTAAAGCCTACACGGCACATTTTTAACATTCTTGTCGTCTGGGCAGCTACCGGCTTTTGGCACGGAGCTTCGTGGAATTTCATTCTATGGGGGCTGCAATATGCGCTGCTCTTACTGTTTGAAAAATATATTCTGCACCCGAAAAGACGGCATGCCGTGGTTATGCACATCTACACGATGCTGTTTGTCGTGCTCGGTTTCGTACTGTTCGATTCGGCAAGTATTGCCGACGCATTTATGAGCTTTAAGTCCCTGTTCGGGCTTGCCGGAATCCCCGCCGCGAACACGGCGTCGCTTTATTATCTGAAAAGTAATCTTGTACTGCTTATTATAGCTGCGCTCGGCGCAACCCCCCTGCCCAAACGGATTTATGAGAAAATCGGAGGGACGGCGGGCGGAAGCAGGGTTCTTGCCGTTTTAACGCCGATAGCGACGGTCGCTTCGATTGCCGTATGCACGGCGTATCTGATCGACGGTTCGTTCAATCCGTTCGTTTATTTCCGGTTCTGACTTGCAGATTCAAACCTTTCCCCGGAGGAGTATTATGAAGAAAGCCCAACAAATACTTACATTGGTTTTGTCACTTGGTTTCATTGCGGTTTTTGCTGCTTTGTTTTGGATTTTGCCCGATGCCGATGAATCGACAGTCGAAAGACGGCATCTTGCGAAAAGCCCTGCGCTGTCCTTTTCGTCGGTTGCAAACGGCAGCTTTATGAACGACTTTGAAAACTATATGCTCGATCAGTTTCCGCTGCGGGACGGCTTTCGAACACTCAAAGCAGCCGCAAATGCAAAGGTGTTTATGCAAAAGGATAACAACGGACTTTATTCCGTCGGAGAGCACCTATCAAAGCTGGATTTTCCGACGGATTTCGACTCGGTCAATCGTGCCGCACAGCGTTTTCGGTATGTATATGACGCTTACTTGAAAGGTCCCGGAGTAAAAACATATTTGTCGGTGATACCTGATAAAAATGTTTTTATCGCATCGCCAAACGGCTATCCCGACAAGGATTACAAGGCTCTTGTCGAACGCCTCAGAAACGGATTTCCGGAGGCAAAGTATATTGATATTTCAGGTCTTCTGTCGGCGGATGATTTCTATTACACCGATTCACACTGGCGCCAGGAAAGAATACTGAAGGTTGCCGACGAAATTGCGGACAAACTGGGTGCGGAGCGGATAGGACAGTGTGAAAAGCATGACGCGGGCGTTTCTTTTTACGGCGTCTATTACGGTCAGGCAGCCCTTCCACACGCGCCGGAGAGATTTTTCTATCTTGATAACGCCGTGATACGAGGCCTTAAAGTGTATAATGCCGAAACATCGTCGGACATTCCTGTTTATGACCTCAGCGCTGCCGCAGGCAGAGATCCTTATGAAATGTTCCTCGGCGGCGCACGCTCAATCATCAGGATCACAAATCCGAATGCCGCGAAGGAAGGTCGGCTCATCGTTTTCCGGGATTCGTTCGGCAGCAGTATAGCACCGCTTCTTACAGCGGGCTATTCCGAAATAACGCTTGTCGATATCCGCTATATCTCGCCCTCCTCTCTCGGAAAACTGATTGACTTCACGAAAGCGGACGATGCGCTGTTCCTTTATTCCGCGTCGGTCATCAACAACAGCGAGACGATAAAATAATTCGGAACTGCATTTATGACGAAAATGAAAAAGCCGCCCACACTGTGCCGGGATACAGTGTGAGCAGTCTCAAATTCTCAGTAGCTGATTTGAAAGCTGATGATCTGAAAAAAGCAGCTGATATGAGGTTTAAGGATTATGAGGATGCCATACAGAGTGCCTGCGCAACACGGATAAAGGCAAACTATATTGTTACGAGAAACATGAAAGATTTTTCAGAAAGCAAAGTGACGGCAATCAAGCCGGCTGAGCTTCTGGATAGAATCTGACGAATCTCAACTGATGAAGGACAGAGCTTCGGCTTTGTCCTTTTTTCATGCTTATTTTACCCTGCAATGCGTATTCCCGTTGTAAATACGCAAAGAGGTTAAGGTTGCTCCCGCCTTCGACCGCAATCAAACGGAACGGTTGATACGGAGCATCGTTGAGGAGAAGTTATCTGAACTTCATACTATAGGGGAGATGAAATTTCTGTGGACCTGTTCGCTGCAGACGCCGGTGGACGTTAAAATCTCAATAGTTGAATAGGAAAGGCTAAAATGGCAATAATTACTTACGAAAGAAAGGAGTAGACAGATGAATGAGTTTGCGGATTCCAATGCGGAACGTTCTTCCCTCAGAGAGATAAAGAATGTGGTAATCGACACTTCCATTCCTCGCAAGGAGAGAATACAGGACTATGTTGCTCAAATCGGCAATCCGTACCGCTATTTAGACGATGGCATTGTGGTGGAAATCGGTTATACAGATACTGAAATAAGCCTGCAAGATCGGCTTTTAGCTTACGCAAACAGTATGGATCGCACATCAGGAAAGTTGTGGTAGTGTATGTGGTCTCATTGACAAGTGCGCGGTTTTAATGCATAATAAATGTGGTCAATGAGGGTGGACGGTCATCCATCCGGGCAGGCACCGGAAACAAATTTCCTGAGATATTTAGGAGGTTTGTTATGGCGCTTTATTTTGACAAGCAAATGACGCCCGATTTAGAAGAATATGATGCAATTGCATACTATCGTCTATCAAAGGATGATGGTGCAAAGCACGAAAGTGACAGCATTGCAAATCAGCGCAAGTTGGTGCGGGCGTATCTTCAGAAACACCCCAATATTCACTTAATCGAGGAAGCTCAGGACGATGGTTATACCGGGACGAACTACGACCGCCCCGGGTTTCGTCATGTGCTGGATGCGATACAAGCAAAAAGAGTAAACTGCGTTATTGTTAAAGATCTCTCCAGACTTGGAAGAGAGTATATTGAAACGGGAAAGTATCTTGAGATGATTTTCCCGTCTTTTGGTGTACGTTTTATTGCCATCAATGATGAGGTAGACAGCGAAAACAGTCGTGCCGGCGACGATATTATTATTCCGGTAAAAAATATAATGAATGAGGCCTATTGCCGCGAGTTATCAAAGAAACTGCGAAAGCAATTTCAGATTCAGCGCGGCAATGGCGAGTTTTTAGGTGCCTTTGCCAACTATGGGTATTGTAAATCTCCTGATGATAAGCATAAGCTTGTCGTGGACGATTATGCAGCCGAGGTTGTCAGGGGCATTTTTTCATTGAAGTTTCAAGGATATAATCAGCAGGCAATTGCAGACTTTCTGAACAACGAAAAGGTTCTTTCGCCGGCGGACTATAAAAAGAGTCAGGGACTGAAGTACAAAACAGGCTTTAAAAGTTCTTCCAAATCGTACTGGTCTGCCGTGACGGTTAGCAGGATACTGACAAACCCCATTTACATTGGGAAACTGGTTCAAGGCAAACGTGGAACGCCGAATTATAAAATCAAAACAATGCGGATGCGCGAAGAAAAGGATTGGGTAGTCGTGGAGAATAACCATGACCCGATCATTGATCCTCTGACTTTCATGATTGTGCAGCGTATGCTGGAACGGGATACTCGGACAGCACCTCAAAACGATATCGTATATCCGCTGTCCGGTATGGTGTTCTGTGCTGATTGTAAGGCTGCTATGCTGCGCAGGACAGTAAGGCGCGGAAACAAAACATTCCGCTATTATGTTTGCTCGGCCAACAAAAGAGGAAACGGCTGTAGCAGCCATAGCTTTGAACAAAGCAAATTGGAACGGACCGTTTTACGGGCAATTATCAAACAGATTGAGATTATTTTAGATACCGATGAGTTGCTGAACGCAATGGGAAAAAGCAAAATTGAAAATGCCCATATTAAGCGCTTGGATCTGTCGATTGCTCAGAAAAACAGCGAACTCGACCGGTACCGTGATTTCCGCATGAAATTATATGAGGCCCTCAACGACGATTTGATCGATCGGGATGAATATGAGAAAATGCGGAGCAAATATGCCGGGATGATTGAGGAAACTGAGAATGTGATCCGACAGTTATCTGCCGACAGAGAGAAATCGCTGACAAATACCACTCCACGGGATTGGATGGCATCTATTGCAAAATTCAAAGGCATTACAGAGCTTTCAAGAGAGGTTGTTATTACCCTTGTTGATAAAGTCTATGTTTATGAGGATAAGCATATCCGAATTGATTTTAATTTCAGGAATGAACTGGCTTATTATAAGGAAATTCTTCAGCCGAAGGAGGTGAGCTGAAATGGCACGAAAAAGTCGGGCCAATAACGCCCTGATAATATCCGACACAAAAAACAGGATATGGAATGCCGGACTTTACGGTCGCCTTTCCGTAGAAGACGGAGATGACACGGAGCAAAACTCAATCGGCAACCAAAAGAAAATCGGCAATCATTTTCTTTCGACCAGAGCAGACATTGTACTTGTTGACACATATTCAGACAATGGCTATACGGGAATGAATTTTGAACGCCCTGACTTTAAGAGAATGTTTGAGGATATAAAATCCGGCAGGATCAACTGCGTCATTGTGAAGGATGTTTCCAGATTGGGACGCCATTTTGTAATGACGAGCAATTTGGTTGAACGCATATTCCCGGAAATGGGAGTGCGGCTGATTTGTATTAACGACGAGTATGATAGTTCCGAACCGAACGCCGACTCGTCGGCCTTGACACTTCCGCTGAAAATGGTGATGAATGACTACTATGTCAAGGACATCTCCCAAAAAATCCGCTCGTCTATACACGCAAAAATGGACAGTGGTGAATATCTACCTTCTGCAGGCAGCATTCCATACGGATACATCAGAGATCCGAAAAACAATACATTTAAGGTCGACGAGGAGACAGCCCCGATTGTTTTACGGATTTTTCAAATGCGGGCTGACAGGGTCAGCTTTAACGGTATATGTCGAGAATTGAATTTAGAGGGGATTCCATGCCCCGGAAAAATTCGTTATGAGCGTGGTGTGACCATGGCGGGAAAGTATAAGGGCGCATTGTGGATACGAGGCACTGTGCGCAAAATCACGCAAGATGCAGTGTATATCGGCTGTCGTATTCATGGCAAGGTAATGCGGAGCAAAGTTGGCCTCGATAAAAAACGGCGTCCCGAGGAAGAATGGAAAATCATTGAGAATGCACATCCGGCACTTGTGTCTAAAGAATTATTTGAACAGGTTCAGAAAGTAAACTTTGAGGAGCTTGAAAAGCGAAAGCACTATGTTCAACGGAATGATGCGGAAGAAGATTACAGAGATTTGTTTCGGGGATTGGTTTATTGTGCCGATTGTCACAGCCTCATGTCAGCAGGCAAAGGCTGCGCACGGGTAGGTGTGGATACTCCGAGCCGCATTTTTTATGATTGCAATACCTATCGGTATTCTGAGCGCACACACTGTACAAGCCACTATGTTAGGCAGGAACAAATCTATGCTGTGGTCAAGGATGCAATGAATCAGCAAATAAAGGTGGCTGTGGATATTGAGCAGCTTGTTGTAAGTATCAAGAATTCACCGAAAACAAAGCAGGTCTTTACTGAAGCGACAGAAAACTCTGAGAGTATCTCTGCGAAGCGGCAAAAAGTAGAGAATCGAATGGAACGCCTTCTTACTGATTTAACCGAGCGGATGATTGACCGGAATGAGTATGAGTATATGAAGGCAAAGTATTCTCAGCAGTTGAAGGACCTATTGGATGCGGAAAAAGAGGCAGCCGCAAGAAAGAATGCCGTGCAGAAAAAATTATCTGTTACGCAGGAGTGGATATGTAATATGAAGGAGTATCAATCTCTGCCGACTCTTACGCCGGAAATTCTGAAACTGCTTATAAAGGAGATTCAGGTTCATAGTAACCGGCGTATCACCATTGTTTTCAATTTCAGTGATCCGTATAGGTCGATTTCTGAACTGCAGAACTGTGTGGAGAAGGTGCGTCAGGTTGGATGAGCTAATGGATATTTCGTATGTGAGATTATCAAAAGAAGACGGCGATGTCGAAGACGGCAGCATAGATGAAAGCTGCAGCATTCAATCGCAGCGTACATGCATCAAACAGTATCTGCGCAGCAACGGGTTCTCCGTTGATCGTCTTTTGGAAATCGTAGATGACGGCTACAGCGGAACAACGATGAACCGTCCCGGAATGAATCGACTGATAAAGTTGGTCGAATCCGGGAAAGTGCGGACGATTATTGTGCGTGATCTTTCTCGATTTGCTCGTAACTATTTGGAAGCCGGACATTATCTTGAATGTATTTTTCCGGTTTACAATGTTCGATTCATATCCATAAACGATCAGTTTGATAGTATGGAACTCGGAGAATCGACCGGCGGGCTTGAACTGGCAATACGCAACTTGATCAACCAAATGTACTCCAAAGACATTTCAAGGAAAATTAAAAGTGCTGTTGATCTGAAAAAGCTGAGCGGTGAGTTTGTTTACGGAACGGCTCCTTACGGCTATAAAAAAGGTGACGTGCGGAATACGATTGTGATTGACGAGCCGGCTGCGCAGGTAGTCAGACAGATATTTGAATGGGCCGCAGCAGGGATTACCGTAACCAATATCGCGCAGAGGCTAAATACAGCATCAATACCGACGCCATCCGTTTACCTTGCCGATATTAGGGGGAAATATAAGACTCGCTCCTCATGGAGCTATGAATCAGTTCGGAATATATTGTTCAATCGCATTTACACTGGGGATACCGTGCCGTTTAAGTCACATGTTGTACGTGTCGGCAGCAATCATGTAAAGCAGGTACCGCCAGAACTACAGCAGGTAATCCCCGACACGCATGAGGCGATTATCAGTCGGGAACAGTATTATCGGGCGTTAACCGTCATAAAATCGGTAAAAAAGGGTCGAGGCATACGATCAGATAATCCCTTCACTTCATTGCTCATGTGCGGCTGCTGCGGAAACCGATTAAGCAAAGGAAAAGAAAAAAACAAGACCTGGCTGTGCTCCATGCACCGTTATAATCCCAAGACGGATTGTAAAAGCGTGCGTATAGATAACAATCAACTTGAACAGATTGTTTTACGAGCTATCTCCATGCAGTGCCGCCTATTGGATGCGAAGGTACAATCCATCAAAAGAGAGAGTTACTCCGCAAAATCCAGCGATCAGATACTTCGGAATGAATGCCAATCTTTACACAGGCAAATAGACCGAATCCAAGACGATAAGATGACTCTCTACGAGAGATACGCTTGTGGGAATATTGCAAAAGAAGTATATGTCTCGGAAAAGGACACACTGTCCGCAAAAGAGGAAGAACTAAAAGTACAGTATGTAATGGCTGAGCAGAAGCAGGCATTGCTGAAAGAAAAAATCCGCATGAGTGCCGACCGAATTTCGGCTGCCAAAAAGGTTACCCCGTATCAGAGCCTGACAAAATTGACACCGGAGCTTGCAAAGGAACTCATCAAAAGGATTATTGTTCGACCGGACAAAAGCATTCGCATTGAATGGAATTTCTCGGACGAACTTTCCGGATTGGTAGAATTCCCCGAAATCTGTTTTGAAAAGCAAGCCATATAAAAATGATTTCAAAAAATGGTTGTCCCTATCTTGACACAACCATGAGCGGCAGCCCCATTCTGCAAAACGGCAAGCTGGTGGGCGCCGTGACCCATGTGATGGTCAACGATCCCGCTCAGGGCTACGGCATTTTTGCGGAGAATATGCTGGTGCGCGCGGGGTAAGGAGTGAGCAGAGATGAGATCCATTTTGATTCGGGACACCACCCGAGAAGAACGCGAACAGATCGTCCGGCAAGGTTTGGCCGCCTGTGGCAGCAGCTGTGAGGGCTGCAATGGCTGCGACAATCTGGGCGGCGGTCGGGTGGACGCCATCTATCAGCCGTATATCGACGGCGAAAAGGAGCTGGCGCAGATCAACGCCGAGTTCCGCCATGGTTTAGTGCGGTGAGCATCGCCCCGACGTCGGAGAAATGCCGGCGTCGGGGCATTCTTCGTTGACAGAGTTAACCCGATAGGGTACAATGAAAAAAACGAAGAAGGGAGCGAAAAAGATGATACAGGGCGAGGAAAGAAAATTCAAAAAAGGGCAGATCATTCTCAAGGAAAAGAGCTTTGAGCTGGCCATCTATGATGTGATGCTGGGGCGCGTGGGTGTGTATATGAATTACGGCACGCCGGAGCAGCGGCTGGTGGTGGAGATCGAGTCCGGCGATTTCCTCAATGTCATCAGCTTTCTGGAAACAAGACCCCGCAATACCACCGCCGTGGCGCTGGAGCCGACGGTGGTGAAGGTCATCAACCACGAAAATTTCAGTGCGTTTTTTCAGGAAAATCCTGCCAAGATCATGAGCCTGCTGGAGCACATGTCTGCCCGCATGCGGGCGCTGCAGCGAGCCTACATCCGCGCCTGCCACGCGCTGGAGGAGTATGCCGACACCGACAAGATCAAGCAGGACAACGGCGAGTGGTACGCCGAGCACAGCCATACATACCAGTTCTGGGCCGATATGTTCTTCGGCAGTCCGGAGCGCAAGAAATGATCTGACGGAGGGAAAATCATGGACGGATTCTATGAAAAGGTGCAGCAGTCGGCGGCGTATATTCTGGAGCGCTGCGCGCAGCGGCCGACCTGCGGCATTGTGCTGGGCAGCGGCCTCGGGAGCCTTGTGGACAAAATGACGGACAAGACCGTCATCCCCTATGCCGATATTCCTCATTTCCCCCGCTCCACCGTGGTCGGCCATGCCGGAAACCTGGTCGTCGGTACTCTGGCGGGGCATACCGTGGCCGCTTTGCAGGGGCGCTTTCACTATTACGAGGGCTTTTCCATGAAGGAGGTCACCTATCCCGTGTATGTGATGAAGCTGCTGGGCGTGAAGACGCTGGTCATTACCAACGCCTGCGGCGGCATCGACCGCGGCCTTGTACCTGGCGACCTTATGCTCCTGACGGATCACATCAACATGCTGGGGACGAACTCCCTCATAGGCCCCAACGACGAGCGCTTCGGCGTGCGGTTTCCGGACATGACGGAGGCGTACTCCCTGCGCCTGCGTGAGCTGGCCAAAACGGTGGCCGCCGAGCTGGACATCCCCTGCAAGGAGGGGGTATACGCCATTTTCTCCGGCCCGTGCTACGAGACCGCCGCCGAGATCCGCGCCTACCGCGCGCTGGGGGCGGACGCCATCGGCATGTCCACCGTGCCGGAATCCATCGCGGCCAACTATCTGGGGCTGGAGGTGCTGGGCATCGCCTGCATCACTAACATGGCCACGGGCATCGCCGAGAGGAAGCACTCCCACGAGGAGGTGCTGGCCGTGGCCGACCGCGCCAGCAGCCACCTGTGCCGGCTGGTGGAGCGGGTCATCGAAAAACTTTAAGATTTATAAAAAAAGACCGCTTCGGCGGTCTTTTTTAGTGCGCTATATAATTATATGTGGTAATGCCCCTGCACAAAGGTCAGAAATTGTTTTTCTGCCGCTGTGGGCGTCAGATTCTGCCGGTGCGCCAGATAGATCACCCGCTGCAGCCCCGTTTCATCCATGGGAAACACCAGCACGCGGCCGTCCGCCTGCTCCTGCCGCACCGACAGGGCGGACAGCACCGACACGCCGGCGCCCTGCGTCACCATCCGCTTTACGGCCTCGGGATCCTCCAGCCGCGCCACGATGCGGAGATTTCTGGTGTCATAGCCCGTGCGCGCCATGTACTGCTGCAGCGTCCGGTCGGTGCCGGAGCCTTGCTCGCGGGCAATGGTCGGCTCGCCCAGTAGCTCCCGCCCCCAGACGCCCCGCCGCTGCAGCGCCTGGTACGGCGCCGTGTTGGGCGTGACCATCACCAGCTCGTCCTGCAGCAGAGGGTAGTACACTATGCCCTCGGCCTCCGTGCGGGTGCCCACAAAACCCAGACGTACCTGTCCGTTCTGCAGCAGCCTGTGGATCTGGGCGGAGTCGCCGTGGCGCAGCTCATAGCGGGACTGAGGGTGCCGCTGGACAAAGGCGGCCATCAGCTCCGGCAGCATATACTGCCCCGGCACGGTGGAGGCGCCCAGCATCAGCGGCAGGGAGGAGAGCTGGCGGGGATCCGCCGCCGCTTCCGACAGAGCCTGGCACTGGGACAGGATCTTTTTGGCCAGGGGGTACAGCCGCTGGCCGTCCTCCGACAGCGCCACGCCGCCCTGCCCCCGCCGCAGCAGCAGCGTCACGCCCAGAACCTGCTCCAGCGTGCGCAGATGGGTGCTGGCGGTGGACTGGGTCAGGTGCAGCAGCTCGGCGGCGCGGGTCAGGCTCTCCTGCTCTGCCGCCGCCGCAAACACCTCTAATTGCCGCAGCGTATACTCGATCATGGGTGGTTTCCTCCCCTCATCCTATTGGTCATATTATACAAAAATCGTTATTTACTGTCAAGATGAACGAATTTGACGTATTGTTATTGATTTTATAAATGATTGAAAAAATTCATGGAAAAAGACAGTTGGACGGGCGGAAAACGACATTTTATAATAAAAATACAAAAAATGGGAAAGGAAATCACCTCCATGAAAAGATTTTTCAAAGAAAACTGGCTCGTGATCGTCACGGGCGTCGTTGTGGGCATTGCCGCGCTGCTGCTGCAGGCGCTGGGCAATCCCAAGAACATGGGCTTCTGCATTGCCTGCTTCGAGCGGGACATCGCCGGCGCTCTGGGGCTGCACGGCGCTGCCGTGGTGCAGTATGTCCGCCCCGAGATCATCGGCATCGTCCTGGGCTCCTGCATCATGGCGCTCATTGGCAAGGAGTTCCGCGCGCAGGCCGGCTCCTCTCCCGCCACTCGCTTTGCCGTGGGCGCGCTGGTGATGATCGGTGCGCTGGTGTTTTTGGGCTGCCCGCTGCGTATGCTGCTGCGTATGGGCGGCGGTGACCTCAACGCCTTCGTGGGTCTGCTGGGCTTCGTCATCGGCGCGGCCGTGGGCACCGTGTTCCTGAAGAAGGGCTTCAACCTGGGTCGTGCCTATCAGGCCAAGAAGACCGAGGGCTTCGTGCTGCCGGTGATTATGCTGGTGCTGTTTGCGCTGGCGCTGCTGGTTCCCAGCCTGTTCAACGCCTCCGAGAAAGGCCCCGGCTCCATGCACGCTCCCGTGCTGGTGGCCTTCGGCGTGGCTCTGGTGGTGGGCGCTCTGGCGCAGCGTTCCCGTCTGTGCATGGCCGGCGGCGTGCGTGACACCCTCATGCTGAAGGATCCTCACCTGCTGTGGGGCTCCGTGGCCATCTTCGTGGTGGTGCTGGTGGGCAACATTATCCTCGGCAACTTCTCCGCCTTCTCCTTCCTGTCCCAGCCCATTGCCCACTCCAACCACATCTGGAACCTGCTGGGCATGGTCATCGTCGGCTGGGGCTCCGTGCTTCTGGGCGGCTGCCCCCTGCGCCAGCTGGTGCTGGCCGGTTCCGGTAACGGCGACAGCGCTGTCACCGTGCTGGGCATGATGGCCGGTGCCGCTCTGGCACACAACCTGAAGCTGGCCAGCGGCGCCGACCCCGGCGTCAACGAGTCCGGCGAGTATGTGAAGTACGCCGTCACCACCAACGCCAAGGTGGCCGTGGCCATCGCCATTGTGGTGCTGCTGGTGGTCTCCCTGTGCAACGTCATGCGCAAGAAAGGCAAGGAGTAATGACTATGGTGACTGTGGATACGCGGGGCTTTTCCTGCCCCGTCCCCCTGCTGATGGTGCAGGAGGAGGTCAAAAAGAGCAGCCCCGACGCTCTGGAGGTGCTCACCGACGCACCCTGCGCCGTGGAGAATATCCAGCGCTACGCCTATCACAACGGCTTTAAGTTCGAGGCTGTGGAAAACGGCGACGAATGGACGCTGAAGCTGACCAAGTAAAAAAAATACGGCGCCCCTGCCCGCATTACTCGGGCAGGGGACTTGCCATATGCGGGGGAGAAACATGCTGCAAAAGAAAAAGTGGCTGCTGCTGACCTTTTACACAACGGCCGGCGTCATGGCCATGGAGCGCACCTGCGGAGAAAGCGGCCTGCCCGGGCGCATCGTGCCGGTGCCCCGCTCCATTACCGCCGACTGCGGCTTGGCGTGGCGGTGCGAGCCGGCGCTGCGGAAGCAGGTGGAGGCTTTGGCCGATCCGGACGAGGTCATGGGCATCTACGAACTGGAGATCTGAAACAGAAGCACACCCGACGGGATAGAAAAACCGTCGGGTGTGTTTTTGCCTGCCGAAAAAACAGCGCATAAAAGGCACCGTCCCGAGGGCTGCGATCCTCGGGACGGTGCTGCATTAGGAGATACGCTCTTGTTTTTTATCAGATCGTTAGTAGCAAATCAAATCTTGGTGGAGAGCTTGGTGGCTTCCTTGTAGGGACGCACCAGCATGTAGACCATCAGCGCCAGAGCCGCCACGGCGAAGATGAGGCCGATAACGTTCAGGTTGCCGGTGAACAGGCCGCCGAACTGGTTGATCAT
>ENA-OUQO01000254-OUQO01000254.1-human-gut-metagenome-genome-assembly--contig:-NODE-254-length-21880-cov-3.137915_pt1 | contig 21880 bp, 22 predicted proteins | sample MGYA00237944_ERZ548825 | MGnify/ENA primary metagenome ERZ548825 (study PRJEB26490, sample SAMN05194700) | human gut metagenome | biome: terrestrial biome; feature: human-associated habitat; material... | reverse complement strand
AGGAGTCGTCGGCAGCGTCAGATGTGTATAAGAGACAGCGATTGTGCGTATGCTGACGCTGCAGCGCGAAAGTGCAGGCAGTAACGAGGTTACCGGTGATGATATGGCAAATCTGATGACTGTCGGCTTGCAGATGACAGTGCTGGGTGACGTGGAGATGTTTGTCAAACAGACATTGGGACTTGACCAGTTCCGTATCTATACCGGCAAAACACGCTCCGGTATCGGCTTTGAAAGCGCTTACGACCGGAATAAAGAGTTGACGGCAGATGAGAAAAACCAGTATAATGTTTTAGTAAGCAAATATCTTAATGATAATTTTATGCTTGGTTATACAACAAGCTTTGATGCTGTTGACAGAAGCATTTTCGGACAGTACGATATCAGTAAGCACATGAATATCACTTATTCACGCAGCTACGATATGTCGAAGGAACCGAAGGACTGGTATGGCTTGGAATATAAGATTTCGTTCTAAGCAAAGAATATTTTACGAGAGGAGGTGAACAGATGCTGCAAGGATATCTGGAAGAGCTGCGCAAGACTTCGCTGCTGGAGCCGCCTGAGGCCGATACAATGGAGCTGATTCAGGAAGGCATGGTGGGGTTGCTGGAAGCGGCGGAAAGTTATGATTATAAGCGTCAGGTAGCCTTCAGCCTGTTTGCCTCATACCGTATCAGAGGAAGCATGGTAGATTATCTGCGGCACAGCACGGATAAGGGCATGCTTTATCTGGACAGTGAACTGTCCAAGGGCTTTACCTTAAGTGATGCTCTGCCGTCGGAGCTGGCATCTCCCAGCGAGGTGACGGAACAGCATCTGCTCTGCGAAAAGGTGGCGCAGGCGATGGACCGTCTGCCGCTGAAGGAGCAGCAGGTGCTGCAGGGAATGTATCTGGAGGACAGGCCGGCGCAGGCAGTTGCCGATGCTATTGATGTAAGCCTCGGTCATGTTTACCGCCTGCAGAAGCATGGTGTGCGCCGTATCCGCGGTATGCTTTCCCGCTTTATACATGAATTTAATAAGGAATAGTATTTAGGCTGATAAATAACGAAAAAAAGCGAAAACGCAAGTTAGCTTTACTAAATCTGTTGTAATCATCTGAAATGACTTGTGAAAACTCAAGGCAGCAGACGATTATATAAGACATAGTTATTAAAAACAATTATGCACAGAAAGGGGTAAAAGCATGACGCAGTCAAGCCGTACATTGTTTCAACGCATCCGCTGCATAAAGAGCAGTCTGGATAAGGCGGAGCAAAGCTTTATGGATAATAAGGATATACGGGGCGAGCTTGATTTGATGCTGGCGGAGGCTGAGCTGAAAAATCTGCGTCGGAAGAAGGACCGCCCCTGGAGCTGGAACCGGCAGGCTTTGGCAGGCTGTGCAGCTGTTTTGCTGGTAGTTGCCGGTTTCGGCGGCTGGTGTTTTGCCAGAAACCATTACCGCGCGAAGGCGCAGGCCGCGTTGCCGCCGCCTGTGGCAGCACCTGTGGTCAAGCCGGAGCAGAAAATACCGGTGCGGGCTGCGGTGCCTAAGACTGCAGTTATACAGAAACAGCAAGCTAAGGATACACCGGTACAGGAGAAACAAGGCGCTCCCGACCGTGTTACTATATCTAAAGCCGATATGCACAAATTAGTGCAGTCAGCGCGAGTTGAGTTGAGTAACTCTAAATGAAATATGAGGAGGAATATCAATTGAAGAAACAAAAATTATGGCGGCCTCTGACAGTGGGCCTGACAGCAATGATGCTGGCCGCACCTGTCTATGCCCAAGAAATTCAGACACCTGCTATGGGTGCTGATACCTCTGTAACGCAGACTGCACCGTCATCCCATCAGGAGGAAAACAAGCTGGCTCCTTACATTGGCAAGACCATTACCAAGCAGATTATTGAGGGTAATGTTACTGTGCCTGAGGCTGAAATTGCCGCTGCTCTGAAAACCAAACCCGGCATGCAGTTTACCGAAGCAGGCCTGAGCGAGGATTTGAGCGCTATTTATGATCTGGGCTGGTTTTATGACCTGCGTCCAGAATTCAAGACGGTACCTGAAGGCGTACAGGTAATTTACCATGTTATGGAAAACCCTGTATACCAAAAAACAGATGTTGAAGGCAACACTGTATTGAACAAGCAAAGGGTTGCAAGCTTCTTTGACCTGGAGCAGGGCAAAATTGCCAACCTGAAAGATATTAATAAATGCGTACAGAAGCTGGAAGAGGAATACCGTTCCAACGGCTACATCCTGGCGCGTGTTACCGACGTGCATATGGAAAAGGACGGTACTCTGAAGGTTGCTGTCAACGAAGGTATTGTTGAAGGCTTCAAGGTTAAGGGCAACGTAAAAACCAAGGATTATGTTGTTACCCGTGAAATGAAGCTGAAAAAAGGCGAGCCGTTCAATGCCAAGGCTGCCCGCCGCAGCATGCAGCGCGTATATAACCTGGGCTATTTTGAAGACGTTAACATTAAGCTGAACCCGGGCCGTGAGCCGAACGGTGTTGAAGTAGAAATTTCCGTAGTTGAAATGAACACCGGTACCTTCGGTATCGGCGCAGGCTACAGCAATGCCGACGGCTTTGTAGGCATGGTTTCCATCGGCGATAAGAACTTCCGTGGTATTGGTGACAAGATTAACCTGCGCTGGGAGTTCGGCGGCGAGGATAACAAGAACTATGACTTCAGCTATACCCGCCCCTGGCTGGATGACAAGGAAACCAGTGCTACCATTAACCTTTACGATATCACCAACGAATATGCCGACTACAATATTGACGGTGACGAAATTGCCCGCTACGACAAAAAACGTCGCGGTCAGGAAATTACCTTCAGCCGCAGAACCCATAATGAATTTATCAGCAACTACATTACGATTAAAAACCGTGATGATATTTATAAGGGCGAAGCTGACGGCTACGAAAATGATCCTAATCAATATTATGAGGATAACTTCTATAAAGAAAATGAAAAAGGTGAAGTTGTCAACAAAAGTGATAAATATGAAACCTGGATGCCTAAGACTGCCGCTGAGCGCCGTAAGGAAAACTTTGGTGTTACCCGCAGTATTACCTTCGGCCGCGTATATGATTCCCGCGATAACATCTATGATCCGCATGAAGGCAAGCGCATCGGCTACAGCGTAGAATGGGCCGGCGGCATGGGCGGTGACTTTGACTTCACCAAATGGACCGCTGACTGGCGCTACTACTTCCGTGCAGGCGGCGAAAGCGTTTGGGCACTGAACCTGGGTGCAGGCTATGCAAGCGGCGATATGCCGTTGTCTCAACGCTTCACCATGGGCGGCAGTGATACTCTGCGCGGCTATGAGGATGACCAGTTCCGCGGCAACAGCATGCTGAAGGCAACTCTGGAATACCGCTTCCCGATTGTCAAGAAAGTTCAGGGCGTACTCTTTACCGATAACGGCTATGCATGGGATAAACGCCATGAGGATGAATTTGATATGGGACTGCTCAAGAACAGCTACGGCGTAGGTCTGCGTATCAACTCTCCGCTGGGACCGGTTAAGCTGGACTATGGCTACGGCGAGGATGGTGGCAAGTTCCACTTCAGCTTTGGTGGACAGTTCTGATTTTGCGGAGAATATTTAGGCTATGAAGCTGAATAAGATTCTGTTCTGTGCTGCAATGACAAGCATCTTGCCATTGCAGCATGCTTTTTCTGCACCGGTTAACAGTGTAGAAGTACAAGTTATAGATACTAACGGCGGCACCAGCCAGCTGCTGCTGCAGAAGATGAGCGGCAGTATGCAGGTGGTGGCGGACCAGCTGTTTATTGATAAGGATACGGCGATGATTGCCGCGGCCGGGGAGGACTATGCCCGCCTGCTGACGGAAATCGGCGACAGGGTATTCACCGGCTACGAGCTTACCGATGTTAAGCTGGATGTAGGCGAAACTACACAGGTGAAGCTGTATGCACGTCCCTGGAACAAGGTTATCGAAAAGCCGCTTATCGATTTGCAGTTTTCTGGAGTAGAGCCACAGACGGCGGCGCTGCTCGAGCAGCGTATTCCTGCGCTGCATGCTCAGCTGGAGCAGGCTATCAGCGGCGCTTCGGTGGATGCCGGTGACTGGGCTGGCGGCGTACTGCGCAAGCTGGTACGCAGCGAGGTGCAGGCACAGCTGCCGGAATTTAAGCCGGCGGTGGATGTGCTGCAGGAGGACGGACGCACGGTAGTGCAGGTGGTTATCTATCCCGTAGGACAGCTGGTGCGTAATATCCGCTATGAATTGCGCAGCGAGGCTATTCCCAATGTGCTTTTGATGAAGCTGAAGTATAAATATGCCGGCGAATGTGACAAGCTGCGTGGTTTGCCTGTTGCTTATGTGCAAAGGCATCGCCAGGAGCTGGAGCAGCAGCTTTTAGAGAAGCTCATGACTGAGCCGGAAGTAAAAAATTATCAGCTGCGTCCGGAGGTTAAAATTACGCCCGGTGCTGATATGGGCGTAATTATTATGATTGAATCGGATGATTATAAAATCTGGTTTGAGGGCTATGGCGACATCGGCCGCAATAAGGAAAACCTTTCCGGCAAGGCCCATCTTGGTAAAATGATTTCGCCGCGCGATGAGATTTTCGGCGAGGCGGAGGTTGTCCTGGATGACGTACAATGGCGCTTCGGTACAGGCTATACGCATTATTGGGGCAAGAGCGGCTGGAGCTACGTACGGCGGATACCGATAGGCGACAATAATTATCGCCTGGAGTACAGCCTTAGTCCTAAATGGCGTTTGCGGGCCGAGCATTTTTCTGGTGATAACCGTAATGAATTTGCGGTGCGCTACCGCATTCATGAATTTCTCAGCGCGGAATATGTTTACGGCGGCAGTGAATTTTACCTGCGTCTTATAGGAAATCTCTAGCAATTCTTGAAAGAATTAGCGCAGGCTGATATAATAAGATATATTATTGCAACAGACAGTACAAAAACGGATGACGGCAGCTTGTTGCTGTTTTCTGCTGTTGTAGCTTCTGAATTTTTGTATAAGGAAAAGAAGGTAGGGATTTAGATTATGATGCAGAAATTGCGTAACCCTAAAAATGTAAAGCTGATCTCCTTGTTTGTAGCAGCGATTTTCGTACTGGGCTGCTTTGCGCTTTCCGTAACGCAGAGCGGTGTAGGCAAGAGTGCTTTTGCCGCTTCCAGCGAATCCGCTATCGGTGTAGTTAACTATCAGATGCTGGTAGCACAAAGCCCGGATCTGAGCAAAGTTAACGAAGCTATGAACAAAGAAATCGAATCTGCCCAAAAGGATTTCAATGAGAAAAGCAAGAGCATGAACGAGGCAGAAAAGAGAAAGTATTATACTCAGACTCAGGAACGTCTGGCCAACAAACAAAAAGAGCTGATGGATCCTGTGCTGAAGAAAATCGAAGCCAGCATCAAAAAGATTGCCGACAAAAAAGGTTTGGCAGTTGTAGTAGATAAGAACACTGTTGTTTTCGGCGGTGTAGATATTACCGACGAGGTTGCCAAGTCTATGCAGGCAGGCAAATAACAGCTTCTTCAGCGCATTGCTGCTCTGAAGTTGGCAGCTTGCCTTGTGTAATGTCAATTTAATCGCGGTATTTACGGATGTACAGCAATGTTATTGGAGGCAGGCATGAAGAAGAACAAGCTGGTAAAAATAAGTGCTATTATTGCAGCTGCTCTGCTGATTTCGGCATGCAGTACCAATGTCCGGGGACCGCAGGAAAAAATTGCTGTTATCAACTGGGAGCAGGCTGTAAGTGCTCATCCTCAGTATGCGAAGCTGGAGCAGGGCGAAAAAATTTTGCAGGATCTGCTTAATAAGCGTAAAGGTCAGGAAGAGCTGGCCAAGGCGCAGCTAAGCAGCCTGAATAAGCTGCGCAGCTTGCGGCAGCTCAGCCAGCAAAGCTTTATGGAGGCTGATTTCAATACCCGTATGGTAGAACAGAGGGAGATTGAAAATGCCAAGCTGCAGAAGTTTGCGGCCCAGGCCGAGGCGGAAGCTGACAATCAGCTGGCAGAACGCAAAAAGAATGTTGAAGAAGCCTATAAGCTGAAAATATTTAATCTGCGGGCTATACTGGAGACGGTTAAGATGAAGCCTGATGAACGTCAGGCCGTTGAAAAACAGCTGCAGGAGCTGCAGAAAGAGCGTGGTGCGCAGATTGCCGAGCTGCAGGCGGAAAAACGCCGTCTGGTTGATGCCAAGGTACTGCCGTACAAGGCAGAGGCCGAACAGCGGATGCGCGATATGGCGCAGCAGCAGCATGCTCAGGCTATGCAGCAGCTTAAATCACCGGAGGAACGCGACAAGGAAATGCTTGACGCAGCACCGAAGGCCTTAAATAATGCACTGAGTATTATAGACAGAGAAATTGATAAGCAGCAGGAAAAGAACGATAGCCTGAAGAAGCAAATCAATCAGGATATCGAAAGCCAGGCTGTGAAGCTGGCGCATGAGCGCGGCTATACTATTGTTTTCAATAAGTTTAGAGTTAATATGAAGGCAGAGGATATTACCGCTGCTATAATAAAGGCCTTGAAAAAGGCATGACATTGTTAAGTGCCCAGGCCTGATATGAGCTATAATTAAGTGAGGTTAAAAATTATGAAAAAAATTATTGCCGGTCTGATGATTGCAGCATCTATGTTTACTTTCGGCTGCAGCGGACGTAATTCCGATTTTGGTACTGTTGATATGAGCAAGATTGAAGCTGAAGCTCCTATCGTAAAAACCACTCAGGAAGATGTAACTAAAAAAATGACCGATCTGAAAACCCAGATGGATAAGGACATGGCAGGTAAAACCGGCGATGATGCTAAAAAGGTTGCCGAAGATTACGGCGCTAAAGCCAAGCTGATTCAAAGCGAGGCTCAAAATAAGCTGAAGGCAAGTCTGGATACTGCTCTGAAGCAAGTTGCCGACGAGAAAAAGCTGGGCGCTATTTTAGACAAGCGTGCCGTTCCTCAGGGCGGTACCGATGTTACCGGTGACGTAATTGCAAAAATGAAATAAGCAGCACCCTGAAGCGGGCGGATAGTCCGTCCGCTTTTTGCGTAAGCGGCTTTATGGTGGAGGTATGAAATGGAGAAGAGTGTACAAGAATTAGCAGAATTTTTAAAGGGCACGGTAGAGCATGATAACCCCGAATTGCGCATTACCGGAGTTAACGGACTGGTTGAGGCAGGACCGAAGGATATTTCCTTTGCGGTGCCGCCGCATGTAGAGCACTGCCATCTCAGCAAGGCAGGTGTAATGGTTCTCAGTACCGAAGACCCGGAGCTGGACGGCCGCCCGGTTATCAGAGTTGCCAACCCGCGTGCAGCCTTTGCCGCACTGCTGGAGCTGTTCCGTCCGCAGGAAGAGGTTGAGCGTGTTATCAGTCCTTATGCTTATGTATCCAAGAAGGCAAAAATCGGCAGCAATGTTGCTATTCAGCCCTTTGCTGTTGTTGAGGATGATGCCGAAATCGGCGACGGCTGCGTAATCTATCCGCATGCTTATGTCGGCAAGCGCGTAAAAATGGGCAAGGAGTGTACTATTTATCCTAATACCACTATCCGTGAGGACTGTGTACTGGGCGACAGAGTTATTCTGCAGTCCGGTTCCGTAATCGGCGGCGACGGCTTTGGCTATATTACCCAAAACGGCAAGCACAGCAAGGTGCTGCAGACCGGTAATGTAGTGCTGCAGGATGATGTGGAGATTGGCAACAACACCTGTATCGACCGTGCTACAGTTGACAGCACTATTGTTGGCAAGGGCACCAAGATTGATAACTTGGTACATCTCGGCCACAACGATATCTTAGGTGAAAACTGCCTGGTTGTTGCTCATGTAGGTATTTCCGGCAGCGTAACCGTAGGCAACAATGTTACTTTTGCCGGTCAGGTTGGTACTGTCGGTCATATTACCATCGGCAGCAACTGCGTCTTTGGCGGCAAAACCGGCATTACCAATAATGTTCCCGACAATTCCGTTATGGGCGGCTTCCCTGCTATGCCTATGAAGGAATGGCTGCGTCAGGAAGCAAATCTGCGCAAGGTGGGCGATATGCTCAAGCGCGTCAAAGCTCTGGAAAAGGAATTGGCAGAGCTGAAAAAATAATAGGGTGGTGAAAGCTTGTTAGGTTATTATATAGTCAAGCTTTTTAGTAAATTTATGTGCATCTCCCCCATGTGGCTGCGCAAGCTGGTGGCAAAATTCCTGGGCAGCGTAGCAGTGGCGGTTGTACCGCGCTGGCGTATGCAGATGGCAGAGGCCAATATCCGCGAATGCCTGGGGGTTGACGAAGCAAGAGCTGCGGAAATCGCTGCAGACAGTCTACACCGCTTCGGCCGCATGGTCGTTGAGGTTATGCGCTTCCCGCTGCTGAATAAGGATAATATTGACAAGAAGGTAAAGGTAGAGGGTCTGGAATATCTGGAGGCTGCTTATGCTCAGGGCAAGGGCGTCATTATGGCTACAGGTCACTACGGCAACTGGGAGCTTTTGGGCGCTACCGTAGCACTGCACGGTTACCCGATGCTTTCTATTACCCGTAAGCAGAACAACGGTCATATGGATAAGCTTATCAATGAATTCCGCCAGATGGTGGGACAGAAGGTTACCTATAACCGTGGCGAGCATGGCCTGCTGGCTATCAGCCGTATGCTGCGCGAAAAAAATCTTCTGGGTATCCTTTATGATCAGGATACGAACGACGATGGCGTACGCATTGACCTGTTCGGCAAGGATTCTGTTATCCCTATGGGATCGGCGGCACTTTCGCGTATCTACGGTTCACCGATTTTACCGATATTTCTGCACAACAATACAGATGGCACTTGTACGGCTAAAATTTATCCTCCCCTGTACACCCCGAAAACAAAAAACAAGGAGCAGGATTTTTATGCTGTAACCCGTGAGCTGGTGACAATACTGGAGCATGAGATTATTGCGCATCCGGAAATGTGGTTCTGGGTGCATGACCGTTGGAAAGACGGACGCCAACGTTTTGGCAGAAAAAAATAAATTTGATAAAGGAGGAGCAAAATGACCGAGCAAAAAAAGGAATACCAGCATACAATTGCTAAAGAGGTATCCTATTCAGGCATTGGTCTGCATTCCGGCAAGGATGTACTGATGACATTGAAGCCTGCAGAGGCTGACACAGGTATTGTCTTCGTCCGTACCGATTTACCGGGCAGACCGGAAATAAAGGCTTTGCCGGAAAATGTAAGCTCCACGGTAAAGGCAACAACACTTAGTGCAAACGGTGCTGAGGTTTTTACGGTTGAGCATCTTATGGGTGCGCTGTCTATGATGGCGATTGACAATATCCGTATTGAAATGTCTTCCCCGGAACCGCCGGTAACCGACGGCAGTGCTAAGGTTTTCTGCGAGCTGATTGAAAAAGCAGAACCGGTGCAGCAGGAGGCAGAGCGTCATATATATGCCGTTGATAAAGCATTTTCCGTTTATGACAATGACCGTTATATCGTTATTTTACCTTATGACGGCTACAGAATTTCTTTTACATCTATCAACAGTCATCCGATGCTGGGAACCCAGTATTTCGATATCCTGCTCGATAAGGAGAGCTTTAAAAAGGATATTATGGCTGCCAGAACAGTTGCTTTTACTTCCGAGCTGGAAATGTTGCGTAAGATGGGACTGGGCCTTGGCGGTTCGTTAGAGAATGTAGTTGTTTTTGATGATGAAAAAATTCTTTCTGTGCCGCGTTTTGACGATGAACTGATCAGACATAAGATACTTGATGCCATTGGCGATTTGTATCTGCTGGGACCGATTAAAGCGCATGTTATTGCCGTAAAAACAGGCCATGCCTTTAACTCGCAAATCGCTAAGCAAATTCAGGCTTACAGAACAAAGGGGGAGTAATAAATGACAGTATTAGATATTAACGAAATTAAAAAGATTCTGCCGCATCGTTATCCGATGCTTTTGGTTGACCGCATTCTGGAAGTTGAGCCTATGAAGCGCGCAGTAGGTATTAAAAATATTACCGCTAATGAAATGCAGTTCTTAGGTCATTTCCCTAATGAACCGATTATGCCCGGCGTTCTGCTGATTGAGGCTATGGCTCAGGTTGGCGGCGTTGCTATGCTGTATCCGGAAGAAAACCGCGGCAAGATTGCTGTTTTCGCTAAAATAGACAATGTACGTTTCCGCAAGCAGGTTGTGCCCGGTGACCAAGTCGTAACCACCGCTGAGGTAACTAAAATTATGCGTGGCAGCATGGGTATCATTCATTGCGAGGGTAAGGTTGACGGCAAGGTTGCCTGCGAATGCGATTGCACCTTTGCTATTATGGACCCGAAAGAAAATTAATCAGCAAAATACAAAAAAGCTGTAATTGGTAGAATAAGCGAGCAATACAGCTAAAATTAATGCTAAATTCATTTAACTGTGATTTTTGTAGTGTTAAAAATCGTGGATACCTGTGATTATAGTATTATATTTATATTTAATTGCTTGATTAATATCTTATTTGGGGAGTGAAAATAATGAGTTCGGTTATTATGCCAACTAGTGGTATCCATGAAACTGCAATCATTCATCCGTCTGCTAAAATTGGCAAGGACGTAAGCGTAGGTCCTTATGCTGTCATCGACGAAGATACGGAGATTGGCGACGGTTGCGTGATTGGTGAGCATGTGACTATCCATCCATATACTAAAATCGGCAAGAATTGCCACTTTTTCCCGGGCTGCTCTATTGGTGCGGTACCGCAGGATTTAAAATTTGTAGGTGAAAAAAGCTATACTATTATCGGTGACGGCGGCAGCTTCCGTGAATGCTGCACTGTTCACCGTGCATGCGGTGAAGGCAACGAAACCCGTATCGGCAATAACATCCTGATGATGGCCTATACTCACGTTGCACATAACTGCATCGTGGGCAATAATGTTATTATGTCTAACGTTGCAACACTTGCAGGTCACGTTATCGTTGAGGACCGTGCTGTTATCGGCGGTTTGTCTGCGGTACACCAGTTCTGCAAGATTGGCCGTAACGTAATGATCGGCGGTATGGCACGTGTAACCCAGGATGTTCCTCCGTTCATGATCTGCGCCGGTGATCCTGCTTTTGTTTCCGGTCTGAACAGCGTAGGTCTTTCCCGCGCAGGTATGCCGGTAGAGGAACGCAGTGAGCTGAAAAAGGCTTTCCGCATTCTTTATCGCAGCGGTCTGCCGCTGCAGGAAGCAATCAGCACTATGGAGCAGGAGCTGACAAGCTCCGAGCCCATGGAACATCTGATGCGTTTCCTGCGTAATGTAGAACGCGGCATCATCCGTACACGCAGAGGCTAAGGTTATGGAGGTGCTGGGCGTACTTTCAGGTGTCGGACATCTGCCGGTAGAGGTAGCACGCTCAGCGAAAGAGCTGGGTTACCATGTTGTCGCTGTAGGTGTTGTTCCCGGTATTGACGAGGAGCTGCCCGGCAGTGTTGATGTTTATTACGATATCAACATCGGCAAAATCGGCAAGATTATTTCTACGCTGAAAAAAAATAAGGTTACCAAGGTCACCATGATCGGCAAGGTAACAAAGGAAGTTTTGTACAAAGCAGGCAGGATTGTTCCTGATCTGCGGGCGATAAAAATTTTGGCTACCATTCCGGACCGCAAGGATGATACTATCATGAATGCGATTGTCAAGGAGCTGGAGGACGAAGGCATTGAGGTTATGGATCAGACCTTGCTGATTAAACCGCTGCTGCCGCCGCCCGGTGTCCTGACCAAGCGTAAGCCTACGGAGGCAGAGCTTGCGGATATGGAATTCGGCTTTGAGATGGCCAAAGCCATCGGCGGACTGGATATCGGTCAGACCGTTGTTGTAAAAAATCGTGCCGTTATGGCGGTAGAAGCGATTGAAGGCACCGATGCCTGCATTCTGCGCGGCGGTTTTTTAGGCAAGGGCGGCGTTATCGTAGCCAAGGCTGCCAAGCCGAAGCAGGACCAACGCTTTGATATTCCGGGTTTTGGTACGACGACGATTGAATCTATGATTTACGCCGGTGCTACAGGAGCTGTTATTGAAGCAGGTAATACTATCATTCCGGAGCGCGAAAAGGTGATTGCGCTGGCAGATGAGCATAATATTACCATTCTTGTAAAATAAATATCGGAAAAATTTCGTATTTCTTAGCGGCTGATAGCTTATGTCAGCCGCTTTTTGTGTTATAATATATACTGAATATATATAGGTAAATGCAAGGAGACATCATGGCGAAAATATTAATATCTGCCGGAGAAGCCTCTGGCGATATCCATGCAGCTGCTGTGACTGCTGCTATAAAAAAACTTGATAGCAAGGCCGAGGTCTTTGGTATGGGCGGCGATGCTCTGCGCCAAGCCGGCGGCGAGGTGCTGTGGGATATTAAGGATCACGGCGTAATGGGCTTTGTGGAGGTTATCCGCAAGCTGCCTGATTTATTCCGTCTGCGCAGTGATTTCGCGCGCGTTATGGACGAACGCAAGCCGGATTGTCTGGTAGTTGTCGACTATCCGGGGTTTAACATGAAGCTGGCAAAGCTGGCTCACGATAAAGGAATTCCCGTTGTATCATATATTGCTCCGTCGGCATGGGCCTGGAACAAGGGCCGTGCCAAAAAGGTTGCGAAGATAGTGGATAAGGTTGCCTGCATCTTTCCTTTTGAATACGATGTGTACAAGGAAGCAGGTGCTCCCGTAGAGTTTGTAGGTCATCCGCTGCTGGATATTGTGCATCCTGCGATGACTAAGGCCGAGGCTGAAGCCTGGGCCGGCAAGCAGCCCGGCAAAAAGCTGATATTGCTGATGCCCGGCAGCCGTCTTATGGAAATTGAAAAAATGTTGCCGACGCTGCTGGCAGGCGCTAAGCTTTTAAAGCAACAGCTGCCGGATGTACAGTTTGTTATGCCGCGCGCCAATACCATTCCGCTTGCTATGCTGCAGGAAAAAATTGCGGCGTATGGCATTGAGGTGAAAATTACCGAAGGCCATAACTATGATTTGTTCAGTGTAGCGGACCTAGCGCTGGCGACCAGCGGTACGGTTACGCTGGAGGCTGCTTTGTGCGGCTTGCCGAGCGTTATTGTGTATCGTACTTCCGCACTGAATGCTTTTATCGCGCGTTTGGTAATCAACATCCCCAATATCGGCTTGCCGAATATTGTTGCGGGCAAAACGATTATGCCGGAGCTGCTGCAGGAGGACTTCACCCCGGAAAAATTAGCAAAAACTGCAGTAGAGCTTTTGCAGCCTGAGCGTCAGGCACAGCTGCAAAGCGATTTGGCATATATGAAGCACAGACTTGGTGAACCCGGTGCGGTAAACCGCGTTGCTCAATTAATCTTAAAAATAACTGAGGAGAGAAAATGAATTTATACCTTCGAGCATTGAAATATGTAAAAGCTTATTGGATGCGTGCGCTGGCAGCGCTTATCTGCACCGGCATTGCCTCCGGCTGTACTGCTTATCTGCCTTGGGTTATCAAGGATATGGTAGACCAGGTTCTGCGAGATAAGGATACATCCATGCTGAACTATATTGTAATCAGCATTGTGGTTGTTTTTATTATCCGCGGTGTTTCCTATTACGGACAAAGCTACCTGATGAACTATGTCGGTCAGCGTGTGATTATTGATATCCGCAGGGATGTTTTTGAAAAGCTGCAGCGTTTAAGCATGAGCTTTTATGATAAGCATAAAACCGGTACCATTATGAGTTATGTTACTAACGACGTTAATGCGTTGCAGTCCGCAATGGTAGAAAACGTTGTAGAAATGTTTACCGAAAGCGTTATTCTTATCGTATCTATCGCTATGATGCTGTATCTGGACTGGAAGCTGTTCCTCGTAACCTTTGCAACCTTCCCGGTTGTACTGTTCTTCATTGACAGCTTCGGTAAGCGCATCCGTAAATCCGGCAGCCGTATTCAGGAGGCTGCTGCTGACATTACCTCTGTACTGCAGGAGGTTGCTTCCTCTCCGCGTGTTATCAAATCCTTTGTGCGCGAAGGCTATGAGGTAGAGCGATTCGACAAGGAAAACATGAACAACTTCCGCGCCAATATGAAGTATGCGCAGCTTTCTTCAACGCTCACCCCGACGATTGAATTTGTTGCGGCTGTCGGCGTTTCCATTATTCTCTGGTACGGCGGCAACAGCGTTATCAACGGCAGCATTACCGCAGGCTCTCTGGTAGCCTTCCTGACCTATGCTGTTAATATTTCTAACCCGATTAAACGTTTAAGCCGTGTTATCGGCAATATTCAGAAGGCATTGGCTGCAGCGCAGCGTGTATTTGATGTTCTGGATTTGCCAGAGGCTATTAAAAATGCGCCTGATGCCAAGGCACTGCCTAAGGTGAAAGGCGATGTACGCTTCAATGATGTAAGCTTTGCTTATAACGAAAACGAAGAAGTGCTCAGCCATGTTTCCTTCGAGGTTAAGCCCGGCGAAATGATTGCCTTTGTCGGTCCTTCCGGTGCTGGCAAGTCTACCGTAGCCAGCCTGTTGCCGCGTTTCTACGATGCGACTAACGGCAGTATTACGATTGATGGGCAGGATATCCGCAAGGTTACGCTGGATTCCCTGCGTGAGCAGGTTGGTATTGTACCGCAGGAAACAGTGCTGTTCAACGGTTCTGTTTATGATAACATTCTTTACGGACGTCTTGATGCGACACGTGAAGAGGTAGAGGCTGCAGCGAAGGCTGCGAATGCCCATGACTTTATTATGCAATTGCCTAACGGCTATGAAACAATGCTGGGTGACCGCGGTATGAATATTTCCGGTGGTCAGCGTCAGCGTATTTCCATTGCCCGGGCAATATTGAAGAACCCGCAGATTCTGATCCTCGACGAGGCAACCTCTGCACTCGATACGGAAAGCGAGCGCGTGGTACAGGAGGCTCTGGACCGCCTGATGGTAGGCAGAACGTCCTTTGTTATTGCGCATCGTCTTTCGACGATTAAAAATGCCGATAAGATTATGGTTCTGGAAAAGGGCCAGCTTATCGAGCAGGGTAACCATGATGAGCTGATGGCTATGGACGGGCTGTACGCGCATCTGTATAAGATTCAGTATCGCAGCAAGGAAGCCAAGTAAGGCGAAAAGAGGTTAGTAAATGTATATACTCTACAATATTCTTATTTTAATAGTGCTGGTAATTTTTATTGTCCCCTATTACACTTACCGCCTGTTTACGGAAAAAGGCTTCGCCTTGCGCTTTAAGCAGAGCCTCGGTTGTGTAGATGAAGAGGATATCGCCAAGGTTGCCGGCAAGGACTGCGTATGGATTCATGGTGCATCCGTAGGCGAAATTGTTGCCACCAGTCCGCTTGTCAAACAAATCCGCAAGGAAATGCCCGAGCGCCCGGTATTGGTATCTGCCTTTACCGTAGGCGGTTATAACATGGCCAAGCAGATTATTCCCGAAGCAGATGCTATTATCTACTTCCCGCTGGATTTACCGTTTGTCGCAGAATCTCTGGTCAAGCGTATTCATCCCGGTGTCTTTATGCCGGTAGAAACAGAGCTGTGGCCTAATTTCCTGCGCGCTATCCGTGAACGCCATATACCTGTAATGATGGTAAATGGCCGTATCTCCGAAAAATCCGTAAAAAATTACAAATATCTTTATGGTATCTGGGATGATATGCTCAATACCGTAACCCGCTTTTGTATGCAGTCCAGCATTGATGCCGATTATATTGCGCATCTCGGTGCCGACCGCAGCAAAATCTTTGTTACCGGCAATACCAAATTTGACCAGACCTATGCGGAGGTTACGCCGGAGGATTTGGCGAAATACCGTTTTGAGCTGGGCTTGAAAGAGGATTATCCTATTATCGTTGCCGGCTCTACGCATCCCGGCGAAGAAAAGGTGCTCTTTGAATCCTTTAAGTGCATCCGTGAAAAATATCCGCATGCGCGTCTGATTATCGCACCGCGTAAAACTGCCAGAGCGGAGGAAATTGCCAAGCTGGCAAGCCATTACGGCTATGAAACAGGCTTCCGTTCCAAGATGCTGGAAGAAAGCGGTGAGCGCAAGGAATATCCTTTGCTGATTATTGATACCATCGGTGAGCTGGGACGTATTTATGCCGTAGGCGATGTTGTTTTCGTCGGCGGTTCCTTCAGCAATACCGGCGGTCACAACGTGCTGGAGCCTGCTGCCCATGCCAAACCGATTCTCGTCGGCCCGAGCATGCAGAACTTTAAGGATTCCTATGCACTGTTGAGCAAGGTTAAGGCCTGCAAGATGGTTAACAATAATGATGAGCTGACGAAGGAAATGCTGGATATTCTGGGCAATGACGAGCGTCGTGCGCAGATGGGTGCAGCTTCTTTGCAGGTTATTAAAGAGAACCGCGGCGCGGATGTGCGCAGTATCCATTATCTCAAGGAGCTGCTTGATTTAACTGCTGTGCCTGCCCGTGAATACAAAAGCTATCCGATTAATACGCGTAACCTGACGGATGAAGGCGGCGGACGCCTGCGTCACGGTGATGCGATTATCCAATATGTTATGCAGGTTGCCTATGGTCCGGAAACTCCGTTCTTCGGCTGGCTGTTGCTGGCAGTTCTGCGTGGCATGTCTTATTTATACGAATTCGGCGTTTGCTGCAAGCTGTCTATGTATAATTGCGGCCTGCTGCACAGAGAAAAACTGAGCTGCTGCGTTATCTCTATCGGTAATATTACCGTCGGCGGCACCGGCAAAACTCCTACCGCCCAGAAGATGGCGGCAATTATCAAGTCTATGGGCTATCGCGTTGTTATCCTGAACCGCGGCTACCGTTCGCATTGGGGCAAGGAGCTGGGCGTAGTTTCCGACGGCAATAAGATTTTCATGACTGCCTATGAAGCAGGTGACGAAGCTTACCTGATGGCCAAGACTTTGCCGGGTATTCCGGTAATCATCGGCAAAAACCGTGCCGTTACCGGTCGTTATGCCGTTGAAAAGCTGAATGCCGAGGTTATCATTATGGACGATGGCTATCAGCACTGGCAGCTGGAGCGCGACCTGGATGTAGTTTTGGTAGATACGCTGAATATGTTCGGCAACGGCTGTGTGCTGCCGCGCGGTACTCTGCGTGAGCCGCTCGAAAACCTGAGCCGCGGCGATTTGTTCCTGCTGACCAAAACCGACCAGAGCAGCAAGCTGAGCCGCATTCAGCTGCGTCATACTATTGCAAAATATAATGACAAGGCACCGGTAGTAGAAAGTATTCACCATCCGAAAAACTTTGTTGAAATTGCTGACTGGTACAAGGGTATTTCCGAAAATATCAAGGATCTGGAAGAGCTGCGCGGCAAGGATGTTATGGTTTTTTCTGCAATCGGCAACCCGTCATCCTTCGAACAGACTCTCTCCAGTATCGGTTTGAATATCATGGAGGCTGTACGCTATCCCGACCATCACGATTACGGTATGCTGGAAATGCAGTACATCAACGAGCGTGCCAGCAGCCTAAAGGCTGTAGCAATGGTTACTACAGCGAAGGATGCTGTTAAGATACCGACTGAATTTATTTATTCTGCCCGCGAAATTCCTTTGTATATCCTGAATATGGATATCTGCATTACCGAGGGCATGGATAAGTTCAAAGAATATATTGATCATGCCATTAAAAAGGAGCTTGATAAAAAATGAAAGTTTTATGCGTAATTCCCGCACGTTATGCTTCTACCCGTCTTCCGGGCAAACCGCTTTCCCTGATTGCAGGTAAGCCGATGATTCAGCACGTTTATGAGCGTGCCTGCCAGGCTAAGCTGCCGGATGAGGTAGTTGTAGCTACCGATAATGAGCTTGTCAAAAAGGCTGTAGACGGCTTCGGCGGCAAAGCAATGATGACATCTCCCGACCATCCGAGCGGTACCGACCGTCTGGCTGAGGTAGCTTTGAACTATCCCGATGTTGATGTTATCGTTAACGTACAGGGTGATGAGCCGATGATTCCGCCTGAGGTTATTGACCGTCTGGCTGAATGCTTTACCGGTGACAGCGAGCTGCAGATGGCAACATTGAAGGTTGCTATGAACGAGGAGGATTACAATAATCCTGCTGCCGTAAAGGTTGTAACCGATCTTAACGGTTATGCACTGTACTTCTCCCGCAGCCTGATGCCGTATCCGCGCAATAAGCCGGAGGGCTACAAGGTTTACAAGCATGTAGGCATTTATGCTTACCGCCGCAGCTTCCTGCTGAAATATGCAGCACTGCAGCCGACACCGCTGGAAAGAGCGGAAAGCCTGGAGCAGCTGCGTGCACTGGAAAATGGTTATAAGATTAAAGTTTTGGAAAGCGATTTCCAGGGCATCGGTGTTGATACCCCCGAGGATTTGGCAGCAGTCAATGAGCTGTTTGCTAAAATGAATAAATAAGCTGGAGGATACTTATGCAAATCGTTAAAGTTGGTAATTATGAAGTAGGTCAGGGTCATCCCCTGATGCTGATGGCAGGTCCCTGCGTGCTCGAAGGCTATGAGCGCAGCCTGATGATTGGTCAGCGTACAAAAGCAATCTGCGACAAGCTTGGCATTCCCTATGTATTTAAGGCTTCCTTTGATAAGGCTAACCGTTCCTCTTATGCTTCTTTCCGCGGACCCGGCATTGAAGAGGGCTTAAAGCTTTTGGCTCAGATTAAAAAGGATCTGGGCGTTCCTGTAGTAACCGATATCCACGAGCCCTGGCAGGCTGAAAAGGCTGCCGAGGTTGTAGATATTCTGCAAATCCCGGCTTTCCTGTGCCGTCAGACCGATTTGGTTTATGCAGCTGCCAAAACAGGCAAGACTGTTAATGTAAAAAAAGGTCAGTTCCTGGCACCTTGGGACATGAAAAATGTTATCAAAAAGGTTGAGGAAGCAGGCAATCATAACATTATGTTGACCGAGCGTGGTGCAAGCTTCGGCTACAACACACTGGTAACCGATATGCGCGGTCTGGCTATTATGCGTGAGCTTGGTTATCCCGTAGTTATGGATGCTACTCACAGCGTACAGATTCCCGGCGGCCAAGGCACCTCCAGCGGCGGCCAGAGCCAATATGTTCCGCATATGGCACGTGCTGCTGCGGCTGTAGGCATTGATGCACTGTTCTTGGAGGTGCATGATAATCCGGCAGAGGCACTGAGCGACGGCCCGAATATGGTTAAGCTGGACAATCTGGAAAAATTATTGACCGACGTGCTGGCAATCGACAAGATTGTACGCGGCTAAAGGTAGGGTGATAACATGGAAGCAATGCTAAAGCATGCACAGGATGTTCTGCGCATGGAGGCAGAAGCAATTATAGAGCTGGTGCCGCGTGTAGATGAAAATTTCGCTGCGGCAGTAAAACTGATTTTAGATTGCCAGGGCCGTACTGTTATTACCGGTATGGGCAAATCCGGTCTGATTGGCCGCAAAATGGCTGCAACCTTTGCCAGCACCGGCACACCATCCTTTTATCTGCATCCTGCAGAGGGTATTCACGGTGACCTGGGCATGGTAACGGAAAGCGATGTTGTTATTGCGCTTTCCAACAGCGGTGAAACCGGTGAGGTTTTGAATATCCTGCCGTCCTTGCGTCGCATCGGGGCAAAGATTATCGCTATGGTTGGTAAGCCTGATTCCACCTTGGGAAAAAATGCTGACGTGGTACTTAATGTAGGTGTAAGCAAGGAGGCCTGTCCTCTTGGTCTGGCTCCGACAAGCAGCACGACCGCAGCGCTGGCGTATGGCGATGCGCTGGCTTTGGCGCTGCTCAAAAAGCATAACTTTACCGCAAGCCAGTTTGCTATCTTCCATCCGGGCGGCAGCTTGGGACGCAAGCTGCTTTTGACCGTAGGCAGCATTATGCATAAAGGCGAGGAGAACCCGACTGTACTGGCGGATACCAAGGTACAGGACGCATTGTTTGTTATTACCGACAAAGGTCTGGGTGCTGTATCCGTTGTTGATGCGAACGGCGTTATGCAGGGTGTGCTTACCGATGGTGATATCCGCCGCGGTCTGAGCAAGGGTGTTGATTTCCTGCAGCGTCCTGTTTGCGAGCTGATGACGAAATCTCCGAAAACTATTACCGAAGATAAGCTGGCAGCGCAGGCTCTGCATCTTATGGAAAGCAACAAGCCGAAACCGATTACCGTGCTGCCTGTTATTGATAAAGACAATAAGGTTATCGGCCTGCTGCATATGACCGACCTTGTAAGACAAGGAGTGGTATAATGGTAAGCTGGTTCGAAGATGCGCAGGATGAGGATGACGAATTTATAGAAGCAGCTAAAGCAATCAGACTGCTGGCTTTGGATGTTGACGGCGTACTGACCGACGGAACTATCTATATTGCGGCAGACGGAGAATGCTTTAAGGGCTTTAACGCAAAGGATGGCATGGGCATCAGCTGTGCCCTGCGCAATGGTCTTGAGGTAGCGATTATTACCGGACGCAAAAGCGAGATTATCCACCGCAGAGCTGAGGAACTGGGCATAACAACCATTATCGAAGGCGCTAAGGATAAGCGTGAAGCGCTGCGTTCCTTGAGAAGGCTGCGCGGACTGTCGGTAGAAGAGGTTGCTTATGTAGGTGATGACCTCAATGATTTGCCGGCCTTTGCCGAGAGTGGTCTGACATTTGCTCCCGATGATGCTGCAGAAGATGTGTATGATGCGGCTGATATCGGTTTGGATAATCCTGGCGGCAGAGGTGCTGTCCGCGAGGCAATAGAGTATATTTTAGCTGCTCAGGACAAATGGGAAAAAATTGTTGCTTCATATGAGCAAGCTGGACAAGGAGATAGACAATAATGTGGCTTTATTATTTATTAAAAACAATGAGTACCGTAATTTCCTGGCTGCCCTATAAGGCAGTTGTGGTTATCGGTAAGGGTATGGGCCACCTCTATCATAAAATTGCCAAAAAGCAGCGTGTGCGTGCAGAGGAAACTATCCGCGAGCGCTTAGGCTATAGTCAGGAGCAGGCCGAGGCTACAATCAAATCGCTGTTTGTGAAGCTTGGCATAACCTTTATGGAAATTATGTATATGCCAGCGTTGAATAAGGACAATATCCGCGGTCTGGTAACCTTTGACCGTCCGGAGGTTCTGTGGGATGCGCTTAAGGAGAAGCATGGCGTTGTTATGCTGGCCTGCCATATGGATAACTGGGAATGGCTGGGCGCTGCACTGGCGCTGAACGGCTTCCCGCTGAGTGCGGTAGAAAAACCGCAGCCTAACCGTGTTTACAGCGATTTTATGAATGAGCTGCGCAAGGGCGTAGGCCAGGAGATTTTTTCACGCGGTACAAGTGAAATCCTCGGCTGTGCGCGTGCTATGAAGAAGGGCCGTATGCTGGGCCTGATAGCTGACCAGGACGGCGGCTATGACGGCATCTTCGTTCCTTTTTTGGGCAAGATGGCATCAACGCCTAACGGACCGGCATATTTTTCCCGTAAATTCAAAGCACCTATTGTGCCGATTTTTATAGTACGTAAGCCTGACGGCTATGGCCATAAAGCGATTGTGCGCGACCCTATCCATTATGAATTCACCGGCGACCAAAAGCTGGATGATTATAATGTTACCCTGAAAATGACTCAGGAAGTTGAAAAAATAATCAAGGAATATCCTGATAACTGGTTGTGGTTCCAGCATCGCTGGAATACACCATACACCCCACCGGAGGAGGAAAAGCAGCCAGATGAAAAATAAGAAAGTAGTTCTGTCAGTGTTGGCAGGTATTGTAATTGCCGGTGCAATTATTGCCTGGCTGATGCTGAGCGGCGATAAACCTATAACTGTAAAACCGGGTGATGGTGTTACAGCGCAGATTAATGCTTCCTTAAAAAACAGTATGGTTAAAAGGGAAAAGGATGGCAAAAAGCTGTGGGAGTTTACAGTAGAAGAGG
>ENA-OUQO01000249-OUQO01000249.1-human-gut-metagenome-genome-assembly--contig:-NODE-249-length-21948-cov-16.093546_pt1 | contig 21948 bp, 33 predicted proteins | sample MGYA00237944_ERZ548825 | MGnify/ENA primary metagenome ERZ548825 (study PRJEB26490, sample SAMN05194700) | human gut metagenome | biome: terrestrial biome; feature: human-associated habitat; material... | reverse complement strand
CAATCTCCTGCACGAACTTGTCCAGTGCCTTTTTCAGCACCTCGGCTGAGATTTTGCCGCCCTTGATCATGATTGCAACAACTTTTGTGTTGACTTCATCCTGCATTGCAGTGATACCTCCTTTCCTTGAGATGATTGAGGGGATGCTTCCTCAGCTAAGGCGGCACAATCCGGCGATAGATGATTTTCATTTGTAATGTTCTCCTTTCCGAGCAATGCTCACGATGGTATTCATTAAAGAGTGTCTTCACAAAGGCTATAATCGTAGGTCTTCGGCTTCTTTGACCCTGCTGATCTGTCCTGCCCGTAGAAATCATGGTTGACAAGCGCAGAGTAATAATTGTCTATCGTCAGAGAGGCGTTATATAGAGCGGTTAAAAGGTATGCCCGGATATTGCGGATGTCTGACGGATTCTTGTTCATTGCTTCCAGAACGTACTCTATGTGGCTGCTATTCAGCTTGAGAAAGCGGGACTTAACCACTTGCTGCGGCATATCCTCGCCATTGATACGAATGGTCGGAGCGTTAGAGCAGACGGCATCCAGCATGATGTCCATGATCTCCCGGAAGCGGTCTTTATCGAACTTCGGATCCTGACAGAGAATGTTGTAGTCAAGATTCTCTTTGATAATCTCTTCATACTCGCTTCGCTCATCCATCCTGTCCATCACATCAAGATTGATGGATTGATAGTTCTTTGAGAGAGTATTTCTTTCTTGAGTAATTACTTGATCAGTATTTATTTGTGCGGACTTATCCCCGTGTGGATTATCCACATCTGGCTTCTCCACACATGGATTTCCCGTGTGTGGCATTTCCCGTTCTGGCGTTGACTCTTGCGGCTCTTCGTATATCTCAAAGATTGTGCTGCTCATCCTGCCTTTACCGTCTCTCTGCCGGTGCCTGACGAGGTAGCCGTGTGTCTCAAGCTCACGGAGCGCGGAAAGAATGGCATCCGGACCTTCCTTGCAGATTGCGGAAAGCCCCTTGGTTGAGAACTTCCAGCCATCATTGAACGAGAGCATCTTTGAGAGAAGACCGACTGCCTTGAGTGACAGGCTCTTGTCTCGAAGGTGGAAGTTCGCCATGACCGTATAGCCACGATTCTTGTTTACGCGATAGACTGCCACGAAAATCACCTTGCCATCTTGGAAAGCAGCTCTTCGCCGCACTTTTTCTGGAACTTCATTCGGATGACATCCTTGCCCTTCGGCGTGAAGTAGGTCTGAGAACCGGTGTAGCAGTACGTCACAAAATCGCGGACGATGAACAGTCCGGCATTGCTGTCCTTGTTGTAGGGAAGAAGCTGACCGGAGGGAGATCGGAACAGGTACTTCTCTCTGAGAAGGAACTGGACGAACTTGCGCTCCGGGATTTTCAGTTCCTTCGCCGTCGTTCGGATATTGGTGCAGTCATCCGGATTGATGAAGGCGTCGTAGTAATCGGCTTTGGGCTTTGCCGTGTTCAGCTCACACTCAAGAGCCTTCACGCGATTCTTTTCCAGAATCAACGCCTGAGCGAACTCCATGATGACCGCCGGTTCCTTCTGAATGCGTTCCAGAAGGGAGTCCGTCATATAGCCACCGGTTTTGCGGATGGTGGGAATGACCTCATGTGTGATCTAGCGTTTGAAGTCATGAAGTTTCTTCTGACGTTCCTCGATATGCTCTTTGGAAACTCCCCGTGCCTTGGTGGGCTGCAACGCAAACAGCACAGAGTAAAGTCCAGACTCATTCACAATGGCTACGGTCTGCACTCCACCGGGGGTGTCCATTTGCGTACCCCCCTTATCTTCGGCATCTACATTCTGCATAATGCGGTTTCTGTTAGCGACGCCAAAGTATGCGCACACATCAGCAACCACAAACCACGGGTCGTCACCGATGAGGATTGTCCGCACCTCACCAAACTGTTCATTCTTGAAGACTTCGATTTTGTTATCCATGACTGGCTTCCTTTCCGGCATCAGATGTGCCACTTTGATTTTTGAGGGTTGAAACGGGATTGCAGCAGTAGGGACACTCTGCAAACACGCAGGACTGATATTTCCAGAAGGGACGATGAAAGCGGCAGCTTCGGCACTCAGGGAGAATGCCATCCGCGCCGCTGTCAAAATGCTCAAAGCCGGGTGTGGTCTGCATCAGCAATTCCAGTGCTTGCAGATCACCGGCTGTCATGCGTTTCATGCTTAAAAACTCCTTTCTTTCGCCGCATCGCCAGCAAATATTCCGGCTTTTGGGCAACAAAAAAAGAGGGTTTGCTTCTTACTCCAAATTGGAGAAGAAACAAACCCTCTTCGTTTACGATGTAGTTCAGATGATTTCTCGGATGGTATGAATGATACCGAGCAGCAGCCCGATGAAGAAGGCGAGTCCTCCGATAAGACCGCCTATGATTAAGTTCAATGCGAAGATGCCGACTGAGCCGGAGATACCATAGCCGCTGGGAACGAGCCAGAGGCACATCCTCCGGATGCCGAATGGCAAGCCGACGCAGATCCACATAAGGAAGTAGTCACATACGCCGTCAGGCATATAGATCGGCTTGAGAAATGACGCGAGGCAGAACGCAAGCGCGATTGGAAGCAGAACCTCCTTCAAGAAGACTTTGATAGCACCCACTATATCCTCCTTCTGCCGGAAGTGTGCAGCGGCACCCTCCGGCTTGCTTGATTATTGTGAAAGTCCTTTGTTTTCGGTCAAAAAAAGAAGGGACTAAGCCAGAATGCCTTGGTTTTCAAGGTCTTTCTGATTTAGTCCTATTATCGCACAATAATCCATACCCATGAATTTTATCAGTCATACGCCTGTACTCTGGAATAGTTCGCTTATCAAAGGCAAAAACATTTTCCGGACACATGGCGCCATCGGGATGTGCGGCCTGCGTTTCTAATATGATTAATCCAGCCCCACCTTTGGCACGTTCTGACCAATAATTTGTTGAATCTGGTGTCGGTAAATGATTTTTAGCGAAATTCGGAACATGAGGCAAAAAAACAAAACGATTTTTAATCTCAACGGAACCAATCTTAAAGGGGCTTAATAAATGCTTAAATTCCTGATGTGCGTTGGACATAGTAACCTCCATTTATACTCATTTTGTTTAAACGCAACTATAATTATTTTTTTATGAATGCCAGCGGAATCGCTGCCGGTTCACTGATCATAATGCGCTGAAGAAACTCTATTGATCTCGTAAGACCTTCATTCACCGACATCAATCCATCTTCATGCTCAATGCTTATATATCCGTCATAACCTACCGCCTGAAGGATACTGAGCATATCGGCCCAAACTTTTGCATCATGCCCATATCCAACACTGCGATATATCCATGCTCTGGTTCCTACCTCTGCAAAGCTCTGAGAATCCACTACTCCGCTATAGTTCATATTATGGCTGTCACAATTTGCATCTTTCGCATGGAAGAAGTAAAGGCATTCTTCTTTTGCAAAGATGCGAATGGCTTCCACTGGATCAATTCCCTGCCACCAGAAATGACTGGGATCAACATTGGCACCAATAGATTTCTGGTTGGTCTCTTTTCGTAGCCGCAACAAGGTGGCCGGATTATAGACGCTCACACCTCCCTGCAGCTCAAACGCAAGATTGATACCACGCTCTGCCGCATATTTCCCAACTCGCTCCCAGTAAGGAAGAATTTTCTCTTCCCATTGGTATTTAATGATGTCATTATTTTCCAATGGCCATGGATACACACACCAATGTGGATAAATTGCTGCCTCATGGTCGCCAGGACATCCCGAGAAAGTTACTACCGTTTTCAACCCTATTTTACTTGCCAAATCAATAGACGCAATTAAATCCTCATGATGCTGATGTGCCAGTTCTTGATTAGGGTGAAGCGGATTCCCATGACAACTGACGCAGGCAATCTTCATGCCTCTACTCTCAAAAGCATCCATAAAAACCTTGAACTTTTCCGAATTTTCCAAAAGCTCTTGTGGGTTACAGTGACCCTTTGCTGTATATCCGCCGGATCCAAGCTCTACTGCTTCTATCCCTTTTTTCTTCAGAAAATCTAATGTTGTTTCTAAAGACTGATCCAAAAATGGATGAGTAAATACCGAAAGCTGCACTAATAATCTCTCCTTCCTTTTGCTGCTTTTACATGCATTCAAATTACTCGCAGCAGTATTTTTCATTTAATGCTTTTACAAAGTTATAATTTTTCTCCACTTCAGCAAACGGTGTCAATTCCATATCCATAACCCACCACTCGCCGTTGTATTCTGCCTCATGAAGTAATGCAGGAACTATTTCATCAAAATTCAGGAAACCCTTCCCAAATTGAGAGTGTTTGCTGGTGATAAGCTGTGCTGTCTCCCCGTTTTCCCCTTTTATGTCTATGCCGACATTGACAACAGTTCCATCCGTGTCAATCAAGTGAACCATTCCGATTAAACCTTTGCAGAGCTTAATGAATTCTAGGATGCCTCCTTCCAGAGTCTTTCCCTCTTCCAGACTTCCAAGTCCTGCCACCGCACAGTTATATGCATGACAACAGTCAAACTCCAGTTTGAAGTTATTCATATTGACATCTTTCACCACTTCAATCACATTCTCAGGCTCATTTAAAATAAATCCAGGCTCAAACTCCCATACAACCGTCATTCCGTATTGCTTTGCCTTTTCAGCGATAATTCTAAACGCATCCTTGTAAAAATCCTTTACCTGAGAATACTTCATTCCATTTGGCATTTTGGGAGGTACACCCGTATCCACGCGTAAAATGCGTGTAAAACCCAAACTGTCAGCAAATTCAATATTTCTCTTTGCCAAACGGAGCCACTCCTTACTATCCAATAACGCATGTGCTCCGTAAACATCGATGCCATACTCAGGCACTTGGAGTTTGTTTGTAAAAATCAGTTTTTTAAGTTCTTCTTTTTTTTCGTCTGTATCATAATCTTCTGGAGCAATATTTGCGCCCATGCAGATCCCATCAAACCCTAAACTCTTTACATTTCTATATAAGTCTCCGGGATTCTTAAACTCTTCAAAAGCCCATGCACCAATTGCTATCTTTTTCATACTTCAATTGCTCCTTCCTAACATACATTTTATATTTTTAAAAAAGCACAAAGCTTTTCTATGCCATGTAAATTTGCAATGAATTTTATAAAAATGCTAATATCCAACAATTCTGTCTTTTTCCACTTTACAATACCCTATTTTCCCAAAATTGTCAATGTTTATATCTGTTTATTCTTGCTTTTCGGCGATTTAAACAACAATAGTATTGTTTTATCCCAATCAACTTCTTTTTTTTTTGCCATTTTAACATATTTATTGCTTATTCAAATAAACAAACAAAAAGGATCACAGCAACTTCACTCCATATTTATTGTTTTTTTACAACGCAAATTGCAATAACAAGTTGGACACCCCGTGGTAAAAACCTTGGTCACGGATGGAACCGGAGGATCTATCCGTGAGCGAGGTTGCCGCAGCCGTCAGGCTGCGTAGACAGCATCCAGAAAAGCCTCAAAGAGTTCCTCCGGGGTGCAGTATCCGAGTTTCTTCCGTGGGCGTCCATTCAGCTCGTCAGCAGCGGTGAGGATATCCTCGTCGGTGAAGCCCTCGATAGAAGCTCCCTTTGGGACAAAGGCCCGGAAAAGGCCATTGTGTCGCTCGTTCTGAGGACGCTCCCAGGAGGTGTACGGGTGGGCGAAGAAAACCTTGCTGCCCCAGTTCTCCACCTGGGCGAAGTCAGCGAACTCGCTGCCGTTGTCCACAGTAATGGTTTTAAAGACCTGAGAGAAGTGTTCTCCGTACTCATCATGGAGGGCGTTCATGAGATTCATCACCGCCTCACTGGTTTTGCCAGGGATACGGAACGCAAGGTAGGTTTCCGTCTTCTTCTCCAACAGGGAAAAGACAACAGCCTCCTTACCCGCTCGCTTGCCGACCACGGTATCGCCTTCCCAGTGGCCCTCTTCAAGACGAAGAGATGCAATCTCCGGGCGGCTGGAAATGCTTGTGCCGTAGCGCTTTTTGTTCTCTCCCATGCGATGCTTCTTCGCTTTGCGCTTTAACGCTTCGGGCAGTTCCATTGGCTGGATGGAGAGGTGCCCTTTCCAGACCATGTTGTAAAGGGTACGGGAGCAGACCATCTCAGACGGCTCGAACAGGTCGTGCCGCTTGGCATATCCGCAGCAGGCATCCAGGGACCACTTGTGTTCCCGGATCTGCCGAACCACCCAACTGGTGAAGTTGCTGCAGACGCCCGCTTTCGGATGCCTGTGGCAGGATGCTCTGTTGGCTCTGTAGACAGCTTCTCCCAGCTTGGGGGAATAACCGGGAGCTTTCCCCTTGTTGCTCTTGCGAGCCGGTGTGCCTCGCCGGAGCTCATTCGTAACGGTGGATGGGGCGCAGCCGATCTGTCTGGCGATGGCACGAGGGCCGAGGCCCTGCTTCTTGAGGACTTTGATGGCTCCTCGGTCTTCCATGCGAAGATGCTGTCCCTTCTTGCGTTCTGCGGATTCTGTGATACAATGATGGCAGTCCATAGTGATTGCCCTCCCTTGGCAAATGTTGTGTGGTAACTTCATTCTACCACAGGGAGAAAAATCACTATGGATTTTTTACTCAAGTGTCCAACTTGATTTTACAATCAACCTTGTTTTTTTACAACATTTTGCAGAATATAGTTGACAGCATGTCTGTCTAAAGGTTAAAATCAGATTACTTTATTATATTATAAGTAATATAAAAAGGATCGGGGATTACAGATGGCTGCACACGAACGTAGAGAAAAAATTTTATCACTGATTAGCAATGAAGGAATTATGCGGGCTTCTGAATTGGCAGAACACTTAAACGTATCTACAGAAACCATTCGAAAAGATTTAATCTATTTAAATAACAAAAATCTGTTGAGAAAAGGCCATGGTTATGTACGGGCAATCAACGAATTCATCGAATGCTCCATTGATGTTCGCGCACAGGAAAACGCTTTACCAAAAAAAGCAATTGCAAAAGCTACATTATCACAAATAACAGACCGGGCTGTAATATTTATTGACGCAGGATCAACGCTTGACGAGTTTTCCAAACTTCTTGGAAACCAGCCACATCTTGCAATAGTCACTAATTCCTTTACGGCGATTCAAACTTTACAGGAAACAGGTAATCTTATTTATTTTATTGGGGGCGAAGTCAACAGCACTACTCAATCTACCACCGGTTTTTGGTCTACAAGTGAACTCCAATCAATAAAGATAGATATTGCCTTCCTTGGTACCAGTGGGTTTCAATCTCACAGCGGGCCTTGTGCAAAGCATTTTTCTGATGCACAATTCAAGCGCGAGGTTATCAAAAACTCAAGCCGTGTTGTGATTCTTGCAGATAGTACAAAATTTACTTCAAATGCGATTGTTCAATATGCAGATTGGAATAATATAGATTTATTAATTACAGACAAAAATGTCTTACCTGAAGATTTAGCTTCCTTAAATAATAAGGTAGAAGTTCTAATTGCAGATATTCCGGATGAAGAGTAAAACAAGGCTTATTTTCTATTTCTTTTTTATGATTAACAAAGAATCCAAAACATAAAGGAGGTATACTAAATGCAAAGAGTCTGTGATTTTTTGAAATCTGTCGATGCTTACTTTTTTGCCACTATGGAAGGTGACCAGCCTAGAGTCCGTCCCTTTGGTACTGCCCACATTTATGAGGGAAAACTGTATATTCAGGCCGCCAAGTCCAAACATGTATCCAAACAGATTGCCGCAAACCCCAAATGCGAGCTCTGTGCTTATAAGAATGGAACATGGTTGCGAGTTGCTGCCCGACTGGTAGAGGATGATAGAGTGGAGGCTAAAAAATCCATGCTGGATGATTACAGCGATTTGCGCAGGTTATACAACGAGAACGATGGCAACATCCAGGTATTTTATTTAACAGATGCCATTGTTACCTTTAACTCTGTCGACGGTAATTACGAAACTTACAGATTTTAAAAACTTACCGGGGCTGTCAATAGATGGCCCATGAGCGGGGAGGCAAAAGCGTAGGAAGTGTTGCAAAATGAGTTAAAATAAAAGGAGTTCTCCTTTACCTCTTTCCTTTGGCGCCTAAAACCGTCTGCGACATCTTTCACGGATATCCTGACCGGTTTTAGGCGTCATTTAATAAATACTCCCGTAATGATGTAATCAAAACAACGATAATAGACTTCCATTTAAATAGCCAAAAATCGACGTGAAACAGGAAAACGGCATGATTTAATCATGCCGTATCAGACTGAAGACAAATGGCCTTAGGCTCAATCGCTTCGTCAGCTTCTTCACAGACCGACGCTTCACAAACCGGCTCCAAATCCCGAAGGGCATTCAATCGGCGCAGACGCGTAGAATAGCTGTCGGAATGCTCGTCCACATAGTTATCGTCTATGTACTCGGAAATGTCCGCATAAAGTTTCCCGCTGATCTGATATGCCTTCCTGTCAAAGATAACGATGTAGACGGTCATATCGTTTTCAATCAGAAACTCGCTGATCGTATCAATGGCAATTCTGAGCGCCTGGTCTTTCGGATAGCCATAGATACCGGATGAAATGAGAGGAAACGCAACCGTCTCACATTTCTTGTCCTTCGCCAGCGCAAGAGAAGTACGATAGCAGGAAATAAGCTGGTCACGCTCTCCGTGCTTGCCGTCCCACCAGCGCGGGCCTACGGCATGGATCACATACTTGCAGGGCAGCTTGTAGCCCTTCGTAATCTTGGCGCTGCCGGTTTCACATCCGCCCAGTGTTTTACATTCAGCCAGCAGCTCCGGTCCTGCAGCACGATGGATGCAGCCGTCAACACCACCACCGCCCAGAAGCGATGCGTTTGCAGCGTTGACGATTGCGTCCACTTTCATTTTTGTGATGTCGTTTCTGACAATTTGAAGAGGCATGATACCACCATTCTTTCTGATTTACAAGCTGCATGTTATCGGTCTGACATTCTTACATGACTTCGCTGAGTTCACCGACAGTGCAGCCCTTGCTTGCATAGTATTCCATCATCTCAGGGAGTTTCTTTTTGTCATAGCTTGTGATGCAGTCGGACAAAACATGAACGGCATATCCGGCTTTGGACATATTGTAGCAGGTGGATTTTACGCAAGCTGTGGCATCTGCACCGGCGATAAAAAACTCGGTGATGTTGCGTTTCTGGATAAAGGCTGCAAATTCTTCGCTTGTTAAAGCATTGCTCTTTGTTTTGGTAAAAATGTGATCGGACACAATTTTCAGCTCAGGAACTAACTCCGCGCCGCGAGTATCAGGCTTAAATGTTCTCGTTCCGGCAGATAAATTGTTGTGTTGAATGTAGACAACATCCATGTTGTTTGCAACCGCCCAATCAATCGCTTGGTTGGTGGTCCCAATGATCTCTTTGTAATTTTTTGTAATGTCATTCTGGAGGTCGATCACGACCAAGGCAGCGTTTTCCATTATATTCCTCCAACATCTCTTATTTTGTTTGTCTCTTAAATATGTAATCCATCAACCCATGCGGCTAACTCTTCATGGCTGGTACTGTGATTGAAGACCTTGCCCTCAATCAGTTTTGAACCCTTGCAGCTTGAAGCAAGCCGTTCGTTGGTCTTGCCCATCCCGCTGCCACCGGATGTAGCAAACGGGATGATAGTCTTTCCGGTCAGGTCATAGCTCTCAAGGAAGGTATTGATGATTGTCGGTGCGACATACCACCAGATAGGAAAGCCAACAAACACGGTATCATAGTCATCCATGTTGTCACGCATACCGGCGATAGCAGGACGGGATGCAGGATCGTTCATCTCAATGGTGCTGCGAGACTGCTTATCCATCCAATCAAGGTCAGCTTTCGTGTAGGGGACTTTCGGCTCGATCTCATAAAGGTCTGCACCGATAGCCTCAGATAAAGTCTCTGCTACTTTTGCGGTCACTCCGCTTGCAGAGAAGTATGCAACTAATTTTCTGCTCATTATTCATTCCTCCGTATCTGAATCGGTTTCGCTGTTCAAAATTTTTTCAAGAAGAGCCTCGGCAAAGGCAACCATCATCTCCAAACTCTGCTTATCTTCATCAACATCCTGCATTCGGGCGAGAAGAGCCTTGAAAATAGTTGTGCGGTCATATTGAGTTTCTTCTTCAAAGCAGTCCAGAATCTCTTTCAGTCGTTGTGTTGTTTCCGTCATTTCAGGGGAAAGCCTTTTCATTCCCAGCAGTGAGGCAAGCGTCTCATCGTCCATAATTGCGTTGTATTTCTCATACGCCTTATGATCTGCGCTCATCAACTCATCAAAGTAGCAGATGAATACGCGAACGCGGATGCCTCCGTCCTCGGACGGCTCAAAGGTCACACTATGGGATTTCTCAGCAATTTCAGCAAGAAAAGCGCGGTCTTCGGGATCTCCAAACTCAGCGAAAGGTAATGTCATCACAATCTCAGAGTGCCATCTGTGATAATCTACAATGCCTCTGATCTGTCCACGGTAACGCTCAACGAACTTATCGCAGCGATCCAATAAATACTCGTAGTTGGCTTTATCCTCCGGCACTATGTACTTCGGTATCTTGTCCATCGCACTCTTGTAGGTATCAAAAAAGCCTCCGGTAATTGCTCGGTCTAAGATTTGCGCTCTGCGAATATCTTCTTCGCTGTCCTCTTTTCGCCGATAATCCCTTTCAAAGATAATATCATCCATCATTCGTCAGCCTCCACGATGCCGAAGTCAATGAGGATGTTCTTATCAGCGTAAGGGGGATATACAATGCCCATCATCTCGTACTGATAACGCTTTACGCGCCGGAACTCCTTGATCGGTTCAGGTGCATAAGCGGCAGTTCTGCAATTTTCATATTCCGGCAATGCTGCCAGATCGTCTGCAACGTCACGGATGAGGTCATCGGCTACATCGTCAATGCTGTCTCCAAACTCCACACCAACTATCTCATGCTTTCTTACATCTTTATCAATGCTCCCTAAAGAGCGATACAGAATATACTTCATCTCTTTCTCCTTGAGTTTATATTTCCTCACCTATGGTCTTGAAATAGTCAGCAATTTTCTTTTGTAAGAGGACAAGGTATTCCTCAATGTAGACGCTGACCGTCATCTGGTAGACCTCATCCAGCGTATCAATCAGTCCTTCGATGTCATCCTCAGTCAATGCGTAAAAGCCTCTAAGCGGCTCAAGATACTCGGAAGGAACAGGCGCGTCCTCTGATAGCTCGAATTGTTTTTTTACCACTGCTGCACCGGCAGACAGAAAAGAAGCACCTTGTCGTGCTGAGGCTTGAAGTCGTGTTGACAATATCTCTGTCAACTGCTCTTCGGGGAGCTGATATGCGCGAACGGTCATATCAGACAGCCAGAAGGTTTCGGTAAAATCGTAGCCGCATATATGCCCATCGGCGGTCATGGTAAGTTGGACAAGATCGTCCTGCTCAAACATAGCTGACAAAGCATATTGACCGGCGTACTCCGTTTTCCATTCAGGAGAACGGCGCATCTCTTCCAGCGTGAAAGAGTGCATCCCCTCCATGTATTCAATTCCAACCACATACGGAGAGCCGAACAGCTTCTTATCCTTCTTTGAGACATTCATAATGTAGGCTTTTGGCGCAGGAATGCGCAAAAGCTCTGCCAGCCTCAAATACATGAACTCACAGCAGGCAGAGCTTGGATTTTCAGACTTGATAAGGAGCTTCGGCAAGTCCTCTTTTTTTGGTTTTGCGAGAAGTATCTTTCCGCTGAATCCTCCGTCTGAGTACGGCTCGTATGTGTAGCTGTCTGTATTCAAAATATAAGTGATTTCCATAATGACTTTATCCTTCCGGTCTGACATTCTTGAGGAAGTCAGAATGCGGCATATAGGGGATGTTCAAACGCCAGCCCATGCGATTCATCTCGTTGAGCTTTATCAGCATCAGGTTAATGTTTGTCCCCATGGCAGACGAGAGCTGCACCACATCATAGCCCTGTCTCATGTAATCAATCAGCTCATCATCGTCAATGATCAGGTGCGCAGCAAACGCATTTGCCTCATACTCATGCTTTGTCCGCATATCGAACAGCACGAACTCAGGGAGCGTGTCGTTTCCTTTGGCAAGGTCACGGTGAAAGGTATCATGACCGATCTCATGTCCGCAGACCATCTGCATGACCATGTGTTCCATATTTGAGTTCAAAAGGATATGTCTTTCTTTGTGCCGATAGGTGTACATCCCCAGCAGCTCATTCAAATCGTCAATGAAATGAACATAGATGCCCAGCTCACGGGCAATCTTCAAGGTGTCCCTTGTTCCGCAGCTTCTAACAATGCTCTTAGCCTTGTTATAGATTTCCTCGGAGCGAATAATCATGGGACTCTCACCCCCTTCATGTTACAAGTAGCCAGAATAAGTCTATCAAAAGGCGAGTACAAAAAACCGGACAATATTATTCTCCTGCGTCTGCCTCAGTCTTTTTGAACTTCTTCGGCGTGTACTTCTCAACATTACGGGCTTTGGACTCCCAATAAATGTCCTGCAACGCCTTCATGACTGCATCCTTGTCCTGATCGGACAGAGTACCACCGGCGAACAAGCCGGACATACCATCAATAAGCTCCTGCGCTTGCTTCATACCGCGAGAGCCGTACTGCTCAGATGCTTCAACAACAAACTCTTCATCCTCGGTAAGAAGGTAGTTTACATCCACTCCGAAGTATTCTGCGATCTTCCTGTACGCATCTTTGGTGCGAGGGAAAGAAATACCGTTCTCATATCTGGTGATCATGCGTCTGTTGATACCCAGTCCATCAGCTACTTCCTGTTGCGTTAAGATTCGTTTTACTCGTTCTGCTTTGAACTTCTCCCCAAATGTCATTTTGGTAATCACTCCTTGTTCACAAAAAGTTTGCGACATCGAATTGCTCAAAACTATTGACAAGAGCACTTGAAATGCGTATAATATGAATTGAGCAATTCAACTACTCATAGTCTACCCCGAATTGCTCATCTTGTCAAGGGGGTATGAGCAATTATACACGAAAAAGTAACAAATACTGAGCAGTTCAAGTGGACAAGCATCTGAGCTGCCGGTGATCATCCATACCGGAGAGCCGGTATGCAGAAACAGGAGTGAGGTAACAGCAAATGGGTACGCAGCGCAGAAAGGCTTATGTATCTGTCAATCTGGATGTGGACAAGGAAGGTGTCTACCATCCGCGTTTCATCCGATGGGACAACGGTCTGATCTTTCAGATAGACCAAATCTTGTATAAGTGCCGTGCCAGCTCGAAGAAGGTTGGAGGCGGTGGTATTCGCTACACAGTCATGATTAAAGGGAAGGAATCGTTTCTCTTCCGCGAAGGTGACAAGTGGTTTGTAGAAGCAAGGGAGGGTAGCTGATGATTTTATCTCTCGCACAGATCGAAGACATAGCAGCAGCAACTACAAAAGACTTCAATAGGTTTTTCTTCAGAGAAGATGAGCACATAGCAAGATCTACGCCTCGCGGCACACCAATCGATCAGCTTGCAAGTCAATACCTTGGGTTGAAAGTGTCTTTTACCCGCTTATCACCCGATGGAAGTCTCTGCGGGGTAACCGCTTACAGCGATACGGAGTATATCGTTGAGACAGATGGGATGACCAGGACGATTCCGTTGAAGAGAAATCAGGTTTTATTGGATTCAAGCTTCATAGACCCGGGACAAATCAAAAAGCTCTGCGGAAAGCGGAGGTTTACTTTGGCTCATGAATGTGCGCATCAAATTCTGTTCCAGATGGAAAGTGACGCGAGCAAAACCGCTTGCAGAAGACTGTATTCCGAACGACGCGCGTATTCGCTTCGTGATTTGAAAACCAAAGAGGATTGGAATGAATGGCAGGCGAACGCGCTGGGCGCTGCAATTTTGATGCCACAGGAGGAAATCAAATATGCGATACTCCGCTATTGTCCGAATCGCAAACTGGTATGCTATGAGAATCACTTCATTTACATCGACAGGCTGGCAATCAAGTTGATCTGCGATGTGTTCAAAGTATCAAAGACAGCCTTAACCATACGGCTGCGCCAGCTTGGATATCTTGAGGATCGCCCCTTTTCGGAATACCGCGATCCATTGGAGGTGTGGCCATGAGCAGATGTGAAATCAGAATTACAGAACCTTCTGCTGAAATGCAGCAAAAAATTATTCGGGCGCGAAAAGCGATTGCCAACCAGGAGCCGCGATATATCAAGTGTCCATATTGTAAGCATAATGCGATTGTCGTGTACGAGGATACACGCGGTCATGTCGAATCAAAATGTAAAAAATGTGGGAGGATCACCGTTTTCGATGTAATGAGCATGAGACGGCTCAGAAGAATCCTATCCCGCTGACCGATACAAACAATCGAATAACAGACGCTGAGCTGTGGAGCCGCTGAATGGTGAGTCATCCTAATGCCGCATGAGATAGAGTTTCGTATATACGAGCCTCTGCTTTATCGGCATGGATTCTATGACCACCATCATGCGGCTCTTTTTCTTTCCTTTCTGCCACTCCCGGCAGAAAGGATTTTTTATGCACAAACGCTGGGAGTGTTACCTCGCCCAATATCCGTAATCTCCACGTTTCTTATTTCCCAACCAAGAAACGAATAAAGGAGATTACAACATGAAAACACTGAAGGAATTTGATTATGACCTCTGGGCGACCGAAGAAAACGGTCAGAAGAGATATTTTGCCAGAGTGAAGGCAACCCATGAAGAGACTGAAATCAGCCTCGATGTGATGCGGTTACTACTCAGTCAGGAAAAACAGATGCGTCGGGAGTATGCGAAGCAGCAGAATGAAGGTCCGACCTTGAGCCTTGACTTTATCTGCGCCAGCGGTGATATGGACGAAGCAGCGTGGCTGGCTGACACAACGCAGAACATCGATGCAGATATGCTTTGGGCGGAGGAAAACGCAGCGTTTTGCAATACCCTGACAGCCAATCAGCTTTCCATTTTTAACGAATGTCTGATAGGGGGAAAAAGTCAAACTGCATATGCCGCAGATTACGGCATCAGCGTTGCGATGGTCAGCAAGCAAATTCGTGCCATTAGAGAAAAGGCAAAAAAATATTTTTCCGAGGGTTAAAAAAGCTCGAAAAAATGTCCATTGAAAAGTGAGAGGACAAATCTCACCCAAAGGGAAATGGAGATTCAGTTTTCTCAGAGCTAAGGAAACTCTGAATAATGAGGCGAGCGCTGACAGCAGAAGATTTTGTCACAGGCGAAAGTTTGAAAAGTGCGGGAATACTGGATGTCTTTCCCACTTTTCAAACTGCGCGGATGGGGCAAAAGATTCGCTGTTCAGCCGAAGCCGAATTGTTCAGAGGTTCCCTAAAAAGCTCATGTGCATTGAAAACTGAATATCCAGGCATCAGATACGTTCCTGTTGTTCACGAGCCACGGCAGGCGGAGCGCCATGACCCCATGATGGGCGAGCGATACATCCGAATCCTGCAGGAGCCGGGTTGCTACCGGCTTGGCCACGACTGACACAGGGTTAACGATACTTCCGTAATTCGCGGCCCGGCCATGAAGAAGGCGGGGAGGTTAGATTCCTATGGAGCAGTTCGCAAGCTGCCGTCTGATGTTCTCCCTTCATCGGGGGTGCGAGGTCAAATTCGATGATATGCAACGATCAGGCAGGGACAGGTTTTATGTCCCTGCCTGTACATATCAGACAAGGAGGACAACCGACGTGGAATTCAAAATCGATCCTGAGTTCAAAACCAGCATTCCTCCGCTGTCAGAGGAGGAGAAAGAGCAACTGGAGGCTATGATCCTGGCCGACGGCGTTATTATCAATCCGCTCATCGTTTGGAACGGAATTCTGGTTGACGGTCATAACCGCCTGGAGATTATCCGGAAGCATCCAGAACTGAAATACACCGTTTTTGAAAAGGACTTTCCTGATCGCTTTGCTGCAATGGCTTATATATACAAAAATCAGCTTGGCAGGCGCAACCTTACCCCGGAGCTTCGCCGGTATCTGATTGGCAAGCAGTACAGTGCGGAAAAGGCATCTCACGGTGCAAGAGATGCCTTTCGCGGAAACCAGTATGAAAAAATGGTAAGTTCCCAACTTGGGAACCTACCAAAACAAGAAAAGACCTGTGAGCGGATCGCCAAAGAGAATAACATCGGCAAGAACACGGTCATCCGCGCCGAGACCTATTCCAAGGCCATTGACGCGGCGGAAGATGTGCTGCCGGGAACAAAAAACCGCTTTCTCTCCGGTCAGATCAAACCCACCGAAAAAGACATTGCTGCGTTGGCCCGCGCAGCTCCCGAAGAAATACCGGCGCTGCTGGAAGAAATAGAAAACAGCAAACAACCGGCGGCACAGGATAGCCGGGACTGCGACGAGCTGCCCCTTGGTTATATCGATATGGATCAGCTCACAAAGGAGCTGCAAAGCGCTCCCGGCGGCGGCTCGGAGGCAGATATGTTTTTCGAGCTGGAGGATGCCATGAAAACCATGATCTTCCGATGGACGGTTTGCCTGTGCCGCTACGAACGCTATTACAAAATCAACGCGCATAAAGAGCGCATCAAAGAGATCATTCACATAGGAAAGAAGTTTTTGAAACGAATCGAAGGAGGCCGCAATCCATATGACAAAGACATTTTATAAGCTGATGCTGATCAACAGCGCAGACCTCATCATTCCGCGCGACACCTGCCAGCGCAATCTGAAAATTGGTCGCGCAAAGCGAATCGCACTGGAGTTCAACGAGTACATCGCCAACGAACCGAAGGTAAGCTGCAGAGGCGGAAAATACTACGTTTTCGACGGTCAACACACCATCAAGGCCCGCATTCTCTGTAATGGCGGCAAGGATCTACCGATTCTCTGTAAAGTCTATTTCGGCCTGAGCGAGCAGGAGGAAGCCTACCTCTTCGCTATGCAGCACGGCATCTCTGCTCCCGTTTCAACCGGTTACCGAGTGCGCTCACTGGCATTCAGCGGTCAGCCTGAAGCCGTTGCTTTTAAGGAGGCCACCGAAGAACTGGGCATTGCACTCGACTATGACCACGAAAAGGGTGCGATGCGCATCGGCTGCATCAAGGCTGCTTTGAAGGCATACCAGAGCTTCGGCAAAGAACGATACCAAGAGGCATTGAAGATTCTCATTGAAGCGTGGGGCGACGATCCCGATGCCTTGCGTCGTGAGAATGTGGTTGCAATGACACGATTCGTTGACCTGTACCGCAAAGATTACAACCGCCACCGTCTCACCACCAAGCTCCGTTCCATCGACCCTCTTACCATCCGGCGCGAGGGAGAACGAAGCGGGACGGATTTTGCCGGGGATAAGAAGTATCTCTATCAGGTATTCCGCCTGTATAACGGCAATGGATACGACCTGAAGCTCAAGTTTTAATTTGCAAGGCAGCCTTTACCGGCTGCTTTTTACATACCATTCCAAGGAGGAACAACACTTATGCTAAGCGAAAATCACAGCTATCGCCGCGGCGATATCTATCTTGCAAATCTTGACCCTTTTATCGGTTCCGAACAGGGTGGCACAAGGCCGGTGCTGCTGCTGCAGAACAATACCGGCAATTTCTTTTGCCCTACGCTGATCGTGGCTCCCATCACCACCCGCGTGTGGAAGAAGCGTAATCAGCCCACCCACTGCCGAATTGAGGATGTGGAATGCCTGAATGGGGATTCCATGGTCCTTTTGGAGCAGATCAAGACCATCGACAAGCGTCGTGTCAAAAAGTACATGGGCAGGCTGGACAAGCTCCAGATGAGAAAGGTCGATGATTGTATCGAAGTCAGCCTCGGACTGCATATTCCCGAAGACATCGAGGCCCCGTGAGTGAAGGAGATGACATATCATGCCAAACAGAGAAATGTATAATTCGTCCGGCTGCCTTGACATGACCGCTTATCTCGCTCTCCGGAACATCGAGCGAGAAGAAAACCGCAAAGCCGCTGAGAAGCGCCGCACAACGAAGACAGGAGGAAGAACATGGGAAACAACAATGCAACAAACATCTCCCAGCGTGAAGCGTATAAGCTCATGCTGAAAGATTACCCCGACGTGCTGAACATCGATCAGATGTGTGAGATTCTTTCCGTCAGTACAAAGACGGGATATAAGATCATTAAATCCGGCAGTATCTGCTGCCTGAAGGTTGGACGAGCCTACCGGATTCCCAAGGCTCATCTTTTTTCTTATCTCTGCATTGGTATGCAGACCGCATCTGCAGAGGCTTGACCCATCAGGCGACATCCTACCACTCGAACCCACAAGGTGATATAATAGAGCCACGGTCATCGGTAGGTGTCGTCCTGCAATTAAGACAAGGAGGATTTTTAATATGGTAGCAGGACACCTTCGAGAAAAAAACGGCTATTATTATGCCGTCCTGAATTACAACGATGCCTTTGGACAGAGAAAGACCAAGTGGATCGCCACCGGTCTCACTGTGAAGGGCAACAAGAAAAAGGCCGAAGCATTTCTGATGGAAGAACGTCAGAAGCTCCAGCCCGAAGAACCGGTAGAGGGAGACATATTTTTCGCTGATTACATGGAGCAGTGGCTTGATGTCGTGAAAAGCTCTATTGCAGTCGCTACATACGCTTCATACGCAGCATCCGTGAAGCGTATCATCGCGCCTTATTTTCGCGAGAGAAGGATCACCCTCAAGGAACTGACGGCAAAGGACATCCAGGACTTCTATCTGTTCAAGCTGAAAAGTGTGAGTGCTTCGTCCGTCATCCATTACCACGCGAACATTCACAAAGCTCTGAAGTACGCAGTCAAGCTGGATCTGATCCCGTCGAATCCCGCGGACAAGGTTGAACGCCCCAAGAAGGATCATTTCGTCGGCAGCTTCTTTGATGCGGACGAAGTGAACAAGCTTTTTGAGGTCTCCAAGGGAACCAAACTGGAGCTGCCGATTCTGTTCGGTGCTTTCTACGGTCTGCGCCGCAGCGAAGCCATCGGGCTTAAATGGGATGCCATTGATTTTGAGAACGACACCATTGTCATCCGGCACACCGTTACATCGGTGAACCTCGACAATAAGCACGTTCTCGTGGCGGCGGATACCACCAAAACCAAGTCCAGTATGCGAACCCTTCCGCTGGTTCCTTTCGTCAAGGAACGGCTGCTTGCCGTCAAAGCGGAGCAGGACAACAACAGACGGCTCTGCGGGAAATCGTACAACAAGAAGTATGCAGGTTATGTCTGCATCAATGAGATCGGTGATCTCATCAAGCCCCATTATGTGACGGAGCAGTTTCCGAAGCTTCTGGAAGCAAACGGTCTGCGGCGCATCCGTTTTCACGATCTCCGGCACTCCTGTGCCAGTCTGATGCTCGCAAACGGTGTTCCCATGAAGCAGATTCAGGAATGGCTTGGTCACAGCGATTTTTCTACCACAGCAAATATTTACGCCCATCTGGACTACAGCTCAAAGCTGAATTCCGCAGATGCAATGCTCTCCGGCCTCGGCATCGCAGAGGCAAAATAAGCGTCCGTTCTCCCCGATGATCTCCCCTCGGGAAAAAGGGGAGATCGTAAAAAAGGTCGCTGAACGCATACCTGTGGGTTCAAATGAGGAAAAGAATAGTAGAAAGTGCCTAAACCGCACTTGGCAATTTAGGCACTTTCTACACAAATTTGGCGGAGAGGGCGGGATTCGAACCCGCGTGCGGTTGCCCGCAAACTGATTTCGAGTCAGCCCCGTTATGACCACTTCGATACCTCTCCGTATCTATCTCAACACGATTTTATCTCCCGCGGTTAAAAAACCGTCTCAGAAAAAACTGAGAATTTGGGGAGAATTCGTGGGGAGAACGACTAAAATATTCAATTACATAATACCGCAAAAACCCGCTACATACAAGGGATTTCGGGCTGGAGGCTACCGAATAGCGACTCGGATTTCGAGTCGTTCTCGTTATGACCACTTCGATACTCCTCCATATTCAGTTTTTGATGTTCTCTCGGAAAAAGGAGAGAACTACACGAGAGAACTCGTGATTTTTCGGAAACGGGCGCTGCGATTTTTGCCCGTAACTACGGGGATTTTCAGCGGTCAGCCTTCCTCAAAAGCAATGGCATTTCGAGTTTTTTCCGACCACTGTATGTGGGGCAAATTCTTATCTCCTGCAAATTTCAATGCCGAAAACGCCTTGTGCAGCAAGGCTTTCCGGGCTTTTGGAGAGAAAACAGGAGAGAAAAAGCTACGCCTTTTCCGTCTGAAATCCAAGTCCTGAAAGCATGGCATCTGCCGAGGACAGCTTTGTGCTGTAGTCTAGATGGGCATAGATGTTTGCCGTCGTAGAAAAATCGCTGTGACCCAGCCAATCCTGAATCTGCTTCATCGGAACACCGTTTGCCAGCATGAGTGAGGCACAACTATGTCTGAGATCATGGAAGCGAATGCGCCGCAGGCCGTTTGCATCCAGCAGCTTCGGAAATTGCTCCGTCACATAATGCGGCTTGATGAGGTCTCCCATTTCGTTGATGCAGACATAACCGGCGAACTGCTTATGGTATGACCGACCGCATAATCGGCGGTTGTTTTCCTGCTCTTTCTTCAAGACAAGCAGAAGTTCCTTCACGAACAGAACCAGCGGGAGTGTCCGCAGGCTCGATTTGGTCTTTGTGGTGTCTGACGCGACGAGCTGGACTTTCCCATCCAGAGTCACAGATGTTACGGTGTGACGGATCGTGATGGAGTCATTTTCAAAGTCAATGGCATCCCACTTCAGGCCAAGAGCCTCACTCCGGCGCAGTCCATAAAATGCACCGAACAGAATCGGGAATTCCAGCTTGGTTCCTTTGGAGACCTCGAAGAGCTTGTTTACCTCTTCTGTATCATAGAAGCTGCCGATGAAGCGGTCTTTCTTCGAACGGTCTACCTTGTCGGCGGGATTCGTCGGAATCAGATCAAGCTTCACTGCATGTTTCAATGCGCGGTGAATGTTCGCGTGATAATGGATGACAGATGAAGCGCTCACAGTTTTCAGCTTTTCCAGATAAAAATCCTGAATATCTTTCGGCGTAAGCCCTTGCAGCGTGATCCTGCGTTCCCGGAAATATGGGGCAATCACACGCTTTACCATAGAACAATAGGAAGCGTATGTAGCGACCGCAATGGTCGGCTTTGCAACTTCAAGCCACTGTTCTATGTAGTCTGCAAAAAGCACTCCGCCAGTTACAGGCTCGGCGGTTTGAAACTTCTTGCGTTCTTCCATCAAAAGCGCCTCTGCCTTTTTCTTGTTGCCCCGTACCGGCAGACCAGTGTTCACCCATTTCGTTCTTCTCTTTCCAAACGCATCAGTATAACTCAGTACGGCATAATAGTTGCCGTTCTTTTCGCTAAGATGTCCTGCGACCATAACTAAATACCTCCTATAATTTTTTTGCAGGACGGCTCCTACCATTGGCCTGAGTACATTGTATTGCAATCAGGGTTCGAGTGGAAGGATGTCGTCCTGTTTTTTTGCTATGCCTCCTGCGCTGCGGGAGGTATCTGATTTCCGATGCAAAGATAAGTGAAAAGATGCGCTTTGGGAATCCGGTAGGCTCGCCCCACCTTGAGGCAGCAGATCTTTCCTTCTTTCAAAAGCTTGTAGCCGGTCTTTGTACTGACTGAGAGAATTTCACACATCTGCTCAATGCTCATTACGTCCGGATAGTCCTTGAGCATTAGGCGGTATGCCTCCCGCTGGGAAATCACAGTCGTTTTTTCTGTATTCATAGCTCTACCTCATTTCCTGCTCAAGGAGCCTTAAGCTCTTCTGGGATATAAAGTCCCAGGCTGATTTGCAAAGCTTCATTGACACCGTCCATCTGCTCACAGCTGACGCGCCCGATATAGCGCACCACGCGGCGCTTGTCGATGGTTTTGATCTGCTCCAGAAGAACGACGGAAGCGCCATCCATGCCCT
>ENA-OUQO01000237-OUQO01000237.1-human-gut-metagenome-genome-assembly--contig:-NODE-237-length-22349-cov-4.119853_pt1 | contig 22349 bp, 16 predicted proteins | sample MGYA00237944_ERZ548825 | MGnify/ENA primary metagenome ERZ548825 (study PRJEB26490, sample SAMN05194700) | human gut metagenome | biome: terrestrial biome; feature: human-associated habitat; material... | reverse complement strand
CAACTTACGTTTCGGGTCAGTAGACAAAGTAGTCTTACCTGTACCTGACAGACCGAAGAAGATTGCTGAGCTCTTGCCTTCTTTATCAGTGTTAGCAGAGCAGTGCATAGAAGCCATACCGTTCAAAGGCAATAAGTAGTTCATGTAAGAGAACATACCTTTCTTCATTTCACCACCGTACCAAGTATTCAGAATAACTTGTTCGTTAGTCTTCAGGTTGAATACAGTAGCTGTTTCAGAGTTCAGACCCAGTTCCTTGTAGTTGTCAACCTTAGCTTTAGAAGCGTTGGAAGATACGAAGTCAGGTTCACCGTAGTTAGCAAGTTCTTCAGCTGTCGGGCGGATGAACATGTTAGTTACGAAGTGAGCCTGCCATGCAACTTCCATGATGAATCGCACAGCCATGCGGGTGTCCTTATTGGCACCGCAGAAGCCGTCAACGACGTAGAGTTTCTTGTTGCCGAGTTCGTTGACTGCGAGTTCTTTGACAGCTTTCCACGCCTCTTGACTGGCGGGCTTGTTGTCGTTTTTGTATCCCTCGGTTGTCCACCAAACGGTGTCCTTGGAGTTCTCGTCCATTACGATGAATTTGTCTTTGGGCGAGCGGCCGGTGTAGACGCCGGTCATTACGTCTACAGCACCGAGTTCGGTGACTTTGCCTTTCTCGTAGCCTTCGAGCGAAGGTTTGGTCTCTTCGTTGAAAAGCTCATCGTAAGTGGGGTTGTACACAACTTCGGTGGTGCCGTTGATGCCATATTTGGCAAGGGCGGCCTTAATCTCGGGCAGACGTTGCTGTTTGATTTCTTCGAGTTTGCTCATTGTTGTTAGTATTAATCTTGTTTTACCTTAGTTTCAGTGTCTTAGCCTTTGTTCGGCCTTGTTTTTCAAGTGCAAAGTTAGCAACTTTTTTTGTTATGTAACGTATGTCCGGATGTATTATGGAAATTTTTCCGTATTAAATAATCTTAATGTGGCATACGCGACGTGTGACAACCTTGGCTGTCACTGTGTTGTAGAGGCAAACGGCGTGCCAAATGTGCAGTTGACGGTGGAGACGAGGCTGTTTAATTTAATATTTGTACCTTTGTGTCCGGAAATAACTAATATCCTACCTAAAAGACCAAACCTCAAAATATGCAACGACAAATCACTTTACGGGCTGTCACTACCGATAGTCCGGATTATGCAGCTATCGAAGCGCTGCTTCTACGGGCTTTTCCCGAGAACGAACGCCGTGACTTGGATGCTCAGGCACATAATGTGGACAGCGATTCGGTCCCGATGACGTGTTATGCCGCATATAGCGGAGAATCGGGCGAATTTGCCGGATTTATAACCGTCTGGACGCTTGATGGATACCGATATGTAGAGCATCTTGCGACCTCCGAGAGTGTGCGCAACGGCGGCATAGGTGGTGCGATAGTGGATGCCGTTACGGCTATGGAGCCGGATGTGCCTGTGGTTTTGGAGGTTGAGCCTGAAAGTTTCGGGGAGATGGCGCGTCGCCGCATCGGCTTTTATGAGCGCCACGGACTGCGACTTTGGCGCGGACGCGATTACTTGCAGCCGCCTTATCGTCCCGGTGGCGAAAGCGTACGTCTGATGATTATGTCCACGGACGGACTGGAGGCCGAACGCGACTTCGATCGTGTGGTGGACGGCATTATCGAGCGAGTCTACCAGAAATAATGTGGAATGTGGAATTTGGAATGTGGAATTGCGTTTGACATCTTAATCGTGCGGGGGTAAAGGTATTAAGGGCTCTTAGGGGCTTTAGGGCCTTGGAGCCTTTAGATTTTAAGGGCTTTAAGGACTTCGGTGAAGAGGGCGCGAAGGTGCTATCGGGGATAGCATTGAGGGCTCGGTCTTTATCGGCTTTATCGCGCTTCCGTACTGTGAGTGCGCGCTCCCGGTTGCCCCCGACCTTTATAATAATGTATAAAGGTCGGGCGGCGGAGGCGCTAATTGGAAAAAAGTTTGTAACTTTGCAAGTCATAAGAACGCAAACATATTTACACCCATGAATATATCGTACTCCTGGCTGAAAGATTATGTCGATTTTGACCTGTCGGCCGAACAATTGGCAGCTGCACTGACCTCCATAGGACTTGAATGTGAGGGCATTCATACCGTAGAGACTATCCGTGGCGGCCTTCGTGGTATCGTCATAGGCAAGGTGCTGACGTGTGTCGAGCACCCCAACAGCGACCACTTGCACATCACCACCGTCGATCTTGGCGGCGAAACCCCCGAGCAAATAGTGTGCGGCGCACCCAATGTGGCTGCCGGACAAACAGTTGTCGTTGCCACCGTCGGCACGGTGCTTTATGACGGCGACAAGGAATTTACCATCAAGAAATCAAAAATTCGCGGCGTCGAATCCATGGGTATGATTTGCGCCGAAGACGAAATCGGAGTTGGCACCTCGCATGACGGTATTATCGTCATCACCGGTGACAATCTCCCGAAGCCCGGAACTCCGGCAGCCGAGTATTTCGGCGTGCAGGACGAGGATGTCGTCGAGGTGGATATTACGCCTAACCGCATCGATGCTGCTTCACATTACGGCGTGGCTCGCGACTTGGCAGCCTACTTGACGGCTAATGCCGAAGGCTTTGCTCCCGTACGCGCCTGTCGCCCGTCGGTAGACGAATTTGCCATAGACAATCCCTCGGCCAAGGGTGTGAGCGTTCGAGTAGACGCACCGCAGGCTTGCCCGCGTTATTGCGGCGTCACCATCGAAGGCGTCAAGGTTGCGCCCAGCCCCGAATGGCTGCAAAAGCGCCTCCGTCTCATAGGTCTGCACCCCATCAATAATGTCGTGGATATCACCAATTACATACTCCACGGACTGGGCCAGCCGTTGCACTGCTTTGACCGTGCACATATCGGTGGCGATGCCATTGTAGTCCGCACCTGCGAGCAAGGCACCAAGTTTACGACCCTCGACGGTGTGGAGCGCACACTGGATGCTGCCGACCTGATGATTTGTGACGGCAATTTGCGCCCCATGTGCATTGCCGGCGTCTTCGGCGGCCTTGACAGCGGGGTCACCGAGCAGACCACTTCGGTGTTCCTCGAAAGTGCATGTTTCAATGCCACCAGCGTCCGTCGTACGGCTCGCCGCCACGGCTTGAGCACCGATGCATCCTTCCGCTATGAGCGCGGATTGGACGCCAACGGCTGTATTTATATACTCAAAGTTGCCGCACTTATGGTCAAGGCCCTCGCAGGCGGAACCATCGTCGGCGAAATACAAGATGTATATCCCGAAAAGGTACACCGTCCCCGTGTACTGCTGGAGACAGAATATATGGACAGCCTCGTCGGCCAAAAAGTGCCGTCGGCCGCTGTCGATGCCATACTCGAAGCCCTCGAGGTTGAGACACTCGAACGCTATGGCGATGCTTCCAATCCGACATCGCGCTTGCTGGCAGTGCCCACCTATCGCGTGGATGTTACTCGCCCCTGCGATGTAGTCGAAGACATCCTTCGCATATATGGATACAACAAGATAGAGATGCCGCAGCAAGTACATTCGTCCCTGTCTTATAAGAGCACTACGGATGCCGCTACCGATATGCAGCGCATCGTCGCCGACCAGTTGAGCGGAGCCGGTTTCCGCGAGATTCTCAATAATTCGCTGACCGCCGTATCGTACTATCAGGACGACGAGCCCGAACGCTGTGTGCGCCTGCTCAATCCCCTGAGTCAGGATTTGGCTGTGATGCGCCGCACTCTGCTTTATGGCGGCCTTGAAAGCATCGCACACAACGTCAACCGCAAGTCCAAAGACTTGGCAATGTACGAGTTTGGTAATGTATACTTCTTTGACGGCAGCCGCGAAAGCACCGTCGAGGCACCTCTGCGTCCCTTCAGTCAGGGCGCACGTTTGGCCTTGTGGCTTACCGGAGACAGCCGCGCCGCATCGTGGCAGGCTCCGGCGCTTGAGGCCTCGTTCTATGACCTGCGTGCATACGTGGACAATGTCCTCCGTCACCTCGGATTTGACGTCGCCCATGACATCGTATACACCGTTGCCGAACCGTCCAAACTCTTTGCCGCAGCGATGAATGTCGCCACGCGCAAGGGCAAGAACCTCGGCACCCTCGGCATCGTCAGCCGCGCTGCAAGTGCCAAATGCGACCTCAAAGTCCCGGTATTCTTTGCCGAATTGGATTGGGACGCTCTGACAAATGCCGCACAAAAACTCGGAATTACATATTACGACCTGCCCAAGACCCAGGCCGTCAAACGCGACCTCGCACTGCTTATTGATACGACAGTCACTATGGCCGATATCGAGAAGGTGGTGAAAGAAAGCGAAAAGAAGATTCTGCGCGACGTAGCCCTCTTCGATGTATACGAAGGCGACAAGCTGCCCGAAGGCAAGAAGTCATACGCCATCACCATCACCTTGCGCGACGACGAAAAGACGCTGCAAGACAAGTACATCGACAATGTGATGAATCGTATTATCGCCAACTTGCGCAACCGTCTCGGCGCCGAGCTGCGATAAGCATCAGACATGACAATCAACATAACAACAACGATATAACTAAAACAGCACACCCATGGGAAGAGCTTTTGAATACCGCAAAGCCCGTAAACTGAAACGCTGGGGCAATATGTCCCGCACCTTTACCCGTATAGGTAAGGAAATCACTATAGCCGCCAAGGCCGGTGGTCCCGATCCGGACACCAACCCGCGTCTGCGTCAGTTGATGCAGAATGCCAAGGCCGCCAATATGCCCAAAGACACGGTAGAACGTGCCATCAAGAAGGCCACGGATAAGGATGCCGGCGACTACAAGGAAATTTCGTACGAAGGCTACGGCCCTTACGGCATCGCCATCTTTGTCGAAGCCGCTACGGACAACAATACGCGTACGGTGGCCAACGTTCGCTCATATTTCACCAAACACGGCGGCAGCCTGGGCACACAAGGTTCGCTCACGTTCCTGTTTGACCATAAGGCCGTGTTCAAGGTAGTCCCAAAGGAAGGCGTATCGCTCGAGGATCTCGAACTGGAGCTCATCGACTACGGCGTGGACGAGCTGGAACACGATGACGAAGGAAACATCATCCTCTATGCCGCTTTCGAGGAATCCTCCAATGTGCAGAAATACCTCGAAGACAACGGATACGAGATTATTTCCACCGAATTCGAGCGCATCCCCAACGACGTCAAGGATGTTACGCCCGAACAACGCGAAAAAATCGAGAAACTTCTCGAAAAGCTCGAAGAAGACGAAGACGTGCAGAATGTCTTCCACAATATGCGCGAGCTTGACGATGAAGACGAGGAATAATATCCTCCTGCATTTGTAATAAATAAACCAAGAGCCGCGAGTGTCAATGACATTCGCGGCTCTTGGTTTTGTAGCGTATGGTGATTTGCCGGGCGGCTGATGATGCCGAGCGAGACAAACAACGTTTCGGCTAAGGCATTAAGGCCGCGAGCGAAGGTATGAGCGCCGGGTCGGAAGCCGAGTCTTCGGCTTCGGTCCATCCGCGGCCTTTGATCCACGCCGTGCGGCAGCCTATCGAGCGTGCCGGGTATATGTCCTTAGAGAGCGAATCGCCTACGACGAGGACGCTTTCGGGGCGTAGCCATGCGCCGCTTTCGTGGCCGAAGATGTCGCAGGTATCACCGGCGGCGCGAGCCTCCTCGGTTACGGGCAGCGCCATTACGCCCAAGGCGTATATGCGTGCATCCGGCTTGCGTATGCCCACGACGGCGCTCTCGATGATGCCGGCAAAATACTGCCGGATGTCCATGCCGCGCAGAACGGCGTCCACGTTGCCGTAGAAGTTGCTGACCAGCACCATGGGGAAGTGCGCCGCCAATGCTTCGAGTACGGGACGAGCCTCATCGATACATGCGCGTGCATAGTTGTTGCAATATACCGCTATGCGCTCGGCTGTGCCTTTGAGCGCATCATCGGCGGCCTCAAGTGCTCGGTCGTATACGCCCGCGGTCTTGGGATCTTCGGGCAGTAGCCCCTCGTGACAGCACAGCTCGATGAGCACCTTCTTGCGCAGCAACGTCAGAAAGTCGTCTTCGGGTGTGATGATGCGGTGCGCCGCTAATGCTCGTTCGGCGTATACGTAGGCCCGGCGGAATTGTTCTATATCGGTCTTGATACCGCAGCGCTCCCAGCCTTGGCGCAGGATATGGCTCCAATGGTCGCCGCGTGTGTCAAGGGTGCCTCCGTAGTCAAAGATGACACCGCGTATGCCCGTCAGTAGCGCATTGCTCATAGTGCATCATCGTATTTGCCGGCGGCGAGGTCGGCGGTGAGATGCCGGCATAGAGACTCGTGGCGGCACATCATATAGACAAGTAGAGAATTGAGAACTATCAGCTCGAAGGCGAAGTACAGCCATGGCATTTGGGCAAAGAGCGAGGCGAAGAGTGCGATGGTGCGCCAATTGAAGGACAGGATATTGGTATACTTCATCAGCGGCAATGACAATACGCGGAAGTCATCGCGGAAGGCCTGCGGTATTTTGCCGTTGCCCCATTTGTCAGACAGTGCGGTACGCAGGCGCTGCATCGCCGGAGTCCATGCTTCTTGGTTCTCTGTATACCGTGTGTAGAAAGTTAGCACGAGCTTGCTCCAGAAGTTACGGCCCCAAGACATCTCGGCCAGGCGTTTGTGTAGGTGTGAGGCCTGTTCCAACTCGCTGCCGTCCTCGCCTTTGAGGAAGTATAGGTGGAACTGACGATAGTAGTCAGCCATGGCGGCCTGTTTGGCGTGGCACAATCCGGTGACAACGGCCACTACCCATATCACCCAGTTGTGCTGCATAAAGAAATCAGAGGTTACCACCTCGCGCAGGCAGATGGCCACGTATATTGTGGCAAACCATATATCTCCGGCCATGCCGTCCAGGATGCGACCTATGCGGCTGTAATTGTGCGTCATGCGTGCCAGTTGCCCGTCGGCGCTGTCAAAGGAGTTGGCCCAAATGAGCAGCAACATTCCTATGACGTTGATGACTAAGTCGTTGAAATATAATGCCACGCCGGCACCAATACCCAGGAATATGGAGGCGATGGTGATGGCGTTGGGCGTGACGCCGAGACGTCGGGCCAGACACGCCCATGCGTAGCCTATGGGTCGGTAAAAAGCCAGGTCTATATGTTCTTCTGTGTCCGCGCTTTTGAGCGTGGCGCGATATGCGGAGTTATCAGTCATGAGTCTTGCTTTGGTTGTGTTGCTAAAATATTGGGAACAAACACTTGGCGGCGCCAACGTCCGTCAATCCGCCGGGCATCGGCGCGTGCTCAGTGTGCGCGGTGTTCCTTGATGGCCTGCATTACGCACTTGGCAATGTGCGGCCCGGCCTCATCGCGGCAGGGGGCAAACGAAGGCCAGTCGTTGAAGTCGATGATGCGTATTGTGCCGTCCTCGTCGACGATGCAATCGCCGCCATATATGCGGACGTCCAACTCCTTGGCGGCGCGTGCGCAGATGTCGCGCAGATGCGCTTCGTCAAAGGTCAGGCCGCGTGCGGCACCGTTGATGGCTTCGTATCCGTACTTGCTATGTCCGGCCTCAAAGGGGTAAAACCAATAGAAGAAGTCCGTACCGGCTACGCCGTAGAACTTGAGCAGGTCGCCTTCGAGGTGACGATTGATGACGGCGCGTTTGATGCCGCGCAGGAAGTATTCTTGCAGAACCTCCTGAGCTTCTTGCGGATGACGTACAAAGGATACGTCCTCCTTGTGCATGGCGTGAAAGTCGCCGCGTTTTATCCAGCATTGCTCGATACCGGCTTTTTCGAGCGCATCGATGACGCTCTCATCGGTATTGACCATCAACGACTCGGGATAAGGAATCCCGTTGCCGATAAGTATACGAGTCATGCGTTCGCGCGTGCAGTTTTCGATGCCGTAGCCGCTGTTGATGACCAGGTCGCCAGCGTCCTCGCGTTTTTGTAGCAGGTCGATGGAGCGACGTTCGCGGCACATATTCAGGATAATGTGATAGTCATCCGTGGCTCCGGAGGCCAATTGCTCCTCCGAAAAAATGGTGACTTCGCAGCCGCGTTTGCGCAATTGGTCGGCGGCGATGTTGAATATTGCTGCATCGTTGCCTATATGGTTGGGCGAATACGCTCCGGCACGCATCACGCCCGCAATCTTAATTTCTGCCATTGTCTGTGTTCTATTTGTGGTTAGGCACAGCAAAGGTACAAACTTTTTTCCATATGCCACCGCCTTGACGTCCCTATAATGAGCCGTCAATACGAGGTATGCGCTATCTTATCGGTACATGGCTTCGATTTGGACGGCGTAGCGGCGAGCGATGATTGCGCGACGCAGCTTGAGGGTATTGGTGAGCTCGCCTGCCTCGATGGTAAAGCCCTTGGGTAGCAGCGTGAAACGTTTGATTTTCTCGAAGTTGGCCAGTCCGTGTTCGAGTTTTTCGATGCGCTCGGCAATCATAGCACGTATATCGGTGTTTTGCACCAATTCCTCGATGTTTCGGAAGGCTATGCGGCGACGTCGTGCATACTCCTTGAGCGCTTCAAATGCCGGTATGATGATGGCTGTGACGTACTTTCTCTTGTCACCGATGACGGCAACCTGTTCGATGAACGGGTCTTTGCCCAGGCGGCTTTCGAGGGCTTGCGGGGCGATGTATTTGCCGTTGGATGTTTTGAAGAGGTCCTTGATGCGCTCGGTGAGCGTGAGCGACCCGTCGCGGGCGACCTTGCCTGCATCGCCGGTGCGCAGCCATCCGTCGGCGGTGAATGCGGCGGCTGTCTCGGCGGGCTTGTTGTAGTAGCCTTTCATCACTGTGGGTCCGCTGACCTCGATTTCGCCGCTATCGCCGATGCGTACGCTTACCTCGGGAATGGCTGTGCCTACCGACCCTAAGGCGAAATCCGTGGAGGGATAGCATGTCACCGTAGCCGTGGTCTCGGAGAGTCCGTAGCCAATGACGATGTTGATGCCGATGGCGTGCAAAAAGGCAACGATGTCCGGTGACAGCGGAGCTCCGGCCGTGGGGTAGATGTTGCCGCGGTCGACGCCTATGGCTTTGCGCATAGTAGATAGGATGTGGCGGTCGTAGAACCGATAACGAGCTTCGAGCCAACGCGGTACACGTCGTCCGCGTCGGACATAGTCGAGATTGCGTTGCCGACCGATGGCTATAGCTCGGTGCACCATAGTGCGTTTTAAGAAGCCCATAGCGGCAATCTTCTCGGTAGCGGCGGCGTACACCTTTTCCCAGAAACGGGGGACGCTGCACATACACGTGGGACGCACGTTGCGCAGCGCACGGGCTACGTCGTGCGGATCGGTATTGATGTATACCTCCATACCCATGAACAGACAATAGTATGTCCACGCTTTTTCGAAGATGTGGCTCAGCGGCAGGAAGCACAGCGAGGAGTCGCGGTCGCTGATGCTTGTAAGTCGTTGGCGATGGATTTCCATAGCTGCGTCAAAGCAGCTGTGTGTCAGGATGGCGCCTTTGGGCTCGCCCGTAGTGCCGGATGTGTATATGAGCGTGGCGATATCGTCGCCGGTGGCGGCGTCGCGTCGCGCGATTACGGTACTTAGCACGTCCTCGTCGGCCGTGGCGCCGATGGTTTCGAGGTCGGCCCATGTCAGAGCACGGTATTTTGACGGCTCGTCTGCGGGCAGGGTGCCGTCGATGAGTACGGCGCAGCGTACGTCCGGGCAGTCATCTATGACGGAACATACGGCTTCGTACTGCTCGCTGTTGCCGACGATGATGATGCGTGCCTTGGAGTCGCGTAAGATGTATCGAATTTGCTCGGGTGAGGATGTGGCGTAGATGCTTGCTGTGGCGGCGCGGTTGGCGAAAGCTGCCATCTCGGCTTCGAGAACTTGTACTCGGTTTTCGCTGAATATTGCCACCATATCGTTAGGGCCGATGCCCAGTGTGCAAAAAGCACATGCGATATTGTCGATGTTGTCGGCAAAATGCTGCCATGACAACGATTTCCATTGAAGCGTAGCGGGCTCGTCGGTATAGTGTACCGCGATTTTGGTGCCGTGCAGCCGGCTCTGTCGCAGAGCCAAGTGTGTCAATATATTGGACATTGTGTAGAATTCAAAAGTTGTGAGGCGGAAGGCGCGGGATGGCGTCCTCCAGTGGCTTTTGCTGTACAAATGTACGGCTTTATTGTTTAATGGGCATCATTTTGACGCCTCATTAACATTGTTTACATTCTCGGTGTACGTCGACAGATGATGCGAGCGTGCATCGTGTCGGTGTGTCCAATCAATTGATGTCTACGTCATTGCGGACGATTCGAGCAAGGTTGGCGCAGCTATCTTCAAGCAGATATAGCACGTTCTCGAATCCGTCGTCGCCGTCGTAGTATGGGTCCGGGATGCAACTGTGGAATGATGGCATTTGCAGAAATGCGGCCATTGGAGCCACTTTGGCCTGCGCTTCGACAGTGGGTGCCATGCTGCGCAGATTGGCCACGTTGTTGTCGTCCATACCGATGAGTATGTCGAAGTTGTCGAAATCGGCTTCGCGTACCTGACGGCAGATATGGTCCAGTGTGTATCCGCGCCTTAGGGCGTGGATGCGCATACGCTTGTCAGGCAGGTCGCCTACGTGCCATCCGCCTGTTCCGGCGCTGTCTATATTCCATAGTGCCGAGTCGCCGTGGCGGTCTACTTCGGCTTGCAGGATGCCTTGTGCTGCCGGTGAGCGGCAGATGTTGCCGAGGCATACAAAGAGTACTCGCACCGGCTTGCCGGCGGCGTAACGCTGACGCATTGCGTCAATAACGGGTATGTAATCAAGCAATTTTTCGTTCATTGTGGCGTGGTGTGTTCGGTGGTCAAATGCCCATAAGATCGCGGTAGATGTCCAGTGCGCTTTCGATGGTTTCCGGGTCGATGGTGGCATTGGTGACGATATCGCCGGGGTCACGCAGAAGTGTGAAGTTGATGGCGTCGGCATTGAGATTTTTCTTGTCCTGACGCATAAGTTCGATTAATGCCGGGTAGTCATCGCATGTGATGGTGAAGGTGCCGTAGGTGTCGCGGACATACTCGGCGAATGTATGCAGCAGTATCGAGTCAAAGCCCTGAAGCATAGAAGACAGCACACATTCGACTACAAGGCCGCGAGCAACCGCGTATCCGTGCGGGATGGGGTCGTGGCGTCGTAGAGCCATTTCCTCAAAGGCGTGTCCGATGGTGTGACCTAAGTTTAGCGCCTTGCGTATGCCGTGCTCCGTCGGGTCTTGCTTTACAATGTTTTCCTTGACGGCAACCGACCGACGCAGCAGATCGAGCAGTTCGGCCGCGTCGTGATCCGGGGCGGTGATGTCGAAGGCCATGAGTCGGCGAAGGGCCTTGTCGCTGTCAAGTAGTCCGTGTTTGAGCATCTCGGCATATCCGGAGAGTTTCTCGCTCACGGGCAGCGTGTCAAAGAATACGGACGATACAATCACGTCCGTTGCGAGGTAAAAGGCTCCCACCTGATTCTTGTATCCGTCAAAATTGATGCCCGTTTTGCCACCTATGGCAGCGTCAACGGCGCCGAGCAGGGTGGTGGGGATGTTGATGCATGATACGCCGCGTTTGTATGTTGCTGCGGCAAATCCGCCCAAGTCGGTGACTACGCCGCCTCCGACATTGATAATGAGGGCGTGACGCGAGGCGCGAGCAACGCGTGCCATACGCGCTGCAGCGTGTCCGCGTTTTTGGACGCATCGCCGGCCGGGATGCCTATCTGTGTGGCCGTACGTACGCTTTGGCTTTGTTCGGCCAGTTTTGGCAGGACAAATGTCGCAGTGTTGGAGTCGGTGATGACGAATATCGAAGAGGGCGCCATGTGTTTTATGATGCTGTCGAGGGTGGCGCCCACGTTGTTGGTGTAGTGGATTTTCTGTGTCATGTGCGGTTGTGTGTCAAGATTGTCGGTTGCAGTGTTGTAACCTTCAATTGAGATAACAATCGTGGAAGCATTTCGGCACATTGTGCCATGCTGTCGAAGACTACGGCGGCGCCGGCTTGTTCCATGTCCCGCCGCGGGATGGGCCCTGTGATGACGGCTATTGTGAAAACTCCGGCGGCATCCGAGGATCTGACGCCAAGAGGTGCGTTTTCAAACGTGACGGCATCCGTGGCGTCCACTCCGGCAATTTGGAGCGCGCGCAGGTAGGGCTCGGGATGCGGTTTGCCATGTGTGACGTCGTGCGAGGTCACGCGGCGTTCCGCATCGAATACGCCGGGGAAATCGGCATCGAGACGGTTGAGCAGCGAGCTTTGGCCCGATCCGGTGACCAGCACCGTTGTCATTGCGGCATCACGGCAGTACCGGGTGACGGCATCGGCGCCTTCGATGACCGGTGGTGCCGGCTGTGCGGCAAACAATTCGGTTTTGCGTCCGTACAGGCGCTTAACGTCCTCGGGTGAGGCGTCGTGGCCGTATTGACGGTTGAAAAGGATATTGATGGTGTCGGCGCCGGTGCGACCCTCGAAGGCGAAGAATTCGTCGTAGTGTGCGTTCAGCCCTTCTTCGGCGCACATGTTCATCCATGCACGGGCGTGGCGCGGCATAGAGTCGTAGAGGGTGCCATCCATATCGAAGAGGGCGGCTCGCGGTGTGAGGTGTGTGTATCCGTGACGGCGTATGAATGCCTGTATGTCAGCTGTGAAATCGGTCATATGTGGTTTTTGTGCGTCTTTTCGTCGTCTTTGATGTCTCGTGAGGCTTGGGTGTCTTGCTTGCTGTTTTTGCTCTTGTCTTTTTTGTCCTTTTTGTCCTTTTTGTTTTTGGCCGTTGCCGCGTGGACCGGTGCTTCAATTTGTCTTTCGTAGATGAATTCGGTAGAATCGGCGGGGCTTAGGGTGTCGTTGTCCGGAATATCATCGGCCGGTGTGGCGCCGTGGTGGCGTAGTGCTTCAAGGCGCAGGTGTGCGCGGTCGCCTTCGCGGATGCCGCGGCGGAAGACATTCGAAATCTGACGCATGAGGTTGACGCGCGTGGTGTCTACGATGTTGACCGCCAGGGCATCACCGGGTTTGAGACGTGCGCGTCCCAGGCGTATCTTCATTTTGTCGGGATTGCCGCTGATGTTTATGCCGAATTTGAAGGGCAGAGGCGACTTGAGCACTGCAATATGGTATTTGAAATTGAGAGCGAAGTCGTTGTACCCTTGCACGCCGAGGCGGTAGCGATCAATGTCGAAGATGAAAGGATAGATATGTAATTGGTTGTTTTCGACGGTCATCTGTATGGACATTTGGTCGATAATATTGCGCTTCTTGTTCTTGAAGAACAGCCATTTGGATAGTGTCTTGAAGGTGTCCGGGTCGATAAGAACAAGTTGCTTGCCGTCAAGTTTGACTGCCGCATTGAACTCGGGCAGGACAAAGTCCATGGAGGGGCTTATAGGCGCGGTAGCGGCAATTTCGGCATCGATTATTCCGCTGAAGTCTCGCAACACCGGCATAATAGAGTCGATGGCCGGAACGAGGGACAGAAAATTGGCTAAGTTGAATTGTGACAGCTGCATTCCGAAGCCGAAACTGAGTTCGTCTACGCGGCGTCCCATATATAGCGCCGAGATGTTGATGTCGCCTACGTCGCTGGTGGCGTTGAGCTCGTGCAGGTTCAAGGCTCCGTTATACATCATGGCGTGGCCGTGCAGGCCGTGCAGCATCAGGTCGGCATAGCGGACATTGGCCGCATCGATGTGGATGTTGGCATCAATATTGGTGGGTACCAGTATGGGTACTATGGTGTCTGCCGCAGTTGCGCCCTGCTGTTTCATGGCGCATTCCAGGTCTATTTCGTTGTCGCTGTCACCGAGGCTGATGCCGTTGCCGGCCGCGGCTGCCGAGCTGTATGCCGCACCGGCAAACACGGCTCGTGCCAGCTGGTTGACGTCTATGGTGTCGCTGGATACATCAAGGAGTATTCCAAGGGGTTGCGACTTGCGACGAGATGTCAGCGCCTTCTTGATGTTGGAAATCTTGCCGGTGATGGTAAAGTCGCTTGAGCCTACGGTGTAGCGCATGCTGTGTATGTCGAGGCTGTCGTTGTTGAAGGTTATATCGATGTCTCGCAGGTTGTTGCGCAGCGGAAAGTATGGGGTGTACAGGCGTGCGCGTTTTCCGGTAATTGTGCCGTTGATGTCCCATGAACGCAGAAACCGGCGCATGGCAGTGGTCGTGCCGAAGTCTATGGTTTCGGTCTCGGAATCCTTGACTGTGGTGCGGTGCGGGCGTCCGCGGCGACGGCGGTATTCGGCAGTGGCTATTCCGTAGATGCTGTCACGGTCGAGTGTCGGATTGGCGCGGTGTATCGAGTCGCCTATGGCGCGAATGGCGCGTGAACGGTCGGTCTCGGGGCGTAATATTGCCTCGAGGTGTGTCTTGGCGCCGCGCAGTACGGCGCGTGTGCTGCGGTCGCCGGCGCTAAAGCGGTGCATTTCCAGGTCGAGAATCAAGTGAGGACGATGCTCGTCGCCTTCGTAGGCTTTGGCTATGGCATAGCCCTTGACGTTGCGTAGGCGTACGCGTGCCGAATCGGCCACGGAGAACATTTCGTAACGGGCAAAGCTGAGAGCTCCTCCCATGGGCCTGATGTCGTGGTCGCAGTGATGGCTGTGGCTGTTGCGTGTCCCGATGCCCATTTCCAGCCCGGTGAGGTGCATGCGAGCCTCGGGTGAGGATATGTATACCGAATCGACGGTGAGATGAGCTGTCAGCAGCCCGGTGGCGGTGACATCGGCTCGTTTGAAGGTCTCTTGCGTGCCGAATTTAAATAAAGCACGGTCAACGTACATGCTGTTGACCGTGTCGCTTTCCCATCTGAAATTTCGCAGTCCGATGTCGCCTTTCACCAGAAGTCGCTGAAATCCGCCGGGGCTGAGCATTGACGGCCGCCCTTTTATGCGGGCGTTGGCCGTCAAATCGCCGCTGATGCTTGCTCCGCCAAGCAGCCGCTTGAGCTGCGGTGGGAGTGCCCCCAGGTGGCTGACGCCGTTGACTTTACCATCAAACAGCGGGTCGCCGAGCATCTCGGTGACGGTGCCGGTGAGGTGCAAGTCTGTCGCCGGCCCGGCGATATTCAGTTGGTGGATGGTCAGGGTGCTGGCGTTGAGGTTGTTGCCGTCGATGTGTAGCGACATGTCGGTGCTGAAGTGTCGGAAGTCGACTTGCTGCCATTTGAAGTACGAATCGGCGACGACTACATCGACGTCCATCGTGGGCAATGCGTCGCCGTCAGCACCTAACGAGAATGGTTTCAACAACTTGGCGTCTATGCTTATGCGTGCATTGGTGTTGATTCCGGTGGGTATGCCGTAGAATTCGGCCATATCTTCGGGGACGGCGGCTAAGAGTTCGCCCACGGGCAGCGGGTCGAGGTGCAGCCGCAGTGCGTCAATGCGTGCACTGTCGCCGATATTGACTTGGGTGTCTATATTGCCTTGTATCAGCGACATCTTGAAGGCAAAACCTTCAAGAGCTATTTCTTCGGGCTTGGCCTGATCCCAGCGGATATTGCCGTTAAGCCCGAAACCGAGGTCTTCGATGCCGAAAATTTCGGATATTGCCGGGCAGTCGGCATTACCGTCAAAGTCTATGCGGTACAGTGGTTTATCTTTGCCCGAAAGCGAGATTTCGCTGAAGTTGGCCGTGGCCATAGCCCCGTCGCTGTAGAAGCGTATCGGGCCGGGGTTGGTCAGGGCAAAGCGCGTAAGCGTAATTTTGGGGAGGTCGGCGATATTGAAGGCTGTGGTGTCCTCCTCTTCGCTTGGCGGGAAGATGTCGTAGTTGTTGGTCTCATCGTCTACAATGACGATATTGGCCTGCGGACGGTCGATGATGACGCTGTCCACGGTGATGTCACCGACGAGTAGGTCGGTGAGCTTTATCGAACCCTCGAAGCTCTTGACTGTCAGTAGTGTGTCTGCCCATTCTGGAAGCATTTCGCGCTCGTCGGCGCTCAGTGCCTTGATGTCGCGTGACACTACGGTGAGGTCGCGCATTTCGATGCCGAGATATGGGAAAGAACCGCGGATGCTCAGCTCGGCATGGCCCAGGGTCACGTCGGCACGCAAGGTGTTATTGGCCACGTGTTCCAGCAGCGGTGTCAGCCTCTCGGGGTGCAGCAGGCTGAGGGTGGCGGCAACCATGCCGAAGGCGTATAATAATATGGCCATCAGGACCCATGCGGAAACTTTGAGGACACGGCGCCACATCGGACGGCGCGGGGACGTTGTCACGGTGGTGGCGGTGGAAGTTGTATCGGTGTTCATATCTCGAAATGTCTTTGCGGATGTCTTTGCGATCACTTGCGACGCTTTTTCTGCAGCTCGGGCGGCGAGGTGGGGCGCGGACGCCGTGCCACGATGTCGCGTGTGGTGATATGGAAACATCCCTGTTTTCGTTCGTATTTAATGTAGCAACGGCCGTCTTGGCACATGTCGTATAGGATTTCGGCAAGTAGGTTCTTGAGGTCTTCCTGCGTGCGGTTGACGCCTCCGCGGCTGTCTGTATAGAAGTTTACGTAGCTGATATCGAAGGTGGTCCCGAAACGATGTGCGGACGAGTCGACGGCTATACGGTTGACGCGGCGCAGCCGGCGCACAACCTGCTGGGTGCGCAGTAAGCTGGTGACTTTGAGGCGGTAATGGCCTCCGCCGCGTGCCTGTTGCTCGGCATTGAAACGGGCGCCTATGTCGTGCAGCAGTTTCGCAGCTTCGGGAATGAGGTAGGGGTACGAGTACTTGAGACTGTCGATGATGAATTCGTCGCACGAGTGCACGGCCACGATGGGGCGGTCGATGGACAGGACATCGGACGGTTTCATCACCGGAACTATTCCGAAAGCCTGTGCCTCGGCGTAATGCACATAATTGCTGTCGTTGAATACGCGTGCCAGCGGGCCGCCGGGCAGCGTCCGCACCTTCATCTTGACACATTCGTCATCGGGCATACTATCGGTCCATTGCGCCGGTACGCTGTCGCGGTAGTCGCCGCCAAGCAGCATCTCGACGGCCTCCACGTAGTCTTCCGACTCGCTGTCTTCCTCGGCTGGTGCAACAATAGCCTCCGCGCTGTCTTGTGACGGCGTGTCCGCGCTTTCACCGTGTCCGCAACCGCCGATAGCGGTTGCCATAGCAAGCAATGCGCAGTATGTCAGTGCCTTGTTCATCAGCGTGTACCAATTAAGCCACCTAATCCGGACGGCAGGACGCCCTATGCCCTGTCACCCCGTGCGGCTACATTTGTGCAAAGTTACACTTTTTCGCTCGAAAAACCGCAACTGTGCCGCCCCTCGCACTCTTAAAATATTCTAACTGCCTATGTGCCTGTTCGTCCATTTATGTGTCAGTCAGGATAAAAGAACGCCCCTCAAGTGTGCTGCCTTGCGGCTCGCCTGAGGGGCTTGTTGTCTTATGGCTTACTGTAGCCTTGGTTATGAGGCCGGAGCTTAGATTTTCAGCTTCTTGCGACCCTGCGGCGACACGAGGATGTAGACGCCATGGGGCAGGGCGTCGGCGGTGACTTCCGCTTCGTGCATACCGCTACCCACGCGCACGCCTTGCAGGTTGTACACCTCGTAGAGTGCGTCCGGCGTGTCCACGCTGACATCGTCCACGCCGTCATACTCGGAGATAAAGAAGAATTCTTTCCATTGCTCCGCCGCCTTGTACTGGTCTATGGATTCTTTATTGACAAACAGCTCGCAGGTCCATTTATTGATATCATCGAGGGCCTGACTACCGCAAGTGGGCGGCACCGGGGCGGTGGTAATTAGTTTGGTCATCGCGGTGCAGTCCGAGAATGCCTCTTTGCCGATGGTCTTGACGTTGGAGCCTACGCGGAAGAAGTCCAGCGAGCTGCATCCGCTGAAAGCCCAGTCGCCAATCTTCTCGATGCCGTCACCCATAGTGATGTACTTCAGCCCTGTGCAGCCGTAGAATTCGTTTGCGGTAATCTCCGTCTCCTTGTCCGTGATTATCACCTTTTCAAGGCTCGTATTCCGATAGAACGGCGAGTAACCCTTGTCCGATGATGTCGAATACGAGATATTGCCACCGATATATACCGTCTTAAGCGGACAGTCGTGGAACGCATAATCGCCTATATTACCATCGTAGTTGACAATAACTTTGGTTATGTGAGTATTGTTATAACATGTATATGGCTTGATGTCCTTGAGCGTCATCGAAACGCCCTTATATGACACAGTTTTACAGAGTGATATATCTGTCTGTTCCTGGTTATATGTGCAGTCGATAGCGTCACATGTGCGTTCCGATGGGCTTACCGGCACATAACGTATGCCGTCTACCTCAAATAACGAGCTAAGATATTTATATATATACTTGTATTCGCATGACATTCCGGTATAGAGGTCGTTAGCCACATAACTAACGCGGCTATTCACCTCACTATACCCGGTAGGCGGCGTATTGGGAAGCCATATTACTTTTTCGACCGTTTTTTTTCTTTTGCCGTAGCCGTAATTATAATAATAGCCAATGGCATACTGGCCTATTGATAACACTCCAGTGCCGATAGTTAGCGAGTGCAGCCCGGTGCAGTCGTAGAAGGCGTAGTCGCCGATGGAAGTGACGGAGTTGGGGATGACCACGGAAATGAGGCTGGAGCAGCCGCGGAAGGCGTCATCGCCGATTGAAGTGACGGAGTTGGGGATGGTCACGGAAGTAAGCCCGGAGCAGCCTTCGAAGGCGCTGTCACCGATGGAAGTGACAGAGTTCGGAATGGATACCGAGGTCAGCCCGGTGCAGCCGAAGAATGCAACACGGCCAATGTCGGCGACTGAGTTAGGAATAGTTATCGAGGTCAGCCCGATGCAATCCATGAATGCGTATTCGCCAATGGAAGTGACGGAATACGTTATGTCGTTGTTTGTTATAGTTTCGGGAATAACAATATCGCCGCTATAACTTCCTTTTATTACACTTGCTGTTTTATCAGTTGTATTAAGATTGTAGTATACCCCATCAACTGTGCAGTCGTAGGCGAAGGCGGAGAAAGTGGAGGAGAGCAACAGGATGAGCAGGAGTGCCGGGCGGATGATTGCGCGTTTGAGGAGGATGGGGGTGAGGAACGGGGGAGCGGGCCGGGATGCCGGATGTCGCATCGCCGAGGTCTCGGCATGTGCCGATTTTTCATTTTTGAGGGGTATGAGTAGTGCCATAATGCCACTTTTTTTGGTGGGTCGGGTGACGTCCTGCCCGGATGTTTGTATGCAGAAAAGCGTGGACGTCTGTATCTGTTGCCGCCCGGCGAACGGAGGAGAGAGTTTCTGTTCGTCAAGAATCAGTGCGGATAAACGCTTTCCAAAAAAATGTCTGCCGGCCCACCCGCTTTGCCCGTGACCGGGCTTCTGCGGAGCGGTCTGCATGGCAAAGGTACACATTTATTTGCTTTTGGCAAATAGTTTCTTCGAGACACGTTGTCAGCGTTTTAGGACGTGTGGCGGTTATGAAGGGCGGATTTGCAGGCGGAGAAGTGAAGAAATAACGTGAAATGGCGGTTTTTGATGCGTTAAATGTTGCCGATTGGGAAATAATGCTTACATTTGCACATTGATAATAGGCATTGACATTCAAAATTATCATATAATATATCATGTATTGATATTCAAAAACCAAAAAACACATAACATGCACTACACAAACATTATTCGCACAATGATGCGCAGGGCCATCGTGACGGTGGCCGGCATTGCGGCTTTGGGTGTGGTCGGCATCGTCGGCACGCCTGCGGCAATGGCGCAGGATGCGGCGACGGACATTGTGGTGTTGCGACTCACTTTGGGCGACAAGGTCTACAAGGCCTCCGAGGTAGACAATATCGCTTTTGGCCCCGAGCAGGTGTCGATGACGACATCTGCCGCAGTCGTCAACGTCGGGTATGACCAATTGGTGTCTATCCGCTTTAATACTTTGCTCGGCGTGAGTGACGTCGCAACGGACGCTGCCTCGTCAGCCATCGAGTATGACGGTACGTCCGTGCGCGCATCTCAACCACTTGCAATCTATGACATTTGCGGCCGCAAAGCGCTGGATGCGCCCTCCGGAATGGCCGATGTCACTTCTTTGACTCCCGGCATATACATCGTTCGGGCAGGAGTACAAACCCTCAAAATCAGCAAGAAATGAAGACACGCAAGACTACATTGGCTGCAGCGCTGTCGCTGACGGCCTTCGCGGCATTGGCCGTGACCCCTTACGTGTGGTTTCACGATAGTGCGGGCAAGCATCACCGCGGCGTGGCACGCGAGCGCGTGGACAGTATCACGGCCGCCAACGGTAGCGTTTCGGTCATATTGGCCGCCGATGCCGGAACTTCCGAAATGACCACGGCCGAGGCCGCTACGCTGACCTTGGCCGATGACGCCAAGCAACAGATAACCATATCTTTTGCCGCTGACGGCGCATCCGAGATTACTAACCCCAAGGCTTTTGACGGCGTGACCGTCACCGACGATAATGCCGGCGGTATCGTTGTAAATTCGACCGTCACCGACGAACTCGAATTCAAACTTAGCGGCACAGGCTCGTCCCTTAAGATATATGCCGCCGCTCCCGTCAAACTGACACTCGACGGCGTGACCTTGCAAAGCAAGGGAGGAGCTGCGCTCAACGTCCAGGGCAAGAAGGAATTGACCCTTGTGCTGGCAGACGGAACGACCAATACCTTGGCCGATGCGCTGCCTTATGCAACGCCCGATGGCGAGAAAGAAAATGCCGCAGTGTTTGCCACGGGCAAGATGACCATTCAGGGTACCGGAACGCTGGTGGCCTCGGGTGCATCCAAACATGCCATAGCCTCCTCCAAATCGATGAAAATCAGAAAAGGTGCGACCGTCAAGGTTACGTCTGCCGCTTCGGACGGCATACATGCCGACGGCATTAAGTTGGATGACTGCACCATAGACGTGCGCGGCACCGGCGGTGACGCAATAGACGCCGGCGATGACGAACTCACGGTGGGCAAGGCCGTTGTCGTTGCCGATGTGGCGACAGATGATACCAAGGGCCTCAAGGCCAACGGCGATATCCTCGTCACCGACGGCGCCGACATCACCGTCACCATGTCTGCTGCTCAAGGCAAAGCCATGAAAACGGCGCGTAATTTCACCATGAACGGCGGCAGCATTGACGTGAAAGCCTCCGGCGGTGTTGTCGTCACCGACGGCGATCCCTCGTATTGCACGGCCATCAAGGTGGACACCACATTTACGCTCAATGCCGGAAGTATCAAGGTGGTACACACCGGAGCGTCCGGAAAAGGTATCAGCGTAGACGGGAAGGCCTATTTCAACGGCGGCGAGGTCAATATCACTTGCAGTGGCAACGGCGCGACCTACACCGATTCGACGGGTACGCTCGACAGCCACAGTTCCACCTGTATCACGGTTGACGATGATATATACCTTGCAGGAGGAACTTTGACCCTGTCCAATAGCGGCACTGCCGGGAAAGCCATTAAGGGTGATAAGGCCATAGTCATAGGCGCCGAGGGCACCGAAGGCCCCACGATAGATGCTCGTACAAGCGGTGCCAAATTTGTCGTGTCGTCCGGATCGACATGGGGCGCTCCCGGCGGACGACCCGGTGGCGGTCCCGGCGGTGGCGGTCCCGGTGATCAGACGGATTACGCAAATCCGAAGGTCGTCAAAGCCGGCGGCGACTTGACCGTGAACAGCGGAAAGCTCACGTTAGTGTCCACGCAGGACGGCGGCGAGGGCCTCGAAAGCAAGAGTATTCTCACCATCAACGGCGGCGATATACACATCACGACAGTGGACGACTGCATCAATGCTTCGTCGCATATCCAAATCAACGGAGGAGTGATACGTTGCGTCGCCTCGGGCAATGACGCTATCGACAGCAACGGTACCCTCACCATCACCGGCGGTATAGTCATTGCAGGCGGAACAAATCAACCCGAGGAGTCCTTTGACTGTGACCAAAATACGTTCACCATCACCGGCGGGACGATCTTCGGCGTGGGCGGCGGCGCGTTGGGCGCGCTGCTGGGCGTCACGCTCGGCCGCCAGTTCGTCACCATGACCGAAAGCCTGGTGCTGCTGGGCGCGGGCAACAAGCAGCTGCTGATGTACGCCACCTTCCTGCTGATGGCGGCGGCAGCCGTTGGCATTTTCTTCCTCCGCCGCGGCGTTCAGGAGGATCAATAGGGAAAGTTCAGCAAAAAGCTTGAGAGGAGGCGCCTCCTCTCAAGCTTTTTGTTTCCGTTCAGCGCTCCGGGGAACGCGGTTCAGGCGAAGCCGTGCGTTTTGAGCGTTTCTTTTTTCCAACGGTTGACAGCGCCTTGAATC
>ENA-OUQO01000225-OUQO01000225.1-human-gut-metagenome-genome-assembly--contig:-NODE-225-length-23305-cov-4.052989_pt1 | contig 23305 bp, 29 predicted proteins | sample MGYA00237944_ERZ548825 | MGnify/ENA primary metagenome ERZ548825 (study PRJEB26490, sample SAMN05194700) | human gut metagenome | biome: terrestrial biome; feature: human-associated habitat; material... | reverse complement strand
TTCGAGCCATTGAGCACCGACAGCCACGGTCGGACGTTTGCCCGGCATAAGAATGACTATGGTCGGGACGGCACGCAAGGCGAAGGCTTTGGCTGTTTGCGGATATCTGTCGATGTCCACGCTTACGAAGGCTGCCTTGCCTTTATACTTGTCGGCTACGGCCTTGAATACCGGGGCCAAAGAGCGGCACGGACCGCACCAGGAGGCGTTGAAGTCGATGACCATAGGGCGCTTGACTTTGGTGGAAGGCCTTAGTGTCGTGTCGCTCGACGGGGAGGTAATCGTGACGGCGGCTTGGGCTTCCGACGGCAATATTGCCGCAAGTAATACCAAAAGGATGACTTGGATGTTTGTCTTCATAAATATATTGACGTTAGGCTCGATGTGTGCGATGTCCCGGCTTATGAGGGTGTGTCAAGACCGTATACGCGGTAGGAGCGCAAAACATTGCGCCTGAGCGAAAAACGGCTGTTCTTGAAGCGCCTCCCCGGCCATGGGCCGAGAGACTATAAGAGACTTTCGATGTACTCGTCGAAGGATTCCTCGGAGGACATAAAGTCGTTGAGGCCGACGTATGAATTGGATGTGCCGTCGGGAAGTATGACGATGAGTGTCGGTAATGAGTTGACACCGAAAGCGGTCATGATGGTGGGGCATGCATCGGCATCTACGCTGACAAAGTCGGCACGGTCGCCGTATTTCTCAGCTGCGGCGTGGAATACGGGCTTGAATTTTTGGCACGGGCCGCACCAGGTGGCGTTGAAATCGATGATTAGAGGCTGTTCGACAGTCATATCGGGTGTCAGGGGATCGTCGTCCTCGGCTTCCTGTACGGCTGCGGTGGTGACAGCTTCGGCGGTGGCTTCCTCGGCGGCGGTGTTGTCGTTGTCCTCGGCGGCTTTGTCCTGCTTATTGCCGCAGGATGCGAGCGCGGCGCACATCATCATTGCTATAAATACTTTCTTCATAATCTCGGATATTCTTTGGATAAATGACTTATTATAAGAGGGGAGGGATAGAGACCTTAGGGCCTTTAATGCCCTTAGAGCCTTTAAGGACAATAGTCCGATGCTAAGGCACTACCTATTGGACTTGGTCTTCAAAAAAAACGGCGGCGACTGCCGCGCCCTGTGTACGCGGGTGCGTGGCAGTCGCCGTGGATGTTCGTGTGAAGTGCCGGACTATCAAGCGAGGGCTTCCTTGAGGGCCTCGTTGGTGTGGTGTACGGCAGCAGCGCTCTTGGCAAAGAGGGCTTTTTCTTCGTCGTTGAGGTTGAGGTCAACGATTTTCTCGATGCCGTTGCGACCCAGCAAGCAGGGAACGCCGATGCAGAGGTCTTTTTCGCCATATTCGCCTTCGAGCAGAGCCGAGCAGGTGATGATGCGCTTCTGATCGTGGAGGACGGCAGCGACTACGCTTGCTCCGGCTGCACCGGGAGCGTACCATGCGGAAGTTCCGAGCAGTTTGGTGAGGGTTGCACCGCCTACCATAGTGTCGGCAGCGACTTTCTCGAGTTCTTCTTTGGCCAGCAGAGTGGAAGCGGGAACGCCGCGGTATGCTGCATAGCGTGTCAGAGGAATCATTGTGGTGTCGCCGTGGCCGCCGATAACCATACCTTCAACTTCGTTGGGGTTGGCTTTGAGAGCGTTGGCCAGGTTGAAACGGAAGCGAGCGCTGTCGAGAGCGCCACCCATACCGATGATGCGGTTTTTGGGCAGACCGCTGGTCTTGTGGATCAGGTAGGTCATGGTGTCCATCGGGTTGGAGATGCACAGGATGACTGCTTCGGGCGAGTGCTTGAGCACGTTGTCCATTACGGATTTTACAATCTTGGCGTTGACACCGATGAGTTCTTCGCGGGTCATACCGGGTTTGCGGGGAATACCGCTGGTGATGACTACCATGTCGGAGCCTTCGGTGGCGGTGTAATCGTTGGTGACGCCGCGCAGACGGGTGTTGAGACCCAGGATGCTGGCGGTCTGCATGATATCCATGGCTTTGCCTTCGGCTACGCCCTCTTTGATGTCGAGGAGTACGACCTCGTCGGCTACCTGGTTGGTTACAAGTACGTTGGCACATGTGGCACCTACATTACCGGCGCCGATGACTGTTACTTTTGACATAATTGTAAATTTTATATTGGGTAATATGTTTGTGCTTGTGTATGTATGTGGTCTTCAGACCTATGCGCTCGATGTTGCCGCCGATGGCCGCAGCCGGCGCATTTGCACGGCAAATATACAAACTTTTTCCGTGTCGGCAGTGAAAAATTAGTTAAGAATATTGTCTGCCGGCTAAAAATACGCTGTTCGACGTGTCAGAATGTCATCCGAACAACGACTGCGAGCGGTCTTTCGCGGCCCTGACATATACACAAAAAAAAAGCGCCGCCTGCCGGAGGTGTTCCGACGGGCGGTGCTTATGCGTGTATGCTTGCTGATATTATTTGCCAAAGGCTTCAGCGGCGTTCTTCAGGTTCTCGGCAGCGTTCTTGACGGCCTTGACGTCCTTGGAAGCTTTCTGAACTTTTTCGGCGGCATTGTTGATGGCTTCGGAGGCCTTGTTGGAGACTTCCTGTTCGGCTGCGGCAACATTGGTGTCTACAGTGGTGGCAGCTTCTACGGCTGCTTCGGGAGCGGCCTCTACGGTTGCTGTTGTGTCGGCAGCTGTGCTGTCGGTAGCGTTGGCGTCTGTTTTACCATTGCCGCAAGCGGCGAGACTCAGTGCTGCAAAAGCGGCAGCTACATAAAGCATCTTTTTCATAATTGTATGTGTTTTAGTTGTTTGTTTCTATTTCTGTTGTTGTCTGTGTCATTGTATGACACGGCATATATTGATACAAAAATAGTGCCAAACGATGTGGTGGCAGGTTGTGTGACACACCGGAAGGACGCCAAAAAAAGCATGAGAAATAATTTTTTGTTTTTCATATTTACTTTTGTATGCTTCGCGGTATATATACAAAGAGTACAATACTATTCAAATGAATAATACATACAGATATGATATATAACGTATGGGGCATAAAACGAAGCGTGAGATGAGATGGAGGGTGAAATGTAGAGGAAGTATTTGGGTGTTAGGTGGTTGGGTGGAGATGGGGTGAAGCCCCGGGAATAAAACGAAGCGTGCAAAAGTTTACATAGGCTTAATTTTGGTTTACATTGAGGGTCGTTTTTGGGGAGACAGGTTTGCTTGACGGATGCTTGGGGTTTCATCCGGCTTGCTTGGGGTGGTAGTGAAGCGGTGGAGGCGTGGTGATGGGTAGAGGATATGTGGGGCTAAATGCGGCGTAATCAAGCCGTCAGCGGCAATTATGGGCTATTTGGGAGAATGATTAGATTAGAACTCGGACGACGTTAGAGGGCAAATATAACGAAGCTAAAAGGGTGCTGTCGGCATAGGTCGGCGGCACCCTTGTTATATGTTCATGTGGGTCGAAAAATGGCGAAAAATAAAACTGGGGATACAGGTGGGGTGACAAACTGGGGTGACAAACTGGGGTGACACTTTTTGAAAACTGGGGTGACAAATTTGGGTGATTGGGCTACACAAAGCCGGGGGGTGGAAAAGGATAATAAAAAGCGATTGTTCTCAAAAAAACGGTGGATAACCCCCTACCGAAATGCCCCTTGCTTTTTGAGGAAATTGGGAGCGAAAAAGCCCAAAATCAAAGAATTTGTTTGTCGAAATCCGATAAAAGTGGGAGGGGGTCTAAAAATAAAAGAGGGAGGGGTGGCGCCGCAGTGGTCGCGGAGGGGTCAGTTGAGACAGAAAAGTACGCCGCATATACGGGCAAAGGGTGGCGCTATGCGCCTTTCAGAACCTTGGGAGGAATGGTTTGAAGCGCCTCCGCAGCATCGGGGGGGGTATTGGCATCTTCAAGTTCCCTTTCAAGCTGTTCGACACGAGCCTTCAAACGCCCTATCTCCTCCGCTTGATCTTGTATTGTTGAAATGAGCTGAGGAATGATTGAGTTATCGTTTTGAGGTGCATCCGTTTGTTTTTCAGCAGATAAATTTGTACTTTTACGCTCATCAAACTCGTTTCGGGGGAGAAAAGAGTTACCGGTGGTACGTTTCGTTTTAAGCATATCACCTCTCCCTGTTAACAACCACTCAATATTAAGATTAGAGTATGTCTCTACAATAGAGTTTATCTTATCCAAACCAATGCTTTTGCTGATAGCATTGACATAACCATTTGAAACACCAATACTCTCTTCAAATGCAGAGACAGGTATTCCTTCCTCTTTGCAAAATGCCTTTATTCTATTTTTAACGGTCATCTCTCTAAATTTTAAGAAAGAAAATCTCTAAAACATTTTGTTGTTAGAGAAATTCTCTATACCTTTGCAGCGTGTTCCAATTGGAACGGGCGGTCAAAGGTACGAAAAAGACCGAGAAAAATCAAGAGACAGAAGACATATAAAATTAAGAGAATATGGAAGAGAGCATAACAGGACATATGGAAAAGCGGTCATCGGGGCGGCATAAAGCCGTGCCGGGGAAGACCTACCGGGTAGAGGTCTGTGACAACCACAGCGACGAGGAGACGTGCAAAACGCTGGCGTTGCCGGTGGAATATCCGGATATTGAGTCGGCAGAAGCGGCGGCACGGGCGATCATCCACGCGTTGGCGACCTTCAACGACTTAGCGGTTGAGAACCAGGGCTATCAATACATGGCGTACTACCCTGCCGGGCACGAGAAAGAAGGCATGGGAGCGTACACGGCGGCGGTATATGACGACGCCGGCGAGCGCTACGAAGGACTGACATAAAGAAGATAGTGAGGGGGTGAGACCCGAGAGAGGGCCATCCCGCGCTGATAGCGCGAAAGCCGCAAGGCAAACATTGAGACTCCCCCGGTGTGCCAAATTCGCCGGGGGACATGGAAGGGAAGCCCGCGAGACAGGAGCCGCGGGGCGAGAACCACCGGGGGCGGCGAGCCGCAAGGCAGTAACAGTCGAACACGCCGCACCGGGGCGGGTGCCGGGAAACCGCGCAAGGCAGGTTCGACTCCTGCCCCTTCCGCAACAAACTAAAAAAGAGAGATATGATAAAGAGACAGACCGAAGAAGCCGCCCGGAGGGCGTTGAGGGCACTGCGTCAGATTATCGAAGGCACCATAGACGATGTCGGCGAGGTTCTTGACTGCTACGAGGCGGCGCATGACGACTACGAGTTGACATACTCGAAGGAATACGCCGCGCTTGTCGCCGGGTTCTACGGACTAACGACGACACTATGCAATATCGACAAACAGATAGACGGCGGCAAAGACGCCGACAAACATAAAAAACACGAAAGGAGAAAAAGCGATGGATGCTAACGCAAAAAGTCTAATGATTCTGTCTTCCATAGCAGAATGCAGGAAGGCAATTGACTTTCTAACAGAGGTCGGAGAGATTGGAGCAACGACAATAATGCTGAATGGCGCGAAGCGCCCATGCCCAGGACAGCCTGCCAGCGGCAAGCCCATGTTTCGGGGGCATCAATTAGTTCTCCGGGACGATAAAACTTTGGTTTGCCGGCTGTGTGGCCGCAAATACCGCACAAGTCATCGAGAATTGACAAAGGTAGAGCGGTATGCACACGAAAGGCTTCTTCCGTCATGTCCGTTTTAGCGACAATCTGTGCTCTTAAAATCAGGTTCATAAGCAGATAAAATTAGGAATACGGCAACAAAGATAACGAATAACGAACAAAAAAACATAAACGATGAGAAAGTACATATCAGTGAGCAAAGACGCGGTATCGCGTCTTATGGAAGCGTTCAAGGTGACAGACAGATGTGTCAAGAACGCCTTGGCGTACCGGAGCGACAGCGAGCTTGCCCAAAAGATCCGCTGTGCGGCAGTCCGTGCATACTACGGGGTGACCTACTATATCAGCACCGAGTTCGAATGCTTCTATGACAGCGACAGCAACATGCACCAGGTGTTTCCGAACGGCGCCGAGATCTACCTTGACAAGACCACCGGCGACGGGGTGGTTTACGACACCAAGGGGAATGTGGTGGCGAAGTATGCCGACATGCATGTAAGGGAGATATACGGGATACAGCAAATGGCAGCCGCCCTATAAGAGGATATGGAATACTACGACGGAAGACTTTGCATATCGCAGCGCGAGCTTGTGGACGGCGGCATAATGACCGCTGCCAACTACAAGCAGATGGCCCGTCGTGGACGATTTGATGTAGCCCGTCGCGGCGGAGGCAATGCCGACAGCTACGCCTTAGCCGTCATCGACACTCTGCCGACGAAATACCGCGAGGCGGTGAAGGCGAAATTCGGCAGCGGCGACGAAGTGTTAGCCGCCGGGTGGTTCAGGGAGAACTACGAGCGCGACCAATCCGCCGTCGTGTGGTTCCACGACAGAGAGAACACCGGCGCCGACCTTCCGGCGGACAAGATAGAAGAATACGTGACCAATGCCGGGGTTCTGAACTGCTGCCTGCGGCTGTACACGAGAGCCCGCGACTGCCAGAAGATCCTCGGGAACACCTACCAATGGGAAAAGATGGCGAAAGCCGTCGAGAGCCTGAGAGAACAATACGGGCACACCCTTCCTACCTCCATGTTCAGGCTGCGCAAGAAACTTGCCGATTACCGCAAATACGGTTACCGGGTGCTGCTGAGCGGCAAATACGGCAACCAGACCGCGCGGCGGATGACACACCGTGAAGAGCGCGTGATACTCGGGATAGCGTGCCTTGAGAACCAGCCCTACAACACGACCGTTCGCGAGATGTACATAATGTTCCTGACCGGTGAATTAGACGTCTGGGACGTCGATACCGGCGAGCTGTACGACCCCGGCGACTTTGCCAAGAAAGGCGAAGACCCGTGGATACCCAGCGAAGCCACAATAGCCAACTACCTCAACAAGCCCAAGAACAAACTGCTCATCAAGAGCCGGCACCTGAGCCGTACGACGTTCATGCACGAAGAGATGCCCCACATGCACCGGCACGGCGGGCAGTACAGCCTGTCGCAGATCACTATGGACGACGTCGACCTGCCGCGTAGGATGAGGGGCAACGAGCGCGTCCACGCCTACTACGCCTACGACGTGGTGAGCCAGTGCAGGGTCGGTGCAGCCTACGGGCGGAAGAAAGACGAGGCGCTGGTGACAGAATGCTTCCGCGACATGTTCAGGCTGTTAGAGCGTAACGGCTGGGGTATGCCCGCCGGCATCGAGGTCGAGCAGCACCTTATGAGTAAATACAAAGACGGCTTCCTGCAAGCCGGAGTAGCCTTTCCCTTCGTACACTTCTGCGCGCCGCAGAACTCCCAGGAAAAATATGCCGAGCCGTTGAACGGCGCCTTTAAGAGGACGATAGCCCACAAGAACCACGCCGGCATCGGCAGGTTCTACGGCAAAGGCAAGAACCGGGTCGAGAGCAAGAAAGTCAGCGACGAGACCAACGAGCTGTGGGAAGACAAAAGATACTACACCTTTGAAGAACTTGTTGCCGACGACCGCGCCGACAACCGAGAATGGAACAACGCCCCGCACCCCGACCAGAAACGCTACCCCGGCATGAGCAGGTGGGACGTGCTTGTCGCCAACATCAACCCCGGGCTTCAGACCCTGGACAAAATCACCCTGAGCCGTTATATCGGCGAGAAAGTCGAGACCGGCATCAGGCGCAACTCCACGGTCCGCGTGAACTACGAAGACTGGTGGCTCAGCGCCCCCGAGGTCTTAGAGAAACTTGCGCCCAACGACTACAAAGTACAAGCCTACTACCTGCCCGACGAAGGAGGCAGAGCCACCGACGTCTACATCTTCCAGGGCGACAGATACATCGACAAAGTCGAGAAAGTAGAGACCTACAACAGGGTCTATGCCGAGCAGACCGACGAAGACGCCGCCAAATATATCGAGCAGCGCAAGAAAGTGTCGAGATTTGCCGCCTATGTCAAGGCGCATGCCGCGCCCACTGTCGGCACCGCCAAGAAGAGGAGTGAAGAGCGAGGAGAGAATGAGATTGACACCGCCGAAGCAGCCCCCGTAATCCTGCCGACGAACCTACAGGCAGAGAGCGAAGACAGCGAGAGCGGCGGCTACACAGCCGGGATAAACTGGCGGCAGATAGCGTTACAAGACCAATAGAACGGCATTAAAAGAAGATACGAATACCAATAAAACAGCGATATGATAACGACAGAGATTAAGAAAAAGATTACGGGCGCCATCCGGGAAGCCCGCAAGAACTACCCCAGCGACGCCAAGCACGCCGCGAGCTTAGGGATCACCACGAGCGTGTACAGCGCCGTCAAGAACGGGCAGACCGAGAAGGTGCTGAGTGATGCCAACTGGATAAGCATAGCGAGGAAGCTCGGCGTGGGGTTGCGCGACGAGATCGAATGGAAAGCCGCCGCCACCCCCGTATACCAATACGTGACCGCCCAGTTAGACTTCTGCAAAGACAGCGGGGTGAGCGGGATCCTGTGCGACGCCCCCAACATCGGTAAGACCTACACCGCGAAGCTGTACGTGCAGAGCCATGCCAACGCCGTGTATATAGACTGCAGCCAGGTCAAGACCAAGCTTAAACTCGTGAGGAAGATAGCGGCAGAATACGGTGTCGACAGCAAAGGAAGGTACAGCGACGTCTACGACGACCTTGTGTACTACCTGCGCAGCATCGAAAAGCCCCTGATTATCTTAGACGAAGCCGGCGACCTGCAATACGAAGCCTTCTTAGAGCTGAAAGCCCTGTGGAACGCCACCGAGCGGTGCTGCGCGTGGTACATGATGGGAGCCGACGGACTCAAAGAAAAGATCAACCGGAGCATCGAATGCAAGAAAGTCGGGTACACCGAGATGCTGAGCCGCTACGGCGACCGTTTCAGCAAGGTCACGCCCGACAACGGCGACGACCGCCGCGCCTTCCTGAACGAACAGGCGCGGATAGTAGCCAAAGCCAACGCCCCCGAGGGGGCAGACATAGGGCAGATCGTTCGCAAGAGCGGCGGCGGACTGCGACGCGTGTACACCGAGATTGAGAAACTCAAAAGACAATAGAACTATGTCAAAGCGAGCATACAGTCCCAAGGAGATAATCGCCAAGACCTACGACTCCTTGCCGTGGGACGGGATATGGGCAGACGCCTTCGGGCATCCGACGATAAACGAGACATGGCTGGTCCACGGGCCCAGTGCCAGCGGCAAGAGCAGCTTTGTGATGCAGTTGGCACGCAGGCTGAGCGAATACGGCACCGTGCTGTACATGAGCTACGAAGAAGGCGTCGGTCAGAGTTTCCAGAAGAGGCTCGAGCGCTTCAAGATGCAGGAAGTCCAAGGGCGGCTGCGCATAGCCACCGACAGCTACGACGAACTATGGAAACGCTTGCAGCGTAAAAAGAGTCCCAAATTCGTGATTATCGACAGCTTTCAGGAAGCGGTCGAAGACTACGGTTGGAGCTACGAAAACGCCTGCGAGATTATGAGACACTTCAGGAGGAAGAGCTTCATCTACATCAGCCAGGAACACAAAGGGCAGCCCATGGGAAAGCCCGCGATGCGTTTGAAATACAAAGCCGGGGTGAAGATCAGAGTCGCCGGGTACAAAGCCTACTGCCAGGGGCGGTTCATACCCAGTGTCGGCGTCTATTACCCCGTCTGGGCAGAAGGCATTCTGAAGACCACAAATGACACCAAATAAGAAGAGAGAGACGATATGAGCAAAAGAAAGACCATAATAGAGATTACGCCCGAGGCGACAGCCGAGCGCGAGGCTATGGTAGTAGGTCCCATGACATGTCCATGCTGCCACGGAGCCGGCGGGCACGACAACCCCTTGAAACACCCATCGGAAGCATGGGAAACGTGCAGTCGCTGCCGAGGCGCGGGCGAAGTCAAAGCCATAGTGACGATAGACTGGACAGCGGGATTAATGACCGACAAACTCGAAAGAAAATGACGAAGACAACGAGAAACTACGGACGCTTTTACGGCGCGTTGAACGCCATAGCGGCGAGCGGCGAGCGCGACGAGATGAAGAAGATGCTCGTGCGTCAATACACCCATGGGCGCACCGAGAGCCTTCGCGAGATGAGCGACGGCGAATACGCCAGCTGCTGCCGCGCCCTCGAAGAGCGCGGGCGTGACAGCGAGCGACTGCGGCGAGAGCGCAGCGCCACGCTGAAACTGATGCAGCAGATGGGTGTAGACACGACAGACTGGGGCCGTGTGAACCTGCTGTGCCGCCATCCGCGGATAGCGGGCAGAGACTTCTACAACATCGAAGCCGGCGAGCACCCCGGGCTGCGGCGCAAGCTCCGCGCCATCGCCGGCAAAGGCGGGCTGCGCGGCGGAGAAGAAAAGGCAGAAAAGACCCTGCTTGTGATACCGCCGCAGATGCCCCAGGCATGAGAAGAGATAGCTAACAACAATAATAACCACAACTAAAAAAAACAAAAGACAATGACAGAAAAAGTAGAGATGACCGCCGAAGAGCGGGCAGAATTCGAAGCCTACAAAGCCGAGAAAGAGAAAAAGCGCAAAGAACAAGAGAGGAAAGAACAGCGGAAACAATACTCCGAGATGGTCGATGACGAAGTGACGTCGGCCATACCCCAGTTAGGCGAGCTTAGCGAGCAGATCAAGACCGTCAAAGACACCGTTTTCGGGAACTTCGATGCCATCTTGAAGCTAAAAGCCGACATCACCGGGGTGCAGCCCGGCGAGCAGAACAGCCACACCTTCACCACGAGCGACGGGAAATACCGCCTCATCCTCGGGTCGCACACCATCGACACCTACCGCGACACCGTCGAAGACGGCATCGCGATGGTCAAGGGCTATATCGAGAGCCTTGTGCGAGACGACGCCACCAAGGCGCTTGTGAACGCCGTGCTGCGACTGTTGAGCCGCGACGGGCAGGGCAACATCAAAGCCAGCCGCGTATTGCAGTTGCGGAAGATGGCAGAAGACAGCGGCGACGAGCACTTCTTAGAAGGCGTGAAGATTATCGAAGAAAGCTACCAGCCGGCGGTGAGCAAGAAATACATACGCGCCCAGTACAAAGACGAGAGCGGCGCGTGGAGATACATACCCTTGGGCATGACCGACGTAGACTGAGAGGAGGAGAGAGACGATGAAAAAAGAGATAACCAGGGGCGTTCGCGTGACCGTGTGCAAAGAATGCGGCGGCAGCGGCGTCGAGACCGACGATGACGGGCAGAAGAGACGTTGCCGGCAATGCCAGGGCAGCGGCAGAGTGACCGTGAGCAGCGTCACCGTGTTAGACATCAGGCCCTACCACCCACGCGAGATTAACGAAACAGAAGAATAGGAAGAGATGAGCAAGACGCGCGGCATAAGCTACAAGAAACGCGTCGCCGATATCAACCGGATATATGACCGCTATGCGCGGAGCGGGTTAAGCAACCGCGCCATCTACCGGCGGTACATATATCCGGTGTACGGTATCAGCGAGCGGACCTTTTACAACATCATGAACGCCACGGCGGAGGGAGACAAGACCGTTGTGGCGAGCGACATGCCGAGCCTCTTTGACATCGAATACGACGACGAAACGACACAGCGATGACAGACATAGACGAGCAAGTGCGTGTGGTGTTTCGGAACATACTGCGCGACATCCAGGTAGAATTAGGCGACGAATTCGACAAAAACTTCGAGCGCCAGGGCTTTTTCGGGCAGGCATGGGCACGGAGGAAGAGTCCCGTGCGCAGCGGCGGCGCCATCTTGGTCGACACCGGCGGACTGCGGCGCAGCATCCGCAGCGAGATACGCGAGAGCAGCATAATCTTTGTGAGCGAGCATCCGGCGGCGGCGATACACAACGAAGGCGGCGAGGTGAAGGTCACCGCCAAGATGAAGCGCTACTTCTGGCACAAGTATTATGCTGCCAGCGGCGCCTTCGGGCGCAAGAAAGACGGGAGCGTGAGGAACGACAGCCGCACCCGGCGACTGGGGAGCGAGGCAGACTTTTGGAAAGCGATGGCGCTCATGAAGACCGGGAGCACGATAAAGATACCCAAGCGGCAGTTCTTGGGAGTGTCGCCCGAAGTAGAAGCGGCAGTGCGCGAGATCATCGAAGAGAACCTAAACGAATACGTAAACAACATAGACTTCAAGATAAAATAGACAGACAATGAGAGAAGAACTTTACAACGCGATCAAGAACCGGCTCGAGGCGATGGACGGCACGCCGGTGCAGCACATAGACCTGTGGAACCGGAACATCGAATTTATCGAGCAAGAAAGCGCGTGGGCGCGACCGGCGGTGTTCATCGAGTTCCTGCCGATAAAATGGAATGCCATAGTACACGGGGTAGAATACCGTGGCGAGGTTCAGGTGAACCTCCATGTGGTGACAGACTGGGACGGCGGCGAAGGCATGGCGGCGCTGCGGCTGACCGACGCGATACACGAGGTTATAGCCGGAATGGACGGCGACGACTTCAAAGAATTAGACCTTGTGGCGAGCATGACCAACCACGACCACGAAGAGATAGTCGAGCACATCGAGACCTACGCGTGCGTAGGGTTCAGGCACTTCGGCTGAAAGTGAAAAATAATTAAAACTCGGAAAAAGTCCGCTAAAAGTAGAGCTTTTTGGCGGACTTTTCGCTATATTTGCGGCGAGTTCCAACAGGAACGTATAGAACTGGCTAATGACAGCAGCAGAGATAACAGGCATAATATTTGGCGCAATCACGGTAATATGCGTGATACTCAGCGGTGTATGGGTTATAATCAATAAATCATTCGGACTCGGACGCTTTACCAACCGTGTGGAAGATATAGACCGCCGCACCGAGACCGCCGCGTGCCGGGCGCATGAAAAAGCCATTGACGGGCTTGCCACCGACATCAAGGAGATAAAGAGCGACATAGGGAATATCAAGGACTGCATAAATGATATGCGATATGGGGTTAGCCGGGTTAAGGAAGACCTCAGCTTGGTTAAGGAGGATTTCAGCCGGATGCAAAACGGCTTTAACCAAATGCATGGCGACATTGACTCAATGCAGGCAGACATCCTTATGGTAAAGGCAGCCATAAAGGTGAGTGACGATCCCGGCTACCTGTCGATGAAGCGAAGTCCGCGCCGTCTTAGTGAATTAGGCGAACAAATTCTCAAAGACATAGATGGGGCAGACTTTATCAGGCAGCACCGGGAGAAACTGTTCGAGATAATGGACAGATACAAGCCCCGGACAGCCTTAGACGTGGAAAATGCGGCGAGCGATGCCTGTGTGGTAGCGACAGACAGCGACATATTCGATGGTATAAAGAACTATGTGTACAACGCGCCCTCGTACACGGTAAAAGACACCGAAGGGAAAGAACAGCGCTATGACCTTTCGCTGATGGACGCGTGCTTCGTGCTGAGTCTGCCACTGCGCGACCTATACTTGGAGGCACACCCGGAGATACCGACAAAATAAGGATTGACAAACAAACACAGCGAGAGCCGCGACCGAGGGAGGTTGCGGCTCTCGCCGTATTATACAGAGACAGGCGCGGGTGGCGGCGTGTAGAGCATGATGTCCGTGTAGCGGGCGTTGAAATTCATAGTAGCGTCAAACTCCCGGCGCCGGCAGCCGTCGAAAGGGTTGCCGAGTGAGGGGTTGCGCCCCATCCACTCGCAAAGCTCCTCGAGACACGACTTCTGCGAAGTGAAATAAATGAAGCGGTGCCCCGGAAGGACAGACAGCACATCGAGATAGTCCGCGAGGCGCCAATACATACGGTACGTACCCACGTCCGTAGACAGATAAGGTGGGTCCACGATGAACACCGCCTGCGGATTGTCGCGGAAGCGGTCGAAAAGCTCGCGGTAGTCACACGAGACGACCTCGAGACCGTCGAGATAGCCCGGGCACGGGTCATAGGGCGACTTGCGGACATTGTTATATAGCACCTCGCGGCGCATGTCCGGGACAGACAACTTATACTTCATCGAGAACATCAGCGACGATGACAGCGTGATGAAGTCCAAGAAGCCGTTGTTGGCAAGTTCCTGTTCGAGCAGCGAGAAGATTTGCTCGCGCGGCTCGCCGGTGATAGGCTTGTGGCGCGGAAACTGCGCGGCGATGGGTCGTATACGGTCAAGGAGCGCGTTTGTGCGCGGGATATTGTCGATGCGGCGGCGGTAGCCGTCGAAGTCGTTGTAAATGACCCTTGACTCCGGGTGAAAATGCTTGGCGATATGCGACAGCAGCCCCGAGCCGCCGAAAAGGTCCACGAACACAGTATCCGGCGGATACTGCCGGACGACCTCGATGAAATGCCGGGCGAACATACGCTTCTGCCCCACGAAAGGCAGCGGAGCGGCAAGATACAGGCGGCTCATACGTTAAGCGCGAAGCGGACGTCAGCGTCACCTGCGAGTAGGCGGCGCGTGGCGTCGATGTTATTGACGTATATATGCACGTTGGCGAGGAACAGCGAGATAGAGCGCAGCGGCAGGTCGATTTGCCGCGCCATGAGATAGAGATGGTAAATGTCAGCCGGGAGACCGAGGCTGGCGTCCGACGAGCGCTGGTAAGCCGACACGACGAGTTCGCCGTCGATGACCTGGAACTGGACGAGCGAAAGGCACGGCGGCTGGTTAGACTCCGCGTCCGTGGCGCCGAGGAATAGGACATAATTCTTCGAGCAACGCTTCTCGCGGTTGATGCGGTCGATTAGCGGCGGCAGCTTCTCGAAATACGTAGGGTAAGAATTGACGAGCACCGGACCGCAGTAATCCCACCACGCGATGCCCGCCTCGCGGTAAGCGGCTACGTCGCGGACGCCCCGCATGAACAGCGACAGTTCAGAGCGCAGCTTGCGACGAGCTATGCCGTGTCCCTCGAAGATTTCGAGGAGGTCAGCCGGGGACAGCGACAGCGCGACGTTCGTAAGGCAACGGATGTCCCCCTTTCGGTTAGACTGATGAAAGCCCTCGGCGAGGATACGTTCGAGGACTTGGTGATACTTGTTAAGAGCCATAAGCAAAAAATATTGGTTACGGCGCAAAGGTATGAGGAGAGAAGCAGACGAGCGGCACGCTGCGGAGCAAAGCTGGTGCACACGGCGCACAGCGCGGTTTTAAGTCCCGTATACGCGCCCCCGGGCGCGAGGCTAATATTTACCCCCCCCGAAAATTGCGCTGTCACAGGGGCTGCGGAAGCGCTTTAAGAGAGTGTAGACCTTGCGCTCGCAGACGCCGTAACGCTCGGCGAGGACGGCGACGGCGTAAGACACCTTGTCGCCGTTGTTGACCATCTTGCAGAAGTCGGCGAAGAGGTCGACATAAGCCGCGTCGGCTGGACGAATGCCGAGGGCGTCGAGGCGGGCGAGGAGCTCGCGGTTAAAAACGATGGCTTCGAATATTGTCATGTCGGGAGAAAATATTAATTTTGTATTGTCTCACTTATAAAAACGCGCCGGAAGACGCAAAAAGCATTCTCAATGAAGCGGAAGGGCATACTGCCCCCGGCTGGCTTCATTGAGAATGCTTATGTTTTTAGAAAGTGAGACGTCTAAATACAAGCCGGGGGCATTTTTTTGTGACCGCCCCCGGGAGGTCAGAGCAAGATTAGGAGGGTGACTGCGGCGACAGCGCCACCGGCGATGGTGAGCGCCCAGTCGAGCCAGTTCCACGGGCATCCACGTAGGTAGTCCTTAGCCTGGATGCATGTGGCGGCGACAGCCGCGGCGTAAGCTGCGGTTGGGGCGTGGAACGAGAATATGCCGAAGACGAAGCCGGCGATGATGCGGTTGTAGCGCTTGTTGGTTTTGAGAAAAGAAAAAAATCGGTTCATATTTTTGTATTTGAGAAATAGTTATTACCTTTGCGGAAAAGGTTTATGCAGCGTTTCACATGTCGGCTCTTATGAGTGCAGGCTTCGGAAGGTTCATAAGCCTTTTATTTTATATTTTATATTTTATAGCAATCGCATCAGATAAACGATAAGACCTTCTGTTGACTTTGCTTTAAACTCTATTTCCTGATTATTATAAACGGCTTTGAATACAACAAAATCAAAGGCATGGTGGCGTCCGGGTTCAACTCTGATTTGCTCTGCATCCTTTATCCATTCATTTATGCGTGTGGCAAGTTCCATCGTTTCTGCAACCCGCTTACTGTTTTTACATTTAGAGTACGTCTCAGTAAAGAACTTCTTCCCGATATGTAACTCAACACCTTCTTTGGTCTGTATCGTTAATCTTGCTCCAATCGTACCATCGGGCATTGTTACTTTGGGCAAATGTTTATCTGCCCAAAGTACTGCCGATTTCTGAATGGACTTACGTTCTTCACTTGTCAGTTTTCTTTGTTCTCCTTCATTTCTTAGTCGATGAATAATTAGACACGCCGCGCAGACTTCGTTTTCCGGGACGAACCTTGCCAACTTGACTTTGCCCTTGGCGACATCGCAGTCCCGGCAACGGCGTATGGTGTACGGATTATAATCCGGGACAGACTTTTGCTCGCAGCCCGGGTTGAAGCGGAAAATGCCGCGGGTGTCCTTGGCGAGCGCCTCGTTGCCGCGGCGCATAGCCTCGTCGTGGGGAGTGACCGGGTACTTAGACTTGCGCACCTGCACCACGTTGCAGCGGCAGTTCCAGCCGTTAGGCGGATAGAACTCCTGCCAGAACGAATCCGAAGGCGAAAGTGTTACGCCGTCGAGAGCGGCATGTTCCGGGCGGACGCGGCCGTCGCCGGCGGTGCGATATTGCAGGTTGTAACGGTCGCCGTCTTGCGAGAAACGCTCCCACTTAGCCGCCATATCAGCCGATGCCGACACGAAATTATACTCCGCGCGGAGGTAATTGGCGTTATAGGTTTTGTCGATGGCGCGGACGTCGTTCAAAAACCGTTCGAACGGCTTGCGAACGCCGTTCTCATCGACGAGCGAAGGGAAAGCCTCGTGCATCTCGTGGAACGCCTTCATGCCAGAGAAAATGAAATTAGAGCGAGAGAGCCGGCGGCGCATAGCGTCAGACATCGGCACCTGCTCGAAAGACGAATCCAGGGCGGCGGCGTGCTCCGAAATGAAAGCCACGGCGTCAGGCGAGGCGACGATGTCCACCGAGAACTGCGAGCCACGCTGTCGGAACAGCGCGTGCATCATACCGTCGAAGAGGCGCGAGAGGCGGCGGCGCAACTCCTCGGGGACGTCCCTGCGTGCGAAGACAGCCGGCGACGCGCCCATGATGTCCGCATAACGGCTGTGCAGCCCCGGGTAATCACCGGGGCTCAGTCGAAAAAAGGTCGCCGGGAGACCTTAGGGACATTAAGGACATTAACGACCTTAGCATTTTTAGAATCCCTGGGGGCGTCATCGGCAGTCGGGAGAGCCGGTTGGATGTCGCGCCGAGCGCCCACCGGCATACCGTACTTCTCGGCGAAATACTCCGGGTCCACGTCGTAACGGTCAGCCACCATGGTCTCGAAAGCCACCTGCTGCTCCGGGGTGTAATCGATGACATCGTTCCAGGCGAAGCGCAGACCGGCGACCGGGAAGCCGAGAGCCGCCATGCGCGGGAGAAGCTGGTTGTTGACGATATCGGCGAGCATGTCGCAATCAGACTCCACGAGGTTCTCGAAGACCTCGAGGTGTGTCTGCGACTGCGAGAGGCTGCTGCCGTCCTCGATGGTCATAGTCTGCCCGATGACCAGCTTAGACAACTCCGAATTAGCGCGGTCGATGCGGCGGTCATAGACATTGAAAGCGTCCCCCTTTCCCGACTCCACGAACTCTATTTCCGTGTCCTGCCCGGCGACCATATACTGGTTGGTACCGGCGGTGCGCAACATAGACTCCAGGCGCCCCATCTCCTTAGGGTCGCGGGAAGACGTGCGTGCGATGCGCATAGGCATACCGAAAATTTCGCCGAAAGTATCCCAGAACGCCATCATGTGCTTTTTCGGTATAGTCTGCGTGGCAGCCTTGAGGTACAGTCCGAGGTCATCCGGGCGTCCAGCCTCGATGAGCCAACGTGAAAACGGCTCGGCATGATAATCGATGCCCGAATGCCAGTCGTCGCCCACCTGGGAGACCACGCGCCCATACTCCGGGATAACATGCTTGCGCGGAATGAGGAATACCCCCGAGAGACACAGGCATCCGTCGCCGTCAGAGACGACATCGCCAAGCTCGATGAGCGAATGTCCCCAATAAGTAGAATCCAGAGCATACTTGAGCAGCTGCTTGAACCACGACTGGTCAAAAAAATGGTGGACCTCCGGCACCTCGTTGCCGTCGGCGTCCACGAGCTTGAACGACTTGGCGAGGACGAAGCCCTCGCGCTGCTTGACACAGCCCGAGAGATGCAGGTCCACCTCCACGTCGCGGTAAATATCATAAAGGAGGCGCCGGTCAGGCGAATCCACCGACAGAGCGCGCTGCCAGGCATTGCGCCAATCGCCGAGGTCCTTTCGCGTGAGCGCGTCCGTAGAACGCTGCAAGCCTATGAACACCTTGTTGACCTTGTGTCGGTCAGAGGCGCGTGCGAGGTTAAGCGAGCCATAAGGCGTGCGTAGCACCCCGGCATCAGGCTGCGGGAACAACTCCCCTAAAAAACTTCTAAGATCCATAGCAAAAAGAAAAAATTACCAATTATGTTTCAGCTGCCTTTGCGAGCCGAACAAAAAAGCCGAAGACCCGGTCTCCCCGTCAGAAGAGCCCGCGAGCGGTAGGTCAGGGACGACCCTGCCCGCCTGGACGCCCTCGAGCCAGCGGATTGCGCGCTCGTAACGCTCGCGGCGGACCTCGCTGCCCATCTTCTGCGGCAGGGCGGCAGACATATGGTACAGCGCGATATCAGCGGCATACAGCACCACGAGGCGGTTGCGCCCGTCGCCCCCGGCAGAAAAAATAGCCGAGACGTCAAACTTAGGGCGGAGATATCCCGCCATCTCCTCGATGGCTTCGCGCTCAGCGTTGTCGCGGATATCCCGCGAAGCCTGCGAGAGCACTTTCAGGGCGTTATCTCCGATAACCACCCTGTAATCATCGTCAGTGATAAACATAAGCAAAAAAAATGTGGGTAAATTAGCGAGTGACATACAAAGCCCGGTTCTCGATGAGCGCGGCGGTGACCCCCTTGCGGAAGCGGCGTTTGGCAACGAGCGAGCGCACGGATTGTTTAGAGACCACCTGAAGCTTGCCGTTGAGCATGATTACGAGAAACTTCATGCCCGAGACCTTTGCATAGAGGTCGGCACGGCGCACGGCACGGCGGAAACGTCGTGCGAACAAAAACCTTTTGAAAAAACGTATCATAACACTGTATATGGTTACCATAAGCCCTTGGGCGGCAAACGCCGGCCGAAGAGCGGTTTGAAACACTCCTGTCTTGAATTGCGCTGCAGAATCCAGATAGCGCCCTCGTCCGCGTCCGGGGCGTCATCGTGGATGCGGCTGCCGCGTTCGACGGCGAGCGTCTGGTCGATGCCCACGAGCATATCCGGGTCATCCCTCTTCAGCTCGTTGTAGAACACGAAGCCCCGCTCCCAGAGCGGCGACACCGCCTCGATGCGCTGTATTTTGTCCGGCTTATGCCGCTTGTCAGGCATTATCGGCAGCTGGTATCCGCGCAGAGAGCCCTCGGCGGCGAACTCGTCGAGGATGATATCCTGCATAAAATTAGCCTCCATGAAAAACTGCACGGCGGCGACGTCACGCGTGCGCTCGTACAAATCATAAAGCCAGCGCACCATCTCAGAGACCGTAGCCTGTCGGACGAAACAATCGATAAGGTGCAATTCCGAGCCGATTTTACCCCAGAGGCGGCACGCCTTATAGTCATTAGACGTTGTCGACTTGAAAGACGGGTCTGTGTAGCACACCAGCATATCATACTTAGCGAGGCGCGGCAGACGCTTAAAGCGAATCCACTCGTGCCGGAAAATAGAGCCGTCCGACACGGGGTTGTGCATCATCTCCTTCTCCCATGCGCGGTATCCCACGAAATCGCGGTAAGCCTGCGCCTCCTGCAGCGACCACTTCTCGCGCCAAGTCGGGAGGCCGTTTCGGTCAAGCGCCTTGACCTCCGAGACGACGACACCCGGCGTGGAGGCTATCGCCGCCAGCACCGAAGACTTCGAAATGAGGTTACCCACCATTATAAAGCGTCCGCGACCCACGTCCAGTGCGCCGAACAGCGCCTCGCGCACCCATTCGACAAGCTCCTTGACGCGACGCGGGTTTCGGCACAGCTCGTCATTATCGAGGTCGTCGATGACGACATAGTCAGGTCGCGACTGGCGGTCACGGAGACCGCGCGGCGACTGACCGCGACCCACGGCGAGGAACTTGGCGCCCGACTGCGTCTTGAACTCCCCGTCCGTCCACTCGCCGAGCGAGCGTTGCTCGCCGAAATCAGCTATGAGGCGACGGTTGAAGCCCAGCTCAGCCTGGATATCCGCGAGCAGACGGTTGGCGCTGTCCTGCGACTTTCCGACCACCACCATAAAATTGATGAGGCGTTTAGGCTGGAACAGCAGCCACAGCGGGATGAATATGTCGAAATGCGTAGACTTGGCATGGCCGCGCGGCCACTTGAAAACCGCCTTGAGGTCAGGCGTGCGCCGCACGAGGCGTGCCGCCTCGTTGTGGAACGGCGCATTGTGGACGACGCGCACCACCTCGCCCGAGACCTTGTCGCGGAGTGCGAGGTAATGAGGGAAATAATACTCGCAGAACGCCGCGTAATTAGACAGCAGGCGCCGTATGCGGCGGTCCCTGTCAGACGGCGACTCAGCCGCCTCCGATACAGAGACCTCCGTGAGGCTTTGGACACGCGCACAATGCTCGCGCCACAGGTCAAGAGAACGCTTGGCGTCGGCGGCAGCCATACTACTTGAGAGAATTGGCGCCCATGGACTCGATGATATACTTGTCCTGGTAGCGGTTTATAGTCTTGATAAGCTCAGGGGTAACCTCCGGGTCAGTAGCCGCGCGGAACTCCAGCCATCGCGAGAACGCCATGAACACCTCGATGGCGTCGATGACGTTAGCCTTCTTGTCCAGCTTCTCGATGACCGCCGAAAGCTTAGACAACTTGTCGGCGAGACCGGCAGCGAGTGAAGGGTCGTCAGAAGCGTTGACCTGCTCGATGAGGCGGGCGATGGTGACGAGGAGCTTGTTGACAAGCTCCGGACGCGTGATAGACTTAGCGGCACGCGCCTCCTTCCACGAATCGGCGACACACCACTTAGAAACGGTGACGCGAGAGACGCCCACCTTGTCGGCAATCTCCGTTTGCTCCATACCCGAGAGAAACAACGCCCGGGCGAGCGACTTTTTATTTTCGATTTCAGCCTTTGTCATAAAAGAAATTTTGGGCAAAAATGCGAGAAAAACGGCTGAGGGGCAAGAAAGTGTGCAATGGTTGCACAGAAGTATGCAATGGTTGCACACTTTCTTGCGAAGCAGCGATATAGCGCGTAATATTGCAGCTGAAAACCGCAAAACGACAAAGAACGAACAATGGGAAAAAGAGTAAGACTGAGCGATGACAGCCTGAACAGCCACGGGAGCCGCGTGCTGACACGCGGCGTAGACACGAGCCAGTACGAGCGCAACCCCGTGCTGCTGTACATGCACGAGCGCGGCAAGGTCATCGGCTATATGAAAGACATAGAGGTAAGCGACAACGAGATTACCGGCGAGCCCGTCTTTGACTGCGCGAGCGAACTCTCGCGCCAATGCAAGCAACAATGGGACGTAGGGTCTCTGAGGATGGTGAGCATCGGCATCGACGTGGTCGAGATGAGCGAGGCGCCCGAGCACCTCGTGCCCGGACAGAGCGCGCCGACGATAACGCGGAGCAAACTGTACGAGGTGTCGATCGTAGACATCGGCGCCAACGACAACGCCATAGTGATGAGGCGCGACGGAAGACAGATAACACTCGGGCGAGGAAGTGCCAACCCCCTGCCCGAACTAACACGACAAACGAATAAAAAAAGAGAAGACATGGAACTAAAGACCATTGCCAAGAAATTAGGGCTGCCCGAGACGGCAGACGAAAGCGCGGTGCTCGCGAAGATCGACGAACTGCGCGAAGGCGCGGCAGAAGCCGAGCGCCTGAAAAAAGAGAACGAGCGCATAGAGGCGGCGCAGATCGAAGCCGAGGTAGAAGCCGCTGTCAAAGACGGTCGCGTGCCCGCGGGTAAGAAAGACCACTTTGTGAAGGTGGGCAAACAGACCGGAGTCGAGAGCCTTCGCGAGACCCTCGGTGCGATGCCGCCCCACGTGCGACTGAGCAGCCTGTTGAAGGGAGGAGAGAGAGACAAAGGACAAAGCGGCAAATATGCCAAGCTCGGCGAAGTACCCGAAGCCGAGGTGCTGCGCCTGCGTGACGAAGACCCCGAAGAATACCACAGACTGTACAAGGCAGAATACGGGTATGACTTCGGCAAACTGCCCGACAAAGAATAACAACAAACGAACAAACAATAATAAACAAAGACAATGAGAACAACGACAAACACCATTTGCGCGCTGATGCTGAACATGGCGATAGGCGCGATAATCGCCGCCATCGCGGGCATACCCGTGATAGCCGGCATGATAGGCATGGCGGTCGCCGGCATACTGCTCGGACTGATGCCCAAGCCCGCGGGCGCGCTCCGCACCGGAGTATGCGTTGAGATTTGGACCGGCGAGATAGTAAAAAAACTGCGCGAATACCTGTCGGGGTCGTGGCTGGACGGGATACCCGACCAGAGCACGATAGTAAACAACGACGTGATACACCTTGTAGAAGTCGGCGTAGACCCCGACGTGCTTATCAACAACACCACGTACCCGATACCCGTACAGGCGTTGAACGACTCGGACATCGCCATCAGCCTCGACAAATACCAGACCAAGGTGACGCCCGTGACCGACGACGAGCTGTATGCCGCCAGCTATGACAAGATGGCGAGGGTCAAAGAAAGCCACGGCAACGCCATCAACGATACCAAATTTGCGAAAGCCGCCCACTCGCTGTGCGCCCAAGAGAACACCGCGAAGACGCCCGTGCTGCAGACCACCGGCGAAGCCGATGCCACTACCGGGCGAAAGAAACTGACGATGGCTGACATCGTGCGGCTGAAAGCCGCCATGGACGCGTTGAAAGTACCGATGGCCAACCGGCGTCTCGTGCTGTGTGCCGACCACGTGAACGACCTGTTGCTGAGCGAGCAGAGCTTCAGAGAACAATACAACATTGACCGCTGCAGCGGCAAAGTCGGCATGCTCTACGGCTTCGAGATCTACACCTATGGCGACAACCCCGTGTACACCACCGCCGGGAAGAAAAAAGCCG
>ENA-OUQO01000224-OUQO01000224.1-human-gut-metagenome-genome-assembly--contig:-NODE-224-length-23556-cov-4.251308_pt1 | contig 23556 bp, 21 predicted proteins | sample MGYA00237944_ERZ548825 | MGnify/ENA primary metagenome ERZ548825 (study PRJEB26490, sample SAMN05194700) | human gut metagenome | biome: terrestrial biome; feature: human-associated habitat; material... | reverse complement strand
ATGCATTCGGGACGATGTGGGCATCGTCCCCTACGGAGTTGGTAAAACGCCTGTATGGCGGGGTCAGTGTGCCCCGCCGCCGACAAAAAACGGACTCCCTGCCTGCGCAGAGAGTCCGTTTGGCTTTTCATTAAAGCTGGCTTTTCATTAAATTCAAATGGCGAAGTTGCCGTTTACGAAAACGGGAACTTCCCGTCCGTCCTGGGTGGTGCCTATGATGGAGAGATCCTCCGTGCCTACCATGAAGTCCACATGGGTGACGGAATCGTTGAGGCCGCGAGCCTTCAGCTCCTCCTTATCCATGTCGCGGCCGCCCTCGATGCAGGGGTAAGCCTCGCCGAAGGCGATGTGGCAGGCGGCGTTTTCGTCGAACAGGGTGTTATAGAACAGCAGCTTCTGGTTGGAGATGGGGCTGTCGTAGGGCACCAGCGCCACCTCGCCGAAGTAAGCGGCGCCCTCGTCCACGGAGATGGCCGCCTCCAGCACCTCCTGCCCCTGTCGGGCGCTGACGGAGGTGATCCTGCCGTTTTCCACGGTCATGCGGAAGCCGTCGATGATGTTGCCGTCGTGCACCAAGGGCATGGAGGCCACCACCACACCGTTGGTACCGGTGCGCAGAGGTGCGGTGAAGATCTCCTCCGTGGGCATGTTAGCAACAAAGGGCTGGCCGGCAGAGGTGCAGTCGTCTCCGGCTTCCCAGATGTGATCGGCGGGCAGCTCCACCGTCAGGTCGGTGCCCAAGGAGTTGGTGTAGTGCAGCGTCTTCAGGCGCAGGGCGTTGAGCTTCTCCTTGCGCCGAGCCAGCATGGCGATGTGCTCCTGCCAGTGCTCCACGCTGCGGCCGTCGCCGGTGATGCGCACGGCCTTGAAAATGGCGTCCCAGAGCTGCTCCATGGCCTGCTCCTCCGGCACGCCGGGGAACACCTGCTTTGCCCAGGAGGGGATGGGGATGGAGGCGATGCACCAGGGGAAACCGCTGCTCATTTGCAGGCGGTAATACTCCTTCAGCGCCTGACCGCTCACCCGCAGAGCGCGCACACGGCGGTCGGGATCCACGCCCTTGAGATGCTCCGGATCCTCGGCGTCAATGGCCAGATAGGCAGCGCCGGCCTTGGCATAATCATTGAAAAAATGCTGCCGCCACCGGGGCACCTCGTCAAACACGGCGTCGTCGGCTCGGAGGAACTTCTCCCGCGCCAGATAGTCGTCGTGCCAGTTCATCACCACCTCGCGGCAGCCCACATCATAGGCCGCCGAGGCACACAGGCGAGCAAAAAATGCGCACTCCACGGGGCTGGAGATGACAAGGGTCTGCCCCTTCTGCACATGAAGCCCCACTTCAACGAGGAGCCCGGCGTACTCCCGCAGCTTTTCGTTCATGGTGTCCATTAAAAACACTTCCTTTTGTTTTATCGCAGAATATCCATCAGGTCATCGGTGCCGGTGGTCTTGGTGACCACCACCACATGGTCGCCCTCGTGGATGCAGGAATTGCCGTCGGGAATGATGATCTCCTTGTCCCTGGCAATGGCGCCCACCAGAACCCCCTGCTTTAGGGGCAGATCCTTCATGGGCTTATTCAGCAGTTCCCGACACTCGGGGCCGGCGGTGAACTCCAGCGCCTCCACCTGCCCACCCATCATCTTATACAGACTCTCCACGAAGCTGCCCTCGGAGTTAGCCAGCGCGCGGACATAGCGGGTGATCTGGTTGGCCACCAGATCCTTGGGGCTGATGATGCTGCCGATGCGGGTGTCCTGCACCAGATCCATATAATTGGGGCGGGTCATCTTGGCCAGCACCTTGCCCACGCCTGCCCGCTGGGCGCTGAGCGCCATGAGCAGGTTCTCCTCGTCCCGATCCGTCAGGGACACGAAGGCGTCCGCCGCAAACACGCCCTCCTCCCGCAGGAGGTCGTTGTCCGTGCCGTCCCCCTCGATGACGAGAGTGTCCGGCAGCTCGGCGGAGAGCAGCAGGCACTTCTGGTGGTTCATCTCCACGATCTGGGACTTGATGCCCCGCTTTTTCAGCTCCCACACCAGATACATGGCCGTGCGGCTGCCGCCCAGAATGGACACGGCGCGCACCTTCTGCTGGGAGTGACCCAGACTGTGGAGCATGTCCTGCAGCTGCCCCTTGGCGCCGATCATGTATAGTTTGTCCCCGATCCGGGGCACAAATGCGCCGTTGGGAATCACCGTTTCGCCGCCGCGCACCGCCACGCAGAAGAGCACCTTGGCAGAAGTGCGGCTGCTGAACTCGCTGAGGGAGCGACCCGCCACGCTGGTCTGGGCGGTGACATCAAAGCCGATCATGTCAATGCGTCCGCGGGCAAACGGTTCCACGGAGAAGGCCGAGGGGGTGGACACGATGCGGGCGATCTCCTGCGCCGCGGCCAAGTCGGGATTGATGACCATGTCAAGGCCGATCTCCTTTTTCAGCATGTCGGCATCCCGACGATACTCCGGACTGCGCACACGGGCAATGGTGTGGTCGGCGCCCAGCTTCTTGGCGATGAAGCAGCAGAGCAGGTTCGTGTCGTCCAGGTTGGTGACGGCGATGACCAGATCCGCCGCCTGCGCGCCGGCCTCCTTCAGCACGCGGATGGAGGCGCCGTTGCCCTCAATGCACATGACGTCCAGCGCGTTCTCCGCCTTGTGCAAGGCGGCGGCGCTGTCATCCACCATAACGATGTCGTGGTGCTCCCCCGCCAACTGGCTGGCGATGGCGTAGCCCACCTTTCCGTTTCCCACGATGATAATTTTCATTTTGCGTCTTCCTTCCCTTCCGGCGGACGGATGATTTTCGTTTCTTTATTTGCAAGGCGGAAGCCATTGTACTCCGCGCCCATGATGAGCACCTGGCCGCTCATATACAGCCACAGCAGCACCACCACGATGGTGGCAATGGAGCCGTACAGCTCCGTATAATGCGCCACTGTTTCCACATAATAGGAAAATGCCACGGACAGGGTCAGCCACGCCAGCATACTCAGCAGCACCCCCGGCACCACCTCCCGCAGCGGGCACCGGTGCCCCCGCGCCAGCATGTTCAGCGGCACCAGCACCAGCAGCATGATGACGCCCAGAAACACGAAACGCAAGGTGCCCCACAGGTCGATAAAGCCCTCCGGCAGATGGATAAGCCCCGACACGAACTCCAGCGCCCGACGGCCCACGGTGGTGAGCACGATGCTGGCGGCGATGGTGACGATGAGCCAGAGGGTGAACAGCAGGTTGCGCAGGGTGCCGCCGATGATGTCGGGGGGCTGGGGCACGCCGTAGGCCTTGCGCACGGAGTGCAGCAGGCAGCTGGTGGCTCGCATGGGGAACCACACGGAAAAGATCAGGCTGAACACCAGCAGCTGCCGGCTGGGACTGGTGGACACATACTCCAGATAGCTGCCTATGATGCCCACCACCTGCTCCGGCAGGATGCGGCTCATGGAGAGCATCACGCTCTCAACGTCCAGCTCCATAAGACCCACCAGCGTGCTGATGAACACCAGGAGCGGAAAAATGGCAAAAAGCAGATAGTAGGTCAGCGCCGCCCCGTCTCGGGCGACATCGTGGCCATAGTAGCGGTCAATCAGATCCTTGACCATGGCAAAAAACGATCTCTGTTTTCCGGTTTTATTCCATTTGATCGCTGACCCCTCCTTCCGACAGATTCGCACTTATAGTAAGTATACCATACTCGCTCGGCAAAATAAACCCTTTCTTCTGTCCTGTCGTTTTTCAGCGCAGTTTCGGCAGCGTCAAACAGGTGTCCGTCAAAATTCATAAAATTTTTCCCATTTTTTGGAAAATAATTCCTATTGCATTTTTCCGGTTTTATGCTATTATGAAGGAAGGAAATTACTCATAAAGGAATAGAGGGATGAATATGGATAACTTAACTAAAATTGTACGCACAGAGATCGCACGCCAGTACAAAAGTGTGCGCCAGTTCGCTTTTGCCGTGAACATTCCTCTGTCGACCATCAACAGCGCCCTGCACAACGGGATCGGCGGCTCCTCCTTTGACACGGTGGTGCAGATCTGCAAGACGCTGGGCATCAAGGCTCTGTCGGACGACTCCGCCTTCTACCTCACCGACGACACCCAGGAACTGCTGACGCAGTACGCGCAGCTGGACAACTACGGTCGCCACACCGTGGCCACCGTGCTGAAGGTGGAGGCCGAGCGCTGCCGCGAGGCGTCGGAGGCGTTTTCCGGCCAGGCCGCTGCCTTTGGCGGCAGCTTTACCAGCGTGAACCTGCCCGCCGAGAGCGCCGCAGAAGCGGTGGATGCTCTGCGCAGCCTGAAAAATAAAGAGAACGAGTAAGAAGGGGTCGGTTTTATGACGACAGCGCAGCGTGAAGCGCGCACCTTTCTGGCACAATTTCATCATCGTCCGTTTTCCATTTCGGATCTCAAAAAAGCCCTGCAGGCGCAGGGCTTTTCTCTCGTGGAGTACAGCCGGACATCCAACTGCAAGGAGGTCACCACGCTGCTGACCGCCCTGCGGCTGTTTGACTACGCCGCAAGCCAATCCGCCTTTACCTATCAGGACGCCAACCTGCGGATCGTTTTTTTACTGGAGAATCTGTCCCAGCAGGAGCAGATGGTTCTGTTGAGCCACGAATTGGGGCACATTCTTTGCCATCATCTGGATCATGCGCCCATCACCGGCCCAGGCACCGGCGTGCTGCAGGAGCAGGAGGCCAACGAATTTTCAGCCGACCTCATGCGATACAATCAGCGCTGCAAGCCTCGGCGCATCGCTCTGGGGGTGGGCGCTACTCTGGCGGCGCTGGCTCTGGTGTGCGCCCTGCTGTTTGCCTCGCCGGCCGACGCCAGCGGAACGGTGTATCTGACCCCGTCCGGAAGGTGCTACCACAAGGCAGACTGCATGTTTGTGGAGGGCAAGGACAACCTCACTGCCCTCTCCCCGCAGCAGGCGGAGGCCGCCGGCTATGAGCCATGCTCATGGTGCATCGGCCGCAGCGACTCGTGAATACATATATCTTTTAATGCAGCGGGGGTGAAAATGCCATGCAAAGCAAGACCGAAAAGTGGGATTACATTATTACCGGCAGACCCTACGGCATCATGCGGATGGTGATCGTCGGCGCTTTGGCTGCGTTTTTCATCGTGCTGACCATCGACCAGCTGCAGCCGGCTCCCAACAAGATGGCCTTTGTTGCCCTGGCCTTCGGGGGCATAGCGACTCTCATGACGGTGACCTTCGTAAAGCTCATCAGCCGCTACTTTTACTATAAGATCTGCATCGGCCAGAGGGGTTTTTACTTCAAAACAAACCCGTTTAACGGAAAATACTACGAATACACCGACATCGAGCGCTGCGGCGAAATGGCCATCGAAGCACACCACAGCGCCACCAGCGCCGCCCCGTCGGGAATCTATCGTCACATTTTCCATTTCATTGACCGCAGCGGGAAAAAGCACGAAGCTCTCTATGAAACCTCGCTGTATGAAAATGAAATTGCGATACTGATAGCGCGCATCAACAGCGCCCAAGAGGATGACTAAGTTAAAACGCAACGACGGCAGCCGCAGTTTAAGCGCGGCTGCCGTCGTTTTTTATTCGGGAAAAATGGTTTTTATTTGCCGGCGGCGTGGATGCCGGCGAAGAAGTAGCGTCCCAAACCATCGCCGAACAAGCCGGTGTACTTCTCCGAGAGACTCCAGCTTCTGGTGCTGTGGTACAGCGGGATCACGTTCCCCTTCTCCAGCAGCAGACGCTCGGCGTCCTCCAGATAGGCGTCCCGCGCCTCCTTGCTGGCGGATACCGACGCCACACCCAGCAGCATATCGTAGGCGGAGGAATCGAAGTTGGCATAGTTGCCCTCGTTGCCGGTGCGCCAGCGGTTGAGAAAGCCCGTGGCATCATTGCGGTCGCTGGTGACCCGCAGGGCGGCCAGCGTGTATTCGCCCTGCTCCAGCGCCTTCGTGATCTCCGAGGCGGACACGCCCCTGAGCGTCACCTGAATGCCCAGCTTCTCTCTCCACGTCTTTTGCAGGAACACGGCCAGAGAATCCGCCGTGCCGTCGGACTCATAGAGCATGACCACCTGCTCCAGACGCTCCAGCACGTCGGCGGTGTAGCCCGCCTCCTGCATCAGCTCCTGCGCCGTCTGGCAGTTCTTTTCATAGTTTTCGCTGTCGTTGTCCACGGCGGCGCCGTAATCACGGAACTGTCCGCCCGCCGTGCTGCGGATGCCCCAGGTCACCCGACCCTCCGCCGCCAGATGGGTGCGCGCGCCCAGCAGCTCGGCAATGGCGTTGCGGTCGATGACCAGACTCATGGCGCGGCGCACCTTGTCGCTGTCCGCAAAGGTGGACATCCCGTTGAGCAGAACCACGCTGGTCTCGGGATAGTAGTCCGGCGTCCAGCTGTTGATCTTTTTGGACACAGCCTCGTCCGTCAGCCCCAGCACGAAGTCCGCCTCGCCCTGCTCAAAAAGGGCGTTGGCCGTCTGCTCATCGGCAGTGAAGCGGAAGGAAATGGACTCCGGCCCCAGGCGGCGGGCGTCGTAATACCCCTCGGTCTGCTGCAGCAGCAGGGTGTCATTTTCCCAGGAAACGGCGGTATAGGCTCCGTTGGTGAGGAGCGTCCGGAGCGAGAGGGACCAGTTCTCCTGCTCCACGGCGGAGCTGCGCACCGGCATGGTGGCCGCCGCCGTGCAGACGCTGTCCACGAAATACGGGCAGCGGCCGGAGAGCACCACCACGAAGGTGTCGTCGTCCGGCGCAGATACCTGCAGCGCCTCCACATTTCCGGCGCGGGCGGCGCTGTAACCGGCCACCATGTCAAGCAATCCGGCGTTTTCAGAGCCGGTGGCCGGATCTACCAGCCGCTTCCACGCATAAACAAAATCTCCGGCCTTGACGCGGGTGCCGTCTGACCAGACGGCGCCGGAGCGGAGCTTGAAGGTGTAGCTCTCCTGCCCCTCGGCCGTGGCGTCGCACTGGTAGCTGCGCGCCACACCGCTCACCGCCGTGCTGCCGCCGCTCCCGTCGGACTGCAGCTTCATGAGATTTTCAAACAGGTGGCTCACCACGATCTTTTCTTCATCGGTGGAGACCAGCGCCGGATCCAGAGTGGCCGGAACGCTGCCCATGGCCACTCGAAAAGACACTTCCTTCACCAGACTGCAGCCGGCCAGCAGCCCCAGTGAAAGCGCCAAGGCCAGCAGCATAGCCGCATATCGTTTCAGATTTCTCATGTACGTTCTCCTTTTGCGCCCGATCGGCTCACTTCTTCTCCGGCGCCACGCAGCCGTTTTCGTCCACCACGGCGGGAATGATCTGGCTGCGGGTGTTGCGGGCAATATCGTCCAGCCGCATGCGGCTGGGGAAATCCGACAGCAGCGTATAGGCCACGCCGTGGCGCTTGGCACGCCCTGTGCGGCCGATGCGGTGGATATAATACTCATTTTCATCGGGCACGTCGTAGTTAAACACGGCGTCCACATCGTCCACGTCGATGCCTCGGGCGGCCACGTCCGTTGCCACGAACACATGGAGCTTGCCCTCGCGGAACAGCGCCATCACCGCCTCCCGCTTGCGCTGGGGAATGTCGCCGTGGATGCACTGAGCGTCCAGCCCCCGCATCTGCAGAAACTTGGTCAGCCGCTCCGTGGAGCCTTTGGTGTTGCAGAAGCACATGACCCGCTCCAGCTTCTCTCCGGCGATGATGCGGGCAATGGTGTCCACCTTCTGATCCGACGGGATCTCGATGCGGTACTGGAGGATGTCGGGCTTATTCTCCTTGGTGGCCTGCACGGTGATCTCCTCGGGATCCCGCTGATAGACCCAGGAAATGTCCATGACTTCACGGGAAATGGTGGCCGAGAACATGCCCAGATTCTTGCGGTTGGGGATCTTGTCCAGAATGCGGGTGACGTCTTGGATGAAGCCCATGTCCAGCATGCGGTCGGCCTCATCCAGCACCACGGTCTGCACCTCCTTCACCGTGACGGTGCGGCGCTTCATGTGGTCGGACAGGCGGCCGGGGGTGGCCACCACGATCTGGGGCTTGCGCTTCAGGGCGTTGATCTGCTTGCCGATAGGCTCGCCGCCGTACAGGCACACCACCCGCAGCCCCTCGTGGTACACGGCCACCTCCCGCAGCTCCTGGGTGATCTGCATGGCCAGCTCCCGGGTGGGTGCCAGGATCAGCGCCTGCACCGCCTCGCTCTCCCGATCAATGCGCTCAATGATGGGCAGGCCGAAGGCCATGGTCTTGCCCGTGCCGGTGGGCGCCTTGGCGATGACATCCTTCCCCTCCAGCATGGGCGGGATGCAGCCCGCCTGCACCGGCGTGGAAACGGTATAGCCCTTGTTTCTAATGGCTCGCATGGTGGCCTCTGACAGGCCGAAGCTGTCAAAGGGCACGCCTTGGGTAATTTCCATAGTTTCTTTCCTCTTTTTTTGCCATAAAATTTCAATTTCCATTTTACCACAAATGTCAACCGCTGAAAAGAGGGGAAATACGGGGGGCATGAGAAGACAAGGGAGGGGCAAAAGCGGCCTACCGGTGCAGGCGGGCGGGGTATGGAGGTGCGGTGCGTCTCAGCGGCGGGGGGAGGGCACCCCGCCCTATGGGTGCATAACAAGGGGTGCAGTGCAAACGGGGCGTCGGGGAAATCGGCGAAGCGCCGCCGGTGGCGGAAGAAGCGAGCCGGTTTCGAGGAAGTGCCCCGATTGGCGGCCACGACAGTGGATGGGAATCGGTTGGCACGACGGTGGGCAATCGCCGCCCCCTACGGAAGCATGGTTAGGAATGCGGCGCAGGCGGGCGGGGTAGAACCCCGCCCCTACGCAGGACAAGATGATTTTCGTTAAAATGTCATTACGAGGAGCGAAGCGACGTGGGAATCCGTTTTCCCCGTGTGGCAGGGGTGCGGCGTGGGGGTATTACGGATTGCCACACCAGCCTGCGGGCTGGTTCGCAATGACATGTCTTTTGGGAGGCGGGGTATGTCAGGCGCGGCAGGAAATGATTTTCAGCGGTTGACATTTGTCCTCGATTCGGATAGAATTGGGGCAACAAATTTTGCCCCATGGGAGGTTTTGGTATGAATATCGGACTGTTGGGCTGCGGCGTGGTAGGCGGCGGCATTATGGACTTTTGCGCCGAGCGGACGGATCTGCACGTCACGAAAGTGCTGGTGCGGCGGGAGCGGCCGGAGCTGGGCGATCGGGCGGTGACGGACATCGGCGCCATCACCGGCGACGCCGGCATCGGCATCGTCATTGAGGTCATGGGCGGGCTGCATCCGGCCTACGAATACATCTGTCAGGCGCTGCGCAGCGGCAAGCATGTGGTCACCGCCAACAAGGCAGTCATCAGCGCTTTTTATCCGGAGCTTATAAGGCTGGCGGCGGAAAACGGCGTGACCCTGCGCTGCACGGCGGCGGTGGGCGGCGGCATTCCGTGGCTGACCAATCTGGAGCGGTGCAAGCGGCTGGACGCCATCTGCGAGATCGGCGGCATCATGAACGGCACCACCAACTTCATCATGGACGCCATGCACAAGGCCCCCGTCTCCTTCCCCGCCATTCTCAAGCAGGCGCAGGAGCTGGGCTACGCCGAGGCCGACCCCTCCGCCGACATCGACGGCGACGACGTGCGCCGCAAGCTCACCATCTCCGCCAACGTGGCCTTTGACGCGCTGATCCGCGAGGAGGACATTCCCATGTTCGGCATCCGCACCGTCACCGACGGCGACATCCGGACGTTTCAGGCGCACGGCTTTGTGTGCAAGCTGCTGGCCACCGCCAAGGCGGCGGAGGGCGGCGTGTGCGCTTACATTGAGCCGACGCTGGTGGACAGCCACGAGCTGGAGGCCGCCGTGCCGAAGAATTTTAACCTCATCACCTACTCCGGCGAGAAGATCGGCCGCCACAGCTTCTTTGGCCAGGGGGCGGGACGCTACCCCACCGCTTTCAACGCCGTGGAGGACTGCCTGGACATTCTGGCGGGCAAGAGCGGCTTCTATACGGGCGTCATGCAGCCCACCGCCGTGCGCAATGGCGACGAGGCGCACCCCTACTATGTGCGCACCGCCTGCCCCGACGAATTTCTGCGGGGCATCACTGTGGAGCGCTGGGGCGAGGGCGTCGTCACCGCCTGCGTCAGCGTGGAGGAGATGCTCCGGTGGAGCCGAGAGCAGCTGAAAAAGGATCCCGCCTGCTTCGTGGCGGGCATTCGGTAAGAAAGGCAAAACAAAAGGCACGGGCTTTCGGCTCGTGCCTTTTGCTGTCTGCTCCGCCGCAGGGGTGCAGCGTGTGTCGGCGGCGGCACACATGGGTGCCGCCCTATAGAAATGTATGCTCCTCTTTGTAGGGGCGGATCGGGGGTGCGGCATCTTTTACAAATTAAATAAATTATTCACACATTTCCCTTCCGGATGTGGTATACTTTATGGGAGGATAGAATTTTGCCCGTTGGGGCAAGGAGGAGCTGCTATCATGATGGTCGAAAAAACCAACCGTCCGTCCCTGAAGAATATTCACTTGCCCAACTCCACCCCCCAGCAGGAAAAGGAGCTGGCGCAGGGCATGGTGCGGGTGAACCACCTGTACCGCAGCGCCCTGAAGGTGGCCGTGGCGCAGATGGAAATACTGGACGAGGAGTTCGCCACCCTTAACGACCGCTCGCCCATCCACCACATCGAGTACCGCATCAAAACGCTGGACTCCATTGTGGAAAAGCTGCAGCGGCGGGGGCACGCCGTCACCATTGACAACATCTACGCCTATGTGCAGGACGTGGCGGGCATCCGCATCATCTGCAACTACTTAGACGACATCTACTATCTGCGCCGCCTGCTCACCCGCAACGAATCTTTTCGGGTGCTGCAGGAGGTGGACTACATAAAAAACCCCAAGCCCTCCGGCTACCGCAGCCTGCACCTCATCGTGGAGGTGCCCATCGTCATCTCCGAGGGAACGCTGCATCTGCCGGTGGAGATCCAGCTGCGCACCATCGCCATGGACATGTGGGCAAGTCTGGAGCATGAGCTGCGCTACAAGTCCTCCCGCGCCTTTTCCGAGGCTGACGCCAACCGGCTGCGGGTGTGCTCCGAGGCCGTGTACGAGGTGGATCGGGAGATGCAGAACATTTACAAGGGGCGGCAAGCGGAGTACGAGGAGAGCGAGCCGGATAGCCCCGCCGAACCGTAAATGCCGGCGGCGCATGCGCAGGGTCTTTTATGGAAAAAAATCACACCCGATCCGAGATTGGGTGTGATTTTTTACAGGAAGATGCTGTGATCGTCCCCTCGGGCGTATGCGCTGGTGTGCGCCCGAGACTTCGTCATGATCTCAGGCTCGGCTGCGCCGCAGCTTCAGCTGCAGCCGGTCTGCTATCATGGCAATAAACTCTGAGTTTGTAGGCTTGCCCTTTGCCGAGTTCACGGTGTACCCGAAATACTTTTGCAGGGTCTCCAGATCCCCGCGATCCCACGCCACCTCAATGGCATGGCGGATAGCCCGCTCTACTCGGGACGGGGTAGTCGAAAACCGGTTGTCCACTTCCGGATACAGAACCTTCGTCACCGCATTGATAACGTCTATGTCCTGTACGGCGATGAGTATGGCCTCCCGCAGGTATTGATACCCTTTGATATGTGCCGGAACGCCGATTTCATGGATGATTGCTGTCACCTGCCCCTCCAGGGCCGGAGTAAAATCCCCCGACTCCTGCTGGGAGTGCGCCGCCTGACGCATCAGTTCCAGCAAAGATTCCTCATTGCAGGGTTTGGACAGAAAATACCACACACCCATCTTCACGGCCTGGCTCACCGTGCGCTGCGCGCAGAACGCAGACACGACGATGACCTTGGGCGCATGCTCCCCCATGCTCTGCAGCTGCTTGAGCAGTCCAAATCCATCCAGCTCAGGAAGCACAACATCCATAATAAGGAGCTGCGGATGCAACTGCTGCACAAGGCGCAGCGCCTCCACGCCGGAGCCCGTACTTCCCAACACCTGAAATTCACCCGTGGTTTCCACGGTCTTTTTCAGCATCATCCGATACTCTTCGCTTGCGTCTGCTAACACGACGCTTGCTCTGTTTTCCATACTCTCCCTCGTCCTTACATATTAAATTTTCAGCGCAGAATCTATTCTTACTCAACAGCAGTCCCCTGACTTGTATATAATGTACCATATTGCAATGTCGATTTCAAGATAATTTTAGCAATTTTTTACGATTATTTAGCGATGATTTTCGACAGGATCCGACAGCCGCCTCTTTTTGCCCCTTATTTCCCCTTAATTATTTTTTTGGCAAACTTTTTGAAACGTAAACTTTTTTTATTTTCCCGACGTTTTTTTTCCTTTTTTCTTACGAAATTAATTGTCAAACTTTTTCCCTGCGTTTTTTCGCTTTTTTGATAAAAAAATCACATTATAAAAACTTTTTAGAATCAATTGACATTCGTTTTCGTTTGTGTCATTCTTATAATATAAGAACCCTGCATGCAAATTCATGTCAAGGAGTTGATTCCGTATGAGCAGGTTGGACATCAAATCTCCCAGCAGAGCCGAAACCGTGGTGGAGAACCTCTATCGGGATGTGGAGCGGCGCATCGCCGCCAGCCCCCCGGGTCTGTGCCCCGTGGACATGGCGCTGAGCTTTCTGCGGCTGTGCCACGCCCAGAGCTGCGGCAAGTGCGTGCCCTGCCGCATCGGTCTGGGGCAGCTCTCGCTGCTTCTGGAGCAGGTGCTCTCCGGCACCGCCACCATGAGCACCCTCGTCACCATTGAAAAAACCGCGCGCACCATTGTGAACACCGCCGACTGCGCCATCGGGCGGGACGCTGCCCGTCTGGTGGTGGACGGTCTGGAGGGCTTCCGCGACGACTATGAGGAGCACATTCTGCACCAGCGCTGCCTGGCAGGACTGAAATACCCCGTGCCGTGTGTGGCTCTGTGCCCCGCCGGTGTGGACATCCCCGGCTACATGGCGCTGGTGGGCGAAGACCGCTGTGCCGACGCCGTGCGCCTGATCCGCAAGGACAATCCCTTCCCCGTGGCCTGTGCTTACATCTGCGAGCACCCCTGCGAGGCGCGGTGCCGCCGGAATATGATCGACGATGCCATCAACATCCGCGGGCTGAAGCGCTACGCCGTGGATCACGCCGGCGAGGTGCCTCAGCCGGCGTGCGCGCCGGCCACCGGCAAGCGAGTGGCCATTGTGGGCGGCGGCCCCAGCGGCCTGAGCTGCGCCTACTATCTGGCGCTCATGGGGCACAAGGTCACCGTGTTTGAGGAGGCCAAGCAGCTGGGCGGCATGCTCCGCTACGGCATCCCCAACTACCGCTTCCCCCGCCATCTGCTGGACGCCGAGATCCAGTCCATCCTGTCCCTGGGCATCGAGGTACACACCGGCGTCACCGTGGGCAAGGACATCTGGATCGAGGATCTGCAAAAGCAGTATGACTGCCTGTATATCGCCATCGGCGCCCATCAGGACAAAAAGACCGGCATCCCCGGCGAGCACAGCAAAAACGTCATATCCGCCGTGGAGATGCTGCGGGACATCGGTGACGACATCATGCTCGACTTCACCGGCAAGAAGGTGGTGGTCATCGGCGGCGGCAACGTGGCCATGGACGTGACCCGCAGCTCCATCCGGCTGGGCGCCGAGAAGGTCACCTGCGTATATCGCCGCCGCATCGAGGACATGACCGCCCTGCCCGACGAGGTAACAGGCGCCATGGCCGAGGGCGCCGAGATCATGACGCTGGCAGCCCCCGTGCGCATTGAGGCGGACGAGGAGGGCGTGGCCAAAGCTCTGTGGGTGCAGCCCCAGCTCATCGGCGAGGCCGACAAGGCCGGACGTCCCCGTCCCCACGACGCCGCGCTGGACGAGGTGCGGCTGGAGGCGGACGTCATCGTGGTGGCCATTGGTCAGGGCGTTGAGATCAGCGGCTTTGACGCCGCCGGCGTGCCCATCAAGCGGGGCGCCTTTGTGGCCGGTCTTTCCGGTCAAGTGGGCGACATGGACAACGTATTTGCCGGAGGCGACTGCGTTACCGGCCCCGCCACCGCCATCCGCGCCATTGCCGCCGGCAAGGTGGCCGCCGCCAACATCGACGAGCATCTGGGCTATCACCACGAGATCACCGTGGACATTGACATCCCCAGTCCCAAGCTGAACAACCGCCCGCCTCACGGGCGCATCAACACCACCGAGCGGGAAGCCTGCCAGCGCAAGTGCGACTTTGAGGACATCGAGTGCGGCCTGACCCACGAGGGCGCCGTCACCGAGGCCTCCCGCTGCCTGCGGTGCGACCACTTCGGCTATGGCATCTTCAAAGGAGGTCGAGTTGACAAATGGTAAACCTCATCATTGACAAAAAGCCGGTCTCCGTGCCGGAGGGCACCACCATTCTGGAGGCCGCACGCTCCGTGAACATCGACATCCCCACCCTGTGCTATCTCAAGGGCATCAACGAGATCGCCGCCTGCCGGCTGTGCATGGTGGAGATCGAGGGCTTTCCCCGCCTGATCCCCTCGTGCGACAACGTGGTGGCCGAGGGCATGGTGGTACATACCAATTCCCCCCGCGCCAGAGAGGCGCGGCGGGTGAACCTGCGGCTGCTTCTGAGCCAGCACGACACCCACTGCACCAAGTGCACCCGCAGCGGCAACTGCAAGCTGCAAAAGCTCACCAACGACTATAACCTTCTGGGCGACCACTACATCAAGGATCTGAAGAAAACGGAGGACGACTTCTCCAACCCCGTGGTGCGCATTGAAAACCGCTGCGTGCGCTGCATGCGCTGCGTGCAGGTGTGCGACAAGATCCAGAGCATGAACATCTGGGATCTGATGGGCACCGGCTCCCACACCACCATCGGCGTTTCCGGCGTCCGCTCGCTGGGCGACTCCGACTGCACCTTCTGCGGCCAGTGCATCACCCACTGTCCCGTGGGCGCCCTGCAGGAGCGGGATGACACCGGCAAGGTCTTCGATGCTCTGGCCGACCCCAAGAAGATCACCGTGGTGCAGATCGCCCCCGCCGTGCGAGCGGCTTGGGCGGAATACTATCATCTGGATCCCAAATTTGCCACGGCGCAGCGCATGGTCACCGCCCTGAAGCAGATCGGCTTTGACTATGTGTTCGACACCGACTTTGCCGCCGACCTCACCATCATGGAGGAGGCCAGCGAATTCATCGACCGCTTCACCCATCGGGATCGCTACACCTGGCCCATGTTCACCTCCTGCTGCCCCGGATGGGTGCGGTTTGTGAAGAGCCAGTTCCCGCGGTTTGTGAACAACCTCTCCACGGCCAAGAGTCCCCAGCAAATGTTCGGCGCTGTAGCCAAGAGCTACTTTGCCCAAAGCATCGGTGCAGACTCACACGACATTTTCGTGGTGTCCATCATGCCCTGTGTATCCAAAAAGAGCGAGTGCGCCCTGCCCAATATGACGGATGCCTGCGGTGATCCGGATGTGGATGTGGTGCTTACTACCCGGGAGATGGTGCGCATGTTCCGGGGCGAGCAGATCGTCCCCGCCACCTTGGAGGAGACGCCCTTTGACAGCCCCTTGGGTACCGGCACCGGCGCAGCCGTAGTTTTCGGCTCCACCGGAGGCGTGATGGATGCCGCCCTGCGCACGGCCTACCGCATGGTCACAGGCAGCAATCCGGACCCCGATGCGTTCCACGCTATCCGCGGTATGGACGGCTGGAAGGAGGCTGTATTCGAGATTCCCGGCGCCGGTGCCGTTCGCATTGCGGTGGTCAGCGGCCTAGGCAATACCCGCAAGCTTATGCGGGCCCTGGAGCAGGGCGATGTGTCCTATGACTTTGTAGAGGTTATGGCTTGCCCCGGCGGCTGCGCCGGCGGCGGCGGTCAGCCTATTCACGACGGCGTTGAGATGGCTGAGAGCCGCGGCAGCGTACTGTGGGCCCTGGATCGGGCGGAGCCCGTCCGCTTCTCCCATGAGAACACGGATGTCATGGCCCTGTATCGGGATTTCCTGGGCGCACCCATGAGCGCCAAATCGCACCACCTGCTTCACACGGATCATCATGCCTGGAAAATGCCCTCCGGTAACTGATCCCCCTTCTGACAGCTTAAAAGTGATCCCCGCCGCCCGGAACGGGCGGCGGGGGTCACTTTTAAGCACTGCTGTTTCTACGCCTATTGCTCAGGCTGCCTGGACGCGAGTCCCGCCCTAACTTTACTTCGCTACCGGCGCGTCCGGCCAGTAGATCACATAGCACTCCTGCATCTCCCCCATGAAGAAGAAAATATTCTCCCCCATCTCGATGTGCTCACCAAAGGTCAGATCCGGCACAAACAGCCGCCCGCTGGTGCGCCTGGGCCCCTTGATGGTAAAGCCCTCCGCCGTGGGATGCTGCCGCAGCTCGTTGGCCGCCTCCTCCAGGCCGGGAAAATGCAGCGCCTTTTCCAGCTCCGCCAGCTGGGTGGCGCCGTTGATGTATACCAGGTGATTTTCGTCCTTGAACCAGTTGATGCGCATTGTGTGCTCCTCCTTTTCTGCCTGCGTTTTTTTGCTGTCCTTACTGCCGCCCGGAGCCCTTTGCCTCCCTGTAGAAAGATGCCGCCCGCTGCAGCTCTGCAGACCGGCGGCATAAAAGGGCCGGATTTTTCTATTGCGAAAAAATTCGGCCCTTGACTTCTCTCGTGGGTATCATGACGTAGCGAAGAAAGCGCCCGCTGCGGTGGTGTCCTCCGCTGTGCAATTCTCCTGACTGGCGCCCCGGAGCCTCCGCTCCCCGTTTGCAGCGTACCTTCTCGGAAACCTGATTTCCAATGGCGGACTTTCGTCCCGGCGGCCTTCGCCGCTTCCGTGCATCCTTGCGCCTACAGTGCCGTTCGCGTGGGCTTTAACCCTTTCCTTTTAAACTGTCTCCTGCCCGCATGCGGGCGTTACGGCAGACAGCCGCACAGCATCCCTGGACCTATTTACTTTTTATAGTACCGCATATATTATACCTGCGGCTTTTCCCCTTGTCAATGCGCAAAAAAACTCCTCGCAGATAGTGCAAGGAGTTTGGAGCTTGTGGCCGGACTCGAACCGGCGACCTGCTCATTACGAGTGAGCTGCTCTACCAACTGAGCCACACAAGCATATCCTTTACGGACGGTAGGTATTATACCATCTTTTTTTCTTGCCGTCAACTCTCATTTTCGGCTCAAGTGGAATACAATCTGTATTCGACCCTGCGGTTTTCCCCATATTCCCCCGCGGTCTCCGGGAGCCCTGCCGCTTTTCTATCTGTATTCGTCAAAATCACCAGGGGGAAAACCGCCCTTTTCCGCCGTTTTCTGTTTCCGGGCGGCGCGCTCAACTCCCTTCAAGTGATTAACATAATATTTAGTCTTTTTCGACTTTACAAATTGTTATCCACATTATCCACAGAGTTTTCCACATACAGTTTTCCTTTATTTTCAAGACTTTTTAAGCTGATTTGCCAGGTTTCCCTCTTCGTGGCATCGCCTTGAAAAAATAATGTCGATTTACATAATACAATCATACTTCCAAATATTTCCTGTTTCCGTTTTTCTCCCATTTTCCCCTCTTGACAAGGCAATAGAGAGAAGCAGGCGCTTCTCTCTATTGTATACGCTTATATGGACGTTCACTACCGGGGGCTATGGTGGGGTGATAGTCGGATGAAGATCGTGTAGAGCCCCATGCGTGCTGCAGTGCTGCCTGCCAGGACCGGATACATCTGCCGCCTGAATGGAAAAGGCCAACTATCCATCCTGACAAGGGCCCACACCGCTTATTCCCCCAAAGGGCGAACAGTTTCCCTTATTTCACGCGAAGGCTTAGGCCCTGTACAGCCTACGCGGCATCGAATGCCTTGCGCAGACGGCGAATTTTTATGAACATATCCGCATGGTACCTTCTTCACAGATTTGCAAACACGGTGCAGCCCTTCGTCTTGAGCCAGCGGAGCAGCAGTACACACGCCGCCAGCGTCACCACAGCAAAGGCGGCCATGAATGCCATATAGCCTATACGCCAGCCGATCAGGAAGAAGCCGGCCGCCAGCAGGGCCGCATACACCACGCCGCCCAGCAAGGCCAGGGCCACAGCGCCGCCCTGCTTGATGGGGGTGATCTCACTGGTCCAGTGGAGATTGGGCATTTTCAGGCCTAAGAACAGGCATAGGAGGGCCGACAGCACCGTAAACAGTGCCGCCACCACCAGGGCCAGGGCCGTCTGCGCCGCCCCGGCGGGGCTCACAACGGCGACGCATATGCCGCACAGCGCCGCCGGAACGGCCGTAAGCAGCAGATGCATCCTGAGCTTAGCACGCAGCACCTGCCACGATGTCACCGGCAGGGATTGGGCCAGCCACAGGCTCTTCCCCTCCAGAGACACGGAGGGCGCCGCCATATCATTCATGCCCACCAGAGTACACAATGCCGCACACAGCAGCACCGACAGGGCTCCGGGTCTGTCGGCAAACACGGGCTCCAGCATCGGAAGGAGGCTGCCGCCCTTCCACACCAGCGCCGCCGCGCCAATGACCAGGCCCAGGATGCCCATGCCGCAGTTGAGCATATAGTTGGCGCTGGCGGTGAACCGGCTCAGCTCCCGGCCCAGCAGGGCCCGGTCGATGCTTTGCGGGCGAGTGGTCTTTTCGCGGTACTCCACCTTGGCTACGGCCCCGGTAGAGGTGGCCAGCTTCAAAAAGCTCCGGGCGATAAGATACCACACCAGGGCAAACAGACCCAGCACCGCCGCCGACACAATGGCTATGGCCGAGCCATTGCCCATGGCCACCCGGCCCACCAGGTACAGCGGGTAGGCCATACTGCGGATGCTCGCGCCGTAGTAGGCGGCGTTGGCCAGCAGCTCTGTCAGAAGGCTCTGGGCTTTGGCATAGAAGAAGTAGTACGCCCCGATGAACACCAGGGACACCAGCACTGTGATAAAGCTCTTGTTCTTCAGCTTCTGACTGATTTTAGCGACGACCCATCCCAAGGCGCAGGACAGGGTCAGCACGAAAACGGACAGAAGGAGCAGCTGGATCATGCAGCCTACTACCACAGGAACCGTGATGCCTACCACCACCCAGTACACGATGATGGCCGGGAGCAGCACAACGGCGGAATACATCAGACCCATGAGATACACGCTCAGCAGCCGGGCCGCCATAATGGTGCGCACGGGAATAGGCAGCGACAGCAGCAGGTCATTATCCTTGGCCATGTAGAGGGTGGAATAGGTATTGAAAACGCTGCCGAATATGCCTAAAAACGCCGCCAGCAGCGTCATGATCGTGAAATACAGCCAAGACATACCCACCTGGGCCATGCTCTCACACATAGCCAGGGACAGAAGGGTAAACAAGCCGCCCAGTACGCCCACCATCAGCACCACGAAAAGCACGGTGAAGCCGATGGTTGCCTCCTTGGATCGGGCCCGGTTCTTCTTGGCGTCGTAGGTATAGCTGCGGAAAATATCTCCCAGCTGTTTTTTCACCAGGATCTTCAGCATGATTCATCCTCCAGCTCCAGGAATACCGACTCCAGAGAGGCATCCCCCTTCACTTCCTCCATAGTGCCGGAGCGGATGAGCTTGCCTCCTTTGATAATGGCCACCTTGTCACACAGCTTTTCGGCCACCTCCAGCACATGGGTGGAGAAGAAGATGGCACCGCCCGCACTGCACAGCTCCCGCATCATCCCCTTGAGGATGTGGGCTGCCTTGGGGTCCAGACCCACAAAAGGCTCATCCATGATGATGAGCTTGGGCTCGTGGAGCCAAGCGGAGATAATGGCCAGCTTCTGCTTCATGCCGTGGGAGTAGGCGGCAATGGGCTGGGCCAATCATCTTTTTACATTCCAGGGGCTGGGTGCGCACGGACTTGCCGCCCACCAGAATCTCCCCGCCGTCAAACTGCAAAATTCCCGCCACGGATTTAAGGGTGGTGGTTTTACCGGCGCCGTTGTGGCCGATAAAGCCATAGATTTCCCCCGCATGAATGTGCAGGCTTAGGTCATCCACCGCCTTTTTCTCCCCATAGGTCTTTGTCAGATGTTTGATTTTCAGCATTCTGATTTCCTCCGTGTTCTTTTCTTAAAACTCCATGACCAGGCCCACCTGCAGCGGGTGCAGCTTCTCACCCAGCTCCCGGTGCAGCAGCTGATAGGCTTGCTCCCCGGTGCAGTGCCCGGTACACACATAGGCGATGCCGGTTTGCTGAATTTCTTTTGCCAGCGCCAGCACCTCCGGCTTGGATTTGTTATATAGATGAAAGCCGCCGATGATGGCATATACCGTCTTGCCCGGGAACATCCCCGCCACCTCTCGGATGATGTCGGCCGCCCCGCCGTGGGAGCAGCTGTTGAAGATCACAAGCCCCTTCTCCGTGTCCAGCACCAGGCTCTGCTCGTGGGAAAAGTCGTCCGGGACCCACCGACCATTCGTCCGGCGGTACATATTCTCCCGCCGACCTACCCGGGCCAAGCCCGCCGTCTTGTGCGGAGCCAGATATACCCCCGGCAGGATCTCCGTGGGCTCCTTCCCAGCATACACGATCCGATCCCGAAAGTCCTGCAGCACGGTCTTCGGCACACCGATGTACCGCCGCAAAAACAGCTTCTTGTAGTAGCAATCCGCCCCGCAGGTGTGCCCCACATAGAACTTTGCCCTGCTGTTGCAGCGGAAGAATGCCTCCATACCATTTGCGTGATCGTAATGCGCGTGGGATAGCACCGCCGCGTCCACTGCCGTCAGATCAAGGCCCAGCTTCTCTGCGTTTTGCACGAACAGATCAGATGCTCCTGTGTCCAGCAGGATGTGTTTTTCACCATACTCAATATAAATGCACAGGCCCCATTCTCCCGAAAGGATTCCGTTTCCCCGGTTGTCCACGACTACTGTAGCTTTCATACGCTCACCTCTTATAATTCATGGATATATAGTATACAATATACATTATAAACGCTGCCCGCCCGGCCTGTCAATAAGGCGCCGCGCCGCTGGCGCCGGCAGCTGAATTGCACTGTTTAACAAAAATAGCAGCTGGATGTTTCACTCTTCTGCGGTATACTGGCTTTAATTTAGATATTGAGTTTCGCCTGAATTATAAAAAAGACGAGTAAGCACTGCTTACTCGTCTTTTTTTTAGTCGCTATTTTGCAATGCGCCCCTGCCTGCCGTTATAGGAGGGGGCAGAGATAGGAATCAGAACAGCTCCTTCCTCCGGGCAACGAATACGCCGCCGGTCAAGGCCAGAACGGCCAGGCCCACATACAGCACCACGCCGGTATCGCCGGTGGCGGGCGCCTTGTAGCCCAGGTTGGTCATCAGAGAGGTGATCTCCGCATCCGTCAGGCCGATGGCCTTCATATAGTCCTTGGCACCCTTCTGCAGGTCGGCCTTGGACAGATCCTCCACACCGAAGGCGGTCTGAAGGGTCTTGATGATGTTGCTCTCGGCAATGGCGGTATACTTATCGGAGCCCGGCTCCACGCCGTAGTAGTTATAATAGGTGGTCATATAGTCCTCCACCACCTCATTGAAGGTGGCGCCCATGAGGCACTCCAGCAGGGCGTTGACGAAGCCGGCGCGGTCCTTGCCCTCGGTGCAGTGGACATAGTATACGCCCTTGTTAGCGGCAAAGAAACGCAGACCATCCGCCAGGCCGGCCTGGAACTCGGGAGCGGTGAAGTCCACACCCAGATTCAGGTAAATGACCTTTTGGCCGGCATAATAGGTGTCGGCAAAGCCCTCATATGCCTTGGCATCCGCCTCGCTGTCCGCCAGGTTCATGATGACGGTGACACCGGCCTTCTTCAGTGCGGCATCGGCATAGCCGTTGCGGCCCAGCTCGGGATTGATGGGGGAGGAGCCGCGGTAGAGCAGATTCTTGCCCATGCCGGTAGTGGCGACGTTGCGGAAGTTCGCGAACTCGGCGTCGGACAGGTGCTTGTAGCGGAACTTGTCCTGCTGATCGCCGAAGAAATCCCCAGCCCAGGGCCAGGCGAAGAACTCCATGGACATGGAGTGGATCTCCGCGATGTCGGTGGACTCGCTGTAATAGTCCGAGATGGGCTGGCTGCGCATGGCCATATAGCCCGCGAAGGCATGGCCCAGCTCATGGGTCAGCACCTGCATATCAAAGATCGTGTGGTTGAAGCAGGAGAACACGAAGGGCGCCTTCAGGCTGGGCAGGCTCGTCATGTAGCCCGTGGAGGCCTTGCCCGGCTTGTTCTGCAGATCCATCAGCTCATGATCGATCATGAAGTCGATGAATTCGCCGGTCTCCGGGCTGATCTCGTGGTACATCTTCTGCGCGGTCTTGACCATGAATTCGTCGTCGCCCGCAGGCTCGGCGTTGCCGTCCGGGAACACCATCTTCTCATCGTGCCACATGACATGGTCGATGCCGAGACGTCTGGCCTGCGCGTCATACAGCTTCCGGCACAGCGGCACCAGGACGGTGCGCACCTGCTCGCGGAAGGACGCCACCTCCTTTTCGCCATAGTCCGTGCGGCTCTGCTCCAGATAGCCCACGGGGATGTAGTTCTCGTAGCCCAGATTTTTGCCCATCTGGTTGCGGATGCGGATCAGCTCGTCCCAGATCTCCTCCAGCCGCGGCTCGTTGCTCTCGTAGAAGTTGGAGTACGCCTTGACGGCGGCGGCGCGCACCGCGCGGTCGGGATGCTCGAAGTATTTCTGCACGCCGTAGAGGTTCAGGGTCTTGCCGTCGAAGGGGATCTCGGCGGTGGCCATGATCTTCTGATATTCGTTGGTCAGGCGGCTTTCCTGCTGGCGCAGCGGGATGTTGGCCTCGCAGAACAGCTTCTTTTGCAGATCGATCGAGACAAAGTACTGCTTGCCGAATTCCCGCTCGATCTCCTCCCCCGTTGCGACCAGGCGCTCTGCATAGCGGCTGATCTTGTCGTAGATCTTTTCACACGCACGCTCCGCGCTGCTGTCCGCGCAGGAGAGGAGCGAGATGCCCATTGTGATCGTGCGGATATCCAAATGCTGCTGGTCGATCATGCGGATCGTTTCCAGGATATCATTGCGGCTTAGCATGACTTTCTCCCTCCCCGCTCAGATCTTGTGCATCGCGTTGAAGATGTCCTCCCGCTGCATGCGGATCGCAATGTCCATCTCCGCGCCGAGGGCGCTCAGCTTTTCCGTCAGTTCCGTAAAAGAGAGCGAACAATTTTCGAGATCCGTCAGCATGACCATGGTGAAATTTTCCTGCAAAATCGTCTGGCTGATATCCAGAACGTTCACGTTCCACTTTGCCAGCAGCGAGCTGACGCCCGCGATAATACCGACCCGATCTTTTCCCAGTACCGTGATAATGGCTTTCATTCTGTGTTCTCCTTTCGGTTTCTGCCGGTAATTGTATCACGTCACTGCAATAAAGTAAATGTTCCGGATGCGCAACATACGCATCCGGAACATACATTTATCGTACTATTCGACAAACCGCCCCGCTCAGTCGAGGAAGTAGACCGTCGAGTTTTTCTGGCGGCCGAACTGCTTGCACTCCTGATAGGAGTTCATATAGAGG
>ENA-OUQO01000222-OUQO01000222.1-human-gut-metagenome-genome-assembly--contig:-NODE-222-length-23672-cov-16.137232_pt1 | contig 23672 bp, 24 predicted proteins | sample MGYA00237944_ERZ548825 | MGnify/ENA primary metagenome ERZ548825 (study PRJEB26490, sample SAMN05194700) | human gut metagenome | biome: terrestrial biome; feature: human-associated habitat; material... | reverse complement strand
CAAGGGTGTAGCTGCCCGGAGCAAACAGATGGTCGGGGGCATGGGTGGCGGAAGTTTCCGTACCCGTATAGTCGCCCATGGTGACCGTCCACGTGGCAGGTATGGTGATACCCTCACCGCAGGCCGACCAGTCGGCTGTCACCGCAATCTTCCCGTAGTCGGGATGCGGTGTGTCATAAAGCGTGTCCTTTACGCAGGAAGAGAGCAGCACAGCGGCTGTCATTCCCATCATATATATATATTGTCTTGCTTTCATATCGTCTTCCTCCCTCTGTTAGAAAAGTTTCCATACCAATGTCACACCGGCATTGATGGGACCCCACCAATCTTTTGTTTCGTTGCCGCGGCGTACACGCACGCCGTCGATGACTTCATATTTCTCATAGTCGGCATTCAGGTAGCCCAGACCGAGGTTGAAATCAAGAGCCAGTGCCTTGTTCAGCCGCAGCTGGTAGCCGGCGGTGATGCCGCCACCCATCAGGTCGCCCTGCTTGCCTGTTTCGGAGAGCTTGTAGTTGAACTGTCCGGCCTTGAACATCGCGCCCAGATACCAGGCTTTCTTCTCACCCATATAGTAACGTACTTCCGGAGCCACTTCCCAGAGTGCATAGCGGCAATCTTTGTCATTCCAACTCCAAGAAGTCCACGAGCCGTTTACGGCAATGCCCCACGATGGGCAGATGCGCCATTCCACGCCAAGATCTGGTGTCAGGGTAGCCCAGCGCAGCAGGTTGGCACGGAGAGCAAAATGGTACGGAGCGGCTTCTTCCGCTTTCAAGCGGGCCTGTTCCTCTGCCGCCAGACGGTCCCGTTCCGCCTGTTCTGCTGCGGCTTGTTCTTTGGCTATACGCTCAGCCTCGGCTTTCTCCTGTGCGGCATTTACTGCGGCGACGCGTTCCTGTTCCGCTTTTTCCTTTTGGGCTTGCTCTGCCTTTGCCTTCTCTGCTGCGACTATCCGTTCACGCTCCGTTTCGCCCGACACCTCTTTATTATAGGCCTCCACTTTGGCGGCTGCTTCCTCTCCGGCTATCTCCGCTACTTTGACCACAGGAGCAGGGAGGGTGACAATAACGATGTTGCGCAATGATTTTTCGTCTTCGTCCATATAGGCTTCGTCAAACGATTGGTCGGTAACGAAATGCGACTCCTTTACCTTGCCCCGCACAATCAGCTCGGATTTCACGCGGTTACGGCGTGTCTTTGCCACTTGCGCGGCAGACTGTTCTTCGTTGCCGTCGGTACCGTAGCTTGTAACCAACAGGTACATCCGTCCGGCTTCGATGGCAGAACGGTTTTCGTCTATGGCTGCAATCAGCCTGTCAAGTTCCCGACCGTTGCCGCTCCAGGGTGTGAAAAACATATCTTTATGCGCCATGAACCTGAAGCGGTAAGCGGTAGAATCCGGCTTTTCCTGAGCGGAAAGCGGTATTACCGTAACAGCGAGCAGCACTGACAATAGTATTCCTTTGATGAATTTCATATTTGGGTTGGTATTATTATTGACGTGTAGAAAAAAACGCATCGGCGGAGTATGTGGACACGGACACTCCATGTTCCGGCATACTTCGCCGACGGGTATAACGATGCGTGCCCTCTAATGGCGGGGGCGGCATATAAATGTGCGGATAAAAACGGGCAAAGGAGAGATTTTCCGGGAAACGGACTCTCCGTAAATGACTGGTATTTAAGAAATAATTTGTATATTGACGCGCGGTGAGAATGTGTGTGTGTGTGTGTGTGTGTGTGTGTGTGTGTTTACACGAATTTTCCACACTGCCAAATATTCGGCACACTTTCTGAACGTGTCGAATAGATTTTCCGGGAGTGAGAAACCCGAATTGTAAAATGAAGCGGACAACGAAACCCCTGCTTCCGAATCTGCCTGTGAGACGTGGAAGAAATCGTAAGCACTATCTTCTGAATAGGACAACAAACGACTGTTAGATATGAACGCATGGCTATCGGGCATTCGTTTTTAATTGATTTGTTTGCAAAGGTACGGAAATATTCCGGTTCCTGAAAATAAAAAGACCACTGAAATACACAGAAAATCAAAAAATCTCAGTAATTTTGGACATTGAAATACACTGAAAATAGCGATTTTGGACAAAATAAAGTATAAATCACCGACAATACCCCGTTTGCTGCCCTCCTCCCTCTTCGACAGGGAGACTTCTTTTCTTGGAAAGCAGCAGCTCTATGTGTATGTATATTACTCTGTCGTATCACCAGCACGCGGACACACATCCGCAGAAAGTTGAACCTGCAACCATCGGACAACCTTCGCAAGGTGTTGCAGGAAAGGGTAAAAGAGAAAGAAAAGCATCCGGTGAGCAAATAAAAACGGGCGAAGATTTATTTCTTGCCCGTCTATTGCCGAGGTATTTACATATTTATTTGACTTTATATTTCTGAATCTCTTGTATCATCTCCTTGACATCCTCTCCAACCTGTACGAAGTTCTTGTAAAGGATGCGTTCCCGTTCATCCCTTGATTTGAAGGTGTAGAACTTGGGAAGCGGAACATAGCCGGCTTCCTCCTTTTTTATCTCCTTCATGTCGAAATCCGTCTTGCAGTAGAACTTGGAGGTCTTGAACTCCTCGCTTTCCTGAATGTTCATGCTTCCACCGCTTCCTGTTTTTGTCTGCACAAAGTCACGGGCTGTCTGACCGCATATCCATCCGGTCGGCATATCGGAGATTTTGGATGCAGGAACGAGGCTGTCCATGTTCTCATTGAGGTTGATGGAGGTTTTGTCCCGGTCAATGGTAACACCTTTTTTGAGCTGTACCACCTTGCCGAAAATGTCGGAAGACAGCCATTCCAAAGTCTCTTTAGAACGTGCTGAACCGCTGACCACATTGCCGACAGTGGTGATAATCTTCTGCATGCCCACCTTGCCATAATCCGCTTCGAGCTGCGGCAATTCCTGAAACCCCAACGCTACCGATACCTTGTTACTTCGAGCCGTACCGATAAGGCGGTCTATCTTATGGAAATACAGGGTAGGCAACTCATCCACGATGATGCTTACCGGGATATTCTTGCCCTGTCCCGTGTTCACTCGTGTAACCAGACGATTGAGAATAAGGGCGTTGAGTGCCCCGATAATGCTTTCCATTTCCGGGTCATTGGCAATCAAGAGATAAGAAGGGCTTTTCGGATCCGACACTTTCAAGTCGAAGTCATCTCCGTCCTTGTGGAATATCCAATAGCTCTCCTTGGTGGCAAGGCGAGAGGTATAGACACGCAGCGTACCGATCATGCCTTCCAACTGCTCCATTGCCTTGTTCTTCAAGGCGGTCTGGAATGGACCGAGCAGGGGAGCGACCTCATTGTCTGTCTCCAGCACCTCGAAAATGGTCTGATAGCTTTCATTGAGAAACGAAAGGATATGCGGCATATCGGAATACTTTCCGAGCCAATAAGCCGGTTCCACTTCCTCGCCTGCGGAATTGAATACACGTCCGGTAGGTATCATCCGCTTGGTCTGTTTGTCCTGCACCTTCTCTGCCATGAGCATATTACCGTCCTTGTCGAAGGGTTCTTTGCCCCAGTTGCAGAAGAAATAGATACAGGCTGCCAGAAAGTTGACAGCGGAGGTCTGGAAGAACTGGTCACTGCCACCGCCTCCTTCTTTCTTGCCTTTTTGTAAGGACTCAAGCAGGGTTTCTGCGGTTTCAGATGCGGCAGCAAGGTTGTTTATGTATTTCAACTGAATAGGATTTACCCGGCGGCTGTATTCCACATCCACGAAGTTGATGATGTTGAACTTACACCCCTTGGGCAGCTTTCCGAGCTTCTGATTTTTCTTATAATGATAATATAATTTGGTAGCCAAAGTCGGAAACTTATAATCGTAAACAACTAAGGCAAAACCTTTTGCTGAGTGTTGCCGGATAAACGGTTCGATAATGGAAAAAGTCTTGCCGGAACCCGGTGTGCCGACTACCCATGTGCCTCGGAAAGGATTGCTGATGTTCACCCAACCTTTGCGGAACTTCCCCCGGTAATAGTAGCGCATGGGGATATTGACCGAATACTTGTTCTCCTGCAACTCCCGGCACTGCTCAAAACTCTCGTTTTCAAAATTGAAACGGTCTTTCAGCAATCCCTCTTTGAGGAACTTGGATATGTTGTCAAGGGCAATGTGTACCAGTACCACGCCGATTATTGAGGCAAGCATATAAAGCCAGATGTTCAACCGTAAAGTGTAAAGCCTTGTTTCCATCGGATATCCGAACAACCAAACAGACAATACAACCAGCCCCATACCTATTATGATAGGATAAAGAACTTGTTTCCGTGCATTGAACTCCAGTTTCTTCTTGTTCCTTGTCCCTATGCAGGTGATGCATATAAGCAGGAACGTGGCTAACTTGCTATACGCGAGATTCCCGTCATTGTAGATTACCCACCGCTTGATACGCCCGTGTATGTCGCAGAGTATGCCGCCCCAATGGTCAAGCATGGCCGGGTCAATGGCATACTCGAAGAACTCCAGCAGAATGGAGACATAGATGACCGAACGGAATATCTTGTAAAATCCTTGTAACTCTTTGCTTTCTTCCATTTCGTTTCCCGTTATTCGCTAATTCTTGTGTGTTCTGATTCTTAATCTCTCAAAGTAATTATTGCACGTACCTTGTGCGCCTGTGTCTTGGGTGTTTCCTGCATCGAGCCGCTTCCCATGGAATAGAGCCACGCTTTCGCCTTTTCCTGCCCGGCCACTTCCGTACTCGTCCAGTACCAGCAGTCATCGGCAGCATCGGGCAGCTCGTCGCCACCGCACATCCTGATGATGGGGTTTATCTGGCTCTTGGCATTATAGAGCATCCGCATCTGCGCCACGGATGGGATATAGGACGACTGTCCATACCGCCACAGGGCGAAGACCGCTTCTGCCATAGGCGAGGTGGTTTCTCTGGTGTCGTAGATTGCAAAGGTGTTCTCGTTGCCGTCCAGTGCCGTGATGTCAGCAGATGTGCGTTGGTTTACCCCTATGCTATCTGCAAAAGCCTCCGGTGCCAAGTCCCACAGGTAAACCGCATAGCCGTTGCCTTCAATGGCTTCGTCGTGATTGACATGGAACACCACGGCAATAGGCTGTTTGTCGGATTGCTTGAAGTCTGATACCGACAACACTTTGCCGTCCGTACACAGGATATGACAGGGTTTCATTGCCGTGTCCGGGAAATCCCGGTGTGCGTCACAGGCCACGAATAACGTGACGATAGCCAACAGGCTGAATAGCCTGCAAGCGTTTATGTATAATTTCTTTTTCATTTTCCCTTAGTTTAGAGGTAATTTTACACCTAAGACAATGCCCGTGCGGAACAGGTCTTCTCCTTTTATCATCAAATCGGTTTTCACCTGGCAGAACAGCCTCCAGCCACCTCGAAGCACATAATTGTGTTCATAGCCGAGGTGGATGCCGCCCAAGAACCGTTTTGTGTCACTCCCGGCCGATGCCCCGATACGGACATTGCCGTAATGGTTGCGCCCACGCGCCACACAAGGCTTGTAGGCTACTCCGAATCCGTAACTCCTGTAATTCCTCCAGAATGATTCCGGACAGATATGACCGCAGGATTTGCATTCGTCCCATTTGAGATAACCGTTGGCAAAAAACTCCCACGTGTGGTGGTACTTGCCCTCATGTTCGTATGAGAGGGTGAGATCCAGCCCGTTTTGATACAGGCAACCAAAACCCAATGAAAGACGGTCGATGTTGCTTTGCGCTTTGCCGTTCATGGCAAATGTTATGACCGCAACCAATACCAATAATATCTTTTTCATCATTCCTCCTCCAATAATACACGGTTAAACGAATCGGCTGAAAGCACATCCTCGTAGTCTATATTCAAATGTATGTTCCTGCCGCTTATCTGTTTCTCGGTCATTTCAATGGTCAGTACCTTGTCGTTGGGGAAGGTCATCTTCTTCAACACGATGACGTTACGGTAGCCATGACGGAATGACTTTTCCTGTTCAAGTACCAATGCGGGGGCCAGCTCTATGATTTGGGCGTTGGTTGCCTTGGACAACTTCTTGTCCGCGAGTTTTACCCGTATCTGATCGATGTCGAAACGGATATTGGTCTTGTTCTCGATGGAGAAGTCAATGAAAAAATAATCACTGACCGCATAGATGTTGTTCAATCTCATCGTCATGCGGTGTTCCCGGCTTCTCACGTTGCGGTATTTGGCAGGAGAGTTCCATATACGCCTCGCAAACTGCGTCATATCAGCCTGTGACATACTCACGGCCGGATTGTTATAGGCGTTACGTTCCCGGAACTCGATTTCCTTGTCCGTCACGGCTTCCTGCATCCTTGTGGTATAGAGCAGCGCATACTGGGTGCGGTAGCGTTCCGTGACAATGGTGACGACGGCCAGTATCTCACCGTCCTCGTGTCCTGTCTCCTTTGGCTTCAGACGGATCGTGTTGTTTATCGGTTGGTCACCGACCACTTTGTCCGTGGAAATATCCACGAAGCGTATAGGTTCTGAAGCGGTAATGACCGTGGTCACTTGCTCGTTGACGGTCAGTTGCTCCAGTTCCTCGTAAGTCTGCTGGGCGAATGCAGGCAGGCTCGACAATGCCGCCGTTACTCCGATACAGATAGTCTTGATAATCTTCATATCTATGATTCTTTGAATGGTTATTTACTTCGCGTTTCTTTTTTCCTTGCTGTTGATGATATAGACAAACGTACCATATTTCAGGTTGACCTTGTTCTTCTTGATGTTCTTGCTGATGGCGTTGCTCGTCTTCTGGTAGGCATCCTGAATAGCCTGCATTCCCCATTGGGTAAGGCTGTTGCCATTACCGCCGGTATTCATGTTCATGTTGCTGTTGAACGCTCCGCTTGCCACATCTTTGGCGGTTTCCCTGAATGAACTTGACGGCACATACAGCCCCTCCAGTCCGTCGGTATCATAGAGCGAAAGGCTGACCTTGATGATTTCATCATCCACCAGTACGCTGTTAATGATTCCCTTGACCCTCTGCGAGGAAAAACCGCTCATGATGGCATAGAGATAAGAACCGCTTTTAACCACCGTCTCATTGATTTCCACATCATCTAAAAGCCGAAGCCTGACACGGCTTCCGTCCACGGCCTTGACATCCTCGTCTATAATCGCCTTGATCAGATTAGGCTCATGCTCGTTTTGGGCAATGGTGTTGAAATAGTCGGAGGTCACTTTTACTTTCTTGACCATTTCACCCGGTTCTTCGTTTTCGGAAGGAGCGTTTACCGCCCGGCTGTCTTCATTGATTGTTCCGCTTGCGGACACTCCGGTTTCCGTGCGTTGTTCGAGACTGTCTTCTGCAAGCGGTTCAACAGGTTCCACCTGTGCCTGCGCCTTTAGTCGTGCTTCCGCGAGGGCACGCTCCAGTTCTTTGAGGGCTTCCTGCTCTCTCGCTTTGGTATCGGCAGCTTCCTCTGCCTGTAATTTCTGCTGTTCCAGTTCACCCAAGAAGGCAACTTCGTCCTGGCTGTACTGTGATTCGTATTTTTCCTTGTCATCATCGGGTTCGTCTCGTTCTATGTTATCCACAGCCGTGTAGTCGGCAATCTTGCCCCACGACTTTGCCATGTTCTCGTATTTGCTTCCTATGCCGTCGCCGCCCCTGATGGTGGCATCGGGCAGGTCGGGATTCAGGAACTCCGTGGTCTGGAGTGTCTTGTCGGCTATCTCTGCCTTTTCTGCATTGAAGAGGTCAAAGATGAAATAGGACGCGCCCAACAGCGGAATATACAATATGGCAGGAAGCATATATTTGGGCTGCCTGAAATTGATTTTCTCGAATATCCTTTTCATCGTTGTCTGGTTTGGGTGGGTTCAACAATGGGAGCAACCGGCTCCTTGTGGCGTTCTCTGAGCAGGCTGTCCTGCATTTCTGTAGCACTTCTTATCTCCTGACCATGCCGATAAGCCTTGGTCAGCCGATAAATGTTGAAGGTGAATGTGCCGATTACGAAACCGAATACCATGACAAGGAACAGTATCTTGTTCCTGTTGGCAAAGCCCTGTATCTTGGCGGCCAGTTTGTCAAGACGTGTCGCCTGGGCGAATTTGCGACCGGCATTCACATCACGCTCGTATCTCTCTTTGTATTGTGGATCGTTCTTGTCCGGCATCTTTTCGCCGAACAGCATCCTGCGGAATCCTTTGGTGTTCATATCTGTAAATTTTAATAGGTTGCTTTCGTTTTCTGTTCGATGTCTTTATTGAGGAGGGTACGCCAATTCACGATAAGCAGTCCGTGCGGATTGTTCTCGGTTCTCGGTACTCGTTTAAGTTGCCCTGCCGTCACCAGTTCACGCATCAGGATATTGCTTCTGCGCTCGATACGCTGCCGTCCGTAATAAGTGAACTCCATATTGCTTTTGTCAAACCGCACACTGTCGCAGTAAATGGAGAATACGGCACTCGTTCCCAAGATGTTGGAGTAAAAGCCTTTCTCTTTGAGCGTGTTGTACTGTGCAAGTCCGGTCTCGTCCACCAGGTACATCGCCTTTTCCATCGTGTATTTGATGTACTTGTCATCGGGAGGAAGCGTGAAAAAGAAGTGGTGGAACATTTCCACATGACTTTTGGCTTCCACATCAAGGGTTTCGTCCATCGTGGTACGGTTGACCAATATTGGCACGTTGCCGTCCAGCACATAGACTTTCTTCTGTGCATCTGTCACCATTGTCCGTGCCGTCCAAATGCTGCTTACGCTGATGATGATGCAGCCGACAAGGAAGAACGAGCAGATGATTCCCACTAACTTGATTTTGTTTTCTAAATTTCTGATTACCATTGTATATTCTTGATTATGAGTTTACGATTATCGCATCATAGTACCGATTGCACCGGTCGCTGTCATCTTCGCCTGTTGAGCCACACCTTCACCGAAGTTTCGGGTTGAGAATGCGGTATCGCCCTCCGGTATCATCCAGGCGGCCAAGTCCGGAACAAGGTTCAGGCATTTCAATGCCACGATACTTGCAGCCATAAGGTAGCCTGCCGAGAAAAAGGAGTTTTGTAGATAAGCAGCCATTGTCTGCTCACTTACCGTGATTGCCGTCAGGTTTTCCACCTGTATGCAAAGCACAATGTCGAACAGAAGCAGGACATAAAATCCGACGAAGTAGAGCATCGCACCATAAAAATGTACCGTCAGATACCTTGTCAGCCATTTGGCCCAAGCTCCTTCCCATTTGGGCAAGAGGCTGAAAGCCCATTGTATCGGTCCGAAAATCGTGAGCATTCCGAGCAGGATTTGCTGGCAGTAAATCGTAGCCCACCAGCCTATGCGAAATACAATTAAGGCTATGAGCATCACGATTTTATCTATTCCTACAACAATCCCGGAAGTAAGTGAAGTGAACCAAAGTTTGGCTGCATCCTTTTCCATATTGGTCACTTCGTCCACCCCGGTCTGTTCCATAGTGGCTTCTATCAGATTAGGGTCGGAAGTTCCGCTGTGTGCCACATCCGCTTGTGCTTGCAGGCTGGTGTACATCGTATCTCTTGCATAGATGAGTTGCTGCACCTCCTGAAATTTATCCTCTATCTGTGTGGCTTCTGCCTGATACAGGTCATGAGTATAAGAGCCAATACAATTCGGGATATAGGATAGGAAATCCAACACGCACCAGTTACTCCCACTGTTTACCATACCCGTGTCTGCCGGAGGATACCACCAGCATAGGATAATTGAAATCGCCAATGGCTTGAACAACTTCATGATATCCAGCGGTTCATTCTTGACCATCATCTTATACGCCATGCCTGCTGCCATGACGATTGCAAACAAGGCCGCGAGTGCCATACACATCTGGAGAATCCACCAAAACGGGCCTTGTGAGCCTGTGAAGGTGGCATCCGTCAGGAACTCGTTGGTCTGAAAAATCACATCATCAATCTCTTCTTCAAGCAGATTGATGCCGAAATCTGAAAGTATATCTCCGCTTGCCATCTGTTTTTCCATTAAATTTTATCTGTTCACACTCTCGTTCTCATTTCCGTCTTCGTTCCCGTCATCATTCTGCGACCCTCGCACTGCTGACCGGGATTCATTCCAGCGACTCATGGCATTGCTGATAATGCTTCTTTTGTCTATCGGGCGGTTCTCCGTTGCCGAAAGGAGATTCTTCGTGGCATTGCGGTTGCTCAACTGGACGAGATATTTAACCAGTACATCGTTTTGCCGGGAGACATCGGCATAGATTTGCAGATACTCTTTCTTACGCTGCGCGTTGGGCATATAGGCATCCCTTGTTGCCTTGATTGCGCATTGATAGACACGGTAATAGTCGTTCCACCGTTCTTTTTCTTTTGGCGAGCCGCCTGTCATCATTATGCGGTCAATGTTCTTCTGAAACTGCCGCATCTGTGATTCCACCTTGTCCTTTTCTGCAAGCCAGGCCAAATCCACTTGTCGGTCTGCCACATTCAAGGCTTCAATCTTGGCTCTGCTTGTGAGTGCGGAATCTATGGCTTCCGCTTCATCTACCTGCTGATAGGAAGCCACGCCTGCCGCCGTGCGGAATGTGAGTTTGTTCTTGACAGCTGCCGTTTTCTTGTACTTGTTGTGCAGCAACGTGTAATAAAGTTCCGGTTTGAGCGCACCGGCTCCGGTTTCTTCCACCGTGATTTGGTTCATCTTGGGCGAATCGTGGTTGTAGGTGACATATTGGGCGTTTGCCGCAATGGTTGCCACTAACAGCATCGTTGTAAAAATCCATTTCATAATTTCTCTATTTTTAGTTATCAATAATCCAGTTTACCTGATTGTCTCCACCGTCCGAAAGCATCGTCAATAAGTTCCCGTTTGGTCTTGGTACGATAGACTTTCTCTTTCCAATAGCCGATACGAACCTGTATGTACCGCCAGGTCTCGAAATAAGCACGGTTCAAATGCTTCTCGATATTGTCAAGAGAACAGTTGATGCTGTTCAGCACCATCAGCAAGTCCGAAGTGGAACAAGCCGCCGCACCTGTGGCGTACAGAACCAAATCGCTCACGGATTTATATAGGTATTCTCCTTCCTGGGCTATCATCCGTATGGCTCCGGCATTGATGGATAATATCAGAGTGTCTGCCAACTCTATGTGTTTCCGCTTGATGACCTTCTCATTGAAATCTTCAAGCATCGCCTTGTAGTCGGATATTCTTTCGCTGACCCCTTTGTAGGTGGAATGTACATTCAATGCCGTGCGCAGGGACTGGTACATCACGTCAATCACATCGAAAGCTCTGGTGTACTTGTCCAGATCCACGTTCAACTCCTTATAACCCACCGTTTCCTTACGGCTGTATTCATGAAGGAGTTTGTTGCTGTGTTCCAATGTGGAGCGAGCCAGCAAGAGACTTCGCTGTTGCTTGTGGTCATTGATATAGGCTTCAACCGTCCCCACGTCAAAACTCCATTGCGCATTTGCGGACAGGGGTGCCAGCAGCATTATCAACAATCCGAGTATATATGTCCTGCCTCTTCTCATCGCTTGCCCTCCTCAATCTTTCTGTTTCGTGCGTTTTCCATCCAACGGTCGTGACATTCCTCCACAAGGGAAAGTCTGCGCCCCTGATCATCGTCAACGGGTGGCAGAACATCTTTCAGCACGTCAATGATACTGCGCCTGTAGTGCATCATCTTTTCCAATGATACCAAGTCGGCGTAAATCTTCGTGAGCCGGGAATCCACTTCACGGGCTATCTCCAGCCGGTCGCTTGACCAAAGCAGGTGATACATATCGTTTGTTTTCGTGTCCTCCTGCGGTGCAGTACGGGCATATTCAGTCGTTATCTTGCACTTCGGATATTCTTTTGCGATTTCCGCTATGCGGTCATTGACCAGTTTTGTCTTTTCCTTGTCGCTCATATCGGGGTCAAGCGTAATCACTTCCACCACATGGGTATCGGAATACTCCGTTGTCAAGTCCCAGGAGATTTGCAGGATAGCCCTGTGTATCTTGATGCCAAGGAAGTATTTGGGTTTTCGGGCGATTTTCAGTGTCGCCTTGAATGTGATGATGCCGTTGATATTCGGGATTGTGCCTTTTCGAACATAGGTGTAGCCGTTCCAGGAACCGTTGTCCTGCCAGGTGATATTGTAAGCAGTCTTGCAGTCTTGCATGATAGCCGGTATCCGGTAATAGTCATCGGTCTGCACATCGTTGTCGCTTTTGGCTTCTTCTTTTGCCTGTGCGATTTCCTCTTGCTTATGCTGCCAAGCGGCAAGCTCAGGTTTCAACCTGTCTATCTCCGCTTTGTTCTCATTGTATTTCTGACGGAGAGGAACGGCATCCTCCACACTGGCATTGGCAATCTGTTTGATAAGCGATTCGTTTTCCTTTTCCAATGCGGATATTTGTGACTGGAGCGCGTAAACCTTGTTGTCCGCTTCCCGCTGCATGGCATCGAGTTCAGACAAATCCAGTTCCTCGCTTTCGGCTGTAGTCTTCATCGCGCACTCTTTGGAATGGGCGTTGAGCGTACTTCCGCATTTCCGGCACTTGTACTGGATTGTTCCCTGCCCAAGTGTCGCACCGTCCGAACAGGTGACACTGATTGTTACCGTTTCGCATCCTTTCAGTTTCTCTTCATTGGTTGCCTGGTAATAGTTCCGGTTGTCGGAAGCGATATAATAGACATAGCCGTCTTCGTTGTCGTTAAACTCAGACAGATGTGCATTAAGTTGAGCCTTGAATGTGTTCAAATCCATCGAATAGGAATCGAACACGTCTTCATAGACTATTTCCTCGTTGTTCCAGCTTTTCGTGACATGGATTTCGTAGGCGTATGCCTTCTTGGTCTGTTTCTTCCCTTTTTTAATGATATAGCTGGACTGGTAATAATTGATTGTGTAACTGAAGCCGTCATTGGCATTGTTAAGCTGCTGCACCCTGTTCCTTGACCATCCGGCATAGCGTTCCGAATTGGAAAGGGCCTGCTCCTTTTGCGATGCGTTGGGATAGAAGTTCGGATCGCTTGTCTTGAAGCGGGTCCATTCACCACCTTCAAGGATGCTCTTATCATCTGTCGGGGGATAATAGTCGCAGAGGGAGACACTGCCACGGTCACGCCTTGCGATGTACCATCGCTGGGTGTAGTAATTCCCGGCTGTTTCGTCCAGATAATCGGTAATCCACGAAGTGAGGTTGTAGTCGCTGAACTTGAACAATCCTGCCACATTTTCTTCACCACCCACGATGCCCAGTATGGTCTGTCCGGCATTGTTCTCCAGTTGCTCGAAAAGTCCGTTGTAATGCTCGTAGATGTCAATGACCTTGCTGACTTTCCCGTTCATCAGCTCGTGAAACGAGTTCTGTTGCAGCAAGGCGTTCCCGATATTGGTGATTCCCGAAGTGGCAAGACCGGCTCCCATCCGGTAAAGTTTGTCCAAATCGGCTTTCAGGTTTTCCTTGGTGAAGTTGCCCGGCACTTTGGATATGTCATCAAAGAGCCGTTGCCAGTCCACGTTGCCAATCTCGGAGAGTTTTAAGATGGAGGCGATTTCTTCATTGATTTCCAGAAAGGCGATATCGGAGAAAGACAGAGTGCTGTTGGTGACAACGCTCTCGAACTGCATACAGAGGGATTTGGTGTCATCGCACACTTTCATCAGATAACTGCACCAATGGAGTGCGGTCTGTGGAGAACGGAGCATCAGTTTGGCGACAATCCATGTCTTCGGGATAATCTTGTGCGCCACCAAGTGATAAATCCTGCGGTAGTAGTAATTTTCGGTGGCACTGCTCCAGATGCCCAAATCAGTGAGTGCCTTCCTCTCCAGGAACTTGCTGGCAAATATTCCGGCAGTGGCCACTTCCGAAGCCTTGTAGTGTTTCAGTATATTCTGCACCTGCTCGTCATAATACGCTTCCGCAACGGTTCCAGTACCGTAGGCGGCAACCATAGCGGCAACGGTTTTCGCATCGAAGTTCACGCTGTAATACTGGGCATGAACTTGTTGGGCGAAAATCGTGGCTATTGTCATTATTATGAGAGCAAATCGTTTCATTGTTGTTTTGTCTTTGGTTGATGAAGATTCAATACCTTCCCGGCAGCATTCACTTTTTGGGCAAACGGCAGGGACTTGCTTATTCCGGAAGCATCCCAGTCAGCGCAATAACGCTCGATGGCTTCCTTGTGGCTGCATTGCAGTTCAGCCTTGTAGAGTTTCAAGGCTTCTTTCTCGGCCCGTTCTGTGGTATAGGTCATGTAACACTCATGCGGTTCCTCCACACCATACACACCGCTGGTAGTGCCACGGCGGATAAAGACCTCACGAAAGAACGAACGCCCCTCTTTATTCTCCAGTCGGTTGATGGTAAAGATTTTCTTGCAGTCCACGTCTGTCAGACCGAGAATAGCCTTGATAGTATCAAAGCGTTCACGGAACTTGCTTTGGTCAAGCAGCATTACCACATCGGAGTTGTTGATGATAGCCTCCTTTACAATCTCAGACCCGATGATGTCCTGAATCTCCTGTGTGACCACGCCCACTGAAGCCCAGAACTTTCGGGCGGTCTTATACATGAATTTGATGTATTCTGCCATAAGAGGGCTGGCTATGGCTTTCCATGCCTCCTCAATGACCAGGACTTTGCGGTTCTTCTTGATACGCATCTTTTGCAGGAACACGTCCATGATGATGAGTGTCACCAAGGGGAACAGGAGTGGGTCATCTTTTATGGAATCGATTTCAAAGACAATGAAGGTCTCATCAAACAGCGAACTGTCCATGTTTTCGTTCAGCGTCTTGTCGTGGTTGCCACCTCGATAGAAATCTTTCATCATATACCGGTAGGTGGAAATGTCTATCCCGGTTATACTGTTTTCATTGCAGATGTCGGGAATGCGTTGTACGGAGAACTCATAGAATGTGTTGAATGACAGTGATTCCACTTTCAGTTCCTTTCTCCTGCGTTCTATCTCGTCTATGACAGTTTCTATCCGTGCGTTCAGTTCCGTTTCATTTTCAGCGCGGTTGCCGTTTTTGTTTCGCTCGTCAATCAAAAGGCTTTTGCGCAAGTCCTCACGTTGGGGTGGAGTGAAACCATCGAAACCGTTGAAGTAGGTATCGTAATATTCGGTGATGACCTGCTCGATCAGCCTGTCTTCCGTTTTGGTGACCGTCCCTTGGCTGCCTTTCCAAATCAGCAGCACGAGATTTTTCAGGAAGCCTGTCTTTTCCACGTTCAATTCCTGCCTGTTGATGCGGAAAGGGTTCATCGTAATCGGGCATTCCTCCGTGTAAGAGATATATTTTCCACCCAAATACTCGCACAATCCCTCGTATGAGTTACCGGTATCTACCATTACCACGTCCGTCCCTTGCTCGTGAAGCTGGCGCACAACGCTGTTCATGTGGAAGGATTTGCCGCTGCCACTTGGACCCAAACAGAAAAAATTGCTGTTGTCGGTCAATTTCTCCGCGCCCTCTTTTCCTGTGATGTCGATAGCCACAGGCACGCCTTGCCTGTCCGTGTAATATATCTTCAAAGGAGTTTTCTCGCTATGCAGGATACGTTCCTTGTACATCAGACAGGCTGCCGCATCACCCAAGGTAAGGAAACGGTCATAGTCGGGATTCATACCGTAACAGTTGCCCGGAAAGGAATTGACGAACAGCTCCAACTGGTTGTAGGCTCTTTTGGAAATATGGATGCCCATCCTTGAAAACTGGTTTTCCAGATGGTTGGTGCATTTGTGGAGGTCGGTGTCCGCGGACATGGCTACTACAAGATTGTAGTGCGTATAGACCAGTTGCTTGCTTTCCCTTGCCACCACCTCCTGCACACGCTTTATGTCCTCTACTGCCATCTGATTACCGGGATTGGGCATACTCGCATGGCGGTTCTTCTTTTTGTCAAGCAAGGCCAGTTCCCTCTTTTGGTTGGGAATGAATATCATCTGGTTATACACCACCGCTTCGGTATTGGGAATGCCGGACACAACAGACACCAGATCCATCGGCATACTGCTGTTGTTGACTTCCACGTTGGTATAGGGACGAATGACAGACGGCAGGCTCACGTTATCCACATCCACAAGGCTATACACCTTGCACCGTTTGTCTCCCATGGAGATACATTCGTCATTCACCTTGAAGTTAGTCATGGAGACCACCTTGTCACGGAAGTTCATGGCGAAATAACGGTCAACATATTCATTGACTTCCTGCCTGTTCAGGAATCTCACCTGTACGCCGGCATCACGCAGCTGGTCGTGAACCTTGCGTATCTTTACAAGGAAGTCTCGCCACTTCTTGCCGTCAAAAGAAAACAGACGGCTTTTCTTGACTTCCTGTGTGATAGTCAGGTAACATTCGCTGTCGGTATAAGGTCTGCCGTTGAAGTAACGGAAATAGGATGTGGAGAGAAATTCACGGTTCTCGTCGCTCTCTTCCGTGAACTTTTTCCGGATAAAAATATCCTGCTTGTGTATGGCATAGCCTTCTCCCAAAGTCTGGGCAATGGCGGTGAAAAGTTGCGTGAACTCATAGTAAGAGTCGATATTGGCGCAATACTTCTGTACCGGGTTCTCCAGTTTCAGCACGGCGGAATACTCTCCGGTCTTGGTATATATCACACCAATCCCGTCCGCTTCTTCCACGGAGAAATAGATGTCTTGAAAGATGCGTTTCCGCTTGCCGCCCGTTCCAAAGGCATAGACCGACACGGCCATGCCCACGCAAAGGGCAATGAAGACTATGAAAACATATATAATCATTCGGCTGTTTACAATTAAGGGCAGGCTGACCTATTGAAAGGCCAAGCCCACCCACGTTCAACATTCAATATATCCATTCATGGTCAAATGGTTTTCTGTTACATTTTCTTTGAGTAGGCATAGATGAACACCCCACGTTCCTGCCGTTTGCTGTGCAGTCCCTTGCGCTGCTTGAACAGAATCAGTCCCACACCGCTTGTCACGGTGACGGACAGGACAATCAGGGCAAGGACGAATCCTGCCATACAGTAGGCTATGATGAAGCCGACAATGGCGATGCCTATCGTGGCTGCCGCCCAATAGATGTAGCGACCCTGAATACCCATAAATTCAAGGGGACGTTGCAGCCCCTTGAACAATGGATAATCCGGATAGTGTTCCTCTTTCCCGTTCATGATACCTGCGGTTTAGGAGAGTCCGAAGAACAGAGGAAGTGCCTGGGCTGCCGCGATAAGGAAGATACAGGCTCCGACCACCATCATGATCTTCTTCTTGACATCCTGTTCCTCGTTGTTCATCGCGATGTATACCGAGATCGCACCCACTACGGCTACCACTCCGGCAATGGCGTAACAGAGTTTCACCACGATAGGAACATACTTGGCGATTTCCTCGCTCACTTGGGTCAGAGCCGCTGTTCCGGCCGAGTAGTCTCCTGCGGTAGTCTGTGCTATCAAAGCGGTCACTCCGCACACCATCATCAGGCAGGTCATCTGCGTTTTCTTTGAAGTCGCGATCTTCTTTGCGAATCTTTTTACTTTTTCAAACATGCTTGTCTTGTTTTAATTGAACTTTATTGATTGTTTTACACTCGTGATTTTCTAAATTCGATAGCCGAAAAATGCCGGAAAGACTATTGTCGCACCTATGATGAAAAGGCAGGCCCCGACCAGCGAGAGTATGGGCTTGGTGATTCCGTCCTCGCCCGTGTTCATCTTGATATATATCTGGAATGCGGCTATGACCGCAAAACCTCCTGCAACCGCGTAAATGACGTACTGGACATAGAGCATCATCGTCACCACATAGTCGTGCATGGAAGCCAGCGCGTCCGCTCCCCACGAGTAGTTCACGCCGCCGCTTTTGGCGAAGACGGAACAGGGGAGCAGCATACATAATGCGCTTAGTATTCTTTTGCCGTTGTGTCGGGTCATAGTTCATCAATTACGTTCTTGGTGGTTACACCTCCGTCCGGATGCAATTCTCCAATGCCGTTTTGAATCATCAGCTTGTACAGCTCCGCAGAGTTATAGGGATTGGAGAAGGTGACCTGTGTCTCTTCCATGTTAGCCTTGACCTTGTTGTTCAGAGCATCGATGACATCCTGTTTCGGCTTTTCGTCTGTGGGATTTGTTTCCTCCGACACATTCTGTGTCTCATCGATGTAGTGGGTCTCATACTCGTTGTCACCGATATTGAATCCCTTGTCGTTCTCTACCACGCTGACGCTTTCTTCCTCGTCAAAATCGCTCACGTCAAATTCTTCTTCTCCGGATTTTATCTTTTCTCCGTTTTTACCATAAAGGTCTCTTGCTATCATCACAGCGTAGTAGATGATGTATGCCACGGTCAGCGCAATGGCGAAGATGAAATATGCTTTCATATCTTATAGTCTGATTTTAGAATATGATTAAAATATGAACGCAAAGGAAATACAATAATTTCATACTACGAAATATCCTTGTGAAAAGCAGCTGAATATTAAACATTATTCCGAGAAAATCTAAAATCATACTCAATTATCATACTTTAAGCGCAATTTTGAACCGAAATACGAGCCGGATTAAGACGAGGATGAAAGATGACCGCTTTGCTTGGCTTTATGTCTTTTTTGATTTCCATAAGAAGATAGGATGAAAGTCTCTTATTCATCAATGACTATTAAACCAATTAAACCAATCACCCGTTTCTTTGCTCAACTCGTGCAAAATCATTAACTTTGCAACAGATTTTCAAGGTGTTTGTGGTAATAAAAGACAAAACGCAAAACTGCCATATATATTTTGAAAGACGAACAGAGGACAATTACCATTAAGCGGATAAATAATTATGGCACTTGCTATCAACATAGACGACCTGCTGAACAAACAGAGGATAGAGTCCAATCGGATTGAATTTAAGAAAGGTTGGAATCCGGTGAGCATATACCACAGCGTATGCGCTTTCGCAAATGATTTTGACGATTTAGGTGGCGGCTATATCGTGGTGGGCGTTGACACTGACGACAAAACCGGAGTTGCCATTCGGCCTGTTGAAGGAATACCCATTGAAGAGATTGATAACATCCTTCAGGATATGGTCGGCTATAATAACAAGATAGCCCCGTACTATATGCCTCGGACAAGCACGGAGGAAGTGGACGGTAAGACTGTACTCGTAATATGGTGCCCTGCCGGGATTAACCGTCCGTATTCTGTTCCGGAGAATGTAACGGCAAAGAACGGTTCCAAGGAATACTTCTATATCCGCAGTGGAACAAGCAGCATTATCGCCAAAGGTGAGGTGTTGGATGAACTTCGCGAACTTGCCAGTCGCGTGCCATTTGATGAAAGGGGCAACCCTGACATTCGTTTGGAAGACATATCCGCTTTGCTTTTGCGTGAATACCTGGTGAAAGTCGGAAGCAAACTGGCAAGCGAGATTAACGTCAGACCACTGCAAGAGATTCTGGAGCAGATGGACTTGTTTGTCGGCCCGAAGGAAAACCGTATGCTGAGAAACGTGGCAGCCATGATGTTCTGTGAGAATCCAAGCAAATTTTTCAAGCGGACACAGGTGGAGATTGTCTATTTCCCTGAAGGAAGGCTGAATAATCCGAGTAACCTTTACGAAGGAGCAGTCATCACAGGTTCTGTTCCGCAGATTATAGACCGCACCTTGGAATACTTGAAGCGTATGCTCGTGATGCAGAGTATCATCAAACCGGAGAATGACTATCGCAGCAGGAAATTCTATACTTATCCTTATCAGGCATTGGAAGAAAGTGTCACGAACTCGCTTTATCATCGTGACTATCGGGAATGGGAACCTGTCGTAATAACAGTAGAGCCGGATAGTATTACCATTCAAAATGTGGGTGGTCCGGATCGAAGTATATCTGCCGCTGACATTTCCCGTTGTGAGATTCTTGTTTCAAAACGTTATCGCAACCGTCGCTTGGGAGAATATCTTAAAGAACTGGATATGACCGAAGGGCGTTCTACAGGTATTCCGACCATACAAAATGTATTGGAGAATAACGGTTCTCCTCGTGCAACTGTTGTCACGGATGAAGACCGCACATTCTTCCGCATCACGATTCCTTGCCATGAAGCAGCCGGCAATATAATAGCCGACATAGCCAACAAAGATGCTTCCGTGAAGGCATCAAGGCGAGGTGCACTCAAAACTGCACTACAAACTGCACTACAAACTGCACCAGAAACTGCACTACAAATTTTGGAACAAATACAAATCAATCCCAAAGTAACCATGACAGACCTTGCTAATCTGACAGGTTATTCAAGAAGGTGGGTCGCCCAAACAATGAAGCAGCTTCAGGAATTGAATGTTATTAAGAGGGTAGGTTCTACTAAGACCGGCTATTGGGAGATTATAGCCAAATAGATAGTAGGAAAAATCCATAACCAGGTTTACTTACACACATATCCACGAAAATCCCTCCTGTGCGGAGAGCCTTTCGTGGATACTATATTCCTATCAAAGGGAAGACAAAGACTAACGCCTTTTGCCTCTCAGATAGTCATTGAGGTCTTTGTAGTTATAATAACATTCCGAATGGTCAGTTACCCGGTTGCCGCAAAGTCCGGCAATGGTTTCGACTGTTTTTCGCCCGGCAAGGTCATTATCCAGATAGCAATGGATGACGGTGTACCGTTCCAGTTCCACAAGACACTTTTTCAGATTACTGACTGAGTTCATCACAAGAAAATCGGTAGGTCTGTCGATGCAGACATGATAGTCTCCTTTTCTATGAAGTTCTTGGTAAGACAAGAAGTCCATAAAGCCCTCGAACACGCAGACATGGTTTTGGATTATATCCTTGTTATACCTGATGACGGATATGTCTTTCACCTTTATACATCCTTTATAATAAGGATTACGCACCTCGTAACCGCCGGTCTTGTTTTCAAAGGCTATGGCGAAATAGTGTCTTTTGCGTAGCTCATAATGAATTTCCTTGCAATAAAGCCTGCCGATATTCTCACTGATATACCTGGAACGGAGGTAAGACAACAGGGCATGGTGGCTCAGTTCTCTTACTTCCACGTTTTCCATTTCTTCCTCGATAGGACCGGGACGGACACTCCGGCTTTGTAACTGTTGAAAAGGTACGCCAATGGCATTCTCGCTGATGCGGAGCAATACCACACTTACATTGCCAGTCCGATAAAGGTGTTTCCCCAGTTCTATGATGTCACCTCCGGCAGAGAGACCAAAGTCGTACCATTCGTTCAAATTATCGTTGACCTTGAACGAGGGGGTACGTTCCTCTCGCAATGGGGAGAGGTACCAATACTGGCAGCCACGCGTATTGACCGGAGAATGTCCTATTATCCGCAGATATTCCACGAGCCGTATCTGTTTCGCTTCTTTTATATTCATTTTAGTATGGTTTACTTATATATACCCACAAACTAAACCATACTGCTTAGAGATGGAATGAACTATTATAGGAGTAGGTACGACCGTTTTTTGTAATGGCATGATTTTCCAACAGGAACTTACACAAGTTTACCAATGTGTTTCTTCCTCTTGAATACCCAATGCTCTCATATCCCTTTTTAAGAGCTTCAAGCAAAGATTGGTAGCCATATTCCGCGCATTCTTCAAAGGCTACTTCCAAGGCGGTTCGGTGTTGCTGCTCGGTCATATCTATATAAGAAGCCAGTCTGTCCATTTTGTTCTTTTTGAATTGATGTTCTTTTACCAAGTGAGGGAGAGAGTCTTCTCCGATTTCAAATGCGAAAGGTGTAAATTCCCTGTCCCTTATGTGCATGGCTCTTACTTCGCTGATTTTTCCATTTTCATTGTTTTTTGATATTTGCAGGATAGTTTCAGCCTTATTGTTCAGTTCTGTTCCTATATGACCTCTGGTATTGTCATCGCCTTTGTTTAAATGTAAGACGGTGTGGATATGCAGCTCGTAATAGCTTGACCATCTCATCAGTTCATTGATTATGTCAAGAGATTCACTGGGACTATTTATGTCATGGATTAAATCACGGATGCCGTCAATGATTACGAGCCCGATGTTTTGCTCTTCGTGGAGTGCCCATCGTATAATATCTCTCCTTTGGTCGGGAGTGTATTCACGCAGAACCAAGAATTGGATGTTGTCATTTTCCTGGTCAGTAGGCAATCCTGCCAGTTTGAGGATTCGATGAAGCACTTTGTGGCAATGGCACTTGCTTTGTTCTGTGTCGATGTATAGAATTCGATTCTTGCAAGACGGCAGTTCTGCCTTATATTTTAGGACTTCCTTTCCGGAAAGGGCAGATGCGACAATGGCACTGACATTGAATGTCTTTTTGCTTTTGGGTTTGCCGGTGGAAGCACTGAAATTCCCAATTGTAGCAATGGTAACGCCGTCTATTTGTACGATTTCCTGTGGAAACTCATATTTTTCGGTAACACTCAGCCGTATATATTTCAATAAAGACTCATATTTGGCTTCGTCTATCCGATAATTGTTGGGTTGTATCATATCAGGTTGCATTATTTTTTCCCTCCTTTTGTTGGTTTGTTCTTACTTTTTTGTCCCAATGTGTAAGCGATGACATTGGCTTGCCTTTCTATTTCTGCATTGGAGAAACAGGGGTTGCGCTTTATCCATCGGTTCAGGTCATCCCTGAGAATGAATATGTTTTTCCCATTCGGCTTATACACGGTAAGTTCTTTCTGCATGGTTAACTTATAGACATAGCCTTTGGACACTTGTAGATAGGCGGCTACCTCGTCTATATTGAGAAACTCTTTTGCGGCATAAGCTATCTTTTCCACATTTTCAAGATGGGATAGCAGTTCGACCAAAGAACCGAATCGTTTCAGGTAATTTTCAACATTCAGGATTTCCTGCTGAAAATTTTCCAAGGAGTTGTTTTCGAGGAATGATTTCAATCCTTCGATACGGGAGAGTAGTAAGTCTATTTCTTTTCTATTCATAATTCTTCTCTTGTTATAGCAGCAGGTTGCCCTATTGTTTGTACTTGATTTCTCATTGCCCATTCGCAAAGTTCCTTTCTGTTGAAATACACCAATTTGCCGTTTGGCTTGTAGTGTGGTATTTGCTTGAGAGAAGTGAGTTTGTAGATATAACTCTCGGACAAACCGAGATAAACAGAAGCTTCAGCGGTAGTCAGCACTTCCTTGACTGCCCAAATACGCTCTTTCAACTGTGCAATGTAATTCTCGATGGTCTGGATTTTATCCACTTCGTTGATCTTTTGTTCTAACGATTGGAGCCGTTCAAAAGGTTTCTCCGTTGCCATCATCGAAATCATGTTCTCCATTTTGGAGAGAATCTTATTTTCATTTGTTGTTCTTCGATGTCTCATTGATTGATGCTGTTAAATTTGACAATGGGAGGTATGCCCTCCGTGAGTAATCGATTACGGAGGGCAAAGGTAGATGAGTATATTCGCTTGATTATGTTGAGATTATTGAGTATCAACACAATTCTCAATACAACTCTCAACAATTTGTTATTCCTTTGTTATACTTCTTTGTTTTTGATTAGAGTGATATACTTGTCTATGATTGCCAAAAACTGCTTATCTATGGCGTTGGGAGTGGTGTCTTTTATCCGATTGAGGGTTGATGACATATCGTGTTGGGTCAGTAATTTCTTCCCTGAAGAACTGATGACAAGATGTTTGGTTCTTCCGCAATTTAGTTGAAAGACGGAGTTTGTACTGTTAGCAAAGGAACC